>Ga0079224_100008585_pt1 | contig 13856 bp, 11 predicted proteins | sample Stecom2015_FD_80414 | JGI IMG/M metagenome (GOLD analysis project Ga0079224, IMG submission 80414) | Agricultural soil microbial communities from Utah to study Nitrogen management - Steer compost 2015 | ecosystem: Environmental > Terrestrial > Soil > Agricultural land | place: USA: Utah... | reverse complement strand
GTCCCAGCCGAAGATCCGTTCCGGGCCAGGTGTCTCGACCGTCACGACCACCGGTCGGTAGTCGGCGAAGCTCTGCGCCCCCGGGATCGACGGCGCCCCCACTGCGGTCATCAGGTAGGTGAACGCCGGCCCTGTTCCCGGACGCTGGTACATCCGCTGGTAGTTCAGGTCGATGATGTCCCGCTGCTCCCGCAACAACAGTCGGGTGTTGCCCCGCTCCACCAGGCTGGGGTCACCGGTACGCCATCCGTGGTCAATGTCGCGCCAGGCCTGGGAGGTGCCGTAGTCGATCAAGCCAGCTTGTTCGAGTTCGCGGATCGCGTCCAGCCCACCGCCCAGGTACGCCTCGTGCATCATCGCCTGGTCGAAGAAGATGTCCTTCTGCATCTGCAGGAAGGTGGTCTCGAAGAACTTCAGCTCCGCGTCGCTGGCGTGGGCGAGGAACCGCATGTCCACCGGCACGGCGGGGTTGCCGGCAAGGTCACGGGCGATCCGCCGGAACAGGTCCAGATCGAAGAAACCGGCGGCGAACGACGGTCCGATCATGTTGGCCATGCCCGCCCACTGCAGGTGCGGATGATCAAGGTAGAGCTGGCCGTAGTAGGTGTAGACCGCCTGGATGATGTCGGACAGCTCGCCCGCACCCCGGCGCGGATCCCACTGCGACAGGTCGATCCCGGCCTTGTCGGCGGCCACCGCCACCCAGTACCGCTGCAGCAGGTCGGCATAGTCGATCGGCGGAACCCCGGCCTCCCGCAGCAGGTCGAGCCGCTGCCTGAGCACCTCAGGGTCGTACGTGCCGGCGGCCAACCAGGCCTGCGGATCGATACCGTGGGCGCGCAGGTTCCGGAACAGCCGCTGCCAGTCCACACGCGATAAATCGAGCCGCGGATACAGGGTGATGATGGACATCGACAGCTGCCCTGCTTGGAACAGCTCCAGGATCAGCGATGGCTCCGGCCCCTCGGCGAGGATACGGGCCACCTGCTGCCGTCCGGTGACGATGTGGGTGTCGTACGCGCGGTGCCACCGCTCCTGTCCCACCCGACGGGCCTGGGCCCGCAACGCGGCTAGTTCATCGTCGGTGAGGTCCGGCTGCCCAGCCCCCGCCCGCGCTACCGTGGCGAGAATGGCATCGACTTCGGTGTTGAAGTCGCGGACACAGCGTCCCCAGTAGGCCAACGCGACCGCGGCCGCCGCGACCTGTTCACTGACCTCGTCGACTTCGGAGGTGACTCGCTGCACACTGTGCTCAGCCTCCGGCCGGCCCATCCCGTCCCAGTGGGTCAGCACCGACTGGTAGGCCCGACGTGTGCGCGGCGCATGCGTGGTCACGGCCTGGCTGGCGCGGTCCGCCAGGATCTGCCCATGCGCGGTCACTCCCGCCGGATCGGCCGGGTGCCGGTCAAATGGTGCCAGTACGGTCATGTCTCAGCCGCTCCGGTCAACCCGCGTGGAGCGGTCGGGCTAGGACGGTGGCCCTGGTCTGACCGTCAGCCACCTGGCGCCCCACTAGCTGGCCGGCGCTGTCGTCGGCGTCCACCACCACGCAGGCGGCGGTAACCGCGTTGCCGCCGAGCGCCTCGGAGTTGGCCGCCAACCGCGCCAACGCCGGCGCCAGCCGGGACAGGTGGTCCTCCAGCGCCGAGGTGACCGAGGTGTCCCGGGCGCTGGCAGCAGCTACCCATAATCCGGTCCTGACCTGGGCCGCCCATCCGCTCCACTCGACGGTGGTGGCGGCGGTCCGCCGGCCACCGCCGATCACGTGCTCGGGCGCCACGTCCAGCTGGTCCGCCATGCGCTCCTCCTGCCCCGCCCGGTCTGACCCCGCGGGCGCCGGCTCACCGGTGCCTCCTATCCCAACACACCGCGGCAACCCCCGCCCGGCCGAGCGCCCGGCGTGGATTGACACAACTGAGTACCCCGAACGGGTTCTGCCTGCTCGAGTGATGAGGTGAGTACGCTGTATACACACCGGGCGCTCATAAGAGCGTGGTCACGGGGAGGTGGACGTGACGAAGCGCAGCGAGTTCGTGGTAGTCGCCAACCGACTGCCGGTGGACGAGGTAGTCACGGAGGAGGGCCGAAGCTGGCGGCGCAGCCCAGGAGGCCTGGTCACCGCCCTGCACCCGGTTCTGGTGGCCCGTCAGGGCACCTGGGTCGGGTGGGCCGGAGGGGTGGGAGAGGCGCCGGCACCGTTCGAGGTGGGCGGGGTCCGGCTCCACCCCGTACCGCTGCACCAGGTGGATCTGGAGCGCTACTACGAGGGCCAGTCCAACGCCACTATCTGGCCGCTGTACCACGACGCGGTGGAGACCCCCACCTATCGGCGCCGGTGGCGAGAGTCGTACCGGGAGGTGAACGACCGGTTCGCGGCGGCGGCGGCGGAGGTGGCCGCCCCCGGCGCCACCGTCTGGATCCAGGACTACCAGTTGCAGCTCGTGCCCGCCATGCTCCGGCAACGGCGGCCCGATCTGCGAATTGGATTCTTCCTGCACATCCCGTTCCCGCCGATTGAACTGTTCATGCAGCTACCCGGCCGCACCGAGATCTTGCGCGGGCTGCTCGGCGCCGACCTGGTCGGGTTCCAACAGCGGCTGGCGGCGCAAAACTTCATCCGGTTGGCCCGGCACCTGCTCGGACTGCGGTATCAGGGCAACAGCATCAAGGTCGACGACCGGACGGTCAAGGCCGGCGCGTTCCCGATCTCCATCGACGTGGCCGAGATGGAGCAGCTGGCCGCCAGTCCGACCGTGCAGGCCCGCGCGAAGCAGATCCGCGCCGAACTCGGCGACCCGGAGACGATCCTGCTCGGGGTGGACCGGCTCGACTACACCAAGGGCATCGAGCAGCGGCTGAAGGCGTACCGGGAGCTGCTGGCCGAGGGCAAACTGTCGGTGCCGCGGACGGTCATGGTGCAGGTGGCCACCCCCAGCCGGGAGCGCGTGGAGCATTACCAGACCCTGCGGGTACGGGTGGAGCGGGAGGTCGGCCGGATCAACGGCGAATTCGGGCGGGTTGGTCTGCCGGCCGTGCACTACCTGCACCAGTCCTACAGCCGCACCGAGCTGGCGGCGCTGTACTGCGCGGCGGACGTGATGATGGTGACCCCGCTGCGGGACGGGATGAACCTGGTCGCCAAGGAATACGTCGCCGCGCGGACCGACAGCAGCGGCGCGCTGGTGCTCAGCGAGTTCGCCGGGGCCGCCAGCGAACTCCGGCAGGCGTTCCTGTGCAATCCGTACGATGTGGACTCAATCAAAGAGGCGCTGATGCAGGCGATGACGGTGCCGCACTCGGAGGCGCGGCGCCGCATCCGGGTGATGCAGCGGCACCTTCGCAGCCACGACGTGGACCGGTGGGCGCGGACCTTCCTGTCGGAGCTGGGAAGCTAGGCCTATGCCGGAGACCTCACTCGACCCCGATCTGCGTCAGGCGCTCGCGCGCGCCACCGGTGTCGACCGCCTGCTGGTGTGCAGCGACTACGACGGCACCCTGGCGCCGATCGTCACCGACCCCGACCAGGCCTATCCCTTGCCCGCCGCGCTGGACATGCTCCGACAGCTGGCCGCCCTGCCGCGCACCACGGTGGCGCTGGTCTCCGGGCGCCCCCGGGAGCAGCTGGCCGCGTTGACGTCCCTGCCCCCAGCGGTGCTGCTGGTGGGCAGCCACGGCTCGGAGTACCACGCCGCGGTCCAGCTCACTCCGGAGCAGGCGGAGCTGCACCAACGGGTGACCACCGCCGTGGACCAGCTGGTCGCCGGCCTGCCGGGGGTGCGGGTGGAGTACAAGCCGGCCAGCGTGGCCGTGCATACCCGGACCGCTTCCCCGGCCATCGCGGCGCGGGCCCAGCAGGCGATCGCCGAGGGCCCGGCGCGGTGGCCGGGGGTACGGCAGCTGCGGGGCAAGGAAGTGGTGGAGTTGCTGATCTCCCGCAGCGACAAAGGCACAGCGGTGGCGGCGCTGCGGGACGAGCACGCCGCCGACGCGGTGCTGTTCCTGGGCGACGACGTCACCGACGAGCACGCGTTCGAGGTGCTCCAGTCCGGGGATGTCGGCGTGAAGGTCGGGCCCGGCGCCACCCGGGCCGGCTACCGGGTGCCGGATCCGTCCGGGGCGGTGCAGGTGCTGGCGTTGACCCTCCGGCTGCGGCGCCACGCCACCGCCGGCTAGCAGCGCTGGCGTCGCCGGAGATTACCAACTTCCCCGGAGGAAAAACCCCGATATGTCGTACATTATCGGGGTGATTCGTCGGGTGCTCGCCGCCTCAGGGCGGCTGACGGTGGTGCTACGGGCCGGGCTGTTGGCCGGCGTGGTGCTCGCGGCGGTGCTGTTCCCCGTGGCCGCCATCAGTGGGCTGGGGCTCAAGCACAGCACCGAGCTCCTGCGGGACCTGCCGCAGGATCTGACCACAGTGCAGCCTGCCCAGACCACGTACCTCTACGCCAATGACGGCACGACGCCGCTCACCGCGTTCTACGCCGAGCACCGACGGTACGTCCCGATCACCGAGATGTCGGCGTACATCCAACAGGCCATCGTGGCCAGTGAGGACCAGCGCTTCTACCAACACAACGGGGTGGACGCCAAGGGCATCGCCCGGGCCTTCATCGCCAACTCCCAGTCCGGGGAGGTGGAGCAGGGCGCCTCCACCCTCACCATGCAGCTGGTACGAATGGCGCTCCGGGACAGCGCCACCACTCCGGCCGAGGTCCGGGCCGCCACCGAGCAGACCACCGCCCGGAAACTGCGGGAGGCGCGTCTGGCGGTGGAGCTGGAGAAGCGGCTGTCCAAGGCAGAGATCCTGGAGCGTTACCTCAACCACGCCTACTTCGGCCACCAGGCCTACGGCATCTACGCCGCCGCCGAAATCTTCTACTCCAAGCTGCCGGCCGAGCTGGACCTCAACGAGTCCGCCACCCTGGCCGGACTGGTGCAGGCGCCGTCGACGTACGACCCGGCTAGTCGGGATCAGCGGGCGGCGGTGGCCCGGCGTAACTGGGTGATCGACCGGATGGTGGCCCTGGGGTACGTGGCCCCGACCGTGGCGGAAGAGGTCAAGGCCGAGCCGATCGAGCTGGACCTGTCCACCCCCGCCAACGACTGTGTGTCGGTGCCGGAGAGTCACAACCACTGGGGCTTCTTCTGCGAGATGTTCCGGCAGTGGTGGATCCGGCAGCCCGCGTTCGGCGACAACCCGCTGGAGCGGGAGGAGAACCTCCGGCGTGGGGGCTACCGGGTGGTGACCTCGCTGGACCCGGACATCCAAGAGGCCGCGCAGGGGCACGTCCTGGCCAAGGAGAGCATCGGTAGCCCCATCGCGCACGGGGTGGTGGCGGTCGAGCCCGGCACCGGCCTGATCCGCGCGGCCGCGGTCAACCGGGTGTTCTCCCTGGATCAGGACAGCAACGGCCCCCGGACCGGAGGCGGGGTCGGGCGCAGCAGCTACCCGAACACGGTCAACCCGCTGCTGGGAGGCGGCGACATGGCCGGCTACCAGGCCGGATCGACCTTCAAGTGGTTCACGTTGCTGGCCGCGCTGGAACAAGGCATGCCGCTGTCCACGAAGATCAACTCTCCGCACCGGTACGTATCCAGCTACCTCGGCTCCGGGCCGGGTACGTGCGGCGGCCGGTGGTGCCCCCAGAACGCCAGTGGCGAAATGGCCGGCACCCACACCATGTGGTCCGGGTTCGGGATGTCGGTCAACACCTTCTTCGTGCAGTTGCAGGAACGGGTGGGGACGGAGGCCGCGGTCCGGATGGCCGAGCGCCTCGGGTTGACCTGGCGCACCCCGATCGACCAGGAGATGGCCTCGCCGGCCCGGGTCAAAGGCTGGGGAGCGTTCACGCTCGGGGTGGCCGACACCACCCCGCTGGAGATGGCCGCCGCGTACGCGATCGGTGGCGCCGACGGTGTGTACTGCGAACCTCTGCCGGTGGTGTCCATCCTGGACCCCAACGGTAACGAGGTGACCTACGTCAACGAGGCCGGTGAGCGGGTGCCGGTGGCGCAGCCACGCTGCGAGCAGGTGGTCGATCCGGAGGTGGCGCGCGCCGCCACCGACGCCGCCCTGTGCCCGACCGGTTCCGGGGCCGCCCGGGGCGCCTGCGGTCCCTGGTCCACCGCGTCCGAGGTGTCGGCGATCGTGGGCCGGCCGGTGGCGGGCAAGACCGGTACCACCGACGGCAACCGGACCGCCTGGTTCGTCGGGTTCACCCCGCAGCTGGCGGTGGCCGGGTTCAGCGCCGACCCGGACAACCCCTTCAACGCGGTCGGGGGCGGTCGTGCCAGCCAGTCCATCCAGTCGGTGGCGCAGACCCTGCGGGACGCGTTGAAGGACGAACCGGTGAAGAAGTTCCCGCCCCCGAGCAAGCTGGTCGACTAGCGTCCCGCCGGCTCCGCCGGCAGGCGTCCGGGTCACCGGTCCGGGACGGACGGATCAGTTCCGCAGGTCGGCGGGGACCAGCGACCACACCTGTAGGTCGACCCGCCCGCTGCGCAGGTTACCGGCGTTACGCAGCAGGCCCTCGTACGTGAAACCGGCCTTCTCCGCCACTCGCCGGGAGGCGAGGTTACCCGGTGCGACCCGCAGTTCCACCCGTTGGAAACCGTGCTCGAGCAGCAGCGCGATCGCCAACCCGTCGACCGCCTCCGCCGCCAGCCCGAACCCTCGGGCCTCCGGCGCCACCACGTACGCGATCTCGGTCACCCGGGCCAGCCAGTCGGTGTGGGTGGTCCACAGGCAGCCGACCAGCGTCTCGTCCTCTCGCCGGATCATTCCGTAGTGGTCGCCGGCTCCCCGGGCCCGATGCTCGGCCGCAAACGTGGTGCACCACGCCACCGCATCGAACTCGGTCGGCCCGTGCGGCACCGGTAACCACCGCTGGGTCTGTTTGTCTGCGAAGATCTCCGCGATCTTGGGTGCGTCTGCTTCTACCAGCTGACGCACCTGCAACCGAGGGGTCGCCACGGTCAGGTTAGGGAATGCAGGCGGCGTCACGGCTCCGCTCAACCGTCAGCCCTCCTAGGCGATGTGACCCGGGCGACCATACCGTACTTTCCGCTGCTACGCGCGGCCATAGCGTGATCACGGACTCGGTAGGCTGGGGCCGTGTACCGGTTCCTGCTGTCCCCCGGCTGGTTGGCCCGCCTGGCGGTGGCGCTGCTCTTGGCAGCGGTGATGTCCCTGCTCGGGATGTGGCAGTGGCAACGCTTCGAGGAACGCAGTGCGATCAATGAGCGGATCGACGCCGCTGAGGTGGCGGACCCGGTGCCGCTGACTTCGCTGGTGACCGCCCCCGGGCCGGGAGAGCCGGTCGGGGCGGGGCTGCCCGCCGACACGGATTGGTCCAAGGTCACCGTCACCGGCCAGTACGACCCGGAGCACGAGTTTCTGGTGCGAGGGCGAAGCATGTCCGGTCGGGTGGGGGTGGAGGTGCTTACCCCGCTGCGGCTGGCCGACGGCAGCGCGGTGCTGGTCAACCGGGGCTGGATCGTCGCCCCGGGCGGCGCCGCGGAGCTACCGGACCCGCCGGAGGCGCCCGCGGGGCAGGTGACGGTGGTGGGTTGGGCCCGCCCGAGTGAGCGCGGGGGCACCGTGGTGGAGCACGCCGGGGAGTTGACCATCCGTCGGATCGACCTGCCCGCCATGGCCGCCCAGCTGCCTTATCCGGTGTACGGGGTGTACGTGCAGCTGGCGGAGCAGCAACCGGAGGCGGATCCGGCGCTGACGCTGCTGCCCACCCGCCGGGAAAACGCCTGGCTCAACGCCGCCTACACCGTGCAGTGGGCGATTTTCGCCGGGATGACCTTGGTGGGGTTCGGGTGGCTGGCCCGTCGCCACGCGCGGGAAGCCCTCCACCAACCGCGCGCCGATGGCGAACAGGCGCTACTGTCCCGTTCATGACTGACCCGAATGTCTCACCCGGGAGTCCCCCGCCGAATCAGATCCGCCCTTCTGATGCTGACCGCCAGGCGATCGCTGAGCGCCTCCGGCAGGCCGTGGACGAGGGGCGGTTGGATCTGATGGAGTACGACCGCCGGCTGCGCGCCTCTGAGCAGGCCGCCACCATGGCCGACTTGCAGGCGGTCGTGGCTGATCTGCCCGCCCCTGCTACCCCTCCGGAGCAGGTGCTGCTGCAGCTGGGGGATATGACCGTCACCTCTACCACGATCTACACCCCCTCCGGCCCTATCCCGTTGCGGGGAGCCCAGTGGATGATCCAGGACCACTGGACCACTACTCAGAAGATCCCCACTTGGGCGATCGTGTTGGCGATCGTCGGCTTCTTCTGCCTGACCATCTTCAGTCTGCTGTTCCTGCTGGCTAAGGAGACCGTGTACCAGGGAGTGGTGACGGTCACGGTCACCAATGCCGGCCGGCAGTACGCGGTGCGGTTGCCGGTGAACAACCAGCAGCAGGTGCACCACTACCACCAGCAGGTCAACTATCTGCGTTCCGTCTCCGCTGCCTGATGGCCGCATTCGGCTAGGCGACGATGGTGAGGTGGGGTGCGGGGCGGTGGTCCTCCGGGCATCAACCCGGGAGGACCACCGCCCCGCTCCGTATGCCGCAGGCTGGGCGACCTGGATGGGCTCAGCGCTCCAGGCTGGCCAGGTTGTTCAGCAGCAGCGTCTCCGCCAGGCAGATCCGGCGGAACTCCCCCAGGTCGATGCTCTCGTTGGGGCCGTGCAGGTTGGATGTGGGGTCCCCCATACCGGTGACCAGAATTTCCGCGCCCGGGAACATCTCCTGGAACGTGGCGATGAAGGGAATCGACCCGCCCAGGCCGATGTCGACCGGGTCCACCCCATCCCACGCCTGACGCAGCGCCGCCCGGGCAATCTGGTAGGCCGGGCCGGTGGTGTCGATCACGCAGGGGGCACCGTCTGCTTCGAGGCTCACCGTCACCTCCGCCCCCCACGGGGCGTGCGCCTGGAGGTGGGCGGTGACCGCGTTATAGGCCGACTTCGGATCCTCTCCCGGTGGGATCCGCAGGCTGAGCTTGGCGCGCGCGGACGGCACCAGCGCGTTGGCGGCCTCGCCCGCGCTCGGGGCGTCGATCCCCAGCACCGACAGGGAGGGGCGGGTCCAGAGCCGCTCCACCAGCGACCCGGTCCCGATGAGCTGTACCCCTTCCCGCATCCCGGCCTCGGCCCGGAGCCGATCGACCGGATATTCCAGCGGGGCGGCCGGGCGGTGGACCAGTCCGGGTACGGCCACGTCCCCGGCTTCGTCGTGCAGGGTGGCCAGCAACCGGCTCAGCACGGTGAGCGCGTCCGGCACCGCCCCACCGAACATGCCCGAGTGGACCGCCGATTCCAGGGTGCGGACCTCGACGAACAGGTTGACGATGCCCCGCAGGGAGGTGGTCAGGGCCGGAACTCCCACGTCCCAGTTGGCGGAGTCGGCGATCACGATCACGTCGGCGGTCAGGGTGTCCCGATGCCGCTGGAGTAGCTCCTCCAGCGTCTGGGAGCCGTACTCCTCCTCGCCTTCCACGAAGACGACCACCCCGACCCCCAACTGGTCGCCGAGCGCCCGGAGCGCGGCCACGTGGGCCATCACTCCCGCCTTGTCGTCGGCCACCCCGCGGCCGTACAACCGGCCATCCCGCTCGGTGACCGTGAACGGCTCGCTCTGCCACACCGCCGGATCCCCGGGCGGCTGTACATCGTGGTGGGCGTACAACAGCACGGTCGGCGCCCCCGGCGGAGCCGGACGCCGGCCGATCACCGCCGGCTGCCCCTCACCGGCCGAGACGATCTGGGTCTGCAGGCCGCAGTCCCGTAGCAGCTGTTCGGTCAGCTCCGCCGACTGCTGGACGTGGCGGCGGTCGAACTCCGGGAAGGAGACGCTGGGGATGGCCACCAGCCGGCGCAGGTCTTCCAGAACCCCGGGCAGGACCCGGTCGACGGCGGCGCGGACATCCGGTTCAGTCAGGGGTGCGGTCATGCCGGTCATCCTACGAGCCACGGTGGGAACGAGCACCCGGTTCACCGTCCGACCGGTTACCGTCCGTGTCCTGTCCGTTCGTCCTCCGACCGCTGGCCGCCTCCCGCGCGGCTTCCGCGGCGGTGGCGAACCAGTCGCGTAGTTTCCCGGCGCTGGAGCCGACCCACCCGCCGAGCTCGGCCGCGCCGCCCCCGATCCGTCGGAGCAGGACAAACAGTGGATCCTGTGACCGACGGAAGGTCTCGCGATAGGAATCAGCGGCCCGCTTGACATCCTCACTCACCGAAGCGGTGGCGTCGTCCTCGCGCCGGGGATAGTCGCCGGCCAGGATCCGCTGGTACTCCCCCTCCTCCACCCATCGGCGGATCTCCGCCGCCCGGGCCACCGGCATCGGGTGGGACCGGAACGCGACCAGCAACAGTTTCAGCACACTGTCGCGTAGGTCGCCCCCGCGCTCGTATTCAGCCGCCTGCGCCAGGAACGCAGTAGTGTCCACCTCAGACAAATCACCGCCGCCGGCCAGCTTCATCGACAACCGCAACGAGGCGGCGGGGTCTTGGCAGGCGAGCAAGCCTGCCCGGTCGGCGGACAGCTCCGCCTTGCGCCACCACTCGTACAGCGCCGCAATGATCCCGTACAGCGCAGCGGAGCCGAGCGGGAACCACGCCAACCGCACCATCATGTTGGTCAGCACCAGGATCATGGTGCGGTAGACCGCGTGGCCGGACAGCACATGCCCGAGCTCATGCCCCAGCAGACACCGCAGCTCATCATCGTCCGCGGTCTCCACCATGCCGGTGTTGACCACAATGAACGGCTGCTTCATCCCGATCGCCATCGCGTTGAGGCTGCGGTCGTTCTGCACATACAGTTCCGGCAGCTCGCGGACGTCCAACGCCGCCGCGGCCTCGCTGTAGATCCGGTAGACCCGCGGATACTGATGGCGATCCACTCGGATCGCTCCACCGAGGAACTGCAGCCGCCAGGCCCGCTCATTCCACAACCCCGCCAGCAGCTTCAGCGCCTCGTCGAAACCGCGCAACTCCCGTAGCGCGGTGAGCGCCCCTCGATCAGCCGGATGCTCCCAGGCTCGAGAGCTGATCCCGGTCAGCACCACCCGCTGCCGACTGCTCCGCTCCGCGTCGACTCGGTCCGCCCCTGTCTGATCAGCCGGCGCACCGCCCCCCGGACCGGTCTCGGCTGACTGCTCGGGCATCGGACCGGTGGGGTCGTCAGATCCCGCGGTGAAGTCGCCCTGGTTGCAGTCGTCAGTCATGTGCCGCCCCTTCCTGCCAGTCCGCGCGGCAGCGCCCAGATATGGACGGTGCCCGCCCCGTCCGGTCATCTGCGATCGTGCCCCAGCCATCGACCCAACGTCCACAAACCCGGCCAGCCGACAGAAAAACCTGGCCGGCGGGTCGGGCGACGGTGCCGTGCCCCAGAGCACCGCCGCCCGACCCGCGCCGGTCAGGCCGGCGCGGTCGCCAACCGCTCCACCGAGGCGGCCGGGGCGTCCGCGGACGGCTCGTCCACGTCGTACGGGGTGTCGTCGAACTGGACCGGTGCTTCCTCCGGGGCCACCGGCTCAGCCGGCTCCCCACCCACCCGGGACTGACTCTGCTCGTCCTCGAGCACGCTCGTAGCGGTGCTGGCCCGGACCCGTTCGAACCGGCTCTTGCCGCGGGTGAGGTCGTGCCCCACCGCGGTTGCCTCCAGCTCGTAGGAGAGCCGCTTGTTCCCCTGCTCGTCCTGCCAGTCTCGGGTGTAGAGGCGCCCGGTGACGATCACCGGATCCCCCACCGTGACCGAGGCGGCCACGTTGCCCGCCAACGCCCGCCAACACGTGACCCGGACGCGCAAACTGTTTCCGTCCACCCACCGGCCGGTCTCCTTGTCCAACCGGCGTGAGGTCGAGGCCACCTTGAAGGTGGTCACCAGCGACTTGGTGGTGCTGGTCCGCCGCCACTCCGGCGGATTGAGAACGTTACCCACGATGGTTACATATGTCTCGTACATACCGATCCCACATCTCGTCCATCGGCTAGGTGCCGGGACAGCCGGCTCCGGCAGCGTCCCGCCCCATCGGCGCCGATGCCAGCCCCGCCACCCCACGCTGTGGACAGCGCCTCGGGCTGTGGACAACGCCACAGACGGAGCTGGATCTGCTATGGGATCCCTCGCATCACCGGGTGAAATCCGGCCGCTCGCCCACCGGCCGCGCTACGGTCGAGGCCGTGCAGACCGACCGCCTGGGACCGCCGTACCAGCAACGGACCCTCGACCTCGGCCGGGACTGGGAGGGGCCGGTGTACGCCACCCTGGTCTGCCGACTCGCGGACGCCCCCACCGACCGCGCCGTGCTCTGGGTGCACGGCTGGTCGGACTACTTCTTCCAGACCCATGTGGCCGAGCACTTCATCGCGCGGGGCTTCAACTTCTACGCGCTGGACCTGCGCAAGTATGGCCGGAGTCTGCGGCCCTATCAGACCCCCGGGTTTTGCCACCGGCTGGACGAGTACTACCAGGAGCTGGACACCGCCGCCCGCATCATCCGCGAGGAAGGGAACTCCACGCTCCTGATCGCCGCCCACTCCACCGGCGGACTGATCACTTCACTGTGGGCGCACGACCGGCGCGACCAAGGGCTGGTCGACGCGTTGTTCCTCAACAGCCCATTCTTCGACTTCAACCTGCCGCCGAGCCTCCGGGGACCGGCGCTCGCGCTCGTCACCCGCATCGGCCGGCGCCACCCGTACCGACTCCTGCACCGCCCCACCTTTCCGCTGTACGGCCACAGCCTGCACGTCAACTTCCGCGGCGAATGGTCGTACGACCTGGCCTGGAAACCCCTGGGCGGGTTTCCGATCCGGTACGGCTGGCTGGCGGCCGTCCGCCACGGGCAACGGCGCCTGCACGCCGGCCTGACGGTGGAGGTGCCCGTACTCGTGGCGTGCTCCACCCGCTCCCTGTGGGCGGCCCGATGGCACGAGGATGCGCATCGGACCGACACCGTGCTCAACGTGGCCGACATCACCCGCTGGGCGCCCGCGGTGGGCCGACACGTCACCGTGCTGCGGGTGGAAGGCGGAATGCACGACCTCACCCTGTCGCCCGCCCCGGCTCGGCGGTTCCTGTTCAGCGAGCTCGACCGCTGGCTCGACGCTTACCTCGGGTCCGGCGCGGTGGTGCCTCCGGCTCAGGCGGCGGCATCGGCGCCGATGTCGTCCGGGGAGCCGGCTGCCGATGCCGCGGCACCGCACCCGCGCCCACCGGAGCTGGGGAGCTCGGCGCACCCGTCGGAGACCACGGTCCACCCACCGGAGGCGGCGCACTCACCGGCAGCGGCGAACCCGGCATCGCCGCCGGTGACCCGAACGGCGCTGGTGACATCGGAGGAGCCGGTGACTGCGGAGGAATCGGCGACCGAGGAGCCACCGACATGAACGGCGACCCCGACACCGGATCAGCCGCCTCGGCGTAGCCGGCCGGCTCAAACACTTCCCAGCAGCGCTGCCGCCGCACCAACAGCTCCCGGCTGAGCAGCTGCGCCCCGCCGGCGAAGAACATCCGATCGACCGCGCGGCGCACCTTCTGGAGACCCGGGGGTGATTCCGTACCTGTGAAGATCACCACGTCTCGGGCCGGGACCCCTACCACTACGTCACCCGGGATCGAGGCGGCCAAGTCGTCCCAGAACGGGTGCGCCAGCAGCACACTGGACTCCAACCCGTCAAACGACAGCATCAGCGCGGGCGGCTGCCCGTGGATCGCCACCTGGTCCAGCCGCTGATAGAGCGCGGCCGCGGCGGCCCGCCGCAGCTCCGCCCGGGACATGCCGGTGCGCTCCCACCCCTGCCAGGTGAGTAGGCGAGGCTCGTACGGTGGGGCGAACTGGTAT
>Ga0079224_100008584_pt1 | contig 13856 bp, 11 predicted proteins | sample Stecom2015_FD_80414 | JGI IMG/M metagenome (GOLD analysis project Ga0079224, IMG submission 80414) | Agricultural soil microbial communities from Utah to study Nitrogen management - Steer compost 2015 | ecosystem: Environmental > Terrestrial > Soil > Agricultural land | place: USA: Utah... | reverse complement strand
TGGGCGTCCCGCTCCCCCTCCGCGGGATGCCCGAATAGTGTTGACTTCTCCTCCGCTGTCAGCCCCCCGACCACGAAGGACCCCCTGTGGACACGTCTCGCGGTGGTGCAGCCGCCCCGGACCCGACCCCTCCGCCCCCGAACCCGCCGCACGAGGGCACCGGACCGTCTCCCTCCGTTCGGGAGCCCGCTCCCGAGCCCCCGCGGACGGCTCCCGCCGCCCCGCGGGAGGAGGCGGAGCCCGCAGTCGCGGCCCGGGGCCCCGCGGCGGCTCCGGCCCCGCCGCGGGAGGACGCGGCCGGGTTGCGGAGCGCGCCTCCTGCCCGCCCCTCCGCTCCGGTGTTCCGGCCGCCGCCGCAGGGCCAGCCGGCCCGCCAGGGGCCGCCCGCTCCCCCGCCCGCGCAGCAGCACCCGCTCGCCGGTCCCCACCCGCCGCTCCAGCCGCCGCAGGGCCCGCCGACCCTCCAGGGGCCGCTGTCTGCCGCCCCGCCCGCGCAGCAGCACCCCGCCACCGAAATGGTCACCGCAGCCCGCCCCACCGCGTCCCTCCCGGTCGGCGCGCCCCCCGGTGCCGCGGCCGAGGGATGGGCCCCGCCGCCCGTCTTCACCCCGCAGCCGCCCCCGCGCCGGGGCGGCGCGGGGCTGTGGCTCACCGCGGGCGGGGCGGCCCTCGTCGCCGCGGTCTCCCTGGTGGTGTGCGTGGCGCTGACGGTGTCCACGCTGGGCGGCGGCATCGCCCAGGCGTCCGGGAAACCGCACCGGGAGGTCCTCTACGAGGACAGCTGGTTCCACACCGCCAGGGGCATCCCGGTCGACGTCGTCTCCCACCCCTTCTACGACCTGCCCGCCCCCCGGACCGTCGAGTGCGCCCTGCCCGACTTCGACCCCTCCTCCGTCTCGGAGTGGGAGGCCTTCACCGACGCGGTCGGCCCCTGCCTGAACGAGATGTGGCTGCCGTCGCTGGAGGAGATGGGGCTGCGCCCGGAGGAACCGCACTACGTGGTCACCGACGAGATCCCGCCCGACCTGCGCGGCGAGTCGGAGGAGGAGGGGGTCACCCTCGCCTACTACATGGAGTACGACCTGAGCATCACCATCCTGGTGCCCAACGTGCGCAAGCTCCTGCCGTACCCGAACATGGACGACAAGCGCATCTGGTTCGCCCTGGTCGCCCACGAGTACGGGCACCACGTCCAGGGGGAGACCGGGCTGCTCGACAGGGCCTACACCCTGGAGCGCAAGGCCAGTTCCGAGGCCGAGGAACTCCAGGTGGGACGGCAGATCGAACTCCAGGCCGAGTGCCTGGCGGGCACCGGCGTGGCCAGGCTCTCCGTCCACGACGGCGGTGACGTGGCGTTCGTCAACCGCACCTTCAACGAGGGCACCGGGGACAGCGACACGCACGGCAGCGCCGACAACCGCGTGCACTGGTTCGACTCCGGTGCGGCCGCGGAGACCATGGAGGCGTGCAACACCTTCGCCGCCGACACCGGACTGGTCCGCTAGCCCGTGCCGTGGCCCGTCCGCGCCGGCGCGGACGGGCCACGGCGTTCACAGCGTCCGGGTCTGCTGCAGGGTGTCGCCCCGGTCGGCCGCCGACAGCTGCCGGTGCGCCTCGGTCAGCAGGGCGATGCCGGTCTCGATCTGCCCGGTGACGGACCGCAGGTAGTCGGCGTGGCGCCGGTGGTGCGCCGCGTTGAGCTTCCTGCGTACCACCGCGGTGATCCCGAAGACGCCCAGGGCGAACGGTGCGCAGACGAGGAGCAGCGGGACGACCCCGAACAGGAAGAGATCGCTGACGGACTCGCCGTGGGCGACGGCGGCGACCATCGCGGCGAGACAGTACAGGATGGGAGCGGCCAGGGCGCCCCAGCCGACGAACGTGGAGACCGCGTCGACCACGGAGCGCCATCGCCACCTGCCGGTCGCCTTCTCGACCGCCTCGGTGTACTCCGCGTGCCGGTACCGCAGGGCGTTCTCGGTCTCGGCCAGCTGCCGGGCCAGCGGCACGCACTCCTCCAGCAGCGCCGCGGCCCCCGCCGCTCCCGGGCCGCCGACCGGCCCGACGGCCCCGGCCAGGGCGGCCAGCCACCGCTGCTCCTGCGACTCCGCGGGCAGCTGCGGCCGGGCCCCATCGCGGACACGGGTGAGCAGGTGGTCCGCGATCCGCAGCGCTGCGGCGGCACGATCCGGTTCGAAGACGTGCAACGGACCGGTCCGAGTGCGGCCCGGGTCAGCCGTGCCGCCCTGGGGAAGGAGCACGCGGACCGCGCCGCTTCGGGCGAACACCTCGTTGATCCGCTGCTGGGCGACCGCGAACCGTTCGGCCGAGGCCTCGTAGGCGGACAGCAGGTCCCGGTACTCGGCCTGGCAAGCGGTGTGGGAGGCCATGACCCGCAAGACCTCCACAATGTGCGTGAAGGCGTGGGACAGGATCCGCTGCTCGCCGAAGATCGCTGCCAGCAGGGCGGTCCTGGCCGTTCCGCTGCGCGCCTCCAGCGCGGCGCGCAACGCCTCGGGACGCATGTCGTGGCCCCGGTAGCGCGGCGGCAGGTCGGGGCGCAGCTCGGCGACGAACCGGGCCAGGGCCAGTTCGGGGTCCTCCGGCCGCCTGCGCAGCAGGCCCCGGTTGACGGTGGTGTCCCCGAGGTCGTCGACCAGCCAGTTCAGCAGTTCGGCGCGCTCGCTGTCGGAGGCGAACAGCGCCGTGCCCTCCGCCCAGCGGCGCTGCATCTGCGCGGCGAGGTCGCCGGGGTCGTGGAAGAGCGTGCCGGCGAACTCGAACGGCGGGGCCTGGCCCGGCGCCCTGCGCGGCGGCACCGTGGCCTGCGGGTCCGGCCGGGGGCTCTCGTGCTGCCCGCTGTGGGCGGCCTCGCGGGTGTAGGGGAGGGTGTCCCCGTCCAGCACCGCGGTGCGCCCCTCCCGCAGCGCCGTGTCGGTGTCGGCCGCGTCGTCGCCGTGGCCGAGCAGCCGGTTGAGCACCTGGTGGGCGCTGGGGCGCCGGGTCGGGTCCTTGTCCAGGCAGCGCCGCACCAGGGGCAGCAGCGTGGCGGGGAGGCCGGTCAGGTCCGGTTCCTCGGTGAGCACCCGGTGGATGACGGCCTGCTGGTGAGGGCCGGAGAAGGCGTCCCGCCCAGTGGCCGCGTACACCATGACCGCGCCCCAGGCGAAGACGTCCAGCCTGTCGTCGAGCAGACCGCCGCGGATCTGCTCGGGCGCCATGTAGGCGGGGGTGCCGACCACTCCGCTGGCCATCACCCGGGCCTGTTCGGCGGTCTTGGCGATACCGAAGTCGATCACCCGGGGGCCGTCGGGGGCGAGGATGATGTTGGCGGGTTTGAAGTCGCGGTGCAGGATTCCGGACCGGTGGATGGCGGTGAGGGCGGTGGCGGTGGCGACCGCCAGCCGTTCCAGGTCCGCGTCTTCCAGCGGTCCCCGTTCCCGCACCCGGGCCGCGAGCGTGGGCCCCTCCAGGTACTCGGTGGCGATCCACGGCCGGGGCGCGTAGGGGTCGGCGTCCAGCACCCGGGCGATGCAGAACTGCTTGACCCTGCGGGCCGCCTCCACCTCACGGGCCAGGCTGTCGCGCACCTCGTCGGTGATCGCGCCGTGCAGGAGTTTCACCGCGGCCCGCCGTCCCGCGGCGTCCTCTCCCAGGTAGACCGATCCGAACCCGCCCTGTCCGAGGAGGGTGGTCAGCCGGTAGCCGCCGATCTCGGTGGGCTGCCCGTCCACGCCCGCCTGGCTTGTCATCATTTCTCCTGTCAGACCCGCCACTTGCTCAGCAGGCACCCATCCTGTCATTTTTCGGACGTGCTGTTGGCGGATGCGCACGGAGCGCACCCGGAGGCCACGGGGCTGCCGTCGCGTTTCGGCGGTCGGAAAACCACTGGCTGCGAGCGCTCCGGCCAGGTCATAATCGCGGCGTGGACCCACGGGAACTGGTACGCGCCTCGAAATTCCTCTCCCTGGTGCTGCGGCACCGGCCGGAAGTGGCCAACGTGACTCTGGACGCCTCGGGCTGGGTGGAGGTGGACGCGCTGCTCGACGGCTGCCGGGCGGCGGGGCGGCCGCTCACCCGGGCCGAGCTGGCGGAGGTCGTCGCCCGCAACGACAAACGGCGGTTCGCGTTCAGCGCCGACGGCCGGCGCATCCGCGCCCAGCAGGGGCACACGGTCGAGGTGGACCTGGACCTGCCCGCACGCACACCCCCGGAGGTGCTCTACCACGGCACCGTGGAGCGCTTCCTGGCCGCGATCCTCGCCGAAGGGCTGCGTCCCATGAGACGGCACCACGTGCACCTGTCCCCGGACGAGGCCACGGCTCTCCGGGTGGGCACCCGTCGCGGGGAGCCCGTCGTGTTGACCGTGGACGCGGCGCGGATGCACGCCGACGGCTACGAGTTCCGGATGAGCGGCAACGGGGTGTGGCTGGTGGCCGGGGTGCCGCCGCGGTACCTGGCCCGACGGCCGGCCCCGTAGTCCCGGCGGCGGGCGGTGCACCGCCGGGACCGGTTCGGTGCGGTCAGTCCCGTTCGGCCAGGACGCGGCGCAGTTCCGCCCAACCGCTCAGCTTGACCCGCTCCCCGCGGGACAGCTCGGCGGCCAGGGCCGCCTCGGCGGCGTCGATGGCCAGCCAGTCGGCGTAGCCGCTGACCTTCACACCCTTCTCCTTCAGCAGGTCCTCCAGGCTGGTCTGCGGGGCGCGGGAGGCGCGCAGCCGGGGGGCGTCGTCCAGCAGCGAGCGGACGGTGGCCGCGGCGTCGGACTTGTTGGTGCCGATCACCCCGGTGGCGCCCCGCTTGAGCCAGCCCGCCACGTACTCGCCGAGCAGCGGGGTGCGCTCCTCGTCGAGGATGCGGCCGTCCTCGTGCGGCAGGGTGCGCGTGACCTCGTCGAACGGCAGGTCGGGCAGGGGGGTGCTGGCGTAGCCGACCGAGCGCACCACCATGCCCGCCGGCAGGGTCTCGCGTCGCCCGGTGCCCACGAGCCGCCCCTCGGCGTCGAGCTCGGTGTGCTCCACCTCCAGGCCCTCGACCCGTTCCTCCCCCACCACGGCGACGGGCTTGCGCCAGAAGTGCAGCTCCACCCGGCGGCCCGTGCCACCGCCGGGGCGCTGCGCCCACTCGGTGAGGGTGCGCAGGTTGGTACGGGCGGCGCGGGCCGCGGCCGCCACCTCCTCGCTGTTGGGGTCGATGTCGACGTCGCCGGGGTCCACCCTGACGTCGACCCCGTCCAACTGGCCGAGCTCCCGCAGTTCGTTGGCGGAGAACTTGGCGTGCAGGGGGCCGCGCCGGGCGACCACGTGCACACGGCGCACCCGGCTGGCCGCGAGCACCTGCAGGACGGGTTCGGGGATGTCGGTGTGGCGCAGTTCGTCGACGCTGCGGACCAGGATGCGCGCCACGTCGAGGGCGACGTTGCCCGCGCCGACGACGGCGACCTCCTCGGCGTCGAGCACGAACCGCGACACCTCCAGGTCGGGGTGGCCGCTGTACCAGTTGACGAAGTCGGTGGCCGCGACGCTGCCGGACAGTTCCTCGCCGGGAACGCCCATGCGGCGGTCCACGCTCGCCCCGGTCGCGTAGACCACCGCGTGGTAGGCGCGGGCCAGGTCGGCGCGGGTGAGGTCGGTGCCGTACTCCACACCGCCCAGGAAGCGGACGTCGGGGTGTTCGAGGACACGGGCCAGGGTGTGCGCCACCCGCTTGATGGAGGTGTGGTCGGGGGCGACGCCGTAGCGGACCAGCCCGTAGGGGGTCGGTAGGCGGTCCAGTACGTCCACGGACACCGGCTCGCGGGACTGCCGGGTCAACGCCTCGGCGGTGTAGATTCCTGCGGGGCCGGAGCCGATCACGGCTACCCGCAATGGGTCGGGAGTGCTCATGCGCCCCATTGTGACGGATGCGACACCCGGTTTTCGATGTCAGGGAGGGCCCTGTGGCCCCTTGGCGGAGCACACGGTAACCGCGGGGCTTCCCTTGGCAGCCCCGGGCCTGCTCAGTCCCGGGGCGCCCGGTCGACGCGGTCGAGGAACCCCTTCCAGAAGTCGTCCTCGGGGTCGACCACGGCCGGGTGGTCGGGACGGCCGCTCGCGTCGAGGCAGTCGAGGATGGTCGGAATCCGCAGTTCCTGCGGGTTGCGGGTGGCCAGGGCCCGGCGCAGCCGCTCCACCTCCGCGGGTGCGTGGCGGGATTCGTCGGCCAGGTAGATCTCGGCGTAGTCGGCCCCTCGCCGGTAGGCGGAGTCGGGGCCCGCGGAACGTTCGGCCATCGTCGTCCTCCGGGTGTCCGGGGTGTCCTCCGTCTCCCCTACCCGCCGGGGGCGCGGTCAGTGACCGCGCCCCCGGTCGCCGCGTGGCGTCCCGGCCGGGTCAGGACGCCGGCTCGTCCTCCAGGGAGTGTTCGGCGCGCCGGGCCACGATCTCGGTGAGCTTGCGCGCCAGCCCTTGGGCGTCCAGGCCCATCCCGGCGAGGATCCGGTCGCGTTTGGCGTGCTCCAGGAAGCGCTGTTCGATCCCGAAGGTGCGCACCGGCAGGTCGAGGTCGGCGTCGCGCAGGGCGCGGGCCACGGCGTCGCCCACCGCGCCGACCCGGCCGTTGTCCTCGACGACGGCGACCACGCTGTGCCGGGCGGCCTCGGTCACCAGCGCCGGGTCCAAGGGCTTGACCCAGCGCGGGTCCACGACGGTGACGCCGATGCCCTGGTCGGCCAGCCGGTCGGCGACCTCGCAGCAGGTCTGGGCCATGGGCCCCACCGCGACCAGCAGCAGGTCCGGGGAGTCGGTGGCGGGGCGGCGCAGCACGTCCATGCCGCCGAGGCGGCCGACGGCGGGGATGGCGGGGGGCACCGCGCCCTTGGGGTAGCGCACCACGGTGGGGCCGTCGTCCACGGCGACGGCCTCGCGCAGCAGCTCCCGCAGCCGCACAGCGTCGCGCGGCACCGCGATGCCCAGGTTGGGGACGACCTGCAGGATGGACAGGTCCCACATGCCGTTGTGGCTGGCGCCGTCGTCGCCGGTGATCCCCGCGCGGTCCAGCGCGAAGGTGACGCCCTGGCGGTGCAGCGCCACGTCCATGAGGACCTGGTCGAAACAGCGGTTGAGGAAGGTGGCGTAGACCGCCACGACCGGGTGCAGGCCGCCCATGGCCAGGCCCGCCGCGCAGGTGGCGGCGTGCTGCTCGGCGATGCCCACGTCGAAGACGCGGTCGGGGTAGGCCTCGGCGAAGGCCGCCAGGCCGGTGGGGTGCAGCATGGCCGCGGTGATGGCCACGACGTCCTCGCGTTCGGCGCCGATCCGCACCAGCTCGTCGCTGAACACCGAGGTCCACTTCAGCCCCGGTTTGGCCTGCTGGCGCCCGGTGGCCACGTCGAACGCGCCGGGGGCGTGGAACTGGTCCTCGTCGTGGTTCTCCGCGGGCGCGTACCCCTTGCCCTTCTGGGTGAGCACGTGCACGATGACCGGTCCGCCGAAGTCCCGGGCGCGGCTCAGGGCCCGCTCCACCGCCGCGATGTCGTGCCCGTCGATGGGGCCGACGTACTTCAGCCCCAGGTCCTCGAACATGATCTGCGGCTGGATGGCGTCCTTGAGGCCCTTCTTGAACGCGTGCAGGGCGTCGTACAGCGGGGGACCGACGACGGGGGCGCGGTTGATCGCGTTCTTGGCGGTCGCGAGCATCTGCTCGTAGCCGCGGGTCATGCGCAGGTTGGCGAAGTGCTCGGCCAGGCCGCCGATGGTGGGCGAGTAGGAGCGGCCGTTGTCGTTGACGACGATCACGACGCGGCGGTTCTTGCCCTCGGCGATGTTGTTGAGCGCCTCCCAGGCCATGCCGCCGGTCAGCGCGCCGTCGCCGACCAGGGCGACCACGGTGCGGTCGGTGATCCCGCGCAGTTCGTGGGCCCTGGCCAGGCCGTCGGCGTAGGACAGCGCCGTGGAGGCGTGCGAGTTCTCGATGAAGTCGTGCTCGGACTCGGCTCGCGACGGGTACCCGGACAGGCCGCCTTCCTGCCGCAGCTTGGAGAAGTCCTGCCGCCCGGTCAGGATCTTGTGCACGTACGCCTGGTGGCCGGTGTCGAACAGGATGGGATCGCGCGGTGAGTCGAACACGCGGTGCAGCGCGATGGTGAGCTCGACGACACCCAGGTTGGGGCCGAGGTGACCACCGGTTCGGGCGACCTGGGAGATCAGGAACTCCCGGATCTCGGCAGCCAGTTGGGGGAGCTGCGCGTCGGGGAGTTTCTTCAGGTCGTCTGGGTTGTGCACCGAGTCGAGCAGCGTCACTCTCGTCATTCCCCTCGTATGCAGGACGTCAGGTCGGCCGTCGGACCACGGGCGTCTCCCGTGCGGGCGGAAAACGGACCGGTTCTGGAGGTCGACACGGCCGACACGGTGTCCGGCTCCCGACGGCTCGGTGGTGGGAACCGGACGAACCACGATCAACCGGCTCCACCATAGGCACACAGCTTATGCCGATTCACTCCCCGGCGGGGTGGGGGCGGCAGTCCCTGGTGCGGCCCGTCCGATCCCGTGGGCCCGGCACATCCGGCGCAGTTCGGCCGCGATGCCCCGGGTGGTCCAGTGCGCGTTGAGGCCGCTGGGGTTGGGCAGCACCCACACCGGCACCCCCGCGACGGCGTCGCGGGGGTCCTGCGGACCGATCCGCGCGCGCGGCTTCGAGAACGCCTGCCGGTAGGCGGTGACGCCGAGCACGGCGAGGACGCGCGGCCGGTGGACGCGCAGTTTCGCGGCCAGTGCCCGCCCTCCCTCGCGCAGCTCCGCGCCGGTCAGCTCGTCGGCGCGCGCGGTGGCCCGGTCCACCAGGTTGGTGATGCCCAGGCCCAGGCCGGGCAGCAGGTGCTGCTCCTCGGGGGCCAGGAGGCGGGGGGTGAGGGCGGCGGCGTGCAGCGCGGGCCAGAACCGGTTGCCGGGACGGGCGAAGTGGTGCCCGCTCCAGGCGGAGTACAGCCCGGGGTTGATGCCGCAGAACAGCACGTCCAGGTCGGGGCCGAGCACGTCGGGGACGCCGGTTCCGTGCGCCGCGGCCAACTCCGCCGCGCTGGGGCGTCTGCGTCGCGGTCCGTCCACCGGCTTCCTCCTCGTCGTCCTCCGCCCGCTCAGAGCAGGTCCCGCAGGATCAGTGTGACCCCCGACACGGACACGACGGCCAGCAGGGCCGTCCGCAGGCGCTCCCCGTCCAGCGCCCGCCGCAGCGGACGGGAGAGCAGGAACCCGGCCACCATGAACGGGAGCAGCGCGACGCCCGCCGCGACCTGGCGGAGCCCCAACTGGCCGCCCAGGGCCAGCGCGGCCAGCGAGAGCAGCACTCCCGCCAGGAAGTAGCAGCCCAGGGTGGCGCGCACCCGGGGCCCCTGCTCGTTCTGGTACACCAGCGCGACGGGCGGCCCGCCGATGGAGGTGGCCGTACCCATGACGCCGGAGATCACGCCAGCCGTGCCCAGGGTGGCGGGTGTGGGACGCAGCCGGACCGCGGTGAGGCTGGCGGCCACCGCGAGCAGCACGCCCACCCCCACGGCCAGGCCGAGGGTCTCGGGCGCGGCCAGCGCCACCACCCACACCCCGGCCACCGTGCCGACCAGCCGGCCGGCCAGCGCCCAGGAGATGCCGCGCAGGTCGGCGTGGCGCCACTCGGCGCCGATGGTCAGCAGCGGCAGCACCGCGGTGAGCACCAGCAGTGTGCCGGGCATCAGGGTGGGGTCCAGCATCGCGACGACCGGCGCCGCCACCAGCCCCAGTCCCAGCCCCACACTGCTCTGCACCGCGGCGCCCGCCAGGACCGCGGCCCCGGCCACGACGAGGAACACCAGATCGGACTCGGTCACGTGAGGCGAGACTAGCCGTCCGCCCGCGCCCGGCGGGCACCGGGACGGGCGGACGGCGCGGGGCGCTCGGAGGGGAGGGGGTCTCCGGGCCCCGCCGGGGGTGGCCGCGCGACGTCTGGAGGAGGAGCGGATCGGTCGACGGCGCGCGGCCGCGGCACGCCCGGGCCGCCTGCTCAGCCCCGGGCGTGGGTCTTCCGGCTGCGTCGGGAGACCGCGTCGAGGATGACCGCGACGAGCAGGACGACCGCGGTGATCATGAACCGCACCGAGGAGTCCATCTGCAGCAGGAACAGCCCCGAGGAGATCGCCCCCAGCACCAGGCCGCCCAGCAGGGCCGAGTAGGCGCTGCCGCGTCCGCCGAAGAGGCTGGTGCCGCCGATGACCGCGGCCGCGATGGCCATCATCAGCGCGTCGCCGCCGCCGGTGGACTGGTTCACCGCGAAGCTGCGCGAGACGAACATGATGCCGCCGAGCCCGGACAGGGTGGAGGCCAGCGCGAACACCGAGATCCGGACCATGTCGACGTTGATGCCGGCGCGGCGGGCCGCCTCGGCGTTGCCGCCGACCGCGAAGACCATCCGGCCGTAGCGGGTCTTGCGCAGCACGAGGTCGAAGACGACGACGATCCCGACGAAGATGAGGAACGCCAGCGGCACGCCCTTGTAGGAGTTGAGCACCCACACCCCGCCGAGCACCGGGACCGCCAGCAGCAGGGTGCGCGCGACGATCTCCGTGGGGGACTTGGCGGGCAGCCCGGCGGCGGCGCGGCGGGACTCGCCGTAGAAGGTGAAGCCGGCGTAGAGGACGACCGCCGCGGCCGCGATGCCCCAGCCGATCGCGGGGACGAAGTAGGTCTGGGTGAGGTAGCCGATCGGTCCGTCGTAGGGCACGTTGATGGTGCCGTCGGCGCCGAGCAGGTAGAGCTGGGCGCCCTGCCAGCCGATGAGTCCGGCCAGGGTCACCACGAACGCGGGGACTCCGACCTTCGCGAAGATCGTGCCGTGGATGACGCCGATGAGCGCGGCGACCACGACCGCCGCCGCCATTGCGACGACCTCGTTCCAGCCGTACTGGACCGCCAGGACCGTGGCGACCACGCCGCACACGCCCGCGACCGAGCCGACCGACAGGTCGATCTCGCCGAGCAGCAGGACCATGATCACCCCGGAGGACATCAGTCCGACGGCGACGATCTGCACGGTCAGGTTGGACAGGTTCTGCGGGGACAGGAACTTGTCGTTGAGCGACCAGAAGACGAGGGCGATGACGAAGAGCCCGACGATGACCGGCACCGGGCCGAGCTCACCGCCGCGCAGCCGCCTCAGCGCGCCGCTGACCAGGCCGCGCGGGGTGCCGTCGTCCACGATGAGCCGGGGGTCCCGCGCGATCTGCGCCCCCTGGGCCGTACCGGTGGTCTGCTGAGCCATCACGCTTCCTCCGTTCCCGGCACCGCGGCACGGCCGGACCGTCGGGACACGGGGTTGTCGGCGGCCCCGGTGATGGCCGCCACGATCTCTTCGTAACCGGTGTCCTCGATCCGGAAGTCGCCGGCGTTGCGGCCCAGGCGCAGGACCACGGCGCGGTCGGCGACGGCACGGACGTCGGCCATGTTGTGGCTGATGAGGATGACCCCGAGCCCCTGGTCCCGGAGCCGCTCGATGAGGTCGAGGACCTGGGCGGTCTGGGCCACGCCCAGCGCCGCGGTGGGCTCGTCCAGCATGACGACCTTGGGGTCGCCCAGCAGGGAGCGGGCGATCGCGATGATCTGGCGCTGGCCGCCGGACAGGGAGGCCACGGGGACGCGCAGGCTGGGGATGCGCACGGAGAGCGAGTCCAGCAGCTCCTGGGCGCGCCGCTCCATCTCCAGTTCGTCCATCACCCCGGCGACGGTGCGCTCGCTGCCGAGGAACAGGTTGGCCACGATGTCCAGGTTGTCGCAGAGAGCGAGGTCCTGGTAGATGGTGGCGATGCCGAGCTGCTGGGCGTCGCTGGGGCGGTTGACCTTGACGGGCCGTCCCTCCCACAGGATCACTCCGCTGTCGGCGGGATTGACTCCGGCGATGACCTTGACGAGAGTCGACTTCCCAGCGCCGTTGTCACCCAGCAGCGCCACGACCTCGCCCGGGTGGACGTGGAAGTGGACGTCGCTGAGCGCCTGCACCGCGCCGAACCTCTTGGAAATCCCGGACAGCTCCAGGATCGGTTGCGTCATGACGTTTCCTCGCGGTTCCTCTGGTCGGGCGACCCGCTCGGGAGCGCGGAGCGGTCCCGGTCGGGTCTCCTGGGGGAGGCGGAGCGGGGCGGCGCCGGCTGTTCCCCGGGGGTGGGGGGCCGTGGCCGGCGCCGCCCCGGCGGTCCGCGGCGCGCCGGGTGGGGCGTCGGCCGCGGGTCCCGCTTGGCCGGGGCCCGGTCAGGCCCCGGCTTCCTTGCACAGGTCGGTGTCGGCGTACTGGTCGGTGCAGATCTCCTCGACGGTGTAGAAACCGTCGGCGATGACCGTGTCCTCGATGTTGTCGATGGTCACCGCGACGGGGGTGAGCAGCACGGCGGGGACGGTGTTGCCCTCGCCGTCGGTGGCCTCGGTCAGCGGGTGCTCGGCGGTGCCCTCGTACTCCTCCCCGGTGGCGGCGGCGACGGCCATCGCGGCCGCCATCTCGGCCTCGGGGCGAATGGCCTTGTAGACCGTCATGTACTGGTCACCGGTGAGGATCCGCTGGATGGCGGCGAGTTCGGCGTCCTGACCGGTGATGGGCGGCAGCTCGTCCACACCCGCGCTCTTGAGGGCCGCGATGATGCCGGAGGCCAGGCCGTCGTTGGCGCTGTAGACGCCGCTGATGTTGTCGGCGCCGACGGCGGTGATGGCCTGCTCCATCTGCTGCTGGGCCTTGTCGGGCGACCAGTCGGGGGTGTCGTACTCGGCGCCGATCTCGACCTGGCCGTCGAGGACCTCGTGGGCGCCCTCCTTGAAGCTGGCGGCGTTGGGGTCGGTGGGAGAGCCGTTGATCATGACGATCTCCCCCTCGTCCGCGGTTCCGGCCTTCTCCATTCCCGCGATGAGCGCCTCGGCCTGGACCTGTCCGACGGTCTTGTTGTCGAAGGAGACGTAGTAGTCCACCCCGCCCTGGGCCAGCCGGTCGTAGGCGATGACCGGGACGCCCTGGGCGTGGGCCTGCTTGACGATGCCGCCCGCGGCCTCGGCGTCCACGGCGTCCAGGACCAGCACGGCGACCCCCTGGGTCAGCATGGCCTCGGCCTGGGACTGCTGCTTGGAGACGTCCTGGTCGGCGTTCTGGTAGGTGACCTCGCACTTGGGGCAGAGTTCGGCGATCGCCTCCTCGAAGTAGGGGCGGTCGAACTTCTCGTAGCGGGCGGTCTTGGCATCGGGCAGCAGCAGACCGATGGTGAAGCCCTCCTCGACGGAGGCGGCGGCCTGCTCGCCTCCACCGCCGGTGGTGGTTGCGGCGCCGCATCCGGCGGCGGCCAGCACCGCCAGGGCGGCGGCTCCCACCGCGACGCGGCGGATGAACCTGTTCCGATTGCTCATCGCTGTGACCTCCTCGGGGCCCACCGTTGTCGGGGGATCATGGTCCGGCCGTTGTGTGTCGCCGGTCACTCGGTGAACCGATGCCGTGAAGTCAAACCGCTGGAAACCTTGTGGTCAAGCCTTGAACACATAACTGAAATGTTACGAATCTTGGATTCACGCCTTGAATCCAAAGAAAACGCAGGTCAACGGGCTTGAGAACAGATGCCGTGGGCTGTGAAAAGCCGCGGGGGACTCGCACGATCGATTCAGAACGTGGAGGCAAGCGCGGAGCGCAGCGCGCCGCGCAGCGCGGCCCGCCGTCCCAGTTCCCCGGGGACGAGACGCAGCTCGGCGAGCGCGTTGCCCAGGGCCCCCAGTTCCATCGCCCGGCGCATGGGGTCCAGCAGCAGCTCTCCCGCCTCGGCGATCTCACCGCCGACGATGACCATCTGCGGGTTGAACATGTTGACCACGATCGCCACGCCCCGCCCC
>Ga0079224_100008582_pt1 | contig 13857 bp, 4 predicted proteins | sample Stecom2015_FD_80414 | JGI IMG/M metagenome (GOLD analysis project Ga0079224, IMG submission 80414) | Agricultural soil microbial communities from Utah to study Nitrogen management - Steer compost 2015 | ecosystem: Environmental > Terrestrial > Soil > Agricultural land | place: USA: Utah... | reverse complement strand
TGGGCGAGGCGGCGGACGGATTCGTCGCCGGGTCGCCCGCGCCCGCGGGCATCGTGCCGTCCGGCCCACCGGGCATGGGGCCGTCCGGCCCACCGGGCATGGTGCCGATGTTGATCGTCGGGGTCCGGGTGTTGCCCATCGGACCGCCCGCGAAATCGGACGACCCGCGCCAGCCGTAGATCGCGCTCGGCCCCATCCCGGACAGCGCGCCGCCGGTCAGCATGCGCGGATCGAGTTCCCAGTTCCCGGTGAGCGCGCCGGTCGACACCCAGGCGGCGCCCGCGCCCGCCAGTCCCGCCCCGGCGCCGACGACACTGCCCCTCAGCAGTCCCTGCAAGCCGCTGTCGGCGAGCCCGGTGCGCCCCATCAGATTGTGCAAACCGAAACCGGCGCCGCCGCCCGCGCCGCCGGCGATCGCGGAGATGATCGCGTTCTGGCCGACCGCGTTCCAGTCCATCTTGTCCTGGTAGCCCTGCGCCATGTTGAGGCCCTGCACGCCGACCTCTTGGATGGTGCCCTGCAGCACCTCGACGATCGCCTCCTGGACGATCTCGTAGACGACCTTGATCACGATGTCCTGGGCCGCGCGGGAGATCGCCATCCGCCCGACGATGGAGGTGATCCGGTTCAGCAGGGCGCCGCCGAGCCAGCGGATCGCGGTCTGGGTGGCAGCCAGCGCGCCCGCCTGCGCGAACGGCGCGCCGGGGCCGAGAAAAGCGGCGTAGGCCAGTTCGGCCGCCAGCCACGCCAGCGAGAAGATCACGTTCAGTTTGGCGGCGCGGATCTGCCCGGCGTAATCGGTGGCCGATTCGGCCATCTTGTCGAAAACCTTGGCCAGCGAATCCAGCGATCCGTCGCCGGCGATCAGCTTGTTCAGCTCCTGCTGGATCTTCTCCTTGCCGTCACCGTCGGGATAGGCGATCAGCAGGGACCGGATCGCCGTCTCGGCCTCGGGGATCGCCGTTTCGCGCAGATTTCTGCCGACTTCGGCGATCGCTTCGCCGAGTTCCCGCTGCAGATCCTCGTTTCCCTCGGGCCAGTCACTGCCCGCCACCCACTCCAGCCAGTGCAGCCAGCTGGGGATCATGATCGCCATAACCGCCCCGCCCGCGCGCTACCAGCTGGGATAGACGACCCCGGGCCGCGGCCGGGCGGTGCGCTCGTGGTCGATCTCCTCCACATCGCGGAAGGTCATCGCCGCTTCCTGCTCCGCCGCCCCGCGTTCGGACGCGTCCGGCGGTGCGATGGAAACCGGCGGTTCCAAGGGAATGTCGGTTTCGAAGTCGGGCATGCCCTCGATGACTTCGGACAGCTTGGGCAGCCGTTCGCGCCGCCGGGCGATCGGCGCGATCAGGGCGGCGGTCTTCTCGGCCACGTCGGCGGCGGCCTGTTGGGCGGTCCTGGTCACGGTCGCGGCGATCTCGTCGTAGCTCAACCGCTCGATGCCCGAGGCGAACCGGGTCTCGATGACGATGCCGTTGGCGTTGACCGTGACGGTGACCAGTTTGTCGCGCGAGGTGGCCGTCGCGGTGAGCCGGACGCGCTGTTGCTGCGCCTCGGCGATCGCGCGCAGCTGATCGTGGAAGGCGTCGATGACCGACCCCATGTCGCGCTCGTCGTACTCGCCTGCCATACCGCCCTTTCCACGCTCGAACTCACCACGCACGGTATCGGCCGCGCATCCTGATGTGGTGTGAACTAGCGGCTACGGAAGTTCTCGGTCGAGGCCTGCTCGTAGTTGTGGACCGCGTCGGCGGCCCGGTACTGCCCGTCGGACATGGACTCGAAGGACTTGGCCATGTTCTTGGTGCCGGTCAGCATCTTCTTCATCGAGGCCTTGAATCCGTCGTCGCCCTCGGCGAACCGGGCGCCGAACTTGTCGGGCCCCCACGCCGCCGGACCGACGGACATCGCCGCCTCCACGGCCGCCGCGAGCCCGCTCACCGTGCGATGGACCTTGCCGGTGTCCTCCCCCGCCGCGCGGAGCTTCTCCTCGTAGTTCTCGAACCGTCCCGCCATGCGCGAACCCCGTGTTCTTTCGACAGACTTCGGAGACAATGATCGCACAGCCCGCACATTGCCCGCGCGTGAACATCTCGAAAACTCTTTCACGGTGGCCGTTTTGCGGCACGTCACGCGTCGATCACGCCGTGCCTGCGCCGGAATCGTTCCTCGAAATCGGCGATGTAGCGCGCGGGCGCCACCGAGGACGAGGACTGTTCGAGCACCCCGTCGTCGCCGACGTAGAACAGCGCGCGGCCGATGGCGATCTCGCCCGGCTCGGTCGGCAGATAGACCATCCAGCCCACGCTGAATCGCTCGGCGCGCAGCCGATCCAGCGGGAAGCCGGTGATGTCGGTGTCGCTGTCGGCCAGGTGCCTGCGCACGGATTCGATGGCGTCGGCCTCCGGCATCGGCTCCGGCAGCGTCACCGTGACACCCGCCAGTTCGAGCTGGTAGTAGGCACTGTCGATGTCGTAGGCGTCGGCGTCGGCGAAGATGTCGGCCAACGTCGCCCGGGTGACGAGCCCGACCTCCGCCGCGGACAGCAGATCCGCCACCGCGGTGCGCTCCCGGGCGCCCACGTCGGGGAGCATGCCGCAGATCACGTCGATCACGGTCTCCTCGGTCCAGATCCCCGGCACGGCGTCGCTGAGCCGGGCGGCGGGCGGCGACTGGCCGCGATACCAGCGCCCGCCCTCCCACCAATAGCAGAACGACAGCATCCCGTTGGCCGCACGGGGATTGAGCACCGGACTCGCGACCCACGAGGGCGCGCCGGCGTAGAGCCCGGGCATCGGTTCGCCGTCGTTGTACACCGCGTCGAGTTCGGGGGCATCCCAGACGCCGCCGGACAGCACGGCCCGGCCGCCGGGCAGCACGTAGAGCGTGCTGCCACCGCGCCGCGCCCCCTCGAACCAGCCGAGCGCGGGCAACACCCTTGGGCCCCACTGTGATCCGATGGCCACGAAGGCCGCCGCCATCACCGCCCAGCGCGCCCACATCACCGGCATGTCGGGAAAATCGTTGTCGGACATCACCGCTCGCGTCCCGTTCGCGCGGTCGGCCCGCGCCTGGACCGCAGCGTGCCGCGCGGTGCGCACCTGCCTGCCGCCGTGCCCGAGATAGGCCGCCAGCCACACCGGCAGCCGGTCGCGGGGATAGGCCTCCAGATCGGCGCGGTAGACCTCCGGCGCGAACAGGTGCTCGTCGGGGAACGGTTCGTCGCCGTAGTCGTAGTCGACCTCGAGCGCACCCTCTCTGGTTAGGGTGATCAGCAATCGCCACCACGGTCCGTCGCTGAGCCGGGCCGACAGATCGCGCTGCTCACGGACCGCCGCCAGCACCGAATCCGGGGGCTGCACGCGCGCAACGCCGTCCCGGTCGTCGGTGTAGACCACCTCGGCGAGCTGGGCGGGCGCGGTGCACACGAACACCGCGCGCAGCCGTTGCCAGCCCGCGGGCCCGAGTGCGGCCAGCTCGCGGGCGATCGAGTGGTTGATCTGTTTGGCGCGCTCGGCCGGATCCTCCGGTTCCTCGTCGGCCTCGCCCTCGACGAGGGTGAATCCGACGTCTGGATCATCGTTCTCGTCGGTGAAGCCGCGCATGAACTCCCGCAGGAACTCTTCTCCCGCTTGTGTTTCGGAGTTTCCCGCCGCCACCTCGTCGACCGGAGCGCGGTCGGAGGGTGCCGGGGCCTGCTCGTCCGGGTTGGTCACGTCGCCGTTGTCTCCTCATCCGCGCACCGAGATCGCAGCACGACTGCGCGCACGATGCCGTGCCTGGTGTGTCACCATCCTGACACAGCGGCCGCGGCCGCGGTCGCGGACGAGTGCCCCCGCACCGCCGTTCACCCGCGCTCGCGGCGATTGTGCTCCTCGATCATCCGTCGCAGTTCCGCGCGGCGGGCGGCGGCGTTCGACCCGTCGAGCTGACCGGCGAAGGCCGCCCGCGCCGCGCGCACCAGTTCCTCCGACACCGCCGGATACGCGACGGCGATGGCCATGAGCGCGGCATCGGTCTGCACGTCGAGGCCGGTCTCGGAGCGCAGTCCGCCCCCGCTGGTCACCGAGGCCAGCTCCCGCTCGAAATTGCGGCGCAGTTCCTCGTCGGTGGGATGTCGGCTGCGTGCCATCGTTCCTCCGGTGTGCTCGTGTGGTGATCGTGGGTCCGGCGCCTGGCCGCTGGAGCCAGCGTATCCCCGGCGCGGGCCGCTCACAGCCGGTGCGCGGGTTCGTCGAACAAGCGCAGGAAGTCCGGCGAGGGGTCCGGCCCGGCGTCGCCCCGCGGGCCGGTCTCCGCGCCCGGCCGACCGGCTTCCCGGCCCTCCCGCCCGGATTCCGCGGCCTCGCGCATCGCCCGCAGCAGCAGATCGGCGAGCAGGTGCTGCTCGGGGGTGGCGGCGACCGGGTCGTGCCGGACCGCCGCGAACGCCTCCGGCAGCGCCTCGGCGGGTTCGAGAGTGCCGTCACGGGCGAGGCTGTAGCGGGTCAGCACCTCGGACAGCCAGTCCGCGAGCCGCTCGGCGGTCCCGCCCAGTTCGTGAAAGCGCAACGCCAGCGCCAGCGACGCCTTGGTGCGCGCGGCGAACCCGCCCGCGGCGTCGAGCGCGTGGCCGAACTCGTGCACGAGGACCGCGTAGACCGGGCGGTCACGCGGGCCGCGCACGAATCCGGTCTCCACCGCCGCCGCCCAATCGTGCTGGAACAGCAGTGGATCGGTGACATAGCGCTCGTTCAACACGATCGAACGGGTGAACCAGCCCGCACCCTCGCGCACCATCGAGGTGCGGCCGAAGACCGCGCGTTCGAGCTCGTCCACGGCCAGGCCGCGCAGATCCACCGCGGGATGCTCGTCGAGCAGTTCGGTGACGGCCCTGGCGATCTCCCGCGCGGTGCGAACGTCCACACCGGGCAGGTCGAAGCCCGTCACGGTCAGCGCGTACTCCTCGCGCAGCGTCGCGGCCACCTCCGCGGCCGTCGCGTGCCGCGTCCACCGGTCCTCGATGCCGTCGCCGCCGAACACCGCGTCGGCGGGTAGCGCCTCGCCCGCCGGATCGGCGGCCGGAGCGGCGGGATCGGAGCGTCGCGACAACAGCGCCGCGAGCAGCCGATGCCCGTCGGAGGCCGCTTCCGGGTCGTTCGCCACCGCGGCGAAGGATTCCGCCAGCGCCCGGTCCACCGCGAACGACCCGTGGCCGCCGAAACTGTCGAAGCTGAAGCGGGCCTTGATCCACCTGTTGAACCCGGGTAGGTCCGGCGCGGCGGTCCGGGCGGCGTAGTGCGCGTAGAGCGCGCGCATGGCGAGGCGCCGCGCGCTGTGGCCACCCGCGTGATCGAGGATGCGACCCATCTCGTAGGTGACCGCGCCGAAGACCGGACGGTCCGGCGGCCCAACGATCGCCGCCCCCGACTCGCTGTTCTCCCACTCGGCCGTCAGCAGGTCCACGTCGACGGCGTACTGCTCGTTCAGCACGATCGAGGGACGCCCCTCGCGGCTGTCCGGGAGTTCGGCGCGAGCGATGATTCCCGGCGGCAGCGGTGCGATCCGCACCTGCTCCAGCGCGAGCCACGGATGGGCGGCGAGCACCGACCGCACCGCGTCCAGGTACTCGGCGGTGATGTCGGGGTTCAGCCCGAGCGCGTCGAAGCCGCTCACCCGCACCGCGTGTGCGGCCGCGAATCCGGCGGCCCGGTCGGCGGGCTCGGCCGGCGACTCGGCGGCCAGGTCGGCGGACTCGGCCTCGGCCGCCTCGAACCGCCACGGCGCGCCGGTGTGGTCGCGCAGTTCGAAGCCGTGCGCGAGCCCGAGTCCCCGGCCGGTGAGCCAGCGCAGCGCCGCGACGATCTCCGGCATCCCGGGCCGGTAGTGACCGCTGCGGTTGTCCAGGAACAGCACCCGGCCCGCGTGCACCTCGATCATCCCGGCCGCCGCGACCGCGGCGCCGGCGAGGAACGACGAATGCATCATCCTGCGGCCGATCCGGCTGCGATCGGCGTAGAGGTTGCCGTGACCGTCCATCACGAACTCGGTCCGCCTGCCCTCCCCCGTCCGGTAGGAGTGGAACGGCGTGCCGTCGACCGCCCGGTAGAGCCGCCCGTCCGGGCCGATGAAGACCCGGGCGGCCTCGCGCTCCTCGGGGGTCAGATAGTGCACGCGGTGCAGCAGCGAACGCTCCGGCGAGTCCTCGCCGCGATAGCTCTCGCCCATCTCGCGAGTCGCCGGCGGCCCCGGCGAGGTCGACGCGGCGGGAATCCGGTCGGGCGGGACATCGCGTGGCACGGGTCGCCAGTAGCCGTCGCGGTCCTCCCAGTAGGTCATCGCGGTGCCCGCCCACGGGCCCGCTCCCAGGACCACCCGCTCGATCCGCGGCGGCTCGATCGACTGGACGACCACCTCACCCGCCGAGGTGACGGTGGCGCTGAGGTATTCGACGGCGCCCTCGGGGCGGGTGAGCGCTTCGGCCAGTTCCGGGTGAGCGTCCAGCGCGTCGGTCAGCGTGGCGTCGATGTCGGAGCCGAGCCATTCGGTCACGATCACCCGTGGCGACGGCCCGTCGACGATGCCGATGCCGGGACCGAGCACGCGACCGCCCTGCTCGGTGATCTTCCTTCCCGCCTCGGCATCCCTGGCCGAGCGGAACTCGTGCAGTCCGGTGTCCTCCCAGTCGGCGATCATCGGGCGTGGCGCGGGCAGTCGCACCGGGTCCGGCGGCACACCGCGCCGGGATTCGTCGGCGCCGCGCACCGGCTCGACGCTCGCCTCCCCGGCACGGGCCGCCGCGTCCACCTCACCGAGCAGCAGGCGATGCAGCGCCCGCTGTCCCTCGCTCGCACCGCGGCCACGGTCCCTGACCGCCGCGAACGCCTCGGCCACGGCCTCACCGGCGGCGAAGCCGCCCTGCCGGTCGAAGGAGTAGTCGCCGAACCCGGCGCGCAGCCAGTCCAGGAAGCCCTCGGCGGTGACCTGCTCGGCGGCGGCCGCGTAACGGCGGAACAATTCCTCCTCCGCGCGCCCGCGCGTGCGATGACCGGCGAAAGCGTCCAGCACATGGCCGAATTCGTGCACCACATTGGCATACACCGCACGATCGCCCGGCCCGGCGCGACGGCCCGCCGCCACCTCGGCCGCCCAGAGTTCGGCGAACCGCCTCGGGTCCACGGCACAGGTGGTGTTCAGGGTGATCCCCGCGGTGCGCGCGCCGCCCGCGCCCATCACATAGTCGGCTCGCGCGTACAGCTCGTCGTCGAGCGGGGCGATTCGCGCCTGCCGCAGCGGCACCAGCGGGAAGGCGCTGAGCAGTTCGTCGAGGGCGCGCGCGTATTCGAGCGCCACCGCCACGCCGACCCCCGGTGTGTCGAAGCCGAGCACGGTGAGGCGGGGATGGCGGCGGGCAAGGGCCGCGCCCACCTCGGCGGCGCTGTCGTACCCGGCCGGGTCCCAGATCGACAGCAGCTGCTCGACCGTCTCCCGCGACCCCGCCGTGGCGGCCGGTCCGCTCGCCGCCGGATCGTGACCAGCGGACGGCGAACCGGCCCGATCCCGCGCGACCGCCTCGGCGCGGTCGATGAGCAGATCGTGCAGCGCCCGCTGGGCTTCGGTGGCCCGCGCCCGCGACTGCCGCACAGCGGCGAAACTCTCGGGAAGCGCCTCGACCGGATCGATGGTGCCGTCGGTGTAGAGGCTGTACGCGCTCAGTTGCTCCGCCGCCCACTCGGAGAACGCCGCCAGGTCCGTGCTGCGGCGCAGGATGCGGAAACGGTGGAACAGTTCGTAGAAGTACTCCTCGCGCGCGCCGAAATGTCCGGCGGCGTCCACCGCGTGCCCGAGTTCGTGGGTGATCACCCCGTAGACCGGACGGTCCGCGGTGCCGGCCATGTGACCGGCGGCGATCGCCTCGGCCCACAGGGTGGCGAACAGGTCCGGCCGGGTCGCGTACCGCACGTTGAAGACGACGGCGCGGGCGAACCAGTGCCCGTCCTCGGCCTCGAGATGGGTGACGGCGGGCTGCACCTGCGACTCGTCGGCGGGCGGCGGGTCCTGGTCGATCTCGCCGATGCGCACCTCACGCACATCGATCCACGGGAAGTCGCGCAGCGCGTCGTGCACCGCGCGGGCGTACTCGCGGGCGCTCTCCACGTCGACGCCGGGGAGGTCGAACCCGGTCACCGTGATGCCGCGCGCGGCCGACAGCGCGGCGCCCACCTCCGCGGCGGTCCGGTACCCGGACAGATCCCAGTCCGCCGGGACGTTTCCCGTCTCCCCGGCACGCGATTCGTCCCAGCCGTGCTCATCGGCGGCCGCGGCGGCATCGCCCGCGAGGTGGCGGACGGCGCGCGCGCCGGTCAGCGTGCCCCGGATGAGCACCTGCTCGTACTGCATCATCAGGTCGTAGTCGAGGAACGGCACGAACTCCCACCCGGCGCCCTCCGGGGGCGCCCCCGTGCGCCACTCCAGCACGATCCCGTCACCACGGGCGAACGCCTCGGCCATCGCGCGCGAACGCGACCACGAGGTCAGATCGCTCTCCTCGTGCGCGCCGAGCACGTGCTCCTCCGCCGAGACCGACCTGGTGCCGCGCGGGACCGCGCGTCCCGCGCGTGCCTGCGCATAGGCGGGATTCGGCGAGCCGTCCGTCAGCAGACGTGGCACGCCCCGGTACAGCGGCGTGCCGCCCTCCGGCAGGTCGCCCGCGAACACGACGGCGCCGTCGGGTTCGTGCCCGGCGGGGCGGGCGGACGCCGCGGCGGTGTCGGCCGACTGCCCGGCCGGCAACTCGTCGGCGAGGCGTTCGCGCAGCGTGCGAACGGTGCGCCGTTGCAGATCCTGGACCCACGCCCTCGGCCTCGCCTCGGCTGCCGCGATGTCCTCGACGGCGGCGCCGTGCAGGAAACGATGCCTGGCCAGGCGGCGCTGCTCGGGCGAGAGCAGGGCGATGGCGCGCAGCAGGGCTTCCGGGTCGTCCCGGCGCATCGTTTCGATCCATTCGATGCGGTGCTGGGCGGGCGCGCCGGAATCCACCGGCGACGGCTCGGGAACGGGCCGGGCGAGTTCTTCGGCGAGCAGGTCCGGTATCCGGCTCAGGGCGCGGCGCTGCACCGCGCTCACCGCGTCGCCGCTGCGCCCGAGTTCGGCGGCGGTCTCCTCGAGCGTCTTGTGCCGCAGGAAGCGCAGATCCAGGATCAGCCGTTCGATCGCGGGCAACCTCGCGATGGCCCGGTGCGCGGCGACCGGCTGCTCGCGCAGTGCCGCGCGCAACCGATCGGCCAGTTCGCCGCGGGCCGTCGCCGGGGCGGCGGGTGGGGGCGGCGGTCCCAGCCGCGGGGTGAGCAGTTCGATCAACCGGTCCAGGGTGCGGTCACGCAGGGCTTCGAGCCTGGCGCGGCGGTATCCGAGCGCGGACTCGATCGAGATCATCTTCTTCTCGCGCACGAACCTGAGCACGGCGAAGGTCCGCTCCGGCTCGGGCAGCCGGGCGACGGCCGCGTCGAGGACCCCGGGGTGATCGCGCCGCGCGGCGCGGACATAGGCGGTGGCGTGGGCGGGATCGAGTCGTCGGGCGCCGGTCAGGATGTCGGCCAGCCGCCGGATCGCCGTGCGGAACAACGCGTTGACCGAATCCTCGGTGCGTTTCATCGCCGCCGCGGTGCTCGCGATGGAGCGCTCCCGCAACACCCGGTGCCTGACCACCCTGGCCTGATCGGGCGGCAGCTCCCGCAGCGCGGCGCGCAGCGCCGCGGGGTCGTCGGTATGGGTCCGGCGCACCAGCTCGAGCGCCGCACCGCCCTGCCTGCGCGGCGGCGCCGCGCCGGTGAGGATCTCCGCCAGCGCGTGCACCGCGCGTTGTTGCAGGCGGCGCACCGCGTACTCGGTGCGGCCCATCGCCTCCCCGGTGTCCGCCGCCGACCGGCCCGCGACGAATCGGTGCTCGACGACCTCGCGTTGTGCGCGCGGCAGCCGGGCGAGGGCGGCGGCGAACGCCTGCGGGTCCTGCTCCCTGGCCCGGCGCACCGCCTCGAGCGCGGGTGTGCCCGAGGCCGTGGTGGCGGGCGCCTTGCCCTCGGGCCGCGAGCCCGTGCCGGAGTCGAGCAGCTCGAGCAGTCTGCGCGCCGCGCGCCGTTGCAGCGCGCCGACCGCGCCCTCGCTACGGCCCATCCGCGCGGCAACGCGGTCGAGCGGAAGCTCGCGCAGCAGCGTCGATTCCAGGACCTGTCGCTGGTCGGCGGTCAGGGCGTCCATGGCCTGACGCGTCTGCTCGGGCCGCTCGCGCAGCGTGTCACGGGCGCGGTCGACCGGCCGGGCCGATGCCGCCGCCGCTGGACCCGATCCCGCCGCCCGCGGGGCCGAGCCCGCCTCCGCGGTCAACAGCTCGGCCAGTGCGCGGAAGGCGCGGGATTTGAGTGTGCTCACCTGCGCGGGAGTGCGCCCCATCGCGGCGGCGATCTCGGGTGCGGACAGCCGCGAGACCAGCCGCAGTCGCGCGTATTCCGCTGCCGCCGCGGGCAATCGCTCGATCAGGCGGTGCACGCGGGCCGGGTCGACGGACAGCGCGGCCGTCACCGTCGCCTCATTCGGCGTCAGGTTCGCCCCGCGCCGGTCGACCAGGAACCGGGACACATCACGCACCGCTCCGCGCTGGATCGCCCTGACCATCTCGACGGGACGGTGCACGACCGCCGCGGTCGCCTCGAGGGAACGCCCCTCCCAGAAGCGCAGCACCAGCACCCGGCGTTTGTCCGTGGACAACGAGGCCAGCGCCTCGCGCACCTCGGTGGGCGTGGCCTCGGTCAGCGCGCGCCCCTCGGGGCCCGTGCGCGACACCTTCTCGGCGGCGATCAGCGCGTCGCGGATGCCGAGCCGCAAACGCTCGAAGCGCGCGGCCTGAGCCGGTCTGCCGCCCTCGGCCGCCGCCCGGTCCGCGCCGGGCCCTTCGTCCTGCGCCCGGTCTTGCGGACCTGCCCCGATGCGCGAGGTCGGTCGATCGGCGGCGTCGCCGTCCTCGGCGGAAGCGGATCGGTCACCGGCGGCGGGCGGCCGCTCGGGCACGCCGTCCGCGTCGTAGACGATGCCGTACACACCGGCCACCCGTGGCGGCGACTCACCCCAGCTGTAGACGAATTCCCTCGTCCCCGCCGGTTCTTCGCGCACGATCACCGCGCCGCCGGGCGCCCGGAACATGACGAAGGCGTGGGCGCCCACCACGTCGGGGCGGTTCAGGCCGAGGAATTCCACCACGCCGAGCACGACGCCGCCGGTCTCCCGCACCGTCCGCGCCACCTCGTCCAGCGACCGGAAGCCGCCGGGATGCCAGCCGCCGCCCGCCGCGGCCGACAATTCCCCGGCGCTCACCCCACGCGCGGCGATATCGCCCGCGCCGTCCATCCTCGGCGCGATCGCCTCGATGCCCAGTTCCTCCCTGGCGAAGCGCAATGCCTCCGGCGCACAGTTCTTCGGGACGCCGCCCTCGAGATGCGAGCGCGCGCTCTGGGCGGGGTAACGGTACTCGGTGGTGCCGTCGCCCCGACTCGCCCGGCGCGCGCGTTCGGCGGCCGCCTCGGCGTGCACGGCGAGCAGGCGGTGCAGCACCAGGGCAGGTTCGGCGGCCACCACACCGGGCACCTCCCGGTCGGCGAACGCTTCGGCCAGCGCCTCGTGCACGACGAACGCGCCGTTCTCGCCTTTGAAGCTGTAGCCGGCGAGCCCGCGCAACCAGGCGTCGAAACCGCCCGGCCGCCCGGGATGGTTCGCACGGTAGTGCTCGCGCAGCGCGGCCATCGCCTGTTCCCGCGCTCTGCCGCCGCCCGCGTAGTCCAGGGCGTGGCCGAGTTCGTGCACGATCCTGCTGTACACCGGGCGCTCGGCATGTCCCGGCGCGATCCGCCCGGATGCCTGCGCCTCCGTCAGCAGCGTCCGCAGCGTCGCCGGGTCGCCGGCGAAGGACTTGTTCAGTCCGAGCCAGCGCACCCGTCCCGACGGATCGGCGCGCAGTTCGGCGATCGTGCTCGGATGATCGAGATCGGCGATCCGAATGAGCGGCAGGTCGATGTGCCGGTACCGGGAGAGGATGTCGTGGACCGCGGCCGCGAACTCTCCGGCCACCCGGGGATGCACCCCGGGATCGTCGAAGCCCTCGACCTCGACACCGTAGGTGGTGCGCAGCCAGTCCGCGATCCGTGCCGGATCACCCTGGGCGAGCACATCGGGTGTGCCCGGCGCCGGATCGGGCGCGGCCCCCTGCTCGGTGTCCGCGCTGCGCCGCGGCCCGGCCGTGCTGTCGTCCGGCTCGGGCGCGCGCTCCGCCGCCGGGGTCGCGGGCGGCGACGGCTCGGCCAGCTCGAACCAGGTGGACTTGCCGTCCGGCAGTTCCTCGACCCCGGAATCGTCGGTGAGGTCGGCGACCATGCCCATGCCGCGGCCGCGCTCGCCGAGTCCCTGGATGAGCGCGTCGAGGTCCTCCGGGTCGAGTGCGTCGATGAGATCGTCGGGCAGCTCGCCGGAGGCTACCGGCGCCACCAGGACCGGACTGTTGTCGATCACCTGCACATACGCCACCCGGCCGCCGTCGCGTTCGCCGACGGTGACGACGACGTGCACGGCGCCGGAGCTGTGCCGCAGCGAATTGGCCACCAGCTCCGAGGTCACCACGCGGATGTCGGCGAGCGTGCCCTCGTCGTGCCATCCGCGTTGCCGCAACTGCTCGACCACCCAGTCGCGCGCGACGCTCGCCTCGCGGACCCGTTCCCCCTCCATCGGCGCCGCGCCCGGTCTGCCTGCGGCGCCGACGACCAGTTCGCTGCGGTCCGCCGATTCGAACGGCCGATGGCCCGCCCGGGTGTAGGAGTGCTCGACGCCCGCGCGACCGGTCGGCGACTCGCCGGGCGTCAACGGGTCGACGGGACGGCCGTGCGCGTCGAAGACGATGCCGTACACACCGGCGACGTCGGCGGACTGCCCGCCCCACACATGCTCGTACTCGAGCGCGTGCGTGCCGGTCCACTCGCGCACCATCACCACATCGGGCCTGTCGGCGGGACGGTAGAAGGTCAGCTGGTGCGCCCCGACCGTCCGGTTCAGCAAGCCCTCGTACTCCACCAGCGCCAGCACCGTGCCCCCGCTGTCGCGGACCGTCGCGGCGACCTCGTCCAGTGAGCCGAATCCGCCGCGCCGCCAGTTGCCGCCCGCCGCCCGCGCCATGTCCTCCGGCGCGAAGCCGACAGCCTTGATCGCCTCCCCGTCACCGCGCAGCGGAAGCACGCTGTCGAGCCCGAGAACCTCGCGCCCGAACCACAATCCGTAGACCGCGCAGTTCATCGGCCTGCCCTCCGCCGGGCGGGTCGTGCCGCCGGCTTCCGGTGACCGGAATTCCACCGGCGCGGCGGCGAACTCGTCGGCCATCGGCCCGCGGGAGGCCATCGCCCTGCCCCCCGCGCGCGACTCCCCCGGTTCCTGCCCGCGCCCGGGGACCTCGGTCGCGGCGCCGCGCGTTTCGACCGCTCCGCCGCGCGCCGTGGCGTCCGTGCGCGGACCGCTCCCCGGTTCGGCGAATCGGTCGGCGACGGCCCGTCCGCTCCGCTCCGCGGCCGCGATCGGGGGCCCGTCCCCGGGGCGACCGCCCGGACGGCCGCCGTCGACGGGCCCGCGCGCCCCGGGCCGGTGCTCCGCCGGACCGGCCCGGCCCGGCTCCACCCCGGCACCGGATCGGCTCCCGCCGCGTTCCCCGGCGGCACCCGTCCCACGGTCAGCGGAGGCACCCGGCCCACGATCAGCGGACGTACTCGCTCCACGCTCGGCGGACGCACCCGCCCCACGATCAGCGGACGCACCCGCCCCACGATCAGCGGACGCACCCGCCCCACG
>Ga0079224_100008581_pt1 | contig 13859 bp, 11 predicted proteins | sample Stecom2015_FD_80414 | JGI IMG/M metagenome (GOLD analysis project Ga0079224, IMG submission 80414) | Agricultural soil microbial communities from Utah to study Nitrogen management - Steer compost 2015 | ecosystem: Environmental > Terrestrial > Soil > Agricultural land | place: USA: Utah... | reverse complement strand
CTCCCCCCACCGAGCTGCCCGCCGGCACCGCCGAGGTGCTCGCCGCCCTGCCCTCCTCCGCCGTCGTCCTCGACCCGGCCGACCGGGTGCTGCGGGCCAGCTCCGCGGCGCGCGCCTACGGCATCGTCCGGGGCGACGAGATGGTCATCGGCGACCTGCTCGCGCTGGCCCGGCAGGTGCGCCGGGACGGTGTGATCCGGGAGACCGAGATCGAGGTGGAGATGCGCCGGTTCGGCCCGGACGCCGCGACCTTCGCGGTGCGGGTCGCCCCGCTCGGCGGGAACGGCCTGGTGCTGGTGCTCGCCGAGGACCAGACCGAGCGGCTCCGGGTGGACGCGGTCCGCCGCGACTTCGTGGCCAACATCAGCCACGAGCTCAAGACCCCGGTCGGGGCGCTGTCGCTGCTCGCCGAGACGATCGCCGACGCCAGCGACGACCCGGACGCGGTGCGCCGGTTCACCGGCCGCATGCAGCAGGAGGCCTCCCGGCTCACCAACGTGATCCAGGACCTGATCACCCTCTCCCGGATCCAGGGAGCCGAGCCGATGGCCGAGCCCACCGAGGTCGACGTGGACGAGGTGATCGAGGAGGCGCTGGACACGGTGCGCACCGCGGCCGACGCCAAGGGCATCGAGCTGGCCGCCGGCGGGACATCGGGCCTGGTCGTGATGGGCGACGAGGGGCTGCTCGCCACCGCGCTGCGCAACCTGGTCTCCAACGCGGTCGCCTACAGCCCGCAGCGGACCCGGGTGTCGGTGAGCGCCGAGGCGACCGAGCAGGCCGTCGAGATCAGCGTGGCCGACCAGGGCATCGGCATCCCGCCGCAGGACCTGGAGCGGGTCTTCGAGCGCTTCTACCGGGTGGACGCGGCGCGCAGCCGCTCCACCGGCGGCACCGGCCTGGGACTGGCCATCGTCAAGCACATCATGACGCACCACCGCGGTGAAGTGACCGTGTGGAGCAAAGAGGGGTCCGGCTCGACGTTCACCCTGCGCCTCCCGCTCAGCGAGGGCGCGGAGCACACCGAGGACGCCGAACCGGCCCCGACCACCAGCACCGCCGGCGACGGCGGCCCTCCCCCCACCGAACGACCCAAGCCGATCGGGAGGCAGCGAAAGTGACGCGCGTACTCGTCGTCGAGGACGAGGAATCCTACAGCGACGCCTTGTCGTACATGCTCCGCAAGGAAGGTTTCGAGGTCAACGTCGCGGAGACGGGGACGGTCGCCCTGGAGCAGTTCGACCGGAGCGGAGCCGACCTGGTGCTGCTCGACCTGATGCTCCCGGGCCTGTCCGGCACCGAGGTCTGCCGGACCCTGCGGCAGAAGTCGAACGTCCCGGTGATCATGCTCACCGCCAAGGACAGCGAGATCGACAAGGTCGTCGGCCTGGAGCTGGGCGCGGACGACTACGTCACCAAGCCGTTCTCCTCCCGGGAGCTGGTGGCGCGGATCCGCGCCGTGCTGCGCCGCCAGGGCGAGGAGGGCGAGGCCAGCGTGCCCTCCGCGCTGGAGGCCGGGCCGGTCCGGATGGACGTGGAGCGGCACGTGGTGACCGTGCGCGGCGAGCCGGTCCAGCTCCCCCTCAAGGAGTTCGAGCTGCTGGAGGTGCTGCTGCGCAACGCCGGCCGGGTGCTGACCCGGATGCAGCTCATCGACCGGGTCTGGGGCGCCGACTACGTGGGCGACACCAAGACCCTGGACGTGCACGTCAAGCGGCTGCGGGCGAAGATCGAGAGCGACCCCGGGGCGCCGCGGTTCATCGTCACGGTGCGCGGCCTCGGCTACAAGTTCGAGCCCGGCGAGGAGTAGGCTCCGCCGCCCCTCCGATGACCTCGACGCTCCGACCCCGCCCCGGCACCGGGAGGGGGCCGGGGCGCCGGGGCCGTCGGCGTGCCCGCGCCTCAGACCTCCAGCAGGACGGTGAACGGGCCGTCGTTGGTCAGCCCGACCGACATCTTCGCGCCGAACACCCCGGTCTCCACCTGCGCGCCGAGGCCGCGGAGCTCCTTGACCACGGTGTCGACCAGCGGTTCGGCCACCGGGCCGGGGGCCGCCGCCTGCCAGGTGGGGCGGCGCCCTTTGCGCGCGTCCCCGTACAGGGTGAACTGGCTGACCACCAGGAGCGGGGCGCCGGCGTCGGCGCAGGAGCGCTCCCCCTCCAGGATGCGCAGCCGCCACATCTTCTCGGCCAGCCGGCGCGCCTGCGCCCCGGTGTCGTCGTGGGTGACTCCGACCAGGGCCAGCAGGCCCTCCCCGGTGATCGCCCCGACCACCTCCCCGTCGACGGTGACCGACGCCCCGTCGACGCGCTGCAGTACCGCCCGCATGGGCCTGCCTCCTTCCGTCCGGCCGCGCCCCACCGCTCAGCCCAGGGCGCGGAGCTGGCGGGCGCTGGAGATCACGCCGGCCAGGGTGAGCACGAACGCCCTGATCGACTCGGCGAAGTCCTCGACCTGCCATTCGTCGGGTCCTTCGTACCAGGGCAGCCGCTTGTTCGCGGCCTCCTCGGTGGCGCCCGCCGCGGCCAGCACGGTGGCCCACCGGTCCACGTTGTCGAAGATGATCGCGTAGGGCAGGTAGCGGGAGAACAGCTCCACCCGGCGCCCCTCCGGCACGTGCTCGGCCTCGGCGCTCATCAGGAACGCCCGGAAGCCCAGGGTGTGCGCGAGGACGCTGCTGCCCTTGGCGGTGCGGGCCGGCATGTACTGGGCGCCCACGGTCATCGCGGCGCCCGCGATGACCACCGCCAGCCCGGTGAAGGCGGCCTGGGTGAAGATCGCGAGCAGCACGGTGAGCGCGACGCCGCCGACGGTGAGACCGATGCCGGCGCTGGCCCAGCGGTTCCGCTCCACGTTGGGCCGGTTGGCGAACCACTTGAGCCGGACCATGTCCCGGTAGAGCTCGTCGCGGACGCCGGCCAGCCGCTGGGCGAAGCCGCCGCGGCGCAGCTGGGACAGGCGGACCCGGACCCGGCGGTCGAACAGCGCGTCGATCAGCATCCGCTCGTAGGGCAGCAGCTCCTCGTCGGCGGGCGGGACGCGCTTGCTGAGCATCCAGTCCACCGAGGCGGTGTGCTCGTGCGGCAGCTCCTCGATGGTGAAGTGGCCGCGCACCGCCAGGTCGACCACGGTGGCCGAGATGTCCACCACGTCGGCCTGGCCGTCGATGAGGGTGCCGATCTGGCCCGGGTGGACCCCGTCCGGCGGCCGGAAGCGCAGGCCGTCGTCGGGGCCGGCCTCCAGCGGGGCGTTGGCGACCGCGCCGGACTCGGCGCGCAGCGCCCGCTCGTCCTGGCCGCGCAGCCGGATCAGCGCGATGAGGCCGCCGAGCAGCCCGAGCAGCAGCAGCCCGAAGACCGAGGCGGTCTTGGGGGTGATGGCGAAGGCGGAGGTCAGCGACCAGGTGCGGTCCAGGACCGGCTCGGCCGAGGCGGTGCCCTCGGGGTAGGCGACGACGACGGAGAGCCGCTCCCCCGGCGCCATGTCGGCCTGGAGGAAGCGCGCCACCAGCCCTTCGTGCCCGCCCATGTCGGAGGAGGTGCAGTAGATCGAGCTGCGCGGCACCCCGGCCGAGCAGGACAGGGCGCGCGGCGGCTGCGGGGCGTCCACCCGGACGGTGGTCTCGGCCACCCGCTCGCTGTACCCGGCGACCGGCGTCCACTCCAGTTCGACGCCGTCGGCGGTCTGCTCCATGGCGCCGGCCACCGTGTAGCCCAGCACCACGGTCTCGGCGTCGCCGCGCTCCAGCACCAGGTCGACCATGTCGTCGTACTCTTCGGTGCGGACCGGCACCTCGGTGCCGCCGGCGGCCTGCGCGGAGACGCCGGAGACCCGGTAGAGGCGGTCGTGGTCGGCGTCGTAGGGCTCCCGGGCGAGCAGCGTGCGGGTGAACTCGGCCGCACCGCCCCCGCCGAAGGTGAGGGTCTCCTCGACGTGCAGCACGCCGTGCTGGTCCAGCAGCACGCGCACGTCGTTGGTGATGCCGTCGCTCTCGCCGCCCTGCGGGACGGTGTGCGTCTCCGGGAGGGTGTCCGGGGTGGCCCCCGGCTCCCGGTCCGCGGCGGCCGCGGGGGCTCCCGCGGCCACCGCCGCGAGCACGCACAGCACCGCCGCGAGCGCGCGGAGCGGGGCGGCGGCGCGCGCCGCGAAGCGCGCAGCGGCCGCCCGGACCGTTGCAGCGGTGCGCACCGTTCACCTCGTTCGTCTGGTCGCCGGTCGACGTCGGGGGTGAGCTTATCCGTTCCGGCGGTGCACCCCGCGGACCGGTGCCGGCCGCGGACCGGTGCATCGCAACACCCCCATACCCGCCATAATCGTCAAGGGCCGAAGGTCGGTGATTCCGATCAGGGCGCTCCGAAGGAGGTGGGTCGGCCCTATGCGCGACTGGGGTTCCCGTTTTCCGAGCCGGGACCGGAGTAGAGGGGCGGGCGGCGGAGCCGCCCCCTTCGGCGTGCCGTACGCGATCCGCGGAGGCCGCCCACGGCCGAGCGCCGCGGTCACCCTGGTGCTGCTCACCGGTCTGGCCGCGGTGGGGCTGGCCGGTTTCATGACCTTCTCCTCGCTGTTCGGCGGGGGCAGCCCGGCCGCCGCGGCGCAGGGCCCCGACGCGGTGCCGCCCCCGGACCCGGTCGGCGACGCCTCGGTGCTCACCGCCAACCCGCTGTACGCCACCGGGGAGATGACCGAGGTCACCTGCCCGGCCCCCGAGCTCGACGTCGACGACAAGGCGTCGATGGAGGCGTTCCTGCACAAGATCACCGACTGCCTGGACGAGGCGTGGAGGGCTCAGTTCGCCGAGGGCGGCATGGACTTCGAGGAGCCCAACCGGATCTTCTGGTACGCCTCCGGGCAGAGCCCGTGCGGCAACTTCCCCACCGAGGGCACCGCCGCCTTCTACTGCCAGGCCAACAAGGGCCTCTACCTGGGCGTGGAGGACATCGTGGCCAACTCCAACGAGACCGAGCACCCCGAGGCCTACACCTTCCTGCTCAGCCACGAGTACGGCCACCACGTGCAGGGCGAGGCGGGCATCCTCGGCTACTTCCACACCGAGCGCGGCGCCCTGTCCGACCCCGGGGAGCGGAGCCTGCTCACCCGCCGCAGCGAGCTGCAGGCCAACTGCCTGGGCGGCACCTTCCTCGGCTCGGTGGAGGAGAGCCTCCCGGTCGGCCCGGACGAGGAGGCGAATATCCTCGAAGACGCCGAGCGCCGAGGCGACTTCGACCCAGAGGAGCGGACGCACGGATCCCCGGAGAACGGGGCCATGTGGACCGCGCACGGCATGGACCGCGGCGACCCGGCCGCGTGCAACACCTGGAGTGCGGGCGAGAACGTGGTCGGCTGAGGCGGATCGGAGGAGCGTGGAGCCGGGGATCGGCGCAGGGGCACGGCGGCCCCGGAGGGGGCGCGGCGCGCTTTACGCCGCGCTGGCCGCGGTCGCCGTCGCGCTCACCGTGCTGCTGTGGAGCGCGGTCGGCCCGGACGGCGGAGCGCCGGCCGGCACCCCGGAGACCGACGCCGACGCGGCCGGCGCACCGGCCGGTGCCCAGCGGCCCAGCGGCCGGGACGCGCTGGTGGACAACCCGCTGTACCGGACCGGGCGGCTCTCCCCGCTGCCCTGCCCGGCGCCCGGGCTGCACGTGGAGGACCCGGACTCGGTCGAGCGGTTCCTGAACGCGCTGGCCGACTGCCTGGACTACGCCTGGGAGGCCCAGTTCGCCAAGGCGGAGCTGCCCTACCGGCCGCCGTCCCGGGTCTTCTGGCGGGAGCCGGGGACCAGCCCCTGCCGGGACTACCCCTCCGAGGCGGGGGCGTTCTACTGCCGCACCAGCACCAGCATCTACATCGGCACCGAGGACGTGGTGAGCAAGTGGAAGGGCGAGCCCAACGGCATCGTCTACGCGTCGCTGCTCGCCCATGAGTACGCCCACCACGTGCAGGGCGAGTCGGGGCTGCTGGAGTACTACCACCAGCAGCGCGGAAGCCAGCAGGACCGCTCCGCGCAGAACTCCTGGACCCGCCGGGCCGAGCTGCAGGCCAACTGCCTGGCCGGGGCGTTCCTCGGCTCGATCCGGGTCTCCTACGGCCTCACCTCCGACGACATCGCCCTGATGATGGAGGACGCCGAGGCGACCGCGGACCGCCCGGGCGGCCCGGACAGCGACCGCACGCACGGCTCGGCGCACAACAGCCGGACGTGGCTGCGGCACGGCTTCGACGAGCAGACCCCGCGCGCCTGCAACACCTGGGTGGCCGACGCCGACCTGGTGTCCTGATCCCGGCGCCCGCCGCCCGTCCCCGACCCTGTGCCCGCCCGCCGGAAAGCCCGGCAGCGCCCCCACCCAGCCAGGGGCCGTGGGGGTGGGCGCGGGGCCGGGGGTGCTCCCCTCGGTGGCCGGGGCCCGTTGCTTCCGAGCCCGCGCGTGCGAGAATCCCTGCCATGCCGGACGTTCGGGTGGTGGAGCTGAGGATCCACGGGGTGAGCGGCGGGCAGGCCGAGGAGCTGCTCGATGTGGAACCGGCGATGCGAGTGGGGGGCGACCGGCTCTCCGGGTTCTTCCGCCGGCGCCGCGCAGCCGACACCGAGGTGGTGCCGGGCGTCCCGCGGGAGATCTTCGCCTGGGGCAACCTGACCTCGGGGCGGGCGTCCCGCGCCCTGTGGCTGCTGCTCCTGCCGTTCATGCTGGTCAACATCGCCTACTGGATGCGGCCGGGGGAACCGGGCGACCGCCCGCCGGGATCGCGGTCGCTGCTCGTCGCCGACGCCGTCTACGGGTCGGCGGTGCGGCTGCTCGCGCTCTGCCTGACCGCGCTGCTGACGCTGGCCGCGGCCGGGGTCGGGATGGACCTGATCGGCTGGCAGTGCGCCGGGTACGGGGCGCGCTGCGCCGAGCTCCGCCCGCTGCTCGGGGTGCTGTCGGCGCCCGGCGGGCTGCTGGCCGAGCCGGGCCGCGCCCTGCTCGCCGGGGCGGTGCTGCCGCTGGCGGTGGTGGCGCTGCTGTGGCGGCTGTCCCGGCGCACATCCGGGGTGTACGAGGCGGAGGCCGACGGCGCGGCCCCGGCGCCGTCCGACTCCGCGCCGCTGAGCGACCCGGAGTTCTGGCGGAACAGCCTGGTGATGGGGCGGCTGCGGTCGGCGCACATCGCGGTGGCCGTCGGCACCGTGGCGCTGCTGCTGGTCACCCCCGCGCTGGGGCACGACCGGGCCGCCGGCGCGCCCGCGCTGCAGGCCGCGGGCACCGCGGTGGCGGCGGGGGCCGCGCTGGCGGTCGGCGCCGCGGCGCTGATGGTGCTGGTCCCGGGGACGGCGCGGCGCTGGAACGACCGCGCCGACGCGGTGTGCGCGCGGCTGCGCGACGCCTCCCTGGTGCTGCTCGCGGCCGCCGCCGGCCTCCTGCTGTGGCCGCGGCCGGAGTGGGCCGCGCAGGGGCGGCTGCCCGGTCTGGCGCCTGCGCTCAACTCGCTGTTCGCCGTGGAGTGCGCGCTGCTGCTGGTACTGTTCGGCGCGGCCGCGGTGCTGTACCGGCGGACCCCGGCCCGGGGCGAGGCGGCGATGCGGGGCATGGCCGGCCCGGCGGCGACCGCGGTCGGGCTGCTGCTGGGCGGGGTGTTCACCGCCGCCGTCGTCTACCAGAGCGCCGGGCTGCTCGGCGGCTGCTACTACCCCGGGGCCGAGCAGGCCGGCTGCCTGCCGCTGCGCGTCCCCGGCGCCTACCACTGGCTCCAGCTGGCCTTCGCGATGGAGGCGGTGCTGGCGCTGGCTGTGGCGGCGGTGCTCGTGGCGCAGCTGCGGCGGCGCCGGCGCGTCGAGGCCGGGGCGGTGGCCGCGCTGTACGGCCGGCCCCGCGAGGCGCGGCGCACCCGGGACATCGCCGCGGCCCGCGCCATGGGGCGGATGACCGAGGCCCTGCCGGCCTGCCTGGCCGCGTTCCTGGTGCCGGCCGGGGCGCTGGTGGTGCTGGTGGCGGTGGCGCTGGGCACCGGCCGGCTGACCGCCGCCCCGGACGGCCCGCCGGCCGGCCCGGCGGCCTTCGCCGGCGGGGCGACCGAGTGGGTGCAGGGCGCGCTCTCCTTCGGCGTGACGGCCGGCTCCTGGCTGGGCGGGCTGCTGCTGGCCGCGCTGGTGTGGGTGGGGCAGAGCGCCTACCGGAACCGCCCGGTGCGCCAGGCGGTCGGCGTGCTGTGGGACATCGGCACCTTCTGGCCCCGCGCCGCGCACCCGCTGGCCCCGCCGTCCTATGCCGAGCGGGCCGTCCCGCAGCTGGTGGCGCGGGTGACCCGGGAGGCCGACGAGGGGCGGGGGGTGCTGCTGTCCGGCCACTCCCAGGGGTCGGTGCTGGCGGCGGCGACGGTGTGGCAGCTCCCGCCGCGCTGCCGGCCGCGGGTCGCGCTGATCACCCACGGCTCCCCGCTGCACCGGCTGTACGCGCGCTACTTCCCGGCGCACTTCGGTCCGGCGGCGCTGGCCGACGTGGAGCGGCGGGTGGCGTACTGGCGCAACCTGTGGCGGTGCACCGACGCGATCGGGGGGCCGGTGCACACCGCGCCGGGCGGCGAGGGGACGGTGGGCTTCGCCGAGCCGCTGCCCGATCCGCGCAGCTACGACGTGCTCCCGGGCGAGGCCCTCTACCCGGAGGTGCTGGGCCACTCCTTCTACGTGCTGGACCCGGCCTACGCCGCGGCGGCCGAGCGCGCGGTGCGGGTGCTGCTACCAGGGACCGTAGGGGCCGTCGTTGCGGCCGACCCCGCGCACCGCGGGCCGCACGTCGAGGATGAAGATGAGCGCCGCGACCAGGGCCAGGAAGGTGAGCATTCCGGCTCCGCCCAGCGCGGCCAGGAGTGACAGGCCGGTGCCGACGCCGAGGATCGCCACCCACATGCCCTTGGTCTGCTTGTCCATCGCGGGGAACGCCTGGGAGGGCGTGCGCACCGCCTCGACCAGGGCGAACAGTGACGTCACGAAGATGGCGATGTAGATGGCCTGCCAGATCAAACCCATAACCGAGACCCCGCACTCGTAGCGCCGTAACCGTCCCCGCCGGCCGGAGGCCGCCGGTCTCAGGGTAAACGCGCGAAGGGCCGGAATCGTGCCCGGCCGGCCGCCGGGCCGCGGGACGCCGCCCCGAGGGGCCGGCAGGGGCCCGGGGTCAGACCGGGACGTGCCAGAGCAGCAGGGTGACCGCCATCAGCAGGCCCGCGCCGCAGAGCACCGCGGCGCTCTGCGCGCGGGTCAGCGCGCGGCCGGGGGTGAGCAGCCGCTGCACCCGGGCCAGCACCTCGGTCTGCTCCGAGGTGGCGGCCAGCGCGCCGATCGGGGTGTGCGCGTTGTTCGCGCCGAACCGCATCAGCGCGGTGGCGAGCTCCTTGGGCGAGCGCTCGCGGCGCGCCTGGTCGTCGGCGCACATCTCGATGAGCAGCGCCACGGTGCGGTAGTAGCCCTCCATCAGCCGGACCCGGGGGAAGGCCCGCTTCAGCGAGGAGAACGGGAGCAGCACCAGGTCGTGCCGCTGGCGCAGGTGCGCGTGCTCGTGCGCGATGACCGCGGCCAGCTCCCGCTCGTCCAGCACCTTCAGCGCGCCGGCGCTGATCACCACCTCGGAGCGGAGCACCCCGGGCAGGCAGTAGGCCGCGGCCGCCGGGTGGTCGAGGATGCGCGCGCCGGGCACGCCCGGGTCGTCCCGGCCGACCAGCTCCAGCAGGTCGTGGTGGCGGCGCCGGGTCCGCACCACCTGGACGAAGGAGGCGGTCAGGCCGCAGAACAGCACCAGGGTGAGGCCGATGGCGACGAGGATCGCGGCGACCTGCACCGGTGCGAGCGGGCTCTCCGCGGCGCCGGTGAGGTAGAGGCCGTGCGCGGACGCATCCTCGACCAGCGCGAACAGCCCGCCGAACACGCCCTGCCCGTAGACGGACAGGCCGAAGGCGAGCAGCGCGCCGATGGTGGAGACGCCCCAGGCCAGCCCGAGCGCCTGCCAGGCGATGACGGCCTCGTAGGGACCGCGGTAGGGCCAGGATGCCCGTCGCAGGCGTGCCGCGGCCACGAAGCAACCGACCGCGATCGCGGCGAGCAGAGCGGCACTGACCATCGGGCTACGTCCTTGGCTCGTCGATTTCCCCCAGGGCGCGACGCAGTGCCTCGGCCTCGTCCTCGTTCATGGAGCGGACGAAGGCGGCGAGCGCCGCGTCGCGGTCTCCGGTCTGCCCGAGCGCGTCGAACATCAGCTCGGACACGTAGGACTCCCGGCTGGCCGCCGGGCGGTACCTCCACGCTCGACCTTCACGAGCCCGATCGACGACGCCCTTCTTGGCCAGGCGGTCGAGGACCGTCATGACGGTCGTGTGCGCCAGGTCGCGCTCATGCAGGGCGCGCCCCACCTCGCGGACCGTCATTGGCTCGCTTCGCTGCCACAGTACCTCCATAACCGCGCGTTCAAGGTCGCCGAGCCGATTCATGCCTATGAGTCTACGCCCGGTAGTACTACACCCTGTGGCACCCCCGGGTTAGCTTCCACTTCCCTTGCAGGGCAGGGGCTCGGCGGCCGTCTCCACCTCGATCACCGAGATCGTTGATGGGGTTTCCGCCCGCATGCAGGGGAGGCCCACCCGTCTCACGGTGCAGCGCTACCTCGCCGTAACAGCGACGGGCCACTCCAAAGAGTGGGCGCGGGGCCGCGCGGCGCCGCTCGGGGTGTGGCCGCCGCCCTCCCGTGGAAGGTAGAACGGCCCGGGGAGCCCGGCGGATCGCCCGGGCGGCACCGTCCGCGGGCGGCCGCCCGCGGACGGGCGAGAAGAAGAGGAACGCGGAAGGGGGAGCCGGATGGGCGTGGACATCTCACTGGTCCAGGGCGACATCACCGAGGAGCGCGTCGACGCGGTGGTGAACGCGGCCAACTCCAGCCTGCTGGGCGGCGGCGGGGTGGACGGGGCGATCCACCGCCGGGGCGGGCCGGAGATCCTGGCGGAGTGCCGGCGGCTGCGCGCCTCCTCCTACGGGCGGGGCCTGCCCGCCGGGCGGGCCGTGGCGACGACCGCCGGGCGGCTGCCGGCCCGCTGGGTGATCCACACCGTCGGCCCGGTGTACAGCGCCGAGCAGGACCGATCGGACGTGCTGGCCTCCTGCTACCGCGGCTCGCTGGCGGTCGCCGAGGAGCTGGGCGCGCGCAGCGTGGCCTTCCCCGCCATCTCCACCGGGGTCTACCGGTGGCCGGTGGACTCCGCGGCCCGGATCGCGGTGCGCGAGGTGCGCGCGCACCCGGCGGCCTCCGTCCGCGAGGTGCGGTTCGTGCTGTTCACCCCGGACGCCTACGCCGCCTTCCAGGAGGCACTGGACCACTCCTGACAGAATGCAGTCAACCGACTACACTGTGCGAGATCCCGCCCCTCCGCCTCCCGGGCGGCACGCGCCGCCCCGCCCGCGGCCGCTCCGCGGGACCCGCCCCATCCGCCCCGGACCATAGGATCACGGTGTGTTCAGCTCGCTTTCCCGCAGGGCCACCGTCCTGGTGTCGTCCTCGCTCGTCGTGGCCGCCGCGGCCACCCTGGCCGCGATGCAGGACGCGCACCGGCCGACCGAGGCCGCCCCGCAGGCCGGCGCGGAGACCGTGCCGAACAGCGGCCCGGCCGACCGCGCTCCGTCGGCCGCCGGGGTGCACCCCCGGCCGGGCGCCGTCGCCGTGTGCGACCAGGCCGGCGAGGACGAGGTGATCCGCGTCCCCGACGCCGCCGCCCCGGAGGGCGGCCGCCCGATCTGGGTGCACCGGCCGCCCGGCCCGGACAGCGCCGACCTGCCCGTGCTCTACCTGCTGCACGGCTCCACCGGGACGCACCACGACATCATCGACTCCGGCGTCGGCGAGGCGATGGACGAGCAGATGTGCCGCACCGGCGTCGAGTTCGTCATCGCGGCGCCGTTCGGCCAGGAGGTCGGCGGCGCCGACACCGAGTGGGGCGACGCGGTCGACGACGACTACAGGATCGAGACGTTCGTCACCGAGAAGGCGATCGAGGCCGTGGAGGGCGAGGACCGCCGCCCCCGGGAGCTCCGCGCCATCGGCGGGTTCTCCATGGGCGGCTACGGCGCGGCCGCCATCCCGCTGCGCCACCCCGACCTGTACGCGCAGGCGATCAGCTGGGCCGGCTACTTCAAGGTGGACGACCCCAGCGGCACCTTCGGCCGGGACACCGACGCGCACGCGCCCGACAAGCTCCTCGACGACCCCGAGGTGCAGGACATCCGGTTCATGCTGATCGAGGGCACCGAGGACCGCACCCCGCTGCAGCAGGGCAGCATCCACGGCGAGGCGGAGCGGTTCGCCGGGCTGCTCCGCGAGCGCGGCATGTCGGTGCGGACGCTCTTCCCCTCCGGCGGCCACACCTACTCCGCGTGGAAGCCCACCTACCCCGACGCCGTGGCGTTCCTCACCGAGGGCTGGTCGGCCGCCCCCGGCCCGGCCGCGGACTGACCCCGCCCCCGCGCACCGATTCCGGCCCTGCGCCCGCGGCGGCGCGGGACCGGAGCGGACGGCGCTGCGGGCACCCCGGCCCCAGGGGCCCGCTCCCGCCCCCGCCATGATGGGAACACGCTGTGTTTCCGCCCTGTTGTGCGGAGGGGTCCCGCGGAGCGCGGGACATGGAGCGGGAAGGGGACGACGACCAGTGGAGCCGGACATGCCGGAGCCGCGCGGCAGCGCCGAGGGCCTGCGCGTGGCCATGCTGAGCATGCACACCTCCCCCCTCGACCAGCCGGGAACCGGCGACGCGGGCGGCATGAACGTCTACATCGTCGAGGTCGCCCGGCGGCTGGCCGAGCGCGGCGCCGCCGTCGACGTCTTCACCCGCGCGACCCGCCCCGGGCAGCCGCCCGCGGTGGAGATCGCCCCGGGCGCCACCGTGCGGCACATCGCCGCCGGCCCCTACGGGCCGCTGGACAAGGTCGGGCTGGCCCGCTACCTGTGCCCGTTCACCTTCGGCGTGCTGCGCACCGAGGCCGGCCACGGCCCCGGCCACTACGACCTGGTGCACGGCCACTACTGGCTCTCCGGCCGGGCCGGGATGGCCGTCGCGCACCGCTGGGGCGTGCCGCTGGTGCAGTCGATGCACACCCTGGCCCGGGTGAAGAACCACTCGCTGGCCGAGGGCGACGCCCCCGAGCCCGAGCTGCGGGTCCGCGGCGAGGACCAGCTGGTCCGCCAGGCCGACCTGCTGGTCGCCAACACCGACGACGAGGCCCGCCAGCTCGATCTGCACTACGGCGCCGACCCGGCGCGGGTGGGGATCGTCCCGCCCGGCGTCGACCTGGACGTGTTCACCCCCGGTCCGCGCACCGGGGCGCTGCGCCGGATCGGCCTGCCGGACGACGCCGAGCTGCTGCTCTTCGTCGGCCGGGTGCAGCGCCTCAAGGCGCCCGACGTGCTGCTGCGCGCCGCGGCCCTGCTGCTGGAGAAGGACCCCTCGCTCCGCGGCCGGCTGGTGGTGGCCGTGGTCGGCGGGCTGTCCGGGAGCGCCGACGAGCCGCGCCGGCTGGCCGAGCTGGCCCGGTCGCTGGGCATCGCGGGCATCGTCCGGCTGGAGCCGCCGGCCCCCCGCGCCGAGCTGGCCGACTACTACCGGGCGGCCGCGGCGACCGTGGTGCCCTCGCACTCGGAGTCCTTCGGCCTGGTGGCGGTGGAGTCGCAGGCCTGCGGCACGCCGGTGGTGGCGGCGCGGGTCGGCGGGCTGCCCACGGCGGTGCACGACGGGGCGTCCGGCGTGCTGATCGACGGGCACGACCCGCTCGACTACGCCCGCGCCCTGCACGAGATCATCCGGCGGCCCCGGCTGCGCGCCGCGATGGGCGAGGCGGGCGTCGCGCACGCCGCCGG
>Ga0079224_100008580_pt1 | contig 13859 bp, 11 predicted proteins | sample Stecom2015_FD_80414 | JGI IMG/M metagenome (GOLD analysis project Ga0079224, IMG submission 80414) | Agricultural soil microbial communities from Utah to study Nitrogen management - Steer compost 2015 | ecosystem: Environmental > Terrestrial > Soil > Agricultural land | place: USA: Utah... | reverse complement strand
GCAGTCGGGCTCGAGCACGGCGACCCGCGCGAACGCGGGGACGAGCCCGGACTCGTCCCCGCGCACGAACGGGAACGCGACGACGGACACGAGCACGGCGAAGCGCTCGGGCCTGCGACCGAGCGTGCCGCGGCGCCCCCCTCGCCCGTCGACCCGAACGCCGCGCCGGAAGCGGCCGACGAAGCCGCCGGGGCAGCCGCGCGCGGCTGGACAGTCGCCGACGCCGAAGCATCCGCGCCCGATCGGGAAGCCGCCGATGCCGGCACCGCGCATTCCGAAGCCGCACCCGACGAAGACGTCGAATTCGTCGTCGTCGGCACGCCCGATTTCGCGCCGTTGCCGGGCCAGGCGCCCGACGACGATCCGACACTGCTCGACGGCGGACGCGAGGACGCGCGCGTCGCTTCGCCCGCGGACGCTTCGTCCTGGCAGGACCCGTTCCCCGGACGCTTCGTCGCCGCCGATGCCGCGGCGCGGTCGCCCGCCTCGCCTGCGCCGCCCGCATCCGCCGACCCCTGGTCGGCGGACGGCCGCGACGCGGCCTTCGCACGCACCGGCGAAGGCCTCGCCGCCGAGGACGACGAGGGCGAATCCGCGATCGACTACTTCTCGACCCGGCGCAGCCGCGGCTTCGCCGACCGCGGCCGCCTCGCTGCAGGGGCGCTGGCGTTCGCGCTCTCCCTCACGCTCGCGGCACAGTGGATCGTCGCCGAGCGCGCGGTCCTCGCCGCACGGGTCCCGGCACTCGCACCGGCGCTCACTGCGGCGCTCGCGCCGTTCGGCTTGCGGGTCGGCGCACCGCGCACGCTCGATGCGCTGACGATCGAGTCCTTCGAGCTGCAGGCCTCGGCGCTTCCCGACGTGCTGGAGATGCGCGCGCTGCTGCGCAATCGCGCGGACCACCCGGTGCGCTGGCCGTCGATGCAGCTCACGCTCACCGATCGGTCGAGCCAGGTGCTCGTGAGCCGAAGGCTCGATCCCGACGAATACCTGCTCGAGGCCGAAGCGGACGCCGAGGACGGCATCCCGCCGCACACCGAATGGCCGCTGCGGCTCGCACTCGAGACGCGCGAGCTGCAGCTCGCCGGCTACGACTACCGGGTGCGGCTGTTCTATCCCTAGATGTCCCACCCCCGAAGCGTGTCCTGCGCGGCAGGCAGGACGGCGAGACCCACGGAGAGACGATGTCCCGACGCGTGCTGATCAGCGGTTCGATCGCCTACGACACGATCATGGTGTTCGAAGGCCACTTCAAGGACCACATCCTGCCCGACCGCGTGCACCTGCTGAACGTCTCGTTCCTCGCGCCGAGGCTCGAGCGCAACTACGGCGGCTGCGCCGGAAACATCGCCTACACGCTCGCCGGGCTGGGCGGCGAGCCGGTGATGCTCGCCACCGTCGGCCGCGACGGCGATGCCTATCTCGCTCACCTGGCCGGGCTCGGCATCGACATCGCCACGGTGCGCCGCCTCGACGACACGTACACGGCACAGGCCTTCATCACGACCGATCTCTCGGACAACCAGATCACCGCCTTCCATCCGGGCGCGATGTCGCATGCGCATCGCGTCTCGGTGAACGACGCGCACCGCGAAGGCGACGAGCCAGCTGCGATCGGTATCGTCGCACCGAACGGACGCGACGCGATGCTGCAGCACGCACGCGAGTTCGGCGAAAGCGGCGTTCCCTTCGTGTTCGATCCCGGCCAGGGACTGCCGATGTTCGACGGCGAGACGCTGCGCGACCTCGTCTCGCGCGCCTGCGCGGTCACCGTCAACGACTACGAGGCCTCGCTGCTCGTCGAGCGAACCGGCTGGAGCGAGCCGGACATCGCACGACGGGTGCAGGCGCTGATCGTGACGCGCGGCGCCGAGGGTTCGCGCGTGTACGAGGGCGGGCGCGTGACCGAGATCGCCGCGGCGCCGCCCACGCAAACGCTCGATCCCACCGGCTGCGGCGACGCGTACCGCGGCGGACTGCTGCACGCGCGCACGCTCGGCTGGAGCTGGACCGACGCGGCACGCCTCGGCAGCGTGATGGGCGCGATCAAGATCGCCCACCGCGGCGGGCAGAATCATCCGGTCGACCGCGCCGACGTCGCGCGGCGCTTCGAGCAGGCCTACGGCCGGGCGCCCTGGTAGAGCGCCGCGCGCAGCGAGTCGGCATCGAGCGGCGCATCGATCGCGAAACGCTTGCGCCGCGCACCGGCACCGGAAACCAGGCGAATCGACCGCTTCGGCACCGACAGCCGTTCGGCGAGGAAGTGCACCAGCGCTTCGTTGGCACGCCCTTCGACGGGCGGAGCGGCCACGCGCAGCTTCAGGCACCCGTCGTGCTCGCCGACCACTTCGGTGCGCGGCGCGCCCGGCTGCGCGGCAATGCGCACGCGCCAGTTGCCCGGCGCTCCTTCCAGCCAGACGGGCAGTTCCGCAGCCGTCATCGGCGCCCCTTCGCCGCGCGTGCCGTTCAGGACAACGCGGCGAAGAACGACGGCATCGCCGACTGCAACACCGTGAGCGCGAGCTGCGCCAGCAGGATCAGCACGAGCGGAGAGAGGTCGACGCCGCCGATCAGCGGAACGAAGCGTCGGATCGGCGCGAGGAACGGCCGGGTGAGCGCGTCGATCGTCGGCGCGATCGGCGCGTGCGGATTCACCCAGGACAGCACCGCGAGCAGCAGCACGAGCGCGGTGAGCAGCCACAGCGACCACTTGGCCAGCCAGAAGATCGCCAGCAGCACGACGGCACCGAACGCCGGGGCGCGTTCACCGCCGAACAGCAGCACGTACAGCACCGCCAGCACCACTGCGAGCAGCAGCGCCGCGAGCAGGCTCGCCCAGTCGACGCTGCGCATGTTCTTACGGGTGGCGGGCAGCACGCCGCGCAGCGGCCGTACGATCCAGTCGGTGACGGCGATGACGAACTGGCCCAGCGGGTCGCGCACGCCGAGACCGAGCCAGTTCAGATAGGCGCGCAGCACGCACGCCGTGGCGAGCAGGCTGCCGAGCGTTTCGAGCAGAAGCCAGAGTGCCTGATGCATGGGACGTTCCCGGAACGCCAGCGATTCTCGCACACCAAAAAAAGCGTCCCGCGCCGATCGCCGACCGGCGCGGGACCCGTCTCGCGCGCCTGCCTTGCGGAAGCGCGCGCCACCTTCCGAAACGGGTTACGGACGGTTGCCGGTCGGGAACGGCCAGGCAGCGGCCGGGTTCAGCGGCTTGGCGACCGGCAGCGTCGTCGCCGCACCGTTCTTCTTCGCGGCGGCCTTACGAACCGGCGCCTTCTTCGCCGCCGGCTTCTTCGCCGCCGCCGGCTTCTTCGCCGCGGCCTTGCGAGCGACCGGCTTCTTCGCCGCCGTCTTCTTCGCGGCCTTCTTCGCCGGCGCCGCGCGGCCCGCGGTCTTGCGCGCAGCCGTCTTCTTCGCGGCGACCTTCTTCACCGCCTTGCGCGCCGCCGCCGGACGCTTCGCAACCGCCTTGCGTGCGGTCTTCTTCGCCGCCGTCTTCTTCGCCGCCGTGCGCTTCGTTGCGGTCTTCTTCGCCGCGGTCTTCCTCACCGACGACTTCTTCGCAGCGGTCTTCTTCACCGCGGTCTTCCTGGCGGCCGTCTTCTTCGCTGCCGTCTTCTTCGCCGCCGTGCGCTTCATTGCGGTCTTCTTCGCCGCTGCCTTGCGCGCGGGCGCCTTCTTCACGGCGGCCTTGCGCGCGGTGACGCGACGCGTCGATGCCGTCTTGGTCACGGCCTTGCGCGCCGTCGTCTTCTTCGTCGCCTTCTTTGCCGCACTCTTCTTAGCAGCCGGCTTCTTCGCGGCTTTCCTGGTTGCCATGAGGATCTCCTTCTCAGGATGTTGCGATGATGGAAACCCGTGCCGCGACGCGCGAGCGCGTCCGGCGGTACGGGCTATTCATCGGCGCAAGAACACCGTGTCCACGGTTCGTCGTTCCAACGCTAATGAATTCGACGCAAAAAAAGCGCCGGAACCGGCGGTTCGGCGCTCCATGGAGATCTCGGCAACGGCGCCGGGGACGGCCTTCGGCGGTCGCATCGGCGAACCCGCCCGCACCCGTTCTACCCCACCCGCGGCCATCGACCTCAATTCGGATCATCCCCTGCGACAGCAACTGATCTCACGCTTCAATACACGCCTATAACTACTTGTACTGCCGTGAGATTCCGCTGTTATTCACACGCTCGGATCTTACGGCCCTTGTAGGGTGCATGCAACGACGCTGCGTGTTTTCGCTTGACTCGGGCATTGCTTCTTCGGCATGCGCGCAACACATCGAAGCGCGGTCGCCTTCGCATCGCTTCCGCTCGCGTGCATCGCGCGCGCATCGATGCGAACGCACATGCATCGCATCGTGCCCTCGATCACGTCGTTGCGCAGCGGTGTGCGACGCGCGCGAAGTCCTCGGTGCGACGCAACTCAGAACGGACGAACCAGACCCTGCGCTTCACGCATCGCGTGCACGCGCGCCCAGTCGAAGTGGACACCCGGGTCACGCTTGCGCCCCGGCGCGATGTCGCTGTGGCCGGCGATCCAGCGCAGCGGATGGCGTTCGCGCAGTGCGCCGATCAGGAAGGCGAGCCGACGATACTGCGCCTCGGTGAAGCGATGCGTCTCGTCGCCCTCGAGCTCGATGCCGATCGAGAAGTCGTTGCAGCGCTCGCGTTCGAGGAAGCGCGAAGCGCCGGCATGCCAGGCGCGCGCGTCGGTGTCCACGAACTGCAGCAGCTCGCCGCGTCGTCGCACGAGGAAATGCGCCGAGACGCGCAGCGCGCACACCTCGTCGAACGACGGATGGGCGGAAGGATCGAGGCGGTTCGTGAACAGCCGCTCGACCGCATCGCCGCTGAACCGTCCGGCCGGCAGGCTGATGTGATGGACGACGAGCAGCTCGGCCTGCGCGCCCGGCGGACGTGCATCGAAATTCGGCGAGGGAACGGCGCGCGCGGCGGCGATCCAGCCCGATGCGTCGTCGCGCCACACCCGGCGCGCACGGCGCTTCGCACGCATCAGTTCAGCCCGAGCCGCTGCATGCGGTAGCGAAGCGCGCGGAACGTAATGCCGAGCAAGCGCGCCGCGGCGGTGCGGTTGTAGCGCGTCTTGTCGAGCGCACGCTGGATCGCCTCGCGCTCGACCTGCTCGAGGTAGTCGGGCAACGACTCCGGCACCCCGTCTTCGGAGACACGCACCGGCCGGCGCTCGCGAGCCGGCCCGTGCGACGCCGGCGCGGCGGATCCGTCCTCCGGCTCGATGCGCTCGTCCTCGTCGGCGTCGGAGACGATCGGCTTCAGGCCGAGGTCCTCGACGTTGATCACGTCGCCGTTGGAGAACGCGAGCGCACGCTCGAGCACGTTCTCGAGCTCGCGCACGTTGCCCGGAAACCGGTAGCTCTGCAGATAGCGCAACGCGACCGGCGACAGCCGCGGCACCGTGCCCTCCGCGCCGCTGCGCTCGGCCAGGCGCGCGAGGATCGCCTCGGCGAGCACGGGGACGTCCTCGAGGCGCTCGCGCAGCGACGGCAGCCGCAGCTCGATCACGTTCAGGCGGTAGTACAGGTCCTGGCGAAAGCGCCCCGCGGCCACGCACTGGGCGAGATCCTGGTGCGTGGCGCTGACGATGCGCACGTCGACCGGCTCCTCGACGGTGGCGCCGACCTTGCGCACGCGCTTCTCCTGGATCGCACGCAGCAGCTTGACCTGCATCGCGAGCGGAAGGTCGGCCACCTCGTCGAGGAACAGCGTCCCGCCGTTGGCCGCGTGGAAGAAGCCGTCGCGGTCGTGCTCGGCGCCGGTGAAGGCGCCCTTGCGGTAGCCGAAGAACTCGGCCTCCATCAGCGCCTCGGGAATCGCCCCGCAGTTCACCGCGACGAACGGCTGCGCGGCGCGCGCACCCAGCTCGTGGATCAGGCGTGCGGCCAGTTCCTTGCCCGAACCGGATTCGCCGCTGATCGCCACCGGCGCCATGCTTCGCGCGAGCCGCCCGATCTGCGAACGCACCTCGCGCATCGCCTCGGAATCGCCGAGCAGCCGCCGCGCGGCCGAGTCGGGCGCCGCCCCGTCCAACGCGGCGGGTACGGCCTGCGCCGGCAGCTGCAGCGCCGAGCGAACGAGGCTGCGCAGCGAATCGAGCGCGATCGGCTTGGCGAGGTAGTCGAAAGCGCCGGCCTTGAGCGCGGCCACCGCGTTCTCCGCGCTGCCGTAGGCGGTGATCACGGCGATCGGCGTCTGCGGATGCCGGCGGTTGATCGCGCCGACCAGCGCGAGACCGTCGCCGTCGGGCAGGCGCATGTCGGTCAGGCACAGCGCGTAGGCGTTGCGCGACAGCGCGGCCTCGGCTTCCGCGAGCGTGCCGGCGCAGTCGACGTCGAGTCCCATGCCGACGAGCGTCAGCTCGAGCAGCTCGCGCAGATCGGCTTCGTCGTCGACGACGAGTACACGGCGACCCGGAGCAGGGCGTGCGCTGCGCGCCGCGCCGCGGGGGTTCACGGTTTCGCTGACTTCTTTCATTCGGGATCGGTCGATCGAGGCTCGATGACGAAGGCGCTGCGCCACCGCTGCGACGCGGGTGCCGTCTCGTAGCGGATCGTCGCGCCGCTCGCGCTGCAAAGCTCGCGCGCGAGATACAGGCCGAGCCCGGTCCCGCGGCTCTCGGTGGTGTAGAAGGGTTCGAAGGCGTGCTCGAGCATCTCGCTCGTCAGGCCCGGGCCGTCGTCGCGCACGCGCAGCTCGAGCCGGCCGTCGTCGCGCGCGCGCCACTCGATGCACACCGCCTCGTCGTCGTGCGACGCGTAGCGCAGCGCGTTGGCGAGCAGGTTCAGCAGCACCTGGCGCAGGTGGTTCGAGTCGAAGCGGATCGGCCGCTCGCTGCCCAGCCGGATGGCGATGCGTCGCCGCTCGGCACCGCTGGTGGCGACGAACTCGTCGACGAGCCTCGGCAGGAACGAGGCGGCGACGATCGACTCGTCGGTCGGGCGCTCCCGCCGCGCGATCGACAGCACGTCCTCGATGATGCGGTCGATGCGCACGGTGTTGGACTCGACGATGCGCGCCAGCCGCTCGAGCGACGGCTCGGCGAGCCGCTCGGCGAGCAGGCCGTTGGCGTGGCGGATCGCGCCCAGCGGGTTGCGGATCTCGTGCGCGATCGACGCCGAGAGCCGGCCCATCGACGCGAGCTTGAGCTGCTGCGCCCGATCCTCGACGAGGCGCTGGTCTTCGAGCATGACGACCGTATCTTCCCCCGGCTCGGCGGTGCCGAGGAAGCGCAGCCGAACACGCGTCGCCCGCCCGTCGACGGCCGGCAGCTCGAGCTCGCTCTCGGCGCCGGAAACGGCGCCGCCTGCGCGCCAGCGCGCATACGCCTCGCGCAGCATCCGCCATCCGTGCTCGAGCGCCTCGCGCGGACCCGCATCGGCCGACCCCGCGTGCGTCACCTGTTCCGTCCCCGTCGCGAGCGCAGCCGGCGTCTCCGCGGAACCGGGGGCGGCGAGCCTCGCCGGCGCTTCGGCGATGCCGAGCAACGCGCGCGCGGCCGGGTTCATCGTACGCACGGCACCGCCGGCGTCGACGATCATCACGCCGTGGGCGAGCTCGGCGACGACGCGCGAGGTGACGGCGAGCTGGCGGCGCAGGTCGTCGGCGCGCATCTGCGCGATGTGCTCCTGCGCGTGCAGCCGCGTGGCGAGCCAGTTCACGGTCATCGCGGTGGCGAAGCAGCCGACGCCGACCAGCCCGGCGAGCATCAGCGACGCCGCCTCGCCGCCGCCCGGCGACATCAGCGCCCAGCCCGCCTGCGCGAGCACGAGCAGCGTGGCCGTCGCGGCGAAGAACGCGGCCATTCGCCGCGTGGCGACGATGGCCGAACCGGCGAGCGCGACGATGAGCAGCACGAGCAGCCCGCTCCTCAATCCACCGGCCGCGTGCATCAGCGTCGACAGCGCGACGATGTCCACGAGCGCCTGCACGAGGACCAGCGCGTGGAAATGCGCACGGAACCGGTCGAGCGTGGACAGGAACAGCACCGCCAGCAGCAGGTAGGCGAGCGCCGCTCCGCCATACAGCGTCGGATCGCCCACCTCCTCCGACAGCCGGCCGGAATCGTGCAGCGGGAAGAAGGCGAACAGCACCAGTGCGATCGCCACGCGGCTCGCCGCGAGCCAGCGCAGCGACGCCCAGTACGAAGGGGCGACGTTCATGCGCGCGCCGGCGATCATTCGTCGCGCGAGAGCGGACGCCGCGCGGCAGGGCCTTCGCCGTCGCGACGGGCGGCGCGAGCGGCGTCGCGATGCGCGACACCGCAATAGGCGAGGCCGTCGTCGCGCACGGCGTCCGACGCCGGGACGAACACGCCGCAATGCGCGCAGGGAACGATCGGCTCGCCTTCGATCGTGCGGCCCGCAGTGCGACCGGGACCGGCGCGCTTCGTCGCGTCGGCGGCGTCGCCTTCGCCGCGGCTGCGCTCGCGGCGGCGCTGGCTGATCGCGATGAGATGAATCACCAGCCAGGCCAGCGCGATCAGCACGACCCAGCTCAGCAGCTTGCCCATCAGTGACGGTTCAGGATGACTTCCAGGACGAAGCGGCTGCCGACATAGGCGAGCAGCAGCAGGGCGAAGCCGCCGAAGGTCAGCCGCAGCGCCGTGCGCCCACGCCAGCCCCACAGTCGGCGCCCGAGCAGGAGGATGCCGAACACCGCCCAGGCGATCAACGAGAAGACGTTCTTGTGATCGAAGCGCAACGGCTGGCCGAGGATCTCCTCGGAGAACAGCACGCCGCTCGCCGTGGTGAGCGTGAGCAGCACGAAGCCCAGCCCGATGAACCGGAAGAGGATCCGCTCGAGGACCAGCAGCGGGGGCAGGTCTTCGAGAAAGCGCGCGAGCGGCAGCCGCTCGGCCTCCTCGCCCCCGTGATGCAGCGAGCGCTCGGCCAGGGCCATCAGCACGGCGTGCAGCGCCGCCAGCGAGAGCACGCCGTAGGCGAGCGTGCCGATCAGCAGGTGCGGCAGGAACAGCGGACGCGTGGCCTGTGCGCCGAGGTCGATGCCGGGGAAGACGAGCGGCAGCAGCACGACCAGCGCGGCGACCGGAAGCACGAGCGTGCGCAGCGCCTCGACGCGGGCCGACAGGCCTTCGAACCACAGCACCGCCACGCCGATCCAGAACGTCGCCGAGAGGATCGGCGCGAAGCCGAAATGCCAGCCGTTCTCGCCGACGATGGTTTCATACAGGCCGACGCCGTGCAGGACCAGCCCGACGAGCATCGCCGCTCCGCTCCATCGGTGCGGCGCGCGCCAGGCGACGAGATAGGCGAGCGCGGCGGGCAGAGCGGCGATAACCGGTAAAATCGGCACCGATTCAGTGTACTCCAAGCCCATGCTCGAAAACCTCTCGCAACGGCTCGGCCGCGTCGTCAAGAAGATGCGCGGCGAGGCGCGCCTGACGGAAGCCAACACGCAGGAGATGCTGCGCGAGATCCGCATCGCGCTGCTCGAGGCCGACGTCGCGCTGCCGGTCGTTCGCGACTTCATCGCCCGAGTGCGCGAACGCGCACTGGGACAGGAGGTGCTCGACAGCCTCTCGCCGGGGCAGGCGCTGGTCGGCGTCGTGCACCGCGAGCTCACGCAGCTGATGGGCGGCGAGTCGGCGCAGCTCGATCTCGCCAGCAAGCCGCCGGCGACCGTGCTGATGGCCGGCCTGCAGGGCGCCGGCAAGACCACCACGGTCGGCAAGCTCGCCAAGTGGCTGCGCGAGAACCGCCGCAAGAAGGTGCTCACGGTCTCGTGCGACGTCTACCGTCCGGCGGCCATCGAGCAGCTGCGCACGGTCACCGCGCAGGCCGGCGCCGAGTTCTTCGCGTCGACGCCCGACCAGAAGCCGGTCGAGATCGCCGCCGCGGCCCAGCAGTGGGCTCGCACGCATTACTTCGACGTGCTGATCGTCGACACCGCCGGACGTCTCGCGGTGGACGAGCAGATGATGCGCGAGATCGCCGAGCTGCACGCGCAGCTCGATCCCGTCGAGACGCTCTTCGTCGTCGACGCGATGCAGGGCCAGGACGCCATCAACACCGCCAAGGCGTTCAAGGAGGCGCTGCCGCTCACCGGCGTCGTGCTCACCAAGCTCGACGGCGACGCCCGCGGCGGCGCGGCGCTGTCGGTGAAGGCGGTCACCGGCGCGCCGATCAAGTTCGTCGGCGTCGGCGAGAAGCTCGACGGTCTCGAGGGCTTCCACCCCGAGCGCATGGCGAACCGCATTCTCGGCATGGGCGACATCGTCTCGCTCGTCGAGGAAGCGCAGAAGAACGTCGACCAGACCACGGCGAAGGCGCTCGCCGACAAGCTGAAGTCGGGCAACCGCTTCGACCTGAACGACTTCGCCGCGCAGCTCGGACAGATGAACCGCATGGGCGGACTGGCGTCGCTGCTCGACAAGCTTCCCGCGCAATTCCAGCAAGCCGCCGCGGGCGCCGACATGTCGCAGGCGGAGAAGCAGATCCGCCGCATGCAGGCGATCATCCAGTCGATGACGAAGGCCGAGCGCACCAAGCCCGAGCTCATCAAGGCGAGCCGCAAGCGGCGCATCGCCGCCGGCTCCGGCGTCTCGGTGCAGGAGGTCAATCGGCTGCTGTCGCAGTTCGAGCAGATGCAGTCGATGATGAAGAAGATGCAGAAGGGCGGCCTCGCGAAGATGATGCGCGGCATGAAGGGCATGATGCCGGGGCTCCGTTAGCGAAGTCCTCACTCGCGCCGCAGGTCGGCGCTGCCTCGCCTTGCGTCGGGCCTCGTGCGACGCACCCCCCCACCTCGTTTCTGATGCCGGTGCAATCCGTGATTGCGCACCGTCCGCCGACACACGGCGGGTCTGTCCGGCATTCCGATCGAGGGTTCGATGCATTTCCGGTTCTCCCTGTTCGCAGCTTGGATCGCCGCGTCCGTTGCCTCGGCAAGCGCGGCAGACGACCACCGCCCGAACAAGGCGGAGGAACTCCGAGCGGCCGCTGCGGCCGAGGCCCAGGCGCGGCGATCCGGCGACGAGGTGCTGCGCGCGCTGAAGGCGCTCGAGCGCGCACCGGCGGCGCGGCGCACCGGGCGAACGCGGGCGCTGGCGCAGGCGGTCGATGCGCGTCGCGCGGCGATGCTCGAGGTCGTGCGCACCGATCCGCGCCGCGCGCTGTCGCTGGCGATGCCCGACGCGCTGCGCGAAAGGATGCCGCAGGAAGTGCGCGACCGCATCGAACGGCGCGTCGAGATCGAGGGGCGCGTGGTCGCGATGTCGATCGACGATCACGAGCGCGGCATCGTGCGTCATCCCTACTTCCTGGAGACCGACGACGCGTCGGCGCCGACGCGCTTCGGACTGCAATGGGCCGACCCGTCGATGAGCGAGCGAGACGCCCTCGCGCTGGTCGACCGGCGCGTGCGCGTGAAGGCGCTGCGCGTCAACGGGCATCTCGTCGTCGGCGACCGCGGCGAAGTGGAGATCGCGGCGTCGACGAAGGGCAACGGACAGGGCAAGGGCAAGAAGGACAAGGGTGGTTCGTCCGGCGACTCCTCGTCCGGCGACGCCGGCACCGATGCCGGTGGAACGCTCGCGGCGCCGATCGTCGCCGGCGAGCAGCGCACGCTCGTGATCCTCGCGAACTTCTCCGACAAAGCCTCGAGCTGCACCGCGTCGGGTCTGCGCACCGCGCTGTTCGGCACCGGCGCCTCGGTCGACCGGATCTACCGCGAGTCGTCGGGCAACCAGGTCACCTTCTCCGGCGACGTCGTCGGGCCGTTCACGATCCCGTACACGTCGACCGGCACCTGCGACTTCACCGCCTGGGGCAGCGCCGCCGACGCCGCGGCGCGCGCCGCCGGCTTCGATCCGTCGCGCTACACGCGCATCTCCTACGCCGTGCCGCGCAACGGCAACTGCGGATGGACCGGCATCGCCTACGTGGGCGGCGCGGCGCCGACCCGATCGTGGGTGGCGAGCTGCAGCGCGGGCATCTTCGCGCACGAGATCGGCCACAACCTTCGATTCAAGCACGCGTCGACGCCGAGCTCCGAATACGGCGACAACTCCGACCCGATGGGCGGCGCGCCCGCGGTGCAGATGCACGCGGCGAATCGCGTGATGGCGGGCTGGATCGCCGGCTCGTCGATCATCGACGAACCGGGTTCCGGCAGCTATTCGATCGCCGCGATCGAAGCGCCCGACACGGGGATCCCGCAGACGATCCGCATCCGCAAGCGCGACACCGGCGAGTACTACTACGTGAGCCTGCGCGCGGCATCCGGCCTGAGTGCGAACCTGGCGAGCGGGTACCGCGACGTCGTGACCGTGCATCGCGCGACCGGCACGATGCCCTCGCCCACCGTGCTGCTCGCACGACTCGGTCCGGGCCAGAGCTTCAGCGACGCGACGAACGGCATCCGCATCACCGCGCAGTCGATCTCGACCGGACTCGCGTCGGTGAACGTCGAGACCACCGTCGCCGCCTGCGCACGCTCGGCGCCGACGGTGCAGACGAGCCCGGCTTCGCAGACCGGCACGCCGGGCTCGACGCTGCGCTACTCGGTGTCGATCACCAACCGCAACAGCTCGAGCTGCGGCAACGGCAGCTTCGCACTGGCGCAGGCGCTGCCGGCCGGATTCTCGGGCTCGTTCGCGAACGCATCGGTCACGCTGGCACCGGGCGCGTCGACCACCGTGAGCTGGTCGGTCAGCTCCGGTGCCCAGGCCGGCGACGGCGTCTACGCGCTGCAGGCGCAGGCCACCGAATCGGGCGGCAGCGCGGGCAGCGCCACGGCGAGCTACGTCGTCTACGCCGACGGCTCCGCGCCTTCGGTCAGCGTGACCTGGCCGACGGAAGGCATGACGATCGCGGACAAGCCGACCTCACTGTCGGCGTCGGCCTACGACGACAACGGCATCGCGCGCGTCGAGTTCCTCATCAACGGCAAGTCGGTCGGCAGCGCGAGCACCGCGCCGTACCAGGTGCGCTGGAACGCGAAGAAGAGCCCGGGGGCCAACACGCTGACGGTGCGCGCGACCGACAAGGCGGGCAACGTGGGCGAGGCGTCGGTGCGCTTCACCGTGAAGTGAGATCGGCGACGTCCCGGCGGCGCCGGGCGCCGGCGCGCCGGACACCGGGCGGCGGCGAGCGCAATGCACGTTCGCGTTCCTCGCCGCCCGCCGCGTCGGCCCCGACCCGCCGATGAAAGGGCCGCATCGGCGGTAGACTTCGCTTCGATGGAAGCGAACCGCACCGCCCCCGCCGAAGCACCACCCGTCGAGCTCGAATCACTGCGCGCCGCGTTCGGCGGCCGGCTGATCACCGACCCGAACGACCTCGAAGGCTTCGTCATCGATTGGCGCCGGCGCTACTTCGGCCGTGCGCTCGCGGTCGCGCAGCCCGACTCGGTGCAGGACGTCGCCAACGTCGTCCGGTGGTGCGCGCGGCATCGGGTCGCCGTCGTCCCGCAAGGCGGCAACACCGGACTTTCCGGCGGCGCGACGCCCGACGAATCAGGCCGCTCGATCGTGCTCTCGCTCGCGCGCCTGACGAAAGTGCGTGCCGTCGACCCGATCAACAACTCGATCACCGTCGAGGCCGGCTGCACGCTGGCACAGGTGCACGACGCCGCGCAGGCGGCGGGGCGGCTCTTCCCGCTCAGCCTGCCGTCGGAAGGCACGTGCACCATCGGCGGCAACCTGGCCACCAACGCCGGCGGAGCGCAGGTGCTTCGCTACGGCAACGCGCGCGAGCTATGCCTCGGCATCGAGGTGGTCACCGCGGCGGGCGAGATCTGGAACGGACTGCGAGGGCTGCGCAAGGACAACACCGGCTACGACCTGCGCGACCTGTTCATCGG
>Ga0079224_100008578_pt1 | contig 13862 bp, 9 predicted proteins | sample Stecom2015_FD_80414 | JGI IMG/M metagenome (GOLD analysis project Ga0079224, IMG submission 80414) | Agricultural soil microbial communities from Utah to study Nitrogen management - Steer compost 2015 | ecosystem: Environmental > Terrestrial > Soil > Agricultural land | place: USA: Utah... | reverse complement strand
TTATGATATAAAACAGACATAATATTAAGTTATAATCAATACACACGAATTTAGGTTAACAGTTTCGCCCATATTTCCACATGCTTTAGGTAATTTTATTCAGATAGCCCGATAAAACATTTCCAATATACAAACTCCCCCTCTTATTTTGAACAAAAAATTTTATTCATTAATATGCACTTGCGGTGAATGATTAGCGATGAAAACCCTTTGACAGGTATTCCTTGATGGATAGATCTTTGTCGGAATGCAGGCTATGATTTGTATATTTGGTTTCTATATCTTTTTGATTTCTCTGCAAAACCTAATAACTGAGTAGATGGATAAGATTGTGCGTTTCAATGGTTCTCTCATCGACAAGGATCAAATGTTTGCTCGATTCCTTGCGAATTGCGACGAAGCGTTTTCTTATTTTTACACCATTTTTATGCCCGATTTATTTGCATATGGCATTAGTCTGGGCGCTGACGAAGAGATTGTTAAGGACTCCATTCAAGATATTTTTGTAAATATTCATTTTGCCGAAAAGAATTTTCACTCGGTGGAGCATTTGAAGTTTTTCTTACTAAAGTCTCTGAAAAACAAACTTTACAATATTTATTCATCGAAGCGTGTCCGCACTGCCGCGGCTATTACTGACGATGTTTTAAATTTTTCGATCACCACTACCGTGTTAGACAGCATTATCGATCACGAGGATCGAATGGCTATACAGCGCAAGATCGACTATTTACTATCTAAACTGACATCCCGGCAAAAAGAAGGCATTTATCTGCGCTACATTCAAGAGTTGGAATATAGTGAAATTGCCGAGATACTAGGCATGAGCCCGACCAGTGCTCGCAAGCTTATCTCACGATCTCTCAAACGATTACGTGCGGATCAGCAGCTCATATTAATTCAGTTACTCTATTAGCATTTTTGCTGAATTCATATAATTTTAATTTTTTCAAATTCTATGGGTACAAAAAGTTGCTGCATTTGTATCTCTTTAAATAAACCGTTTCATGCAGCATCACAAATACTCCGGTTACCGTGCGGTCGATTTTCTTCAAGATGAAGATTTCTTGCGCTGGCAAATCTGCCAAACGGAAGAGGATGCTTCCTATTGGCGAGCGCTCGCGTCGGAGGATTCTGTACTACGCGCCGTCCTTGCTGAAGCTGTCGATTTGTATAAAGAAAGCGTTCGCTTCAACGACTACCGTCTATCTCCCTCGGAGATCGATGCGGGCCTCCATTCGCTGCATGCTGCTATCGAGAAACGGAGTCTTGCAAAATCACGGAGGTCATTTGTACGTTGGACCATTGCGGCGGCATGTCTACTGGCCATTGCCATCGTCACGCCGTTGCTTCTACGCCATAGTTCTAATGACGCGGACATTTCGCGTTTTGCACAGCAACTCCCTGCGGCTGACTTCACTGCACAAGACACGCGACTAGTATTGGGGGATGCCCGCATCATATCATTAACGAGCTCCGAGTCCTTACTTAGGTATAGAGCTGACGGGATACATGTGGACGACCGACGTGTCGCGGAAAGGGGGGCTTCACCTTACAATCATCTCATCACGCCCTATGGCAAACGATCCAAGATTATTTTTGACGATGGTACCGAGGCATGGGTGAATGCAGGCAGTAAATTGGTCTATCCTGCACAGTTTGCCACTGATAAAAGGGAAATTTATATAGATGGTGAGGTTTATTTAGATGTAGCCCGGGACCAGCAGCGTCCTTTTATAGTGCGTACGAGCAAGCTATCTGTCCACGTGCTAGGCACGAAATTCAACGTATCTGCCCATGAGCGGGACGATGAGAACACCGTTGCTTTACTTTCGGGGTCGGTACGAATCACATCGGGTGGGGAACGCAATACGGTCGTGTTGAAGCCTGATCAGCTGTACAGCCACACAGAGGGCAGGGTGTCTGTCCGTCAAGTCGACGCTAGCAACTATTCGCTATGGACGCAGGGTTTGTACCACTTCGCAAGTGAGCCTTTGGAGCGTATACTCGCCCGTCTAGAGCGGCATTATGGTATTCCCATCCATTGTGATGCGGGCGCAGCCAAATTGAGCTGTTCGGGAAAGTTGGATTTGAAAGACAACTTACACACCCTTCTATCTGATCTGACACGAGCTCTATCTGTCACCTATAAGTTAAACAGTGATGGTAGTTACAGCATTCATCAATCTTAATCCAACATTATAAAACCAATGCGTATGACTTAAAACTTAAATTAGAAGAGAAAAAACCGGACGACAGGCCAGTGCCGTCCGGCGGCAGTCCAAATGTAAAACCAGTTGTAGTTTCAAATTTAAACCATTACAAATGTATGATAAAAACGGAGAACCTTGGCTCATTTGAGCTAAGTATTAGAAGATTATGTCTACTTATGAAATTGATTATTTTATGCTTTGCATTAAGTATCGGCATCTGTTATCCCAATAACAATTATTCGCAGACCACGAAGGTGTCTCTCCACCTGAAGAACAAAACAATTCGACAAATTTTCACGGCGATTGAACAGCGCAGCGAATATGTTTTTTTCTACCAAGATGATATTGTGGATGTGGATCGCATTGTAAGTGTAGATGCCACAGAGAAGAAGATATCGCAAATCTTGGATGAGATTCTAGGTGCGACAAACAACGGCTATTTTGTTTCTGATCGGCAGATATATATTGTCAGAAAGGCGGATCTCCCGAGCTTGCGTGCTAAACTTGCGGCAGACGTTCCACAGGAGCGTCAGCTCAGTGGTAGCGTTCGAAATTCGAATGGAGAAGCTTTGGCTGGTGTTACGATTACCGCAAACGGTAGCGGTCGCCAGGTACAGACCGACGACCAGGGCCATTTCGAGCTTGCAATAAGTGCGGAAGACACCCAATTGTCCTTTCGCAACATAGGTTACAAAGCATACACACATACGCTTACGAGCAGTAATACCATTACTATTGTGCTCGAGAATGAGGTGATGGATCTGGACGAACTTGTCGTTGTCGGCTATGGCCGCCAGAAGCGCGCGCATCTGACAGGATCAGTCTCACAGGTCACATCGCAGGAGCTGACACGCGCCCCGATGCAAAATTTGTCCAACATGCTTACCGGGAAGTTGCCGGGCTTGACCAGCATACAGCGTTCGGGCAAACCCGGTGATGATGGCACTGCCCTTTACATCCGCGGTCTCAATTCCTTTGCTGGCAATAATGGTCCGATGATCCTAGTCGATGGAGTATCTCGCCCCATCGATTATATCAACCCCAATGATGTAGAATCGATTTCGGTACTGAAGGATGCTGCGGCATCGATTTATGGTGTTCAAGGGGCGAATGGAGTGATCCTCATCACCACCAAGAAGGGGTCGAGTGGTAAAACGCAAATCAATTATGACGGGGCCGGTATTATCACTATGAACACAGCGATGCCGGATTTTTTGGATGCTCGTGATTATATGTACTGGAATAACAAAGCTCGCGAGATGGATGGGCTGACCCCGATTTGGACGGCCGCTATCCAAAATAAGGTCTTGCGCAACGACCCCAACAGCATCTATGGCGAGACCAACTGGCTGGACAAAATATTTCGTGTAGGAGTAGCTAACCAGCATAATGTTTCGGCCTCCGGTGGCACAGACCAAACACGTTATTTTGCCAGTCTTGGCGTGATGGATCAAGAGGGAACACTCATCAACACCGATTACCGCCGTTATAATGTACGTACGAACTTGGATATCGAGGTGGCCAAAAACTTGAAATTCACTGCTATCTTAGCGGGCATGCGCTCAGACCGTAATTGGCCTGGCACGCCTATAGGCAATCAAACAGAGTTCAATCCGGTACGTCAAGCGATCAATGCTATTCCGATTATCAAAAGTGAATACAACGGTTTACCTACGGCCTGGAATGGGTCAGCATATAATGTCAATGCACATGCTGCGCTGACAGAATCGGGTTTCATCAAGCAGACGCGCTGGGTTATGGACAGCAATTTCAAGCTTGAGTATGATTTTTCAGCACTGAGTGATGCGTTGCGAAACTTGAAAGTCTCGATGTTCGGCTCCTACAACTACGGTAACACAACCGATGCTAATTTCAGCCGATATTATGAGCTGTACGCCTTGAACAGCACCCTCGACGAAGGTGTTGTTGGCGCCAGTGGTTTCAGCTCTGACAATACGTTTTCAAAATCGGCATCTTGGGGCGATTCCTATTTGTGGCGACCACAGATCGATTATTCTCGAGAATTTGGCAGGCACTATGTCGGTGCGATGTTTCTCTTTGAGACGAAAAAAAGTTATTCCGAAACGATGACTGGTGCCAAGCGCGGCTATGTGACGGACGATCCCGTGGACCTATCGCTAGGCTCTACATTCGAGACGATTCCTGTGACCGGGTCTCACGTTTATTCTGGTGGGCAGGCCTCCTACGTGGGAAGGCTTAATTATAGCTATGACGCGAGATATATGGCAGAAGCCGCATTCCGTTATGATGGTTCGTATATTTTTGCACCCGGCAACCAGTGGGGATTCTTTCCGTCGGCCTCTGCCGGTTGGGTGATTTCGCAAGAGGATTTCTTTTCTGGGGCATTATCCACGGTCAATCTGCTCAAACTCCGTGCAAGCTACGGACGATCCGGCAACGATGCAGTAAGTCCATTTCTGGACAATGCCTTGTTTGCCTTGTCGACGAACAGCATGGTTTTTGGGGGAGAAGCAATTTCACAGTTCTACTCGACCAATCCCTATCTTTACCGTAATCTGCGGTGGGCTACGACTGACAGCTATAATATGGGGCTGGACATAGATCTCTGGGGACGAAAGTTCGGTATCGAAGCGGATGTATTTTATAAACTGACGAAGGATATTTTGGAATCACAGGGTGGCAACTACCCTCCTTCCCTAGGCGGCTATTACCCGACTTTTGTCAATTCCGGAAAGGTAGAGAACAGGGGTTTCGAAGTGATATTGAAACATTTCAATCAGGTGGATGAGAATTGGCAATATGCTGTGAAAGGCTCCTTTGCGTTTGCACGGAACCGCGTTTTGTCACGCATAATTACGGACGACCGGCCTAATTATAGAGCAGTGATTGGTGAGTCGATGAATGCACGCTATGGTTTCCGTGCCTTGGGTTTATTTCAGACACAAGAAGAGATTGACAACTACCCTGCGGCACCTTCGGGCTTCATTCGCTTGGGAGACCTGAAGTACGAGGACATCAATGGCGACGGCATTATCAGTTCTGAGTTTGACTACGTCAAGATGGGGTATGGTACCGTACCTGAGATCAACTTTGCTTTAGATCTGAACGTCTCTTACAAGAACTTCAACTTGGCGATGTTGTGGCAAGGAGTATCACGGGTAGATTATGAGCTCTCCGGCATGTACGATACAGGCGTTATTTCGTCGACGTTGTACACTTCTGCTTTCAGCGGTAATGGCAATTCACCGTCCTACCTGATCAAAGATGCTTGGACGCCAGAAAACACCGATGCCAAGTACCCGAGGCTGTCCACAATTTCCAACGGAAACAACGCGTGGCAGTCGAGCTGGTGGCTTGTGAACGGGGAATACATCCGTTTAAAAAACTTAAATTTCAGTTATTCTATTCCCCCCAGGCTGCTTGGCAAAGCGCCGTTCAGCCAGGCCAATATTTTTGTGTCCGGCAGCAATCTGCTCACGCTAAGTCATTTCAAATATGTTGATCCGGAAAGTCCTTCTGTTAGCAACGGTTACTACCCGCAGCAGAAAACCTTCAGCTTTGGTCTTAACGTCACATTCTAAGCATACGATAATGAAAAACAATATAATACTATTTCTCCTGGTTTTGGGGACTATAAATTTGCACGGGTGTCATGAGGCATTAGAAATCGAGGATACACAAAACTTGTCCGATTTGGCGGTTTGGAGTTCGGAGGACGCTGCCGACCTGTACGTCACAGCATCCTACAAGACATTTTCCGATGTATCCCAAGTCGCCAACAGTCGTCATCAATATTTCGACAGTTATTCCGACCTGATGAAGTCTACCTCTTGGGATCAGTACAATCATAGCTATAACAAGGCTCTTTTACAGTCCACGTCATTTGTCACAGGAAGTGCCGGTGCATTTGAGAGTTGGTCTGCCGTATACGACCGGATCCGGCGCGCCAATGTTTTGCTTGACGACATCAGTCGCTATGGCGAGCCGAAGTTTGGTCAGGACTGGGCTGACATCCGTCGTGCCGAGGCACGCTTTTGCCGGGCCTTTTCTTACTACCGTCTGATCCGTGTATATGGCGGTGTGGTCATTCGTACCGAAAGCTCAGGTGCCAATGGTGGCGTTGATGACGGTGCCAATCCGGCAGATGTACATCGCGCTCGAGCCTCGGAAGAGGAGAGTTGGGATTTTGTGCTCCGTGAGCTGGAATGGGCTGCCGACAAGCTGCCAAACAGCTGGCCTGGCGCCTGGAAGGGCAGAGCGACCAAACGAGCAGCTTACGGTTTACTCTCGCGTATTGCCCTACATGCCAAGCAGTGGGAGATTGCGATTACGGCCGCAAACAAAGTTAAAGAGTTGGGCGGTGCGTTGGCCGCAGACTATGCCAAAGTTTTTCAAGTGGATAGCGACCAGGACAATTCTGCCGAGCTATTATTTACCCTTTATTATCAGACCGGGAGTTTGGTACACAGCTATGATCGCTACAATCGTCCCTTTGGGGATCGCGAGGTGTACACCACGGATGTGTATGCCGAGCATGTACCTACCGCCGAGCTTGCTGATCTGTATGAGTTCAGTGACGGCACCCCTTTTTCATGGGATAGCTGGTCGGCGGATTATGAAGACCCTTACAGCGCGCGTGAGCCCCGCTTTCATGCCACGATTCTCTATAATGGTGCCCCGTGGGAAAATCGTACGATAGAGACCTTTGTTGGTGGTGCCGACGGCTTTCAGGCATTCACCCAGACAGGGTCTACTGCTGGTCACACCTGTACGGGCTATTACCTAAGAAAATATCTACAGGAGGGCAATAGCTCCTTTCCGACTACAGGTAGCTATCAGTACGACGCTGTACTGCGCTATGCCGAGGTTTTGCTCAATAAAGCCGAGGCTTATGCGGAGCTTGACTTCAATGCCCACCGCGTGGCGGCCTTAGCGGCATTAAACGAAGTACGCGCCCGTGTAGGCCTACCACCCCGTGATGCATCTACCAAAGAAAGCTTTATGGCGTATTTACGGCAGGAGCGTGCTGTAGAACTTGCGGGTGAAGGTTTGCGGTATTGGGATCTGCGTCGCTGGAAACTCGCCGAGTCGGTGATTCACGGCAAGAATGCTCACGGCATTAAGATTACGCGTGCTTCCGATGGTGCGCTGAGTTATGAACGAGTGGAAGTCGACGGCGGGACGCCACGAATTTTCCTGAACAAATACTATTATTTCTCCCTTCCAACGTCGGAGTTGGCCAATAATAATCTTGCGGAGAATAATGATTTATGGTTTTAATACATCAACGATTATGAATGCGCTAAACCTTATTACGGATATTACCAAAATCTGTGCTGTGCTTATGCTGAGCATAGTACTATCAGGCTGTGCAAAAGAAAATGAGGAGTACATCTTTGTCCACGACTCAAATCTTATTCGCGGCATGACCTGTCAGCAGGCCCATACCGGTGGACAATTCAGGGGTGAGATTTATGAGTTTGATAAAGATGGGCAGCTGATGGAGGGCGACTTCACGCAGGAGGAAATCGAAGGCGGCTATGGCCTTATATTATTTCCCATTTCGGCGTCTCTCCAAGATGAAATTGATTTGACATCGATGTATCTTAAAGCAGAGGTCAGCTACGACATGATAATCACTCCAACGCTGACCGGCAAGAAGGACATTTCTGGCGAGGGATTAATCATCACAATAACCTCTGGTGAAAAAACCAAGCGCCAATATCGGGTGCGCGGTTTTTTTGAGTAGTCCATTATGATAATAAAAAAACACGCTTAGGTATGAAGAGATTACATATTTATATTTATTGCTTGGGGCTCCTATTTTTGGGTAGCTGCAAGAAGGACGGGGATTTGAGTAGTGAGGCTGCCATCGTTTCCTCGTTTTCTGTTGTGGGCACTGATGGTGCATTTTATAAAGCCAACATCAACGACGACCACACGATTACGATCAAGGTATCGCCTTACATCGATGCCGCATCTGTTTTAGAATCCGCTGTTCCCACCTTTTACTTATCGAAGGGAGCGACGGTTTCGCCCGATCCCGATCAGCCGCAAAATTTTGCTACAGAAGGCGGTGTTACCTATACGGTGACTGCGGAAGATGGGACGACCAAACGAGATTACACGGTATCTTGGGGTATTTCGGATTATTTGCCCGACGGTGCAGGCTTCAGCTATGCCGAGGTATTGACGGCAAAGAATTTTCCGGATCTTGGCTACCCGGGCGAGTTCAATAATTTTGGTTTTGCAGATTCGAAACTGTACGGCGACCTGCACATGTACCACGCCTACTGTGGCGACCATATCGTGCTCTTGTCGCGCGCTTACATCGATGCTTCGCCTGATTCGCCGCATGCTGTTCGCGTTGTCGATAAACGGACCTTGGCTGAGGCAGGCACATTGAATCTAGGCACCATCGCTCTGTCAGACTTAAAGATGATCAGTTCGGATTACCGGGGGCGGTGCGTCGGTTTAGTGGTACGTGCCGGGGAGACTGAAGTTTACTATTGGCGATCCCCTAGCGATGCGCCCACGTCTATTGGTCGTATTCAGGTAAACCTCGCCCCGACCAGCGATGGCTCTGCCAATTTTCAAGTTGCTGGAGATATTACCGGCGATGCCTGGATTACCGCGATGGCGCCCCGCAGTGCACAAGGCACCCACTATCGTATCAAAGTTAGTGGCGGGCAACTGGCAGACAATTATTCGACCGTAGAAACGGGATATTCCAGCGCCGACTGTACCGGCTTCCAGATGATCTCTCCCTTAAACAGTTCGGACAGCCCTGTCTATGTTGTTGGTGATACTGAAGGGACAGCCAATACGGCAAACAGCAACAAGGTGTATCTGACCACGTCGGCCGGATCGACGACACATGTTATGCCCGGCTATTGGCAGAATACGCTGCAGTCGTGGTGGGTAGGCACCGGCTTCTCGACGGCTCGTATCGGCGGTCGATCTCCTATGGTTTCGGCGCTGGTGATCAACGGTAAGAGCTATGTTTTTGTGACTAGCGGCACGTCGTGGTGGCATGCTGCGGCCGTTTTGAACGAAGATTTGCAAAGCTTGGCGCACAATAATCTCAATATTGCCGAGTCCGTGAATCGCGGCTGGAGCTATGGTGCCTGGGCAGACTGGTATTACGATGAAGAAGCTAAAGAGGCACATTTGGCCGTGTGGTTCAGTCGGATGGGCCTGCGCACTTATAAACTAACCTGTTTCGAATAAAATCAACTTTTAAACTATGCATTTCAAAAATATAATCTATTTCGTGTGCACCCTCTTCGTCCTGTCATGCACACCGGGGGGTACTAGCGACGCCCCATCCACGGAGCAACCTAAGATGCTGTGGTTCGACTCCGAAGCCAATTTCCGACGCTTCGCCTCGAAAGACAGTATATCCTACTATTTGGACCGGGCTAAAGCGACGGGGTTCAACACCATTGTCGTAGATGTACGGCCCGTACAGGGCGACGTACTGTATGATAGTGATATCCTCGATCCGTTGACCGGTTTTGGCGACGGCTATACTTACGAGCGCGATTGGGATTACCTACAATATTTTATTGATGAAGCGCGCCGGCGTGACCTTAAGGTGACCGTTTCGGCTAGCATTATGCCCGTGGGTTTGGTAGCAACGCAGAGCGGCCCAGCGTACAGGAGCACCCTATGGGACGACAAGATTGCGATCGGGCATACGCCAGAGGGGTTAAAAAACATGAAGGAAACGGACTACATTGGCGTATTCCTAAACCCGCATCTCGCATCTGTCCGACAATTGGTGAAAAACTATGTAACGGAAATTGTTTCGCGCTATGACTTTGACACCTTCTGTCTCGATTATTGTCGTTTTGCCGATCATCGTTTTGATTTTTCGGACTCGACACGTTTGGCGTTTGAGTCCTATATCGGCCAAGAGGTAGAAAATTTTCCTGACGACATATTCAGTTATAACGCTAAGAACGAAAGGGTTCCTGGCCCCCATTATAAATCGTGGTGGGAATTCAGGGCAATGACCATCAAGGACATTGTGGGTGAGCTCAGTGAAGCAGTGCGTACCCACAAGCCAGATATGAAAGTCACTTATTGGGCGGCGTCGTGGATACATGCCATTCATGGGAACGGCCAGAACTGGGCTAGCGAAGGTCTCTTTGATGCTGCTGAAGCTTATCCGCAATGGGCAAGCGAGGGTTATGCCAGTACGGGCTTCGCCGATCACTTGGACAGCTTTATGGTGGGAGCTTACCTCAGCGATGTCTACGGACTAGACAACAACGAATCGATTGAATTTGCACTAAACCGTGCAGACAGTTTGATCGGGGGTGATTGCAAAGTTTATGGGTCGATCTACGCACTGAGCAACCAGAACAATATGGAAGACGCTGTGGCGCTGACCTTGGAAAAAAGTGAGGGTTTGATGGTTTTTGACATTGTACAAGTGATCGAATACGACTTGTGGGATGACATTAAAAAAGGTATTGCCCGCGCCGAGACGGATCAATTCAAAGGAACTTTTTAAAGGACTTGATTATGAAAACGAAATTACTTTTAGTACTTTTTATCTGTTCGATAATGCATTCTTGTGCCAAGAAAGAAGCTGACCCTATTTATATAGAACAGGAGATTCCCCTGGATATCGACCGTACGCCGACGGATCCCAAGCCTATACAGATGTGGATCGATGCGCACGCCAACCTCAGCCTTTTCAGTCAGAAGTCCAATATCACCCATTATCTGGAAAAAATGAAGGAAACAGGTTTTACTGAAGTTTATGTCGATATAAAACCGGGGATTGGTTATGCGCTTTACGACAGTGATATCCTCCCTCCCCTGCGTAAGTGGGGTGATGTGACCGTGGACCGTGATTGGGACTATCTCGCCTTTTGGTTGGAGGAAGCTTCGCGTCTGGACATGGCTGTAATTGCAAGTATATCCGTGATGGGCTATGGCTATACCAAGAGCCGTGAAGGGCTCGTCTACGATAGCGACCGTTGGGATGGCATGACCCAGTATGGTATGCTTAGTCCGTCGACACCCGATGTTTTGACCGATATCCGCGATGTCGGTGATGTCGACGGCGCCATGCTGGATCCCAGTATTCCTGAGGTGCAAGATTTTGTGCTTTCCATTGTAGTCGAAATTGCGACAAAATACCCCAATCTAAAAGGTATTGCCCTCGATTATTGCCGCTATTGGGATGGAAACTATGGTTTTGGTGCCAAGACCATTGGCGCATTTCAGACGTACAGTGGGAAGACCGTCAGCAGCAACAACGATATCATCACCCCTACCGGCGGTATTGGGCCTCTTTACAAGGATTGGATTGAGTTTCGGTCGATGGCGGTCACGAACCTGATCACCAATATACGTTCGCAGGTAAAAGGTATCAATCCTGATTTGGAGCTCCATCTATGGGCCTCGGCATCATGGGCTTCTCGCTACTCGGTGGGTCAAAACTGGGCAAGTAAGCATTATCAACCTACGCCCAGCTCTATTTATACGGGCAACTACTCGCGCACCGGCTTTGCCGATCAGTTGGATGTATTCTCTCTAGGAGCTTACACTGAGCACATCTACATTTCGGAAAACCCAGGCTCTGTTTGGTCGGTCGAAAATTTCGTGACCACCTACGATGATTTTACTTTGGGAGACTGTGATGTGCACGGCTCATTTGCTTCCTACGCCTACGGTACGAATGCGAGTAAAATTTCGGATGCCGTCTATCTGTGTCTTAAGAACACCGATGGACTGATGGTATTCGAAATATCTCACGTCATCAACAACAACCAGTGGGATGCCATTAAGAGGGGTATCTCACGAGTTTACACCAATCGCTAAGAGATGAAAACACAGGTATACCAAATCATCCTTTTCGTTGCGGCTCTGTTTTTCCTCCCGCGGCCCGTTCAGGGCAGCGAAACACGGGATACTGTATCCAACTTGGGTCTCCGGACCTATTTTGGCACTGTGACATCGGGAGGGCAGGGGCTTGCGGATGTGGCCGTAAGTGATGGTATGCAGGTTGTTTACACCGATAGTGCGGGTTATTATCACATGTACAGCACATGCGGTGGTGATTTTATTTTTATAAGTCTCCCGGCTGGCTATGCCGCAAGGTTGCCCGATGGGACGGCATCATATTATCGCCCACTCTCTGGTCCATCAGGTCCTCGGCGCTATGATTTCGATTTACCCAAGCTCAGCAGTTTAGAAGATTGCCACACGTTGATCGTGGGGGCCGATCCGCAGGTAGCCTATCCCGAAGAGCTGCCCCTGCTGGACGGTCTTCTGACCGACCTTAAGGCCCATGTATCTAGCGATTATGCGGATCAATCGGTATACGGTATGTTACTCGGGGATATGGTCGGTAGTTTAAGCCAAGAGACACCTAGCCTCGTTGATATCCGTCAACGTTTTGAGGATCTTGGTATACCTTTTTTCTATGTAGCGGGCAACCACGATATGGACTTGGATATACGTTCTAATCAAGGATCAAAACGTACGTTTGAAGCCCACTACGGCCCGCGCTATTACTCATTCAACCGGGGCAAGGTACATTATGTCGTATTAGATGATGTTTTCAGCACCGGCCGCGCGGGTGGCTATATTGGCTATCTAGACGAACAGCAGCTGCAGTGGCTAGAGCAGGATCTCGCTCGCATTGCCCATGGCAGTTTGGTAATTGTCAGTCTGCATATCCCCACCTACTCGGTGGCTGCCCGCAACGGGGAATACGGCAAGGAAGACATTAAAAAAGCTCTGCAAAACAGGCAGGCCCTCTACCGTATACTGGCCCCCTTTAGGGTGCATATTTTAGCGGCACACGAGCATTACCAAGAAAACTTTGTACTGCAGGACAACTTGCATGAGCATGTCCATGCCGCTATGTCGGGCATATTTTGGCAGGCACCTTACAATAGTGATGGTACTCCTTTGGGCTATAGCGTATATGAGATAAACGGGGACAGTATCAGTTGGTATTTTAAAGCTGCCGGTCTCCCTAAAGACCGGCAGTTTGTGGCTTACATGCCCGGCTGGGATAAGAACAATCCAGATGCCCTTATCGCAAACGTGTGGAACTACGACCCATCATGGCAGGTCTACTGGTATGAAGACGGCGTCAAGATGGGCGCAATGAGGTCGTCCACCGGTTGGGATCCTGACATTGTACAGTATGTAGCAGCTAACAGGCACAACTTTCGATACAAATATATCGGGGCGGGTCCTACTGCACATCTCTTTTACGCGTTGCCACGCAATAGAAATGCCCGCATCAAAATTGAGGTGATCGATCGTTTTAAACGATCTTACTTCTTGACACCTAAGAAAATTGATATCGAGCCACATTAAACCTACCAAATAGATGTGTGAGCCATAGATATATCTTTATGGGTTCTTGTCTCTCGACGAACCGAAACGGAGATTGGTTTTGTGGCCGCTACGCGGAGAGGGGTTCAGGGATATAAAGTGCTTTCTTTTTTCCCTCACCGCTCCGCCAGTGGGCGGACAAGCTATGAGGGCTCCCTACTTGGAAAGGCCCAAGTAGGCAAGGCCTTTCGCCCAGCCAAGGCGGCCTTCCGCCAGTAGTCGGACACGGTGTCCCACTGTCCTCCCCGCACGACTAAAAATTCCGTCAAGTCTACCCTTCGAGAGCCTCAGGGTCCA
>Ga0079224_100008577_pt1 | contig 13862 bp, 9 predicted proteins | sample Stecom2015_FD_80414 | JGI IMG/M metagenome (GOLD analysis project Ga0079224, IMG submission 80414) | Agricultural soil microbial communities from Utah to study Nitrogen management - Steer compost 2015 | ecosystem: Environmental > Terrestrial > Soil > Agricultural land | place: USA: Utah... | reverse complement strand
CCCGGTGATGGAACTGGATCCGGGCAGTGTGGGCCACGCCCTGCGCACGCTGGAGGACAAGCGCCTGGTGCGCACCATCCATGGCGCGCGTGCGCAGCGCTATGACCACCGCACCGATGACGTCTATGCCATCAGTCCGGAGCAGCGCGCCCTGCTGGCCCTGCTGATGCTGCGCGGCGCGCAGACGGCCGGCGAGCTGTTCACCCGCAGCGAGCGCCTGTGCCGCTTCCACGATGTCGAGCAGGTGCGCGCGGTGCTCGAAAGGCTGCAGACACGGCGGCCGGCCCTGGTGGTGAGGCTCCCGCGCGCACCCGGCCAGCGCGAGGACCGGTATGCGCATCTGCTTTGCGGCCGCGTGGCGGCGCCGGAGCCGGCGCAGGTACAGGCACAGGCGCCGGCGGCAGCCGCGACGGACGGCGACCTGGCCGAACGGGTGGCCCGCCTGGAGGCGGAACTGGCCGGTTTGCGCGCGCTCGTGGAGGACCTGGACGCGCGCCTGACGGCTGGCGGGCCCGCGGACTGACACCTGTCATTGGCCCGGCGCCGGGCACCGCCGCATACTGGCCGCACACCCTGGAGCCACCGACGATGGAGTGCCCCCTGTTTCGCGGCGCGATCGCCTTCCTCTTCCTCCTTGTGGCGGCCCCGCTGCACGCCCAGCGCATCGAGGTGCGGCCGGACACCGTCCTTTCCGGCGAGCCGGTGCAGATCGTTCTCAAGCGGTTTCCGCGCGACACGGAGATCGACATCCGTGCCGAGCGGGTGCTTTCGTCCTGGCAGCCGGGGGCGAAACCGGTGCTGTACCGCTCGCAGGCGCGCTTCCGCACCAACGCCGCCGGCGCGCTCGACCTGGCCACCGCCCGTCCGCTTTCCGGCAGCTATGACCTGGCCGACGTGCGCGGTCTGGCCTGGTCGATGCAGCCCGCCACGGAGCCGGTGCCTGAAGACCTGCCGCGCAACCGCATCCGCTATACCGCCTTCGTTGACGGCGAGGCGGTGGCCGAGGCCAGCCTCACCCTGCACAGCGCCCGCGAGGACGTGGTGGTGGAGGAGATCGGCGACGCCTTTCCCGGTGCCGTGTTCGCGCACCTGCCCGGCAGGGTGAAGCGCCCGGCCCTCATCGTGCTCGGGGGTTCCGAGGGCCACGATTTCTTCGCGCGCGGCATGTCGCCGCGCCTGGCCTCGCACGGCTACGCGGTGCTGGGCCTGCCCTACTACGCGCCGGTTTGGTCCGGTCCGCGCCCGGATCTGGCCGGCCTGCCCACCGCCTTCGCCGACATCCCGGTCGACCGCCTGCAGGCGGCCTGCGACTGGCTGCGCCGGCGCCGGGATGTCGATGCCACGCGCATCGGCCTGTACGGCGTGTCCAAGGGCGCCGAGTTCGCGCTTATCGCCGCCACCCGTTTCGACTGGGTCGATGCGGTCGCCGCCATCGTGCCCAGCGACGTGGTCTGGGAAGGCTGGGGCGTCCCGGGCGCGGTGCAGGGAACGCACAGCTCTTTCTCCTGGCGGGGTGAGCCCCTGCCCTTCGTGCCCTACGACAACCTGCAGGGCGAGTTCATGGGCATGGGGGCCAACGCGGTGCTGCGCCGGGCGCACGACCACGGTCGCGCCGCCCACCCGGCGCGCGCGGTGGCGGCCCGCATTCCGGTGGAGACCTATCACGGCGCCCTGCTGGTGGCCGGCGGCATGCTGGATGCGGTGTGGGCCTCCGGGCCGATGGCGCAGGCCATCGCCGAGCGCCGCGCCGAAGCCGGTCTGGACACCACCACCCTGGTCTTCTGGGGCGCCGGCCACGCCCTCACCGGCGACGGCTGGCAACCGACCACGCGGATGGATCTCGGCCCGATGAAGATGGGCGGCCTGCCCGCGGACACCGCCCGTGCGCAGGCGGCGACCTGGCAGGCCACGCTGGATTTCTTCGACCGCCACCTGTCGCCGCCCCGGCCCGCGGCGGGCGCGCGCTGATCCACCGGCCCGGACCCGCCCAGGCCGGGTCGGCGTGCCGAGGCAGGGGCACGGCACGGCGCAGACCGCACAGGGAAGGTGGGCCGGATCGGTGCCTTGCCGCTACCCTTCGGGGAACGGATTTCCATACCGGAGTCGCCCATGCGTCCCATCCACCTGCTGCTGGCCGGTGCCCTCGGCACCGGCTTCCTCGCCGCGCCCGTGCCCGCCGCTGCGGCGGGCAAGCTGTTCGACCAGCCCTACCTGCTGCGCACGCTCGACAACGACCTGCGCGTGCTCGTCGTGCGCACCGACACGCCCGGTGTGGTGTCGCTGCAGATTCCCGTGCAGACCGGCTCGCGCAACGAGGTCGAGAAGGGCAAGTCGGGCTTTGCCCACTTTTTCGAGCACATGATGTTCCGCGGCACCGAGGCGTATCCGCCCGAGGCCTACCAGGCCATCGTCACCGCCGCCGGCGCCGACCAGAACGCCTACACCACGGCCGACTACACCAACTACCACATCAACTTCACCACGGATGATCTGGAAAAGATCATCGAGATCGAGGCCGACCGCTTCCAGAACCTCAGCTTCACCGAGGCGCAGTTCCGCACCGAGGCGCTGGCGGTCAAGGGCGAGTACCTGAAGAACTACTCCAATCCGCTGCTGAAGGGCTTCGAGAAGCTGTCGGAGATGGCCTTCAGCGTGCACACGTATGGCCACACCACCATGGGCTACCTCGAGGACATCGAGGACATGCCCAACCAGATCGAGTACGCGCATACCTTCTTCGACCGCTGGTACCGGCCGGAGTACACCAGCGTCATCATCGTCGGCGATGTCGAGCCGGAGGACACCTTCGAGCTGGTGCGCCGCTACTGGGGCGGCTGGCGGCGCGGCAACTACACCGTCGAGATCCCGGTGGAACCACCGCTGGAGGGCCCGAAATACGAGCACCTGCACTGGCAGGGCCCCACCCTGCCCTACCTGATGCACGCCTGGCGCGGCCCGGCCTTCACCACGCGGCAGCCGGACACGGCGGCGCTGATGCTGATCAACGAGTTGTACTTCGGTCCCGGCTCGGAGCTGTATCAGCAGCTGGTCGTGCGCGAGCGCTGGGTGGACCAGCTGTTCGCACGGGCGCCGACCGCCGTGGACCCGTCCACCTACATGGTCGTGGCGCGCCTGACCGACCCGGCGCACGCCGCCAGGGTCAACGAGGCCATCGCCGCCACGCTGGTGCGGATGCGCACGCAGCCGGTGCAGCAGCAGCGCCTGGACGAAACCCGCTCGCGCATGAAGTACGCCTTCGCCTCCACGCTGTCCTCGGCCGGCAGCCTGGCGGGCGTGCTGGCCTCGTACATGCAGTACGAGCGCACGCCGGAAACGCTGAACGCCCTGTATGCGCAGGTGGACGCGGTGACACCCGGGGACCTCCTGGCCGTGGCCGACCGCGTCTTCAGTGACCGCAACCGCGTGAGCCTGTCGATCAGCACCCAGGCCGAACTGGCCGGCGCGGGCGATTTTGCCGGGGTGGACCAGGCCGTCGCGGCGGCACGCGACGCCCCGCTGCCCGACATCGACGTGGTCGCGCTGCCGTCGGATTCGCCGATGGTGGAGGTGTCGCTGGTGTTCGAGGCCGGTGCCGCCTACGACCCGCCCGGCAAGGCCGGCCTTGCCTGGCTGACCGCGGCCATGCTGGCCGAGGGTGGCAGCGCCCGCCGCAGCGCCACCGAACTGGAGCAGGCCTTCTACCCGCTGGCCAGCGGGCTGTGGGCGCAGGTGGACAAGCACATGCTGCGCCTGTCGGGCATCGTGCATCGTGACAACCTGGACGCCTGGTACGGCCTGGTGCGGGAGATGCTGCTGGAGCCCGGCTTCCGCGAAGAGGACCTGCAGCGCCTGAAGCAGCAGCAGATCAACGCCATCCGTGTGTCCCTGCGCGGCAACAACGACGAGGAGCTGGGCAAGGAGGCGCTGTACGAGACGGTGTATGGACCGTCGCACCCCTACGGTCGCCTCAACATGGGCCACGCCGGCGACATCGGGTCCATCACGCTGGATGACGTGCGCGACTTCTACCGCCGCCACCTGACCCGCGATGCCCTGCGCGTGGGCCTGTCCGGCAACTACGGCGGGGAGTTCCGCACCCGCCTGCTGCGCGACCTGGCCACCCTGTCCGAAGGCGGGAGGGCCCCTCTGAAGGTGGATGCGCCGAAGCCGGCAGACGGCCGCAGCGCGCTCATCGTGGAGAAGGAAACCACTTCGGTGGCGGTGTCCTTCGGCTGGCCGATCGCCGTCAACCGCAGCCATCCCGACTGGCTGGCGCTGTGGCTGGTGCGCAGCTGGCTGGGCGAGCACCGCACCTCCTCGGCGCACCTGTACCGGCGCATCCGCGAGGAGCGCGGCATGAACTACGGCGACTATGCCTACATCGAGTACTTCCCGATGGGCGGCATGCGCATGCGGCCGGAACCGAACTTCGCCCGCCAGAACGACCTGTTCCAGGTCTGGCTGCGTCCGCTGCGCGACAACAACGACGCCATGTTCGCCACCCGCGTGGCCCTGTACGAGCTGGACCGCCTGGTGCGCGAAGGCATGACGAAGGAGGAATTCGAGACCACGCGCGCCTTCCTGCGCAAGTACGCCGCCATCCTCACCGCGGCGCCGCACGACCGCCTGGGCTACGCGGTGGATGCGGACTGGTTCGGCACGCCGGAATTCCTGCAGCAGGTGCGCCAGGGCCTGGACCGCCTGACCCTGCGCCAGGTGAACGCCGCCATCCGCCGCCACCTGCGGCCGGAGTCGGCGCAGTTCGTCTTCGTGGCCAGGGACGCGCAGGCGCTGGCGGAGGCGCTGGCCGCCGACGCGCCCTCGCCCATCACCTACAACAGCGACAAGCCGGCGGAACTGCTGGCCGAGGACGCGGTCATCCAGGAGCTTCCGCTGAAGCTGCCGGCCGCGCGCATCCGCATCGTTCCGGCCGACCGGCTCTTCGAGTAGTCCCCGCCGTCCGCCCCGGCCACGCCGTGCCGGGGCGGCAGCCTGCAGGCGTGTCACCCCCGGGGCGGGGACCAGCAGGGCCGCCGCCAGGAGAATGCCCGGACCCGTGCAGGCGCCCCTGGCACGCTTCCTGTGATCCGGGTCAAATCCTCCCCTGCCGGTGCCTGCGCTAACATTCGGCGCCATGAGCGAAGCCCAGAAAGCCCCTCGTGTCGTGCACACGCCCGTCCCGCGCCCGCGCGGCAAGGTCCGTGTCCGTCTGACCCTGGTGGACGGACCTCTGGAACCGCTGGTCCTGGAGCACGGGGAAATCCGCATCGGCAGCCATCCGGAAAACGAGATCCCCGTGCCGGACAGCGGGTTGCGTCCGGTGCATGCGCGCATCAGCGTCAACCAGGATGGCGCCCTCCTGCGCCTGGTGCAGCCGGACGCCGGTGCCTTCGTCAGCCGCCGCCCGGTGCAGTCCCTGGCCTTCCTCAACGACGGCGACCTGATCGAACTGGGCCGCGTGGCCATCCGCGTGGACATCACCTACCCGGGACGGGACGGGGACCAGCCCGGCGAGATGCAGGCCACCCGCGTGCGCCGGGTACCGCCACGCTACGTGCTGCGGGGCGTCACCGGCTCGCAGTTCGGCCGCCTGATCCCGATCTACGGCCGCCTGCTCATCGGCCGCGACCCGGGCTGCGACCTGGTCATCGACGAACCGGGCATGTCACGGCGCCACGCGGCCATCGAGAGCCACCCGGGCGGCCTGGTCCTGCGCGACCTGGATTCGGCCAATGGCGTGCAGGTCAACGGGCGCCTGGTGTCCGGCAGCATGCCGCTCAAGCACGGCGACCAGATTGTGCTGGAAGGCATCCGCTTCATGGTCCAGGCCATCGACCAGATCGATGCGCCCCTGGGCAGCGGCGATGCGGGCGCCCATATCACGGCGGCCGACGGCGGCCGCCACGGCGGAAACCTGGTACGGGTGGCGGCGGCGGTGCTGGGCCTGGCGGTCCTGGCCGCGGCCCTGTGGTACTTCCTGGGCCGCTGACGCCCGCAAACCGCCTCCGGCGGCCGGCGCTCAGTCGCCCCGGGCGGCGCGCCGGCGCAGCGACAGCAGCTGCTTGCGCCAGGCCTCGTAGTTGGCCTTGCGCCGGTCGAAGGCCTCGCGCAGCGCCTGGCGCTCGGCCGGATCGTCGGTTTCGCCGCGCAGGCGTTCGGTGCGGATGCGGTCGGCCTCGATGGTGCGGCGGCCCAGGTCCATGTGCGTGTCGATGCGCTGCAGGCGCTGCTCGCGGTTGCCGGCCAGCAGGAACAGCGGCACCGGCGGCACCGTCTCGAAATCGATCGGGTAGCGCGGCGGCGCGGCGGGCTTTGCCCGGGCCTGCACCGGCAGGGACTGCCGCCTGCCGGCGGCATTTCCGGCCGCCCCCGGCGCCGGCCTGGATGACGCGGGCGGCTCGTCCGACGGTGGCGTGACCGCATCCGCGCCGGCCGGGGCCGGCCCCTCCGCGGCCGCAGTGCGGGCGGGCATGGCGGTCCCGCCCTGCCCGGGCGTCTCCATGGCCGCAGCCTCCCCGCCCCGGGGACCGGCCGCGATCGGGCTGGCGGGCGGCGCTGGCGGCGGCGTGTCCCCGCCGTCCGTAACGGCGGTCTCCGCCGCCTCCCCGCCTTCCGGGAGCATGGCGGCGCCTGCACCCTCCTTCCAGAACACCTCGCCGATCCGCCACACCGCCAGGCCGAGCAGGCACAGGATCAGCAGCGGCATGCCCAGGCGGGCGGCCAGTGCCGGCCGCCGCGGCAGCGGGCCGCCGGGAATGCGCTCCAGCGCCGCCTTCATGGCGGAGGCGTTGGGGAAACGCTGCTCCGGCCGCTTGGCCATGGCGGTGTCGATCCACGCCTGCCACTGGCTGAGGGACTCGGGCAGGCGCGGCACCGGCTGCTGCATGTGCGCGACCACGATGCTCAGGTGGTCGGGTCCGGTGAATGGCGGCTGCCCGGTCAGCAGCTCGTAGGCGATGGCACCGACGCTGTACAGGTCGCTGCGGCCGTCCGGCAGTTCGCCGCGCGCCTGCTCCGGACTCATGTACAGGCTGGAGCCGAAGGTCTCGCCGGCCTTGGTGTGGCGGCTGACGACCTCGATGGAGCGCGACACACCGAAGTCGGCCAGACGGGCGCGGCCGACCTGGTCGAACAGCACGTTCTCCGGCTTCACGTCCCGATGCACGACGCCGTGCTCGTGCACGTAGGACAGCGCGTCCAGGATCTGCCCGAGCACCTCGCGTACACGCGGGCTGTCGCCCTGCAGACCCGACTGCGCCAGGGTGCCGTTGGGCGCATGGGGCATGGAGAAGTCCAGCCGCCCGTCGGCCGTCGCTCCGATCTCGATGATGCCGACCACGTTGGGATGGTCGAAGCGGGCGACGATGGCCGCCTCCTGGCGGAAGCGCGCCAGGCGCTGCTCCGACTCCGGTCCGGGCGTCATCACCTTGATCGCCACCGGACGTGCCAGCGCCAGCTGTTCCGCCAGCCAGATCTCCGACATGCCGCCGTGGCCGAGACGGCGGATGATGCGGTAGCCGGGGATGTCGGGTTTGGCCTGGTTCGGCGTCATCGCGTGACCGGGTGGCAAACGGACGGCCAATGTAGCCCAAGCCACGGCCGTGTCGAAGCCCGGCGGGGTCCGGCGGCCCGGATGTGCGATCCTTGTCGCAGTACCACGGGAGCCAGGAGGGGGCATGGCAAGGCAGGACAGCATGGGCGCACGCGGCCTGGGCGGAGGACCACCGCCACCGGGCGTGGTCGAGGCCGCCAACTCCACCCTGCGCGAACGTTTCGGAGCGCTGCGCAACGTCCCGCCCTTCGTGAAACTGGTCTGGCAGACCAGCCCGCCCATGGCCATCGCCAGCCTCGTCCTGCGCCTGGCGCGTGCGCTGCTGCCGGTGGCGATGCTCTACGTGGGCAAGCTCATCATCGACGAGGCGGTGCGCCTGGCCCAGGGCGGCGTGCCGCCCGCGGGCTGGCGCGACTGGTGGCTGGGCGGCGCACTCGACCACCTGGCCCTGCTGCTCGTCGCCGAATTCGTGCTGGCCGTGGTGTCCGACGTGCTCGGCCGTATCGTCTCGCTGCTCGATGCCCTGCTCGGCGAGAAGTTCAACAACGCCACCAGCGTGCGCCTGATGGAGCATGCGGCCACGCTGGACCTGGAGGACTTCGAGGACAGTGAGCTGCAGGACAGGCTGGAGCGCGCGCGCCGCCAGACCATGGGACGTTCCACCCTGCTCAGCCAGCTGCTCGGGCAGGCGCAGGACATCGTCACCATCATCAGCTTCGCCGCCGGCCTGATGATCTACGCGCCGTGGCTGATCGTCCTGCTGCTGCTGGCCCTGGTGCCGGCCTTCATCGGCGAGATCCACTTCAACGCGCAGAGCTACTCGCTCAACTATGCCTGGACACCGGAGCGGCGCGAGCTCGACTACGTGCGCCAGACCGGCGCCAGCGTCGAAACGGCGAAGGAGGTGAAGATCTTCGGCCTGAACGCGTTCCTGATCGAGCGCTACCGGCGCCTGGCCGAGGGCTTCTACCGCGCCAACCGCCGCCTGGCCATCCGCCGCGCCGGCTGGGGCGCGCTGTTCACCGCCCTGGGCACGGCCGGCTACTACTTCGCCTACGCCTTCATCGCCTGGCGTACCGTGCGCGGCGAATTCACCATCGGCGACCTCACCTTCCTGGCCGCCTCCTTCCGCCGCCTGCGCCAGCTGCTGGAGGGCCTGCTCATGGGCTTCTCGCAGCTGTCCGGCCAGGCCATGTACCTCGATGACCTGTTTTCCTTCTTCGAGATCCAGCCGGAAATCACCTCGCCGGCCGATCCGCGCCCCTTCCCGAACCCGATACGGCACGGCTTCGAGTTCCAGGACGTGGGCTTCATCTATCCCGGTGCCGAACGCTGGGCGGTGCGCGACCTCAGTTTCACCCTGCGCGCCGGCGAGGTGCTGGCCCTGGTGGGCGAGAACGGCGCCGGCAAGACCACGCTGGTCAAGCTGCTGGCGCGCCTGTACGACCCGGACGAGGGCCGCATCCTGCTCGACGGTCACGACCTGCGCGAGTACGACCTGGACGAGCTGCGCGCCAACATCGGCGTGATCTTCCAGGACTTCGTGCGCTACCACATGACCGCGGCCGAGAACATCGCCGTCGGCCGCATCGAGGCCATGGACGACCGGACGCGCATCGAGGAGGCGGCACGGCGCAGCCTGGCCGACGACGTCATCGCGCGCCTGCCCGGCGGCTACGACCAGGTGATCGGCAAGCGTTTCAGGAAGGGCGTGGACCTGTCCGGCGGCGAGTGGCAGAAGATCGCCATCGCCCGCGCCTACATGCGCGATGCGCAGGTGCTGATCCTGGACGAGCCCACGGCGGCGCTGGATGCGCGTTCGGAGTTCGAGGTGTTCCAGCGCTTCAAGGAGCTCAGCACCGGCAAGACGGCGGTGCTGATCTCGCACCGCTTCTCCACCGTGCGCATGGCCGACCGCATCCTCGTGCTGGACGGCGGCCGCATCGAGGAGATCGGCAGTCACGAGGAACTTCTCGCCAGCGGCGGCCGCTATGCCGAGCTGTTCGAGCTGCAGGCCGCCGGCTACCGCTGAGGCGGCCCCTTGCTGAGGCGGTCGGCCAGGCGCGTCGGTTCGGGCAGACGGTAACCGCCGAGCAGTGCCATCACGTAGGACACCGCCCGCTGCAGGTCGATGCGGTGTCCGGGCGAGATGTACAGAGGCGTGCAGCCCGGGCGCGTGCGCAGGGCGTAGCCCACCGTCTCCCCGTCCAGCCGCAGTCCGGCCCGGTCGCCGCGCCGAGGCCCCACCTCGCCGTGCGTGCCGGCCAGGCGCGACTTTGCCACGCCGATGCACGCCAGACCGGTCGCCACGCCCAGGTGCGAAGCGATGCCGAATCGGCGCGGATGCGCGATGCCCTGGCCGTCGCACAGGACCAGCGCCGGCTGGCGTGGCAGCCGCGCTAGCGCCTCCAGCACCGCCGGCAGCTCGCGGAAGGACAGCAGGCCCGGGATGTACGGCAGCCCCACCGGCTGCTCCACCACGGCCTCGGCCACCGGCTCCAGCGAGCGGCTGTCCAGCAGCACCGCCGCCGCGCGCGCCATTTTCGCGAAACGGCCCAGGCCGACATCCACGCCGGCCACCCACCGGGGCAGGCTGGCATGCGCGTCCTCGAGGCTCACCTTCGAGGCGAGTGTCTCCTGCAACTGCCGCAGATCGGGCACCGTGCCCTCCCAGCCGTCCGGGAACAGGCGCGACGGTGGCAGCGTGAACCGCTTCAGCTCCCGCCCGGGCATGGCGGGTCAGCCCGTGAAGGGCGGATGCATGAGCTGCCGCCAGAACACGCGCAGCACGCGCGGCTCCATCACCAGCATGAACACGACGCCGTAGGCGGCACCCCACAGGTGCGCGTTGTGGTTGACGTTGTCGCGCGCACGCCGCTCGGCCCAGACCGAATACGCCACATAGGCCACCGCGAACACGATGGCAGGGGCGGGAATGAAGAACACGTACAGGATGGCCCAGGGCTGCAGCAGGATGAAGGCGAACAGCACCGCCGACACCGCACCGGAGGCGCCAAGGCTGCGGTAGGCGGGATTGTTCCGGTTGGCTAGGTAGCTGGGCAGGATGGAAACCAGCAGGCCGCCGGCATAGAACAGCACGTAACCGGCATCACCCGTGTACAGGGTGATGAGCGGTTCTATCGCCCGACCGAAGAAGTACAGGGTCACCATGTTGAACAGCAGGTGCGCGCCGTTGGCATGCACCAGGCCGTAGGTGAGCAGGCGCCAGTACTGCCCGCCGCGCGAGATGGCCGGCGGCCACAGGATCAGCCGCTGCAGCAGCTGTGGATCGCGGAAGGCGGCGAGCGACACGCCCGCCGTGGCGACGATGATGATCAGGGTGATGGAGATGTCCATGCCCCATTGTCGGGCATGGCCCGTGCTGGTCGCCAGCGGCGCGGCCGGCCGGCAGCGGGGGCCGGCGCGCAGCGCCGGCGGGGATCAGACGTTGAAGCGGAAGTGCAGGATGTCGCCTTCCTGCACCACGTAGTCCTTGCCTTCCAGGCGCAGGCGGCCGGCTTCCCTGCAGCCGGACTCGCCACGGTACTTCACGAAGTCCTCGTAGGCCATGGTCTCGGCGCGGATGAAGCCCTTCTCGAAGTCGCTGTGGATGACGCCGGCCGCCTGCGGTGCCGTGGCGCCCTTCCTCACCGTCCAGGCGCGCACCTCCTTCACGCCGGCGGTGAAGTAGGTCTGCAGTCCGAGCAGGCGGTAGGCGGCGCGGATGACCCGGTTCAGCCCCGGCTCCTCCAGCCCCAGGTCATCGAGGAAGGCCTTCTGGTCTTCCGGCTCCAGCTGCGCCAGCTCCTCCTCGATGGCGGCGCACACGGGCACGACTTCCGCGCCTTCGGCCTGTGCACGCGCCTGCACGGCGTCAAGGTGCGGGTTGTTCCGGAAGCCGTCCTCGCGCACGTTGGCGATGTACATCAGCGGCTTGAGGGTGAGCAGGAAGAGGTCGCGCACCATGGCCCTTTCCTCGTCCGACAGGCCGATGGCGCGGGCCGGCGTGCCCTGGTCCAGGCCCGCGCGCAGCTTCTCCAGTACCGGGCGGCGGGCGATGGCGTCCTTGTCCTGCGCCTTGATGGCGCGCTCGTTGCGGGCCAGGGCCTTCTCGACCGTCTCCAGGTCCGCCAGCGACAGCTCGGTGTCGATGGTCTCGATGTCGGCCACGGGATCGACGCGGCCTGCCACATGCACGATGTCGCCGTCCTCGAAGCAGCGCACCACGTGCGCGATCGCATCGACCTCACGGATGTGGGCGAGGAACTTGTTGCCCAGGCCTTCGCCCCGGGACGCCCCGGCGACCAGGCCGGCGATGTCGACGAACTCGACCGCCGTCGGCACGACCCGCTCCGGCTTGACGATGTCGGACAGCACCTCCAGGCGCGGGTCGGGGACCGGTACCACGCCGACGTTCGGCTCGATGGTGCAGAAGGGGAAGTTGGCGGCGGCGATGCCGGCCCGGGTAAGCGCGTTGAACAGGGTCGACTTGCCGACGTTCGGCAGGCCGACGATGCCGCATTGGATGCCCATGTGCAGATCCCGGAATGTCTGGCGGCGCCGGCACCGGCCGGCGCGAAACCGCGCATGATGGCGATTCGCGGGCGCGCGGGCAAGCCGGCGGCGGCGCGGCGGGCGGGGCGGTTCAGGCGCCGGTCTGGCGGAACCTGACAGCCTGCTATCCTGCCGCCCCACGGAACCGGAAACGGCACATGGCCAGGATCGACTGGGTCGGATTCGACGGCGACGACACCCTCTGGCGGAGCGAGGACTACTACCGCAAGGCGGAAGACGCCTTCAAACGCGTCCTCGCCGGCTATGTGGACCTGGACCAGAGCCGCAACCTGCAGCACCTCCTGGAGGTGGAGCGGCGCAACCTGAGGGTGTTCGGCTACGGCGCCAAGGGCATGACCCTGTCCATGCTGGAGACGGCCATCGAGCTGACGGGCGAGCGCATCAGCGCCCGCCACCTGCGCGAGATCCTGGAGATCGGCCGCGCCACCCTGTCGCACCCGGTGGAGCTGCTGCCAGGCATCCGCGAGGCGGTCGAGGCCATCGCCGCCGAACACGACATCGTGCTCATCACCAAGGGCGACCTGTTCCACCAGGAGGCGAAGATCGAGCAGTCCGGCCTGGCCGATCTGTTCCACCGCATCGAGGTGGTCTCGGAAAAGGACATGCGCACCTACACACGTGTGCTGGAGGAGCTGGGCACGCCGGCGGAACGCTTCGTGATGATCGGCAACTCGCTGCGTTCGGACATCGAGCCGGTGGTCCGGCTGGGCGGCTGGGGCGTGCACATGCCCTATCACGTCACCTGGGCGCACGAGGCCGAGCACGGCCTGGAGGACGGTTCGCCGCGGGTGTTCACCGTGGAGAAGCCGGCCCAGCTGCCGGAGGCCCTGGCCCGGATCAGGGCGCACGCGCCCGCCTGACCCGGCACGCCTCAACCGCCCTCGAACCCGTCGCCGAAGATCCGGTCGGCGCCGAACTCCCAGGCGCCGGTATCGCTGCGCGCCTCCCCGTCGCCGTCGCCGTCCAGCGGCCGTGGCGTGCCTTCGATGTCCCGGTCCACGAGCTTACGCTGGGCAGGAGGGCTTGTCGTGTGGCTAGCCCGAATCCACCTCCGTTGCGGAATGTGTCATCGCTGGCGACCGCAATGGGGTTGCGGGATTGGCTGCGAAACTTTGGCTGCCCGCAATGAGCGCGGAAAAAGGCCGCTGAATCCTCAGCGGCCTTGAGGAAGCAATCCTGCTCGACGAATCTACTGTCTCGTGGCGTCCGCACAAGCCATCAGATCGTTGATATCTCCGCCCTTGACGTCAGCAATGCACTTTGCAATGCGAATCCGTTGCTTATCGCGCTCTTCAGGCCAGTCATCCCAAGGGTGGTATGTCATCACATCGTGATCAAGTGCCCATTGGGCAATCATTGAAAGTCGTTCTCGCGCGCCCTCGCCAATGGTTGCATACATCTCCGGATGAGCGGCAATGACGATCATCCGACCCAGCTCGGTCATTGCTCTGGACTGTGTCTCAGAAGGATCAACCATCGCTCCGTCTCGGTCCGTCAACATCAGATGGATCATCTGAGTCCAGAAAACATGCGAATCGCCGGGTGAAGGAAGCGCCATCGGCTCTTCTTCGGCACTGGCCGGCATGTCCGATGCTGCGTTCGATGTTGAAGCTACGGGCAACAATGCTGATGCCAATAGCAAGACATACGAAACAAGCTTAACGTTCTTTAACGTCATGACGATACCCTCATGGTTGCACTGTTGACACATAACAGTAGTCGATTACCCCGTTGG
>Ga0079224_100008576_pt1 | contig 13863 bp, 16 predicted proteins | sample Stecom2015_FD_80414 | JGI IMG/M metagenome (GOLD analysis project Ga0079224, IMG submission 80414) | Agricultural soil microbial communities from Utah to study Nitrogen management - Steer compost 2015 | ecosystem: Environmental > Terrestrial > Soil > Agricultural land | place: USA: Utah... | reverse complement strand
TCTGCCCATACCATTTGGTAAGCGCCTCGGTAAGCGATCTCCAATGGATCAGTAGCTTTCGTATCTGCGAGCCGATCGATCTCGGCTTTACAAACATCTTTATCTTTTATGGCCAGTGGATAATTCTGACGTAACCGGTCGATGTTGGACTGCACGACCACGCTGGCGCTGGTCAATAACCCGATGCTATAATAAATTGCTATGTTCATAGTAGTTTGTTTTATTTTCCGGTTTCCATATGCGGACTATCTACCGGTTTTGATTCTGGAGAACCTTTTTGTCGTAAGTAAATGGATAAAATAACAATGGAAGCTACGGAAAAAAAGTCACTTTGACGGTGTTTCCAATAGCACATCGTTATGAGGTCCATTAAATGAATTGGCGCAGGGCTTTTATTTGCATGGATACGATCGAGACACGTCGGTCCTGACCCAGTACAAAATCTATCGCCTCGGCAATATCTTCTGCTTTCAACATTTCCAATTTTTCTTCCAATTCGCGCTGTTCTTCAGGAGAGGAGGGCTGCATATCGGTACCCACGGCACCCGGTTCAATAAGAGAGACGCGGATGTTTTTAGGGTTGAGTTCTTTTCGTAGTGCTTCGGTAAATCCCTGTATGCCAGCTTTGGTTGCTACATAGCCGCTGCTTTTTCCTTCGCGGCTATCTGCACTCATCGAACCGATATTGATAATATCTCCTGCAATGCTAGATTCTGCCATCTGTTGGGCAAAAAATCCGGATAAAAGGAGGTAAGCGTCAATGTTCGTTTTTGTCATATACGACAGTTGATTGATTTCGACACCGTACACTCCTGCAAATCCCAGTGCTGCGTTATTGATCAGTACATCAAAAGGGCCATACGTTGACCAGATCTCGGGAAGCAAGCGTTCTAATGCCTCTTGGTCAGTGAGATCCTGTAGGAGATAGCCTATATTGTGGCGTAGGTCCCGAGCCGCTACATCCTTCAGAAAATCTTCCAGCTTATCGGCGTTACGGCCGATTATAAATACATAGTAGCCTTTGGCGGCCAATTGTAAGGCGGTGGCGCGGCCTATCCCGGCGGTGCCGCCCGTCAGGAATACCCTTTTTGTTGTTTGTCTGTTCATGATTTCCATTTTATAGTGATTTCTTGTGCGCCCTTTATTTTCAGGCTATTGTTATCTTTTGTCAGATCATAGTGTGATCCATCTTTTAAAGTAAGGGTATAGGCATTGCTTTTGATGCCGTACAGTTGCACTAGACAGCTGTAATCCGAGCTGCCGAGCACCTGTATCTTTATCTGTTGATCTTTGCGGTCGATCTCTAGATAAGGGTACCCTATGTAGCAGCTAGCATCGTCATCTAGCAGTAGGTAGTGGTATCTTATCAATTGAAATAGGAAGCCCGCTCCGTACACTTCTTGACCTACCTGTCCGACAGCTTCCCAGCCGTCCCCCAGATCTTCTATCGGCATCCACAGCTCAGCATCGAGATACCCGGTTTTTACCTTGGCCGCTAAGATATCTTTGGGTAATAGTGGTGGCAGATAATAGGCCAGTCGACAAGATGCGTAATGGGTATATTCGGCCATCAAGGCTTGCAGGTCCTGGGATACAGGGGCTTTTTCAGTATGTGCCATCCGCAGGTAACGGTGAAAGCTGGCAAGCGTTTCCTGTTCTTCAAACACAGCGGAATAGCGGGCGTCAGTCAATGGATAAAGACAAAAAAAGGTAGGGTACGCTTTCGAATTACCGTAGCCTCGTTGCCAGAGACCGGTATTGCGTAACAAGTTGCCCAAGCATAGCTCGCTGTAATCCAGATATTTCTTTTCTTTTGTCAATACCCATAGCTGCAAAAGTGCTTCGGCAGCATAAGCTGTATTATTGGATTGGTATATAAGGTCAAATCCAAATCGAAACAGGTTTTTTGCGGCGCGCTTGGCTTCTGCCAGATAAATAGTCTTGCCGCTGAGCGCATAAGCCTTTAACATTAAATAGGCGTACAAGCCAGCGACATCCTTCTCCCCACCCTGACCGGGCTGTGCTTCTGCCTTAATGACTTCTAAGGTATCCAGATCGTAAAAGATAGGCCAATCATATGCAAAATGTTGAGCGACCTTAATACAGAATCGAAGAGATTGATGAAATTTATTCTCCAAGTCCTCATCCAGATGTTTGGCTTCAAGAAGTGAAGCGAGTTGTATCAATGGATGGTGGAGGTACCAAGAATCCATGACATGGGGTTTCTTCTGTTCTTCCGAATGATCCAGATGATGCTCCTTGTTTGGTATCCAGCGTACAAAGGCTTTCAGACTAGGATCGAAGAAATTAGTTATACCTGCTGTAAGGCTACTGATGACCTGTTGGGCATGGTTGGAGCACTCCAGCGGACTATGCAATACCAAAGGTGTCAATACAGCGAGCTGTACCATACTCTCGGGTGGCGTTTCGTAGTCATTGAGGTAGGCATTCAAATAGGCGTTTTCTTCGACCTGCTGCCAACAGCCATGCGTGCGGACGAGCCCTTGCAATGCGTAATGAGCATATCTGGGCAAGGGAAGCGTGCGGATAGATGGACGTTCCAACTGCTCGTATATATAAGCTATTCCCTGTATATAACGTCGGGACATCGCTATACTATCTTTAGGTTGCGTGGGCTCGAATAGCAGATAGGCGCGGCAAAGTGTATATCGCTCTCCTTTTTGGATAGCACGTTCGTCGGATTGTGGCAGTGAAAGGCCGAGTTCTGGCCATTGCATGCTTACGACGTCGCTTAAGCTCTGCTGGGTATGCTCTGCATATTTGTTTAATGCACTGAGGTCTTGGAAATACAACAAGGTACCGCTGCTTTTCGGTCCGAAATCTGTGAAGCACACGCCCGATCTTAGCTGTTTTTGCACATGGTAGCTTGTCCCTTCGGGCGGTATCTTATAGTTTTGACTCTCCAAGATCAGGACTTCGGGATTGTTGGGCAACTTTGTTAAATGATTTTTGGGCTCCACATGCGTCCTGTAGTGAATAAACAGGGATTGACCACCGTGTAGCTGTACATGGATGTGGTATAGGCCTAAGCTCGATTCAATCTCCAGATCCAGCTTATGGGGGGCTAGGCCTTTGCAGTGGACTGTACTCGAGGGATCGGAAAGTTCTAGTAATCGAATTAGGAGCAACCGCTCATTGGGAAGAGTTACCTGTAATAAAATTTCAGAAGCTGTCTGAAAGAGCGTGTAATCGTAACCATTCAGAGCGTCCTGATAGAGTCGATGATATTCGCCATTTGTTAAATGTGACTTACTTAATTGCGCCGCGATAGAAAGGTTAGCCATAGTAGATATATAACTGTTTTGTAGCTTAAGAACAGTCGAGTAGGGAGCTTAGTTCGAAAGTGTACGTAAACCCGTATTAAAAAGCAGGGCCACGTATTAATTAATAAGTGGGGCGTATAAATACTGAAAAGAAAATAAAAGACAACTATTGTTTTGCAGAGGTGTTCGGGATGTGTAGTAACAATATGATTTTCAAACACTCATGATTAATAAACAATGAAAAAGTATTTAAATTGGACTGTCGTAATTCTAGGAATTATAACGTTTATGTCCTTCGGACAACAGAATGCCGAGCAAGATTTTGTAAACAAAGCTATCATGGCCAACCAATATGAAATAGCGCTGGCGCAACAAGCGGCAGAACGCTCCTCGAATGAATCGATCAAGGCTTATTCGCAGATGTTGGTCGAAGATCACCAAAAAGTAGCCAGCGATTTGCAAAAGTATGCCGAATCAAAAGGCTGGACCGTATCTACGGAGCTGGGTACCATGCACAAAGGACTGTTGGGCACTTTGGAAGGTACGGACAGCAGTACCTATGACCAAGCTTTTAAAGATGCTGCGATAGCATCGCATGAGGAGGCGATCGCTATGTATGAAGAAACACACGGTAGTAGTACTATCACGGACGAGAGCTTGAAAACCTGGATAGCAGACACCTTGCCTTGTTTAAAGGCTCATCTGGGACATGCACAGGAATTGAAGACAGATATGGCCAAACCTGTGAAACCTGTGGAAAATACAATTCCACCTATGGTACCTCCTGTAAATAAAAATAAAAGCTAATCATTATGGCGACAAAAGATGAGAATAAACTGGTGGGGAATGAGATGGAAAAGAAGAAAAAGGTTAGACTAAGCAGTAAAGGAAAGGTGCTAGAGGATGTGGATGTGAAGCACGATGGCGATGCAGTGGCAGGTGTTGATCCGCAGGAAGAGCAGATCAACGATATGCCGAATGACCCGACGGATAGACCATTGGAACCAACCAAGCATAAAAGAAATCCCTAAACACGTTCTCTTGGGGAAGTGACACATAGCTGTGCACAATTAGCAGTGCCCACTTTTACACCGTTCGGGCACTGCTTGATTTAAATAGCAAAATTTAAAACAAAAATAGATATGAAATACTCATGGTTAGCGAAGCACAAACACCCATGAGTATTCCATCCCGATAAACCGACGCAAGGAGCCCGTCGGGCACAATCGGGACAAGTTAATGGCAGTTGAAAATCAAATTATACACATATGAAACAGATCTTATTTAGTACAATAATGCTTGTTGTTTTAGGAACAGCAGCATGCGGCAATAGAAATAACACAGATGGAGCAGATCAGCATGAGCGTATGCCGGATAATAACTATGATACGCCCATAGATACTACGCGGAAAGACAGCATCGATAGTCTGCCACCGACACCTATCGTGCCGATGATGTAGTTTATCCTTTTATAAGAGATGGCGGAGTGATTGTCTAAAACAAAGCTTCGCCTTCTTTGTTGGAACAATAATTAATTTTCTTAAAATGGAACAGCGAAATAAGGTGTTAATGATGCTAACCTCACACGATCGGATGGATAGCACCACGGATAAGACAGGAGTGTGGCTAGGGGAGATGACCGACCCTTATTACGAACTGTTGGATGCGGGCTTTGAAGTGACGATGTGCAGTCCACTGGGCGGAGCGCCTCCTGTAGACCCCATGAGTAAGCTTACCGAACATATTACAGCCTCCAATAGGCGGTTCTTAGCGGACGAGACCGCTCAACAATCCTTTGAGAGTACCCTGCCGATGGAAAATGTAAAGGCTTCTGCCTTTGATGGTGTCTTTATCGCTGGTGGGCATGGCCCGCTATGGGATCTCGCCCGGCACCCACATGTGGGACGCATACTATGCGAATTTGTCGATCAGGAAAAGCCAATAGCAGCGGTATGTCATGGACCTGCAGCGTTATTTGCCATGGAGGCGTGTAGGCCTGGATATCTCAACGCGCGTCGTCTTACCTCATTTACCAATATGGAAGAGTCGATCGTGATGCGCAAAGATAATATTCCGTACGAACTCGAAACCAGGCTTGTCGAAAATGGAGCAGATTTTAGTCATGCGGTCGTACCATTTATGCCTCATGTGGTATTGGACGAAAACCTGATTACGGGACAGAATCCCTTGTCTGCTGCCCCAGCGGCTAGAACACTGATTGAATTGATACGTTTTCCAAAGCCGCTTTAAGCTATTTTCTAAAAATAAAATAATAGACCAGCAGCGTTGCATTGACCAATACGGAGAATGCATTGGATAAGATAATCGGCCATTCGGTTTTCATAAGCCCGTACACGACCCATAAGGAGACACCTGCTAATAATACAACGATCATAACAGGAGACAAGGTCTGTACGTCCTTTTCTTTTATGACTTTGATCAACTGGGGCAACATCGATATGGAGGTCAGTATGCCTGCCGCAATGCCGATTAGTATTTCCATAGCTAAGGATTTAAGAGTTGTACTGCTTGGGGAACAAGCCGCAACCACAAGCGTTTGGAAACAGCGACTTTTAGGGTGTATTTACGGGTGCCATAAGAATAAATACCCAAATTAAAGATATTGTCAACCAAGCCAGCATTGGAATGTTTTAATCGTATAAATCAACAAAAAAAAGAGATATTATGGCACAAATGAAAGAATCTAATATGCCCAATGCGCATTTTCACGAATTGTTTGTCGATGAGTTGAAAGACGTTCTTGGAGCCGAGCGCCAATTGCTCAAGGGATTAAAGAAAATGGCAAACGCCGCTAATAGCGAAAAACTGAGAGGAGCCTTTGAAACGCATTATGGACAGACAGAAGGACAAATAGAACGTTTGAAAAGTATTTTTTCGACACTTGGATTAGCGCCGCGTGGAAAAAAATGTAAGGCGATGGAAGGCTTGCTTGCGGAAGCAGAAGAGATCATCGAAGATTTTCAGGATAGTCCCGAAGTGATCGATGCAGCACTAATCGTCGCTGCGCAAAAAGTGGAACATTATGAGATAGCGAGCTACGGTAGTCTGGCGACCTTTGCAGATCTTATGCAACATGAGGAGGCGAAGGAGCTTCTGGGGCAAACTTTGGCAGAAGAAAAAGAAACGGATATGTTATTGACCGAATTAGCAATGAGTCGGGCCAATAAACCAGCAAATATATAAACAGTGTTAAGTTTATTTGTTGTTTAGCGTGATTACCAGATGATTTATTCATTTGGTAACGCGCTTAATTTAGAAACAGGAGCATAAGCATAAAGGCTTGGCTCTTTTTGTTTTAAAGGGCATTGCTGAACGGATAAGTTTGGTTTAAATACGCTTTTTGAGGATAAACTCAACCTTAGTCCGAATAACATGTTCGAATTAAGAATAATTGAATAGAAATGCTTTAAAAGAAAAGCCATGAAAGCAATGAATTATAGAGGGCCTTATCGCGTGCGGATAGCAGATAAGCCCATACCAGAGATCCAACATCCCCAAGATATTATACTGCAGGTAACACGAGCCTGTATTTGTGGTTCCGATTTACACCTTTATCGCGGAAAGGTTCCCGATACCCGTGTCGGGACTACCTTCGGACACGAATTTATAGGTGTCGTACAAGAGGTAGGTTCGCAGGTGCAAAACCTTAAAGTAGGGGATAAGGTATTGGTACCCTTTAATATTGCATGTGGAAAATGTACGTTTTGTCTTCAGGGATTGTATGCATACTGCCATGAATCAAATGCGATGTCATCTACAGTAGGCGGCGTTTTCGGCTATTCACACCTTGCGGGGGGCTTCGATGGTGGGCAAGCAGAGTATGTTAGAGTCCCCTATGCCGATGTAGGTCCTGTACTAATACCGGATGGAATGAGTGATGAGGATGCTTTATTATTAACAGATGTCGTACCTACGGGATATAGCGCTGCTGAGATGGGAGGAATAAAAAAGGGGGATACTGTAGTTGTATTTGGTGCAGGACCTATCGGTATCATGGCGGCACGATGTGCGTGGCTATTTGGTGCCGGGCGGGTCATCGTGATAGACTGTCTGGAATATAGATTGGAATTTGTCAAAAAATATGCGCCATGTGAAGCCTATAACTTTAAGTCCATGGACGACCCCGTACTATTCATTAAGAGAGAAACAGACTGGTTAGGTGCAGACGTTTGTATTGACGCCGTGGGAGCAGAAGCCTGTGGTAATGCTTTGCAGTCGTTTACAGGTAAGACGCTGATGTTGCAAGCGGGGGCGGCAACGGCTTTGCATTGGGCAATAAATTCTGTGAAAAAAGGTGGAAATGTATCTGTTGTAGGTGTGTATGGTCCCACAGATAATTTGGTGCCAATAGGAAATGTAGTGAATAAAGGTTTGACGATTCGGGCAAACCAGACATCTGTGAAACGTCTATTACCGAGGTTGATGGACCATGTCCATAACGGGATAATCCGCCCCAGAGATTTAATAACGCATCGTTTTGCGCTAGAAGATATAGCAGATGCTTATCATACCTTTTCCGCTAAATTGGGCGAGTGTATCAAACCTATATTAATACCTAACGGTACGTACTAAAAAGAAATGCGATGAAGAATAGTAAGGAAAGTTACAAGACTATAAAAGGTTGGGCCATTGATGCGAAGGATGAAAATCCAACCCCGGTGGCAATGTCGGAAGAGAGACCGAGTCAGGAAATTCTCAGGATAGAGGTGCTGAAGTCGAATGAAAGGGCTGAACTGCCTGCTGTAATCGGACAGACAATTCCTCCACAAGGGATTAGTGGTCAATTGAGGAAATTTGCTTTCAGATATAGTGAATCCCAGTACCGACACTGGTTGCCGTTGCTATTGGCAGATCGTATCAATGAGATCGAGGGCATATGGGACGACCTGAAAAAGGGTAAATGTCCAAACATTGCAGCTGAACGAGGATGGAAAGCACGCTGGAAATATGATAGAAAACGTACCTTGTTGAAATTGGCCGGAGTTACGGCTATTAGTTTGCTGGCAGTTCGCTTTTGTCTTAAAAAACATTAGCTATCAGTATGCAAGCTCCAATGAAAATAGCCGTGTTCAGAGCTTTACAATTAGGAGATCTATTATATGCCTTGCCCGCTATTGCATGTATCAAGCGAAATCATCCAAATTCAGAGTAGACCATCAAGCTGCTGCTCGATGGTCTCTTACCTTTAGATAATCTGAGAGTTGTCTTCTTTCATCGGATCGGTACCAGGCTGTATCGTAGGATCCCGATCGATATTGTCCCGATCTTGGTCCGGATCCAGATAATCGGTATCGATCTCACGGTCGGTGTCGGGTTCTATCTCATCAATATCGGGCACGGGTGCTTCCATAGGATCCATTTCGGGCTGTTCGGTCGGTTCATTTTCCTCCATCTCATCGATCTCCGGGGTTTCCCGTTCTAATGGATCTACATCGGGTTGCTCAGGAGGGAGGTTCTCCACACCTTCCCGGTCTGGAGAGAGTCCCGTAGATTCCTCTGTTTTTTGAGAAGAATAAGGCGCATCATTATCTTCGCCTGGCATGCCTGGATTATTGCCCACTAAACTAATCGCTACGATGAGACCTGGTCGCATGGTAACTTCATTTGCTTGCTCTTTCATGTTTTTTAGTATTAAATGTTTGCTGTATGAACGCTCGGAGAATGCTTTGGTTGCTGGATTAAATACTGAAAAGAGGAGGCAAAATACCTGAATATGAAGCGCGAGTTAAGCAAATGTACCTATCGATGGATATACCTCCTTTGCGATACAACTCTTTAGGTATCTCGGCTGTTATACGTATTAAATGAATACTTCTATGAATATAGTAATTGATGAACAGGCTTTACACGCATGCGGAAAGCTATTGACCGCCTATAAATGGAAGCTGGCATGTGTAGAAAGTATGACAGCGGGCTTTTTAAGTAGTGTCTACGCGATGGAGGTACACAGTGGCGACTATTTTTTAGGATCGATCGTATGTTACGAGGATACCGTAAAAAAGAGTTTGCTGGCGGTGCCTGCAGCAAAGTTGGAAAAGTACTGTGCAGAATCGGCTGTGGCTACTTTGAGGATCCTAGATGGACTGCGGACACAATTTCCCCAGGCGCAGGTGTATGTAAGCGTAACGGGACTTGCTTATGAGACGGAGAATCCCAAACAGAAGCGCCCGATAGGTACCGTATACTATGCTTTTGGTCTGGAAGACAATACTGTCATTTATAGAAGAAAATATAACGGAAACGCCGCTGAAATAATTGTAAAAACCTGTAACGGTATACTCTCTGATCTGTCCAAATGGCTGACGGTAAAGGCAAAAGAAAAAAGTGAAAACTAAGTACGGTAAAGGATGGTTATAGTTTAAAAATCTTATATCATGTCCTTACAGGTAGTCCGTAAAAATATATTCTTCAAACCCGATTCGAAAAGGGTGCTTGCGCGTTATTTCAACCTCAGCATCGAGCGTACCACCAAAATTGTATACCGTATCCTAAAGAGTTCTAGAGAGCAAAAGACGGATATGCTCAACCAGCTCCTGCGTAATTTTTCTAAAAGACATCGCAGCGTCCTAGACATATGGGAGCGTAACTTTAAACGTACCGAAGCGAGACTACTGGATCAGGAACTTCGTGATCGCGAGTATTCGCAGCAGGAGCGTTTATTGATCGGAGCCTATTTTACGATGGAATATTCGGTAGAGGCAGCGGCATTTTTTAATCCTTCAATTGTAGAATCTCCGGATCAGACCCAGTTGAGAGATGGAGAAAAACGCATTATCCTGAGTTTTAGGGCTACCGGTGAAGGTCACGTATCTTCTATCGTATTTAGATCGGCCATAATCGATCGTCATTTAAACATTCACGTGGATGAAGTCGGCAAGTTATTGGAGAAACCCAAGCAGGTAAAGAGTCACCGTTATCAGAAAGCTGACTTTTTGGAGAAGCTGTTGCAAATCCATGATCCGGAAAAGGAAATGCTGGATAGAATTACGGATAAGATGGCCGCCAGTTTTACCTATGAAGAGCTACGCCAATATGTGACAGAAATCCAACAGGAAAATAAGCTGGATATCGAAGGACAGACCCTAATGACACATATTCTGTGGCTAGCCTCTTCGCACTATGAAATGACATATTCTTTGGATACTTCATTGTCCGAAAGGGTTATTTTTCCGATTTCGGATACGGAAAAAAACGGTATCGAAGATGCGCGTTTTGTACGATTTGTCAGCGAACGGGGTAAGCCGGTATATTACGCAACCTATACGGCCTATGATGGACTGACTATATTACCAAAGTTGCTCTCCACAAAGGATTTTGTGAATTTTAAGGTGCAGCCCATCAATGGTAAGATCGCCAATAAGGGAGCGGCACTATTCCCACGAAAAATACAAGGGAAATACGCGATGCTCTGTAGGGTGGATGGTGAAAGCAATTATATCGCTTTTTCGGAAGATCTGATCAACTGGCATCAGGAAGTAACATTGCTCAAGGAGCCCGAATTCCCTTGGGAGTATGTACAGTTAGGCAATTGCGGGTCGCCCATAGAGACATCCAAAGGCTGGTTGGTACTGACCCACAGCGTAGGCCCTATGCGGGAATATACCTTAGGAGCAATTCTTTTGGATCTAGAGGATCCGACAAAAATAGTAGGAAAACTCAATGAGCCTTTGCTCTATCCCAATACGGACGAACGCGAAGGGTACGTCCCTAATGTGGTATATTCCTGTGGGCAACTCATACACAACGGTCATTTGGTGATTCCGTACGCCATGTCCGATCACGCTTCGACCTATGCTACGATCTGTCTAGACGACTTGTTGGATGCGCTTACGGATTGTTGACGGCTAATCGTCTAGGCCATAACAAACATATAGATAGGCCTGCCAAAAGCTAATGCTACTCTCTGCACCTTGATTGAGATTTAGCCCGAACCGTTCTAAGCCATCGCAACATCCTTTGGTGACAGCGTCGTACAAGGGTATGCCGAGCTCATTTTTACCGAAAAACCATTGTAGACATTGGATCATACGCTGTTTGTAAGTGCTGTTGCCGGATAATCCAAAAAGCTCTTTGTACAGGAGGATGCTGGAAGGCACCTCTATCGGTTGTTGCGCAAATATGCTACGTTTACTGCCCCGTACATACCAGCTTTCATTACCAATGGTGGAAAGATAGCCTTTTTCGAATAGCAGGCTGTCGAGGAATGAAGCTGTCTCTCGCCCTATCGTAATCATGGACTCCTGCTTCAGGAGTATGCCGCTACGTAATACCGCTAGCGGAATGACCGCATTATCGTAGGCAAGTATCTGTTCGTACCAATTCCAATCGGGGCTGTGACTGCCCTTGTATTCGTCCAATAAATAATAATTGAGTTGTTTTATATAGAGTAAGATCTTATCGTCCGAGCGATTGGAAGCATGGTAGTGCTGCAACCCCAAAAGCGTATAACTAACCGCCCTTACGGATTTGAGGGCAACACAGTGGGGCAGGGCCTTGTGCAGTATCTCTTCAGCCAGGAAGACCAGTTCAGGATCCTGGGTATAGCGGAGAAAGTGGCCTAAGGCCCATAAGGTACGCCCGTAGCTATCTTCTGTCCCATACTCATCTAAAAATTGATGATCAAAGGAAAGTAGATTGCGGAATCTGCCGCAGTCTCTCTGCATATAGTGGATGTAAGCAAGATAGGTATAAGCCAGATCTTTAAATTCGCCGGAAGGATGCGCCTGAGTGGACAAGGTCGTCAATAATAAGGCCCGAGCGGTATCATCCAGGCAATAACCTTGTCTGTAATTAGGTATACTGTAGGTTGCATGCTGCACGATAGATACCTGATTGGTCATCCTTCGGATATGAGCGAGATCAAAAGCTGGAAGCTCCGGGATAATCTCTTGTAAGACCCCAAATTCGAAAAGTGAGTCGACTGTATTTACTTCTTGTTTCATCGCTTATTACTTAAGAGGACAATTTATGAGTAGAGGTACGTAACAGATTGTTGATAGTGTGCTGGGCACTGCTGCGGGGTAATGTCATCGCTACTGGTGCATCTTTTGTAACTATACGTTGGAGAAGTTTGGACTGTAGCTTGCCTACGTTGCTCCAGCTCATGGATGCACCATAACGGGCTGCATTGTACCGGTACTTTGCCAATAGCTGTGGCTCCTCTAAAAGAGCACGGATAATCAAGCTAAGGGCATTGCTGTCTTTAAAGTCGAACAACAGCCCTCGATCGTCTTTTAAGAGATCCTTGGCATACCAGTATGGCGTAGATACCACTGCCGCACCTGCACCGATCGCGAAGGAAAGCGTACCGCTGCTGATCTGATTCTCGTTCGGATAGGGCGTGACATAAATGTCGCACGCGCTAAGGTACTGTGTAAGGAGCTTTTCGGAAGCAAACTCGTTTATAAAGTACACCCTATCGGCAATACCCAATTCCAGTGCTTTTGCCTGTAGATACTCGCGGTAGGATTCGCCCGCTTCCCGTAATATATTGGGATGTGTACTACCTAAAATAATATAAACAAAATCATCGTGAGGTACAGCGGCTACGGCTTCAATAGCGGTCTCGAACCCCTTACTGGGACCTAAAAAGCCAAAGCTGAGCATGACTTTCTTGCCCGTGAGACCCAGTTCTTGTTTGGCCTCGCTTTGACGGTAGGGAAAATGAGGTACACCATGAGGGATGAGTTCTATTTTTCGTGCAGGAATATGGTAGATCTGCTGGAGCATCTCTACGGCCGTATCGGTCATAACCGTAACACTATGGCTGTGGGCTGAAAGCTGTTGAAGCACACGGAGCTCTGCATCGCTAGGGCGTTGGAGTACCGTATGAAAATTGGTAACTACAGGCAACGATAGGGCACGTACGAAATCCAGTATATAGTCTCCACGCTCACCACCAAATATCCCGTATTCGTGTTGGATGATCACCGCGTCAAAAGCCGCATTGATCTGTTTGGCCGCCTGTAGATAGCTGGCTATTTTGTTTTTTTCAATGCTGATGTATACTTCGGAAGGAAAGAAATCTTCGCTACCATCCGAGATGGCTATAATAGCCGGGGCTAAATTAGGGTCTTGGTGTAAGGATTTGAATAAATCCTGGGTAAAAGTAGCGATACCGCACTGCCTAGGTGGGTATGTTCCGATAATGGCGATATTCATAGTGACGTTGTTTTTTCGTTTCTACTATAAAGAACAGGAAATGAGCGACTCTGTTGTTGGAAAAACCTCCAAAATATAAAATGCCGTATTAAATCTGCACTATCCGTATAAATACTTCCCTTTCGGTGCGGTCGCTAAGCAGGTGCTACGCCACTGCACTCATCGACATGCAGATCTCCGCGCATTCGCGACATAGGCGGGCGCATTCGCGGCAATGTTCCATACCATGAGCCGCATGCTGCTCACATTCTTCGGCACAGGCGGTGCAGATATTTGCACATAATTCGCACAATGCATGACTGTTATTGCTGTCCAGTTGCATCAACTCCGCAGTCGCTTTACAGACGGTGGCACACTCGAGGTCCAATAGAATACATTCGCGCAACATTTCGATTTC
>Ga0079224_100008575_pt1 | contig 13863 bp, 13 predicted proteins | sample Stecom2015_FD_80414 | JGI IMG/M metagenome (GOLD analysis project Ga0079224, IMG submission 80414) | Agricultural soil microbial communities from Utah to study Nitrogen management - Steer compost 2015 | ecosystem: Environmental > Terrestrial > Soil > Agricultural land | place: USA: Utah... | reverse complement strand
TTCCGCTCCCTAACTCCTGCGCGAGGCCTGTTACCCGCTTCACCCCGAGTCTGCGCCTATCCTATGTGACGTGAAAGAGGAGCAATCACATAGAGGTTCCGGCCGGAGACGCACCGTGGTCATCACCGACCCGACGGCCGCCCGGGCCCTGCTGGACCCCTCCACGGTACGTCACCTCGCCCCTTTCCTCGGTTCTGAACTGAGCGTCAGCGAGGCGGCCGAGATCAGCGGCGAGAAGCCGAACACGGTGCTCAGCCGCGTCAGGCGGTTCGTGACCTTGGGGCTGCTGGAGGTGAGCCGCGAGGTGCCTCGAGCGGGCCGGCCCATCAAGCTCTACACCGCCGTCGCCGACGTGTTCTTCGTGCCGTTCGAGGCCAGCGAGGCCGAGTCGCTCGAGGCCGCGCTCGCGGAACGCGAGCGTTACGTGGAGGACCTCCTGAGGCACAACGTCGTACGCGGCCGCCTGGAGGCGCTGGGCAACTGGGGCACCAGGGTCTACAAAGACGAGCGCGGCCGCCTGCAGGTGCAGACGGCGGTCACGCCCGACGCCAACGTCACGATGCTGGATCCGGGCGCGCCCGCGGTCCTCTCGGCGTGGCGCGACGCAGTCATGCTGGACTACGAGGACGCCAAGGCGCTACAGCGCGAGCTGTACGAGCTGCTGCTGCGTTACTTGCGGTACGACGGCTCTCAGCGCTACGTCGTGCACGTGGGCATGGCGCCCGTCCTGCGTTGAGGCGGTCGGCCACGGGCCTGCACGCCGGCCCCGGGAAACGCGGCGTCGACCGGCCCCGAACGTGGCCCACGGCACACTTCTCATCCGCGGCGCGTACGATTCACGCCATGAGGCCGAGGAGGAGCGCCGCGCTGGCGCTGTTCGTATCCCTGTTCGCGGTGCTCGCCGCCTGTGCCCCCACCACCTTGCCCGGCGCGGATGACGCCGCCGTCGCGGAGCTCGAGCGCACCGCGCAGGTGATCTACCACCGCATGGAGCTGGGCCGCCTGGAGTCCGGGACCTACACCACGAACGTCCTCGTCGACCTGCAGCTGCCCGAGGGCGCCAAGTGGACGCTCCAGGAGTTCGCGAACGACGGCTCTACGTACCGGCTCTCCCTGACGTCTTCACGCGTCGAGGGCGCCGAATGGCAGGTGTCACCCAGCGGGGTCAGACGCGTCAGCTGACCGACCGATCGCCCACGATGCGGTGGCGACAGCTCGAGCCGGCTGACGGCTATCGATGCTGCCCGGTCAGTTCAGATGCTTCGTGATGCGGGCCTGGTAGTCGGCCTTCCTGGCGACGCCGACGACCTGCTCCACCGGCTGTCCGTCCTTGAAGAGGATCACGGTGGGGATGCTCATCACGCGGAAGCTCTGAGCGGTCTGCAGGTTGTCGTCGACGTTGAGCTTGCCCACCTTCACAGAGCCGGCGTACTCCGTCGCGATCTCCTCGATCACTGGGCCGACGACGCGGCAGGGCATGCACCACGGCGCCCAGAAGTCGACGAGGACAAGGCCCTCGCCGGCCTCGGTGCGGAAGTTGTCGTCGGTGAACTCGAGCAGGGTCTCGTCGGTCATGTCTCTCCTAAGGGGCTATGGCCCATGGGTTCCTGGCCCTGGCCTAGGTAGCCTAATCTACGTCTCACGCTTCTGCGCCCCATGTAGCGCCGGCGGCACCCGACGCGGGCGAAGCGTCGCCAAGCAGCCAGGCACCGAACTCCGACGCGGCGGCGCCGCCGCTGAGCCGTTTGGGCCTCATGCCCAACGCGCGGTAGCCGCCCTTCACGCCCGCGCGGACGACCGCCCTTGGGCTCACGCGCGCGCCGTGCAGAGCGATGGCCGCGTGGGCCTCGGCGACCACGTCGAGGTCGGGCGCAGAACCTCTCGAGTCCGTTCCCAGCGCCACGTCGACCCCGTGCCTGGCGAACAGCTCCCAGGGGAAGCGGCCACAACCAAGCGCCTCGTTGGAGCGCGGACAGTGCACCACGGCACACCCCGCGGCCTGCGCCAGACGCACGTCCTCGTCGTCCACGGCCACCATGTGGACCAGCGTCGGCCCGCCCGCCAGGGCGCCGAGGTCGTGCAGGTAGCGCACGGGTGACACCCCGGTGGGTTGGAACGGCATGCCGAAGGCTCGCAGCGCGTCGGCCACGGAGCCCGTGCCCGACAGGTGCAGCTCGCGTTCCGCTGGCGATTCGGCCACGTGGATGGCCACGGGCAGCCCTTCCAGGCGGGCCCAGGCCGTGACGCGACGCATGAGAGCCGGGCTGACGGTATGTGGCGTGTGCGGCGAAACCCCGACGCGCACGCCGCCGGGTCGCTCGAGGGCGCGGAAGCGGTTGACGGCGGAGACGGCCTGCTCGAAGCGCTCGTCCGCCACCTCGGGGCGGCCCGAGATCACCTCCCAGTACGCCACGCCCGAGATCTCCTCGTCCGCCAGGAGCATCTCCATCACGGCGGGGTCGGTGACGACGTCGCCGATCACGCTGACGCCGCTTTTCTTGACCTCGGCCAGACCAGATTTGGCGGCGCTCAGGCCGCGACCGCCGGACCGGGCGTGGGCGACGACGGCGTCGAGGAACTTCTCGTACGTCCCCGGGGTGAACGGCATGCCGGACAGGTCGAGATGGGTGTGGGCGTTCACGGGAGCCGGGCTCACGGCCAGGCCGGCGTCAATCTTCATCGACCGGGGATGCGCCGCCATGAGCTCGTCCCCGTCGCCGATGGCGGTCACGACCAGGTTGCCAAGCGACTCCTCGAAGACCGCCAGCGCCGCGCCCTGACGGGGCGTGCCCAAGCCCTCGTAGACGACGTCCGCGGTGATGAGGAACCTGCCCGGCTCGCCGCTCCCACGCTCACGCCCGCCGCCTGTCGCGACCGGCGCCCGCGCCCGTATGAGGCGGTCCAGTGCGAAGAACGGCATGCGCGCTGGAGCTCAGGCGGCCGGCAGGGACAGCATCGCCGCCACGTCCGGGCGCGCGACGACGTTGTAGAGGCTGTCGCGTTGCACCGGTGTGAAGCCGGCGTCGACGATCTGCCGCACGATCTCCTGCTCCGAGGTGGCGCTGTGCGTGGCGCCCGCCTTGGAGACGACGTTCTCCTCCATCATCGTGCTGCCGAAGTCGTTGCAGCCGAAGAACAGGGCCGTCTGCGCGACCTTGTAGCCCATCGTTGGCCACGAGGCCTGGAAGTTGGCGAAGTTGTCGAGGAACAGCCGGCTTATCGCGACGTTCCTCAGGTACTCGTGTGCGTCGGCGCCCGGCGCCTTGCCGTGGATGCGCACGCCTTGCGTCTGCAATGTCCACGAGATGAAGGCCGAGTAGCCGTTGCCGTGGGTGGCCAGCGCCCGGTCCTGGGCGTCGCGCACGCGCTGGAGGCTCTCGATGCGTTGCGCCGCCGTCTCGCCGAACCCGATGACCATCGTCGCCGTCGTGTAGAGGCCGAGCTCCTGAGCCACGGCCATCACGTCGATCCACTCCCCCGCCGAGATGCGTGCGGGCGCGACATGGGGAGCGTGCCTCACCTCGTCTAGCAGGATCTCGCCGCCGCCCCCTGGCAGGCCGTCGAGGCCGGCCCGCTTGAGCTCGCTCAGGACCTGCTTGGTGGTCATCCCGGTGAGCCGCGTCATGCCGCGGATCTCCTCCGGGCTGAAGACCTCCAGCCTTATGCTCGGGTGACGCTCTTTGAGGAAGCTCAGAAGGCCCGTGTACCAGTCGAAGGGCAGGTAGGGGTTCACACCGCCCTGCATCAGCACGCGCGTGCCCCCGATGGCCTCCAGCTCCGACAGCTTCGCGCTGATCTGCTCGTAGGTGAGTACGTACGCGTCATCTTGCCGACGCGTGCGGTAGAAGCCGCAGAAGCTGCAGCCCACGTTGCAGACGTTCGAGTAGTTGACGTTGCGATCGATCAGGTACGAGACGGTCTGGGGGTCCGTCCGGGCCAGGCGAACCTCGTGGGCGGCGGCGGCCACGTCGAAGAGCGGCAGGTCGTGAAGGGCGAGGGCCTCCGCCGCGGAGAGCCGGCGCCCGGAGGCCGCATCGGCCAGGAGGCTCATGTCGGCGAGCATATCACCGGCCCGTGTGGCGTTCCGGCCACGATTGTGTACCTTGTAGCCGAACGAAGTAAACTGCCCGCATGAGCGGTGACAAGACGAGCCCGTGGCGTCCGGTCTTCGACGAGACCGCCAGGGCGGCCAAGGGCCGTCGCGACGACGTCGCGACGATCGGCAGCATCAACTGGCTGCGCCACGCCATGGAGCTGCGCGGCGCCAACCCCAACGTCGTGCGGAACATCATCTATCGGGACAAGGGCCGCCTCCACGACAAGCGTGAGCTCTACCTGATCATGGAGGACCTCAGGCGCGACCTCGGCTTGGACCCCATCGACGATCCCGCCCTCACCCAGCTAGGCACGCCGTTCGCGGCCGCCGAGCTCGAGGTGGACCAGGTACTGGGTCGCGAGCAGAGACGTGTTTACCGCGCGCTCGTCGGAGGTATACGGTCCGGGTCCAACCCCAAGCTGCTCGTCACGGGCCGGACCGGATCGGGCAAGACGATGCTCGCCGATTACGTCGAGCAGGCTCTCGAGCTCGATGCCGACGGCGGGCCCCAGGTGTACCGTTGGCACTTCTCCTCGGCCGAGTTGGACGCAGCCTTCACCAGGCTCGCCGCCGACATCGGCCTGCCCCAAGGGCTGATGGAGTCGCGGCTGGTCCGCATCGGCAGCGCCGGCCCGTTCTCCGTTCAGGCCGACGCCCAGGCCGAGGTCGTGCGCCTGATCATGGAGCACCTGCGCAGCCTGGGTCAGCGCCAGGTCGTCCTTCTCCACCTGTCACAGGGCCTGGGCGCGGCCGGCCGGCTGGGCTCGCAGCCGCTGCGGCTCAACACGCCTGAAGTGCCTCGTGTCAGCGCCGCGGAGTGGCTCTGGAAGACCTTGGTCGCACCACTCGCCTTGCTGCCCGAGACGAGCCTGTACGTCAGCGCGGTCGAGGTACCCGCCTCGGCGCAGGAGGCGACGGCTCCCTTGGAGGGACCGCTGAGGCTGACGGCGCCGACGGGGGCCGAGGCGAAGCGCTTCGTGGCGGCCCACGGTCCGGAGCTCGACGAGGCAGCGCGGGACGAGATAGTCGCGCTGGCGGGGCGCTCCTACGAGGAGCTCAGGACCCTCACCCTCCTCGCGCTCGCCCAGGCCGGCCGGGGCCACGACGCCTCGGAGTCGGAGCAAGCCATCGACAGGCGCTCTGCGCTCGCGGAGCCGGGCGCAGACCTACGCACGCGCGCGTTCCTCGCCGCGTTGGTGGCGCTGTCCTCTGGCGAGGAGCATGCCATCACCAGCGACGAGCTGCTCGGCGTGACCAAGGGGCTCATGGGCGATCGGCGCAAGGCGCTCTCCCGCTTCGAGCTGTCCTTCCTGGACCCCTTGCCGAGCAAACCGGGCACGTACCGCAGCTTCTCCCGCCGCCTGGTACGGCGCGTGGAAAGACGCCTCCGCGCCTCGGACGACGGGCTGATCAGGTCGGCCCACGCGGCGGCCGCCAAGCGCCTGCTCCCCGAGGCGAGCCGGGACCCCAGCTCACGGACCGCCCAGCGCTACCTCCATCACCTGCTCGAGGCGCGCCGGTGGGACGACCTCGTCGCCTGGTGTGAATCGAGCCCCACGCCCTACATGCTGGCCACGCGCATGTGGTCGGTGGCCCGCGAGGAGCTGGCCGGCGATGAGCTCGAGGCCGTGGCGTTGGTGTTCGCCCGCCAGATGATGCTGCTTGGGGCGTTCGAGCACGTGGAGACGGTCAGGGCCTGCGAGCTGCTCTCGCGCTCGGAGGTGCCGCTGAGGCGCGCCTGGACGTCGGTCATGCGCGCTCAGGCCGAGGTGTCCGCGGGGCGGTTCGAGAGGGCTGAGGTCCTGCTGGCCGCCACGGAGGAGGCGGAGCCCGACCCCGTGTTCAGCGCGGAGAAGGCACTGACGACGGCCAGCGTGCTCAGGTGGCGAGGCGAGCTCGGCAGGGCGGCGGAACTCGTCTCACAGGTCGCGAACCGGGAGGTCAAGGGCAGGGGCGCGAGCTCCCTGGCGGCGCGGGCGCTGCGCGCCAACTCCGCCGTCTGGGCCGGCCTTATCGCCAAGGACAGCGGCGACCCGACGCGGTCGCTCGGCAAGCTCTGGGCCGAGGACACCGGCTCAGACCTGATGGGCGCGCGGCTGGCGTTCCAGCGCGGCGACGTCGCGTTGCGCTTGGGGCTACACGACACCGCCGCCCGCGAGCTCGACGAGGCACTCGAGCTCGCCGAGACGCACGGCGCCCTCCCGCGGGAGCGGGCCAGGTTCGCCGCCAGACGCGGCACGTTGGCCCGCCTGACCGGAGACCTACGCGCGGCCGCCAAGTGGTTCGAAGTGGCGCGGCAACTCACTAAGGAAGGACCCGGCGACCGGCTCGAGCTGGCCTTCGCCCTGGCCCGCGTCGAGGACGAGGCTGCCTACGCTTCTTTGGCCGCGGGCGACCACGAGGCGGCCATCGTCGCGGTGACGACGGCGATCGCCACCTTCAAGGACTACCAGCAGCGGCGTGAAGTCGACGCGACGTTCCGCATAGCTCGCGCCGAGGTCCACCTGGCCACCGCCTACGCTTTCCGTGGCCTCGGGGTCGCCTACCGGCGCCCCCTCCCGCTCCTCGTCGCCGAGCCCAAGCGCCCGGACCTGGAGCACGCCCTCACGGCTCTGCGCGACGTGATCGCGCGCGCCACCGACACGTCCCGACGTCAGCCCGCCGGCGTATCCGCCGTCCTCGGCCTGGTCAGGGAGGCGCGCCTGATGTCGGCGTACATCACACCCGAGCCCACCGAGGCGCTGCGGCTCGCCGACGAGGCCCTCGCCGCGGCGCGCCTGGACTACCAGCGCTCGGACGCTCAGGCGGCCAGGGCGTTGGCGTTGCTGCGCGCCGGCGAGCCGCGAGCCGCCCTGGCGGCGGCACAGGAGGGCGAGCGGGCCAGGTTGCGGTCGACCCAGGTGCTGCAGGAGGCCGTGCAGGGCGCGTCACCCGAGGCCGGCGACCTGGGCCTGCACGCCCAACACGTCGTGCTCGCCGCCGTCGCCCAGCTCAGGGCAGGTGACCAGCGCAGCGCCGCCGAGACCCTGTCGACGGCCCTGTCCGATCCGCGCCTATCTCCGTTCCATGAGGGTGTGCTGCGCGTATTCGGCGAGGCCGCCGAGGCGGTGTCCGACCAGAGCTGGAAGCGGCATCGCCGCCTGAGGGCGGTCCTGGGCATCGGCGGAGCGGGCACGGCCACCCCAGCCCGCCTGCCGGACGCCCTCGTGGCGGCGTGGCGCACGCGCGCCGCGGCGCAGCCGGTAGGGCGCTGAGGGCGGCGGTCGGGGCCCACGCGGCCAGCACCGGCGCCACGCCGGCGGTGCGGGTGGTCGCGTGCGCCTCGCCCGAGTTCATCGCCTCGCTGGATCCCCACCTCGGCCTCGACACGTTCAGGCCGCCGGCATCCCAGCACGAGGCTCTGGTCGGCATAGCGGGAGAGGACCGTGGATGCGTGACCGTCGCCATCCAACCTGACGAGCGCCGGCTCGTTGGCTACGTCGCCTTCCATGCGCCGTCGGAGGTGGAGACGTGGGGCGACGACGCCAGCGGCGCCATCGTAGAGCTGGGAGCCGTGGAGGTCGCCGACGTCATGCGCGGGCAACGGCTCGCCGAGCGGATGTTGACCGCGTCCTTCGCAGACGGCCGGTTCGACGACACCGTCGTGTTCGCGACCCTCTACCGCTGGCACTACGATCTGGGTCGCACGGGTCTCGGCGCGCTCGGGTACCGCCGGATGCTGGAGCGCCTCTACGGCACGGTAGGCTTGGTGCCCACGAGCACCACCGACCCGGAGATCGCCCACGACCCGGCCAACCGACTGGTGGCGCGAGTGGGGCCGCACGCGCCGCCGGCCGTGGTCGCGGAGTTCGACAGGCTGAGGAACCGCCTGTGGGGAACCACGACGAGGAGGACGTAGGTGCTGGTAGCAGACGTGATGACCCGCCAGGTCGTCGCGATCGGGCCCGACACGCCCATCCGCGACGTCCAGGCGCTCATGGAGCAGCGCAACATCAGGCACTTCCCGATCCTCGAGGGGCGCGCCGCCCCTGGACAGCCGGACGCTCTCGTCGGGATCGTCTCGGACCGCGACGTGAGGCTCGTGGGCGCCGACCACCCCAAGGCGCCGGCAGGCGTGAGGTCGTCAGACCCTATCAGCCGCCTGATGGTCACGGACGTGGTCACGGCGCATCCGGGCGACCCCATCGAAGAGACCGCCAAAGCCATGCGCACTCGCAAGATCGGAGCCATGCCGGTCATGGACGAAGGCTCACTGGTCGGCATCGTGACGGCAGCTGACCTGCTCGACGCGCTGGTGAAGATGTCGGGGGTCGAGCAGGCGTCAGCGAGGTTGGAGGTCGAGGTAGCCAACCGCCCCGGCGCCCTGGCGGAGCTCTTGGGCCTCATCGCCGACAGGCGGGTGAACGTCGTCAGCGTGATGACGACGCGCGGCGACGCCGAGACCGTATCCTTCGTCCTGCGCGTCTCGACCGTCGACGCCCACGGCCTCGCCCGGCACCTCAGGCGGGCCGGGGTGACCGTCGCCTGGCCGCCGGAGAAGCAAGCGGTACCGTGACCGGCGCGCCGGTCAGGTTCGTGTTCGACCCGGAGCTGGCGGCCTTCCAGCTCACCCCCGAGCACCCCTTCAAACCCGTGCGCTACGAGCTCGTGCGTACGCTCCTGCTGGCCGCCGGCGTGCTGACGGCCGACGAGGTGGTGGCGCCCACGCCGGTCGGGGACGACGACCTGCTTACCATCCACGACGCTGACTACGTCGAGATGGTGCGGGCGGCATCCGACCCAGCGAGGCGCCCGCCAGACGTCGAGCTGCAGCGCTACGGGCTGGCCACCTCCGACAACCCTGTCTTCCCACGCATGCACGAGCTGGTGCGCGGCGTCGTCGCGGCCACCGTCACGGCGGTGGAGCTGGTCGCCACGGGCAGGGCGTTGCGCGCCAGCAGCTTCGCGGGCGGTCTGCACCACGCCATGCGCGACAAGGCCTCGGGCTTCTGCGTCTACAACGACCTGGCGGTGGCGATGAGGCGCGCCGTGGACGTTCATGGGATGCGGGTGGCGTACGTGGACGTGGACGCTCACCACGGCGACGGCGTCCAGTGGCTGTTCTACGACGACCCGAACGTGCTCACCATCAGCCTCCACGAGTCAGGTCGGTACCTGTTCCCCGGCACGGGCTTCACGTACGAGACGGGCAACGGCAGGGGACGCGGCACCGCCGTCAACATGCCGCTCGAGCCGTTCACCGACGACGACAGCTTCGTCGACGCTTACGAGGCGGTGGTGCCTGCGGCGGTCGAGCGCTTCGCGCCCGACCTGATCGTGCTGCAGGCGGGGGCGGACATGCATCACCGCGACCCGCTCGCGAACCTGAACCTCTCGCTGGCGGGGATGACACATGCGTACACGCGCACCGTCGAACTTGCCGACCGCCACGCCGGTGGCCGCCTCGTCGTGACGGGAGGCGGGGGCTACGACCCGTACCGGACCGTGCCGAGGGCCTGGTCGTTGGCGTGGTCCGCCCTGTCGGGCCGCGAACTGCCCGGGGAACTGCCGGCGAGCTGGCGCGCGGGATGGACGCAGCGACTGGGCGTCGAGCTGCCGGCCACCTTCGACGACCCGGCGCCGCCGCCCGTTCCCCGGAGAGCCGCGATCGCGAGCCGCAACCGGTCGGTCGCCGACCGCCTCATGGCCCAGCTGGCTGACATCTGGGGCGTTACCCTGCAACCATGAAGATCGGGTTCATCGGACTGGGCACGATGGGCGCGCCCATGGCGCGCCGGCTCCTTCAAGCCGGTCACGAGGTGACCGTCCACAACCGGACCCGCTCACGCGAAGAGCCGTTGGCCGCGCTTGGCGCCGCGCGCGCGGGCGACCCGCGCTCGTGTGCCGTGGGCCGAGAGGTCGTGTTCACGATGGTCTCTGACACGCCCGACCTGGAGGCCGTGGTGTCCGGCGACGCCGGTGCGGCCCACGGCCTCGAGCCGGGCGCCGTGCTGGTCGACATGAGCACGGTCAGCCCGGCCGCTACGCGGCGGCTCGCCGCGGAGCTGACAGGGCGCGGTATCGCCATGCTCGACGCCCCGGTCTCCGGCGGTAGCGAAGGGGCGGAGAACGGCACCCTCTCGATCATGGTCGGGGGCGACGCCGACGCGCTCGAGCGCGTGCGCCCGCTGCTGGAGGTCCTCGGCAAGACGATCACCCACATCGGTCCGAGCGGTGCCGGGCAGGTGGCCAAGGCCGTGAACCAGGTCGTGATCGCGGGGACCTACGCTGCGGTTGCCGAGGGCATGGCACTCGCCCAGCGCTCCGGCGTCGATACGGACGCCCTGGTGCGCGCGCTGTCCGGCGGGGCCGCCGGCTCCTGGATCCTCGCGAACCGGGCGGGCAACATGCTGCGGGGCGACTACCCTCTAGGGTTCAGGACGCGGCTGCACCGCAAGGACCTGGGGATCGCCCTGTCGGAGGCGCGGGACCTGGGCGTGAGCATGCCGGTGGCGGCCTACGTGGAGCAGGTCGAGACCGGGCTGGTAGGACGCGGCTACGGCGACGAGGACGTGTCCAACGTGGCCCGAGTCGTGAGAGAGATGGCGGGCCTGGACGACTGAGGCGCCGTCACAGCCGGGCGATGAGCTCGGTACGGCGGAGCGAGCGTGCCCCCAGCCACAGGAGCGCCGCGGCGGCCAACCACAGGACCAGACCCAGCAGCACGACCAGCCACGCGCTGAAGTACATGAGCCCGGTCACCTGTCCGATCATCAGCGCCACGATGGGGAGCACGACCACTCCCCCCAGCTGGTACGCCTCCTGGAACGTGCGGACGCGGGACGACACGATCACCGAGGTGCCCAGGCCCACGGCGGCCGCCGCCGGCATCACCCAGACGAGCAGGACCAGCCACATCGTCGTCGGCATGAAGACGCGGCCCATGGTCGGCCAAGCCGCCACGTTGGCGGTGACGCAGTAGACGACGAAGCAGATGCAGCCGACGACCACCGCCGGCAGCCAAGCCGAGAGCATCTTCGCCAGCATGAGGTCGCGATCCGAGATCGGACTGTAGACGAGCGCCTCGAGCGTTCCCCGCTCCTTCTCGCCAGCGAACGAGTCGGCCGCGAGCACGCTCGCGACCATCAGCGGCACGATGAGGAACAGCGGCGCCAGGAGGTAGACGAGGCCGAGGACGACGGCCTGCTGGTCGGGGTCCAACCCTGAGACCCTGGCGACCAGGTCAGGCGAGAGCGTCTCCAGCTGGTCGGCGAGCTGTCCCATCCCCGCGGCCGTTCGCGGCGCCAAGAGGGCGAGCAACAAGGGCAGCCCCACCATGACGATCAGCGGCACCATGACGAACGGGACGGAGACGGCCTTGCTGGACAGCGCTACCGTCACGTCCTTGCGCACGATCGCGCGGAGAGCGCGCCCGGAAGGCGACGGCGACGCGGGCTGCACGTTCAGCCGCCTTCCCCGTAGATCGAGAAGTACACGTCCTGCAGTGTCGCGCGAACGGGTTCCACGCGGTAGACGCTCAGCTCGGACCCGACCAACAGCGCCACCACGCGCGGAGCGGAGCCGGCTGGCAGGTGGTCGATCGTGAGCTCGTCACCGACCGGGGCCAGCTCGACAGCAGCGTCGGGGAACGCCGCACGCACGGACTCCAAGGCACGCTTCCCCTCGCCGAGACCCACCTCGACGATGAGCCGTCCCGGTAGGCGGCCGGCGAGCTCGGCAGGTGTGCCGATGGCGACGACCGCACCGGAGCGCATGACGGCAACCCGGTCGCACACGGCCTGGGCCAGCCCGAGGTCGTGCGTACAGAGGACGACCGTGCGACCCTCCCCGGCGCTCTGCTCCCGCAGCGACGCGGTCACCTCGCGCGACGCCACGGGGTCCAGGCCCGACGTAGGCTCGTCGAGGAACAGCAGTTCCGGCTCGTGCTGCAGTGCTCGGGCGAGCGCCAGCCTCTGCTTCATCCCCTTGCTGAAGCCGCCCACCTTCCTGTCGGCCGCATCCGTCAGGCCGAAACGAGTCAGCATCTCTGCGATCCGGCCGTCCACCCGCTCCCGGGTGTAACCATACAGATCGGCGTAGTAGCGCAGGTTCTGCCTGGCGGTCAGGCGCTCCTCGAGCGCGTGTTTCTCCGGCAGTACGCCGAGGCGGGACCGCACGGCAGGGCCGTCCGCGAACGGCGAGAGGCCGAAGACGCGGGCGGAACCCGCCGTGGGTGTCAGGATGCCGGCGAGCATGCGGATCGTCGTGGTCTTCCCCGCCCCGTTGTGGCCCAGGAGAGCCAAGACCTCTCCTCGTCCCACCACGAGGTCGAGCCCGTCCACCGCCACCTTCTCCCCGAATCTGCGCGTCAACCCCGCCGCTGCCACGACCGGCGCGTCTCGCGAGGAGGACCGCACCATCACGGCCGCACCGCCACGGCCCACACGCGGTCCGCGTCTTCACCGGCCGGCTCGCCGTCCGGGTACAGCACCACCCGCACGTCCGCGAACCCCGCGCCCTCCAGCAGCCGCGTGAGGGTAGGTGCGTCGTACCCCCTCTCGACGTGGCGCTCGACGAAGCTGCCGTCAGCCGTGCTGCAGTAGGCCTCGACGTACGCCAGGCCCGTCTCAGCGTCGTACTCGTGACGCCAGGAGTAGTAGACGTCGTCGGCCCAGCCCTCGACCTTGCCGCCCGCCCACAGCTCCCGCATCGCCAGCTCCGTGTTGGCATCGAACACGAAGCAGCCGCCTGGCGCCAAGTGACGGTGGACGTTTCGGCAGGCGGTCAACAAGGACTCCTCCGTCAGCACGTTGTTGAGCGAGTCGAACACGGAGTAGACGAGGTCGAACTCACGTCCCAGGGAGAAGCTCCCGAAGTCGCCGTCGTGGAAGGGCACGCCGGGTAGCTTCCGTCTGGCCACGGCCAGCATCTCGGGACTGGCGTCGAGGCCCTCTACCGGGAGCCCGCGAGCCGCGAACGGCGCCGTGGAGTTGCCGGTGCCGCACCCCAGGTCGAGCGCGGGCCCGCCGGAGTAGCCGCGACCCGTCGCCAGGCGCAAGACGAACTCGGCCCACAGGTCGTACTCGACGTCGGCCATGATCTCGTCGTAGACGTCTGCCAGCGCCGTGAACGGTCTGGCGGAGAACGGAGTGCCGGCGTCCGTCACGATCCGACCTCAGGACACGGCCACACGGTCCGGCCTGTCGCACCCCGGGACATGGGCCATCCGGAGGCACCGGTTGCCGCTCGCACGTCGGCGGGTCAAACGGCTCGTTCGTCGACGATCAACGCGACCTTGCCCATGTTGCGGTTGGCGCGCATGTAGGAGTGGGCCTCCTCGACGTCCTCCAGGCGGTAGGTACGGTCCACATGCGGCGTGATGTGGCCGCCTTCGAGGTCAGCGCCGAACCGCGCCAGGAACTCCTGTCTCACCTTGAGCTTCTCGGCGAGCGGCCGGTGACGCAGGGTGGAGCCGATCAGCTTGAGGCGCCGCGTCATGAGCTCCCGGATGTCAAGTTGAGCGCGCCTGCCCCCCAGGGTCGCGATGAACACGATCCGACCCCCGGTGCCGAGGACCTCCAGGTTGGCGGCGAAGTACTCCTCGCCCACGATGTCGAGGATCACGTCGACACCGGCCCCGCCGCCGTGCTCGGCGATCGCCTCCTCGAACGGACGAGCCAGCCTGTCGATCGCCAGGTCCGCGCCCAACCGCTCGCACAAGGCGACCTTCTCGGGTCCGCCGGCCGTGGCGTAGACCGTGCAACCGGCCCGTTTGGCGAGCATGATCG
>Ga0079224_100008574_pt1 | contig 13865 bp, 11 predicted proteins | sample Stecom2015_FD_80414 | JGI IMG/M metagenome (GOLD analysis project Ga0079224, IMG submission 80414) | Agricultural soil microbial communities from Utah to study Nitrogen management - Steer compost 2015 | ecosystem: Environmental > Terrestrial > Soil > Agricultural land | place: USA: Utah... | reverse complement strand
CTGTGTCCCGCCGCCGTCGCGTGCAAGACTGACGGACGTGAACGAGATGCCAGAGACCGCCGGAAATCGCCTCGACCCGTGGTTCGGATCGTACGCGGCGCGAGCGCACGGGATGCGCGCGTCGGAGATCCGAGCGCTCTTCGCGGTCGCGAACCGGCCGGAGGTCGTCTCGCTCGCCGGCGGTATGCCCTACCTCGAGGGGCTGCCGCTCGAGGTCATCGCCGAGACGATGCAGCGGCTCATCGCCACCAAGGGGACCACGGCCCTGCAGTACGGCTCCGGCCAGGGCGAGGAGTCCCTGCGCGAGCACATCACGCAGGTCGTCGCGCTCGAAGGCGTGACGGCGCACCCGGACGACGTCGTCGTCACGACCGGGTCACAGTCCGCGCTCGATCTGGTGACGCGCATCTTCGTCGATCCGGGCGACGTGGTGCTGACCGAGGCGCCCTCCTACGTGGGCGCCCTCGGCGTCTTCCGCTCCTACCAGGCCGACGTCGTCCAGGTGCCGCTCGACGCCGACGGGCTCGTCCCGTCCGCGCTGGAGTCCGCCCTCGTCCGCCTGGCCGCGGAGGGGCGTCGGGTGAAGTTCCTGTACACCGTCCCGACCTTCCAGAATCCCGCCGGCGTCACCCTGACTGCGGAGCGGCGTCCACAGGTCCTGGAGATCTGCCGTCGGTACGGCGTCCTGGTCGTCGAGGACAACCCGTACGGCCTGCTCGGGTTCGACGACGAGCCGCTGCCCGCCCTGCGCTCCTTCGACGCGGACGGCGTGCTCTACCTCGGGTCGTTCTCCAAGACGTTCGCGCCCGGCTACCGCGTCGGCTTCGTCATCGCTCCGCACGCGGTGCGCGACAAGCTCGTGCTCGCGAGCGAGTCGGCGGTGCTCTCGCCCGCGAACGCGTCCCAGCTCGCTGTCGCGACCTACCTCGAGACGTGCGACTGGAAGGCCCAGATCAAGGACTACCGGGAGATGTACCGTGACCGCCGCGACGCACTCGTCGGTGCGCTCGCCGAGCACCTTCCGTCGGCCAGCTGGAACGTCCCCCGCGGTGGGTTCTTCGTCTGGGTGCGCCTTCCCGCCGGCCTCGACGCGCGCGCGATGCTCCCGCGCGCCGTCACGGCGCGCGTCGCGTACGTGCCCGGCACCGCGTTCTACTACGACGGCAGCGGCGCGGACCACATGCGCCTGTCGTTCTGCTTCCCGACGCCGGACCGCATCCGCGAGGGTGTGCGGCGGCTCGCGGGCGTGGTGAACAGCGAGGCCGAGCTCGTCCAGATCTTCGGCACGTCGGCCCAGCCCGACCCGGACGCGGAGGACGTCGAAGGTCCCGCGCCGGACCTCGCCTGAGGCGCGCACGCCGATCATGGCGCCTCTCCTGGACGCCCGGGCCGTCGGTACGGCCCGGGCGTCTGGCACGATGGCTGCTTCCCGTTGTCCCCGACCGAGTGAGCTTCGATGACCCGTCCTGCCCCCGCCCCCGACGCGCCGACGCCCGTCACCCACCCCGGCGCCGACGATCCCGGGCACAGCCCGCTCGTCGTGGTTCTCGCCGGAGGCCTCTCGCACGAGCGCGACGTGTCGCTCCGATCGGGCCGACGCGTGGCCGAGGCCCTCCGCTCGACGGGCCTGGACGTCGTGGTGCACGACGTCGACGCCGACCTCCTGCCGTTCCTGCGGACGACGCGACCTGACGTCGTCTGGCCGCTGCTGCACGGAGCGTCCGGCGAGGACGGCTCGGTGCGGGACGTGCTCGACATGGCAGGCGTGCCCTACGTGGGCACGGGCCCGCGGGCGAGCCGGACCGTGTGGAACAAGCCGATCGCGAAAGCCGTGCTGCTCGAGGCCGGCTTGGCGACGCCCGACTACGTCACGCTGCCCCAGAGCCTCTTCCGAGACCTCGGCGCGCAGCCGGTGCTCGACACGATCGTGGCCCATCTCGGGCTGCCGCTGGTTGTCAAGCCGACGGAGGGCGGCTCGGCTCTCGGCGTGACCGTGGTGTCGCGTGCCGAGGACCTGCCCCGCGCGATGGTCGAGTGCTTTGCCTACGGCGAGACCGCGCTCATCGAGCGGGCCGTGGACGGCATCGAGCTCGCGGTGAGCGTGATCGACGGCCCGGACGGCCCCGAGGCGCTGCCTGCCGTGGAGATCGTGGCCGAGAACGGCTACGACTACAGCGCGCGCTACGTGCCTGGTGAGACGGAGTTCTTCGCCCCGGCCCGGCTGACGGCCGAGCAGGCGGCGCATGTCGCAGACGTCGCGGTGCGCGCACACACCGCGCTACGGTTGCGGCACCTCTCTCGCACCGACCTCATCCTCGACGCGGACGGGACGGCGTCGGTGCTCGAGGTGAACGTGGCCCCGGGCATGACCGAGATGTCACTGCTCCCCCAGGCGGTGGTTGCCGGCGGGCGTGACCTGCCCGGGCTGTACCGGGCGCTCGTGGAGATCGCCGCACGAGTCGGACGCTGAGCACCAGTCCACCGGGACACGAAGAGGGCCGTCACCCGTGCGGGTGACGGCCCTCTTCGTGTCCCGGTGCTCAACCTGCCGGCCGCAGCGTCTCGCTCAGTCCCCCGACGACGACTTGAGGAGCCCCTGCTCCTCCGGCGCCATGACCTGCAGGATCCGGTTGAGGTCCTCGACGGACGCGAACTCCACGGTCATCCGCCCCTTGGTCTTGCCGAGCGAGACCTTGACGCGTGTCTCGAACCGGTCGGAGAGTCGCGTGGCGAGCTCGTCGACCGCCTCGCTCCGTGTCCCCGCGCGCGGGGACTTCCGCGGTTTCGCGGCACCGCCCTCCGACTCCGTGAGCATGACGATCTCCTCGGTGGCGCGCACCGAGAGCCCTTCCGAGACGATGCGCTGCGCGAGCCGCTCGATCTCCGCCCCGTCGCTGAGGCCGAGCAGGGCGCGCGCGTGACCCGCCGAGAGCACGCCTGCCGCGACACGGCGCTGGACCAGCGGGGGCAGGCGCAGGAGCCGCAGCGTGTTGGAGATCTGGGGGCGACTGCGCGCGATGCGCGTCGCGAGCTCCTCGTGCGTGCAGCCGAAGTCGTCGAGCAGCTGCCGGTAGGCAGCTGCCTCCTCGAGCGGGTTCAGGTCCGAGCGGTGCAGGTTCTCGAGCAGCGCATCGCGCAGCATGTCGCCGTCGTCGGTGTCCCGGACGATCGCCGGGATGGTTTCGAGCTCTGCGGCCTGCGTCGCACGCCAGCGCCGCTCACCCATGATGAGCTCGTACTGGCCGGGGGTGTCCTTGTCCGGGCGTACGACGATCGGCTGGAGCACGCCGATCTCCTTGATGGAGTCGATGAGCTCGTCGAGGTCTCCCTCGTCGAACACCGTGCGCGGCTGCCAGGTGTTCGGACGGATCGCGGCGACCGGGAGCTCCGCGAACCGGGCGCCCGGGACCGGGACGAGGTCATCCGCCGTTTCACGTGAAACGGCAGCGGCGCTCTCCTGCTCTCGACCGAAGAACGTGTTGTCGAGCGCCGAGGCACCGCCACCATCAGCCGCGTCGTTCGCGACGTTGAGCCGACCGCTGGCGATCGCGGAGTCCCACTTCACCGTGCTCGGCCGAGGACCCGAGCTCTTTGCCGTCTTCCGCTCGGCCGGCGCGTCCGACGGCGTCGTCTCGACGTCGGTGGCGGGGGCCTGCTGCTCCGGTTCGGCGGGCCGCTCCTCGACCGCGGTGGCGACCGTGCCTCCCAACCCGGTGCTCGCGTCGCCGGACTCACCGTGTCCCGTACCGGGCGCCTGCTCGTCCAGCTCAGGACCCGTCGGGATCAGGGCACCCAGGCCCCGCCCGAGTCCGCGTCGCTTCGCACTCATCGTGTCTCCTCGTCGGTTCCGGTCCGGCGTCGCGCGCGGACTGGGGTGGTCTCCATCGTCACGGTGCGCCGCGCGCCCCGTTCGTCGCTGCCGGGCATCAGTCCTGCGCTCCGACCGTCTCCGCCTTCATCGCGCGCCGAGGACTCGACCCTCCCTGGCCTCGCTCAGCGAGCTCGCGGGACGCCTGGAGATATGCCAGCGCTCCGGTCGACGTCGCGTCATAGGTCATGACGGTCTGGCCGTAGCTCGGCGCCTCGGAGATGCGCACCGAGCGCGGGATCGTCGTCTTGAAGGTCTCGGCCGGGAAGTGCGACCGCACCTCACCGGCGACCTGCTGAGCGAGGTTGGTGCGACCGTCGTACATGGTCAGAAGAATCGACGAGACGCGCAGCTCCGGGTTGAGGTGGGAGCGGATCAGATCGATCGTCTTGAGCAGCTGGCTCAGGCCCTCGAGCGCGTAGTACTCGCACTGGATCGGGATGAACACCTCGCGGCCCGCGACGAAGGCGTTCACCGTGAGCAGGCCCAGGCTCGGCGGGCAGTCGATGAGCACGTAGTCGATGCGCTCCTCGCCCGCGGCCACACGGTCGGCGAGGTACTTGTCGATCGCCTTGCGGAGCCGTGTTTCACGTGAAACGAGCGAGACGAGCTCGATCTCCGAGCCCGACAGGTCGATGGTCGCCGGGACCCCCCACAGGTTGGGGATGTCTGGGCACGGCTGAACGGTGCTGGCCAGGGACTCGCCCTCCACGAGGATCTCGTAGACGGACGGCGTGCCGGCGCGGTGCTCGATACCGAGCGCTGTGGAGGCGTTGCCCTGGGGGTCGTTGTCGATCACCAGAACATTGAGCCCGGACTGCGCCAGACCGGCGGCGATGTTCACCGTAGTCGTCGTCTTTCCGACGCCGCCCTTCTGGTTGGCCACGGTGATGATGCGAGTCTTCGGAGGTCGCGGGAACTTGCGACCCTGAAGCTCGATGCGTCGGCGAGCGTCCATGGCGAGCTCGGCGGCGACAGGTGTCGTGTCGTCAACGGCAGGGACGGTGGCGATGAGGGCTGACCTCCGCTCGTCATCGCTACCGTGCGGGCCGCCTGTGGGCTGCTGCGTGCCGTGGGCCGTCGGCGCAGTCCCGGACGTTTCACGTGAAACGCCAGGAGCGGAGAGGCTCTGCACAGGAATCGGATCCGTCACGCGGCCACTGTAATCGCTGGCCACGCCATCTGGCTCGGCCTCCTGCCCGGTTTCACGGTCGGAATGTGTGAATTCCCCGTCCACGTACGCCACCACCTCGTCCTCGTCCATGCCGACGTCTGCCGCGAGCGGACCGATGACGGCGGGTGCCGCGTTCACCGCCGCGTCGAGCGCCTCGCTCGCACGACGGATCGCGTCCTCAGGAACCGGCCGATTCGACGGCGCCTCCATGAGGTCCGGGTCGTCCGGGTCGACCGCCGTCGGCGGCCACTCCTCGTCCGTGGCGGCCGGCGTGGGCGTCTCCTCCGGTGCGGAGGTCGCGGTGATGGGCATCGCATCGCTCTCTGTCGTCGTGTCAGCCGTCGTCTCGACGACCGCTCCCCCGGGAGTCCTCTCGGAGCCCTCGCCGTTCATGGTCTCTGCCGGGCTCGCGGCGCTCTCTGCGCCGTCCTGCACTCCTGCGTGCTCCCCGGACGGCAGGGGCCGCCCCTCTGCTTCATCGTCCTGCTGGTCGGACCGCGCACCGTCGACCTCCGTGCGCCCTGGCGCGCCGTCGACCGAACCGGCACCGTCGCCCGTGCTCACCTCGTCGGCCGCGCCCGAGTCAGCCGGTCGTGTCACCGCTTCGATGAGCTCGCTCAGGGCCACTGTGCTCTTGCCGTCCGCGCCATCCTGGCCCCAGACCTCGTCCCGTGGGGCCCCCGGAGTCGGTCGCTGCAGCGCCGGCGCCATGTCGGTCGAGGCGAGCTGGCCCTCCCGTGCCGGGCGCGTCTCCCGGCGCTCACCGTGCGCCGCACCCTCGAGCGTGCCGTCACCAGCGCCCACTCCGGCGCCGTCACCCGCCGCCCCCTGCCCTGCCGGCTCATCCACCGCGTCAGCGGCCTCCCCACTCTCCACCGTGGCGATACCTGCGGCGTCGTCCGCATCAGCCGTCGTCGCGGCGTCGCCGAGGCCGGGTTTCTGGTCCCGCCCAGCGAGCTCATCCATGAGGCCGGTCGCGCCACCGTCGTTCGGCCTGGTCCCGACACTCGGGCCGGAGGGCTCAGCCACCTCCGGATCGGAAGGGCCTTCGCCTGCGGACTGTCGTTCCACGACCAGGACGTCCTTCGCTTCCGGCACAGCGACCTCGCCACCTCCGGCAGGGGCCACGGCCTCGGTTCCCGCCGCGCCGACGGCGTGTGCAGCCGCCGGCGGGACCGCGGACAACGCACTCCGTGACACATCAGGTAGCCGCTCCCTCGAAGCGGCCGGCGGCTGGGACGAATCAGTCGCCACTACCGGCTCGGACGCGGCCGCAGCGGCCGCCGCGGCCTTTCGCTTGGACTTTCGCCTGAAGAAGCACACGCGTGTAACGCTACGGTCGCTGCCCTGCTCAAGCGTGCCGAAACGCCGACCCCGAGGTGATCAGTTCCGCCCGCCGGCGACATCCGACCGCACCGACCCCACACGTCGAGTCGACGAGCCGTTTCACGTGAAACACCCGCCACGTCGGCTGGACAGCCTCCGCTCGTTTCACGTGAAACCCGTGACGGTATGACCGATCGGTATGACCCGATCGGGCAACTTCACCCCTATCCTCGGTACGCCCGAGTCTGTCCGACCACCAGGAGGCGTCTTGTCCCGACACATCACCCGAGCGGTCTCACTCCTCACGTCCCTGACCGCCGCGCTCGTCCTGTGCGTCGCAGCGCCGGCGAGTGCGGCCACGTTCCTCACGCACTCCCAGGCAACCAGCCAGCTGAGCGCCGCAGGTATCTCCTGGACCTCGAGTGGCGGATGCAGCGACCGCAGCGTCGCGACGTGCACCTCGTTCGAGCAGGTACGACAGACGACGATCGACGGGATCGCCACGCTCCGGTCCGCGACCGGATGCAGCATCACGATCACCGGCGCGACCGAGACCGGGCACTCGAGCGGTACCTACTCGCACTGGAACGGATACAAGCTCGATATCCGGCACAGTTCCTGCGTCGACAACTACATCACCTCGACGTTCACCTACGTCGGGTACATCTCGGGCTGGGGCCACCAGTACCGATCGGCGTCGGGCAATCTCTACACCGACGAGGGCAATCACTGGGACATCCTCTACTACAACTGCGGCGGGTGCTGACGGTCCCACCGGCAACGGGGCGGCCACCGCGTAGTGGCCGCCCCGTTTCACGTGAAACCGCGCTACCGCATCCGCCGCACCCGGACGATCGTCGTCGCTTCCACACCGTCGACCGTTCGCCCCTCGAGGATCTCCGGCTCTCCCGAGCCGTACCGGCGCAGGACCTTCCGGGCCGGCTCGACCTCCTGCGCCACGCTGCGACCCTTGAGGATCACCATCTCGCCACCCACGCGCACCAGGGGCAGACTCATCCGGGCCAGCTTCGACAGTGCGGCGACCGCGCGGGAGGTGACCACGTCGACCTCGAACGCGTCGTGATACTCCTCGGCCCGCCCCCGCTTGATCTCCGTGTTCGTCAGGCCGAGCTCCGCGGCAACCTCCCCGAGCCAGCTCGTCCGGCGCTCCATCGGCTCGACCAGCAGCACCTCGAGATCGGGGCGCATCGCAGCGATCACGATCCCGGGCAGGCCGGCACCGGAGCCGATGTCCGCGACCGATCCGGACCTGGGCAGGTATGGAACCACGGCGGACGAGTTGAGGATGTGCCTCTCCCAGATCCGCGGAACCTCCCGCGGGCCGATGAGACCGCGAAGCTCTCCCTGGTCGCGCAGCATCTCCGCGTACCGCGCCACCCGGTCGTACGAGTCGCCGAGGTAGGCGCGTACGGTGTCGCTCGACCCGAGCGTCTCGCTGTCGGGTACTTCGCCCGCGGGATCATCCGCCCGCGGCGTCTCCGGACCGTTCACGTCCAGTTCTCTCCTTCGTCCCTCGTCGCAGCCGAGCACACGAGGGCCGGTGCGCGTCCTCCGACGCGCACCGGCCCTCGTCGTTCGCCTCTTCTTCAGTCAGCCGTCGCAGCAGCCTGCGCCGGCTGGACCACGACATACCGCTCCGGCTCGACACCCCGCGAGTCGCTGACCAGGCCGGCGGCGGCGACGGCGTCGTGCACCACCTTGCGCTCGAAGGCGTTGAGCGGCTCGAGCTCGACCTCCTCACCCGAGGCCCGCACCTGCTCGACCGCCTCGGCGGCGAGCCGGGTGAGCTCGACACGGCGTCCCGCGCGGTAGCCGCCGATGTCGAGCATCAGTCGGCTCCGCTCCCCCGTCCGCGTCTGCACAGCGAGGCGCGTCAGCTCCTGCATCGCGTCGAGCACCTCACCGTCCTTGCCGACGAGGTGCGCGAGCGACTCCGGCTCGTCCGCCACGATCTCGACCGCCGCTCGGTCGTGCTTGATGTCGAGGTCGATGTCGCCATCCAGGTCGGCGATGTCGAGGAGCTCCTCGAGGTAGTCGGCCGCGATCTCGCCCTCCTCCTCGAGGCGCTTGATCCGGTCCGAGTCCGCCGCGGGCGCCGCGGGTTCCGGCGCGGTCGTGCCTGTGCTCGCGTTCATCGCGTCCGCCTCCTACTTCTTCTGCTTGCTCTTGCCGGACGATGTCGAGGTCGTCCCCGGCTTGCCCGACGCCTTCGGCTTCGCGCCCGGCTGCCGACTCGACGCCGACGAGGACTTCTTGCCGGTCGCCGAGCCGCCAGGAGTGCCCTGCTGGTTGCTGGTGCCCTCGGGCGTGTCCACCGGCTCCGGCTGCGGCGCCGACTGTGCCGTGGCGGGCCGCGCCGACGCGGCAGAGCCCTTCTGCCGGCTCTTGCGCTTCGGCTGGACCCGCTGGCCGCTGCTCTTCGGCTGCTCGACCACGGGCGGCGCGTCCTCGACGACCTCGCCACGCTTCGCAGCGCGCTTGGCGGCCTTGGCTGCCTGACGCTCCTTGAGCTGCTTCTCGGCGAGCGAGCCAGGCGTCGGCATGCGCTTGATCGTGTAGTACTGCTGACCCATCGACCAGAGGTTGGTCACCGTCCAGTAGATGAGGACACCCACCGGGAAGTTCACGCCGGAGATCGCGAAGACGATCGGCAGCATGTAGAGCATCAGCTTCTGCGTCTGCGCCATCGGGCCCTCGAGGGCCGACGGCGGCATGTTCTTCATCGTCAGCTGACGCTGCGTGGTGAACGTCGTGACGCTCATCGCGACGATCAGCACGATCACCACGATGCGGGACACCATGGAGTCGGTCTGCAGGAAGACGTCGCTGAGCTGGGCGCCGAACAGGGTCGACGACTCGATGTCGCCGGCCACGTCACGGGTGATGGGGCCGATCGGGTCGGCGTTGCCCTCGGAGATCGCCTTGAGGCTGTTCAGCACGCGGAACAGGGCGAAGAAGATGGGCGACTGGAGCAGGATCGGCATGCAGGACGCGAACGGGTTCGTCCCGTGCTTGCGGTAGAGCTCCATGGTCTCCCGCGTCATGTTCTCGCGGGAGGCCGGGTCGGTCTTGCCCTTGTACTTCTTCTGGATCGCCTGCAGCTCGGGCTGGATCATCTGCATCCCGCGCGACGCCTTGATCTGCTTGAAGAAGAGCGGGATGAGGGCGACGCGGATCACGATCACCAGGGCGACGATCGACAGGACCCACGCGGTCCCGGGACCCGAGGGAAGGCCCAGGCTGGTGAAGAGCCAGTGCGACCCGTAGATGATCCAGGAGACCACCCATTCGATCGGCCAGAGGAATGCGAAGAAGTCCATCGGTCAAGAAGCTCCAGAGTCGGTGACGCGAAGTCTGCGGTGCGGTGTCGTGTCGGCGGCGCGTGCCGGGGCAGGTCAGCCCTCGTCGTGGGTGTGCGCGCCGCGCACGGGCGGCACGTCGTCGACGCCGCCCAGGCTCCACGGGTTGCACCGCAGCAGGCGCCACAGCGCGAGTCCCAGTCCACGCAGGGCACCGTGGCGCCGGAGCGCGATCACGGCGTACTGCGAGCAGGACGGGTAGTACTTACAGCTCGGGGGGCTCATCGGGCTGATGAACGCCTGGTAGAACCGGACCATCCCGACCAGGAGGGTCACCGGGAGCCGACCCATCATCGAGGGCTCACGCGGGGGTGCCTCACCCTGGGGCACGGGGACGGTCGTCATCTCGCCGCGCCTCCTGTCGCGCGCGCAACGGCGCGCCGCAGGCACGAGTCGAGGTCACGGTCGAGATCGTCGTAGCTCGCGCCCGCCGACGGCGGCAGCGCACGCACGACGGCACGCGCGGAGTCGGGGAGCATGCCGAGGCGCCCCGCTGCGGCGGCACGCAGCCGACGCTTCACGAGGTTGCGCTGCACGGAGTTACCCACAGCCTTGGAAACGACAAAACCGACCTGTGGAGTTCCCGATCCTGTGCCCCGGACGTTCTCGTCCGGGACCAGGAGGTGGACCACCACGGTCGATCGACCTGCACGCGTGCCGCGGCGCACCGTCCGCTCGAAGTCGACGGAACGGCGCAGACGGTGCGCCGCGGGCAACACGGCTCAGGCAGAGAGCTCGGCGCGACCCTTGCGACGGCGGGCCGCGAGGATCGCGCGACCGGCGCGGGTGCGCATGCGCAGCCGGAAGCCGTGGGTCTTGGCACGACGCCGGTTGTTCGGCTGGAAGGTCCGCTTGCTCACGAGGTACTCCAAGAACGTCGGGGGAGGCACACCGTCTGTCCTCGACGATGCAGTGAAAGGTGGCCGCTCTGTACGACGATCGGCCTCGCCGACCCGGGGCCCGGCCCACTGGTCGCGGCCGACGTCGAACGTGGCGCGCGTCCCCTGCGTGGGCGCGCAGAAGTACCTGGAACGGCTGTCTGACGTTACGCCGCCGACGGCCCCCCGGTCAAACCAGAACGGCGGGATGCTGCGTGTCGTGCGCGCCACACCAGCGCGTCCGGCACACCGGCCCGGTGCCCGGAAGACGGGGCCCGGCGCACGCCCCTGTACCACTGATTCCGGGGTGATCCGCGCAATCCACAACCTGTGGACAACTGTGTGGACGGTGCTTCATCATGGCAGACTCCAGGACACCCCCAGCGCGCGCAGCACCCCACGCACGAGACGAAGGAAAGCCAGTGGCCAACCCGGACGAGAACATCGGCGACGTCTGGGCACAGACCCTGACGGCGCTCGAGGCCCGGCCCGACATGAGCCCACGGCAGCTCGCCTTCATCCGCCTGGCCAAGCCGATGGCCGTCCTGGACGACATGGTCTTCATCGCCGTCCCGCACGAGCAGACCCGGACCTATCTCGAGACCGCCGTCCGGGACGACCTGGTGTCCGCGATGTCGTCCGTGCTCGGGCGCGATGTCCGCTTCGGCATCACCGTAGACCCTGAGCTCAGCAGCAGCACCTTGGCGGGCCCCTCACAGATCTCCGGGCCCGCGACGCTCTCCCTCGAGCAGGAACCGCCGGAACCCGAGCAGGCGCAGATGCCCGTCGCTCCGCAGCCGGCCCCGAAGCCGTCCGCCGAGCCGACCCGGCTGAACCCGAAGTACATCTTCGAGACGTTCGTCATCGGCTCGTCCAACCGTTTCGCGCACGCCGCCGCCGTCGCCGTCGCCGAGGCTCCGGCCAAGGCGTACAACCCGCTGTTCATCTACGGCGACTCAGGGCTGGGCAAGACCCACCTGCTGCACGCCATCGGGCACTACGTCCACAACCTGTACCCGCACATCCGCGTGCGGTACGTGAACTCCGAGGAGTTCACCAACGACTTCATCAACAGCATCGGCGAGGGCAAGGCCGGTGCCTTCCAGCGCCGCTACCGCGACGTCGACGTGCTCCTCATCGACGACATCCAGTTCCTGCAGGGCAAGGAGCAGACGATGGAGGAGTTCTTCCACACCTTCAACGCGCTGCACAACGCCAACAAGCAGGTCGTCATCACGTCCGACGTCCCGCCCAAGCAGCTCAACGGGTTCGAGGACCGGCTGCGGTCGCGCTTCGAGTGGGGCCTGATCACCGACGTCCAGCCGCCCGACCTCGAGACCCGCATCGCCATCATGCGGAAGAAGGCGGCCAGCGAGCATCTCGACGTGCCGGCGGACGTCCTCTCCTACATCGGCTCGCGCATCTCGACCAACATCCGTGAGCTCGAGGGCGCGCTCATCCGGGTCACGGCGTTCGCCAACCTCAACCGTCAGCAGGTCGACCTGGCACTCGCCGAGATAGTCCTCAAGGACCTGATCACCGACGACGACGACACCGCGGAGATCACGCCGGCGGTCGTGATCGCCCAGACCGCCGCGTACTTCGGCCTCACGATCGAGGACCTGTGTGGCTCGTCACGGTCCCGCGTGCTCGTCACCGCCCGTCAGATCGCCATGTACCTCTGCCGAGAGCTGACCGATCTCTCCCTGCCGAAGATCGGGCAACAGTTCGGCGGCCGCGACCACACCACGGTGATGCACGCGAACAAGAAGATCGCCGGGCAGATGGCCGAGCGCCGCTCGACCTACAACCAGGTCACCGAGCTCACGAGCCGGATCAAGCAGCAGCAGCGCGGCTGACTCCCCCGCGCGGCTCGGCGCCCCGACAACGCCTTCTGACCGGGCAAACCGCCCGGATTCCCCCTGAATCCACAGTTCATCAACAGCCCTGTGCACAGCCACGCGCCGCACGGGGCTGTTGCGTATCCGCACCTCCACAGCACTTTCCACACGCCCGACCCCGGAATCATGCCGTTCTCCCCCACTCGTCCCCAGCCATGTGGACGCGCGCTGTGCAGAAACTAGGGCGAGCACTCGCGAGCAGCGTTCAGGCCTGGGGACGAGCCTGTGGACGGGTGTTGATGACAGCCCTTTTTCTGTGGGCGACGACCCCCCGATCGGTGGACGGCCTGTGGGTAGAAAATCGCTCTCCACAGGGCCCCCTAGTTACTGCACAGCTGGACCCACAACTCCTCCACAGGGAAAAATGGCTCCTGACCTGCGAGAAGACGCGATATCCCCAGTTTCCACAACACCTACTACTACGACGACATCTATCTCTTAGAGGGGGGTCGAGCGCCTTCATCAGGCGGGCCGACGCGTCGCTCCGGACTGTTCGAACACTAGTACGAGCCACGGTTCGATGTCCATCCACAGGCCCTGCTCTCGAGTGCCACCAGGCCCGTGACTCGCGTAGGGTTTCTCTCGACAACCCAGGAACAAGAGGAGATGCAACGGCATGAAGTTCAGGGTCGAGCGCGACGTCCTCGCCGATGCCGTCACATGGACCGCTCGCACGCTCCCCACGCGTCCGCCGGCCCCCGTCCTCGCAGGCGTCCGGATCGAGGCCGACGCCCAGGGTGTGATCAACCTCGCGAGCTTCGACTACGAGACCTCGGCACGGTCGGAGATCCCCGCAGAGGTGGCAGAGCCCGGCACCGTGCTCGTCTCCGGCCGCCTGCTGGCAGAGATCTCCCGTGCCCTGCCCAACAAGCCGGTCGACGTGGTGCTGGAGGGCAGCAAGGTCGTCGTCACGTGCGGCGCCAGCCGGTTCACTCTCCTCACCATGCCTGTGGACGAGTACCCCGCGCTCCCCGGTCTCCCCGAGGTGAGCGGCACCGTCTCGGGTGATGCCTTCACGCACGCCGTCGCGCAGGTGACGGTCGCGGCCAGCCGTGACGACACCCTGCCGCTCCTCACGGGCGTCCGCGTCGAGATCGAGGGCGAGCGCATCACCCTCCTGTCGACCGACCGCTACCGCCTCGCGCTGCGTGAGCTCACCTGGACCCCCGCGACGCCGGGCTACTCCGCCGTGGCGCTCATCCGTGCGCGCACCTTGAACGACGTCGCCAAGTCGCTCGGGTCGGGCGGCGGTCTCGTCAACGTCGGGTTGTCCACAGGCCAGGGGCTCGACCTCGTGGGTTTCGAGGCGGGCGGACGCCAGACGACCTCGCAGCTCGT
>Ga0079224_100008572_pt1 | contig 13866 bp, 14 predicted proteins | sample Stecom2015_FD_80414 | JGI IMG/M metagenome (GOLD analysis project Ga0079224, IMG submission 80414) | Agricultural soil microbial communities from Utah to study Nitrogen management - Steer compost 2015 | ecosystem: Environmental > Terrestrial > Soil > Agricultural land | place: USA: Utah... | reverse complement strand
ATGAAGAAGATCAGCAGCAGGAACGCCATGTCCGCCAGCGACGACGACGGGATCTCGCTGTTCGCCTTCGACTTCTTCTTGAGTCCGCCCTGGATCATCGCTCCCCTACTCCATGATCTGGAGAGAGATTCGGTCCGCGCCGGCCTTGTGGAGCTGGTCCAGCACGGCAACCATGTTCCGGTACGGAGCGTCCGGGTACGTCTTCACCGCCGCGATCAGGTTCTCGTTCAGAGCGACCTCCGTCCGCCAGATCATCTCGACTTCCGACGCTCTCACCGGCTGCACGGAAGGACTCTCGCCCCGCTTCACCTCGACAATGCCGTCCGCACGCACGATCAGGTGCAGAATGTTCTTCTGCGAAACCTCGACCGTCTCCTGCGGCTCCGGAAGCACGATCGAGAGCCCCTTCTCCTCGTCGAAGACCGTCGTCACCAGGAAGAAGACCAGCAGGAGAAAGGCGATGTCCGCCATGGACGACGTCGGGATCTCACCGCCGACCCGCTTCCTCTTCTTCATGACCGCCATGATGGATCACCTCGCTCCAGTATGTCCCGGAATCCCGCCCCGGTTCCCCGCCGGCGCCAACTGCCCGCCCTTCGCCATCTCCCAGATCAGGTTCAGGACCGCCGCCGTGCCCTGCTCCATGTCCAGGATCAGCTTGTCGATCTTCGTCACGAAATAGTTGTAGGCGATGTTCACCGGGACCGCGATGACCAGCCCCGCCGCCGTCGTGATCAGCGCCACCTTGATCCCACCCGCGACCAGCGACGCCTCGACCTGCCCAGCCACCGCGATCGCGCCGAACGCGGTGATCATCCCCGCCACCGTCCCCAGGAAGCCGAGCAGCGGCGCCACGTTGGCCACGGTCGCGAGCACCACCAGGCCCCGCTCCAGGAAGCCCAGCTCGATCACGCCCGTGGTCTTCACCGCCTTCTCGAACTCCTGCTCCTCGGTCCGGCCCTCGCGGATCCGGCGCAGGCCGGACATCAGGATGGCCGCCACCGGGCCGGGCGTCGTCTCGGTGAGCTCGATCGCTGCGTCCAGCTGGCCCGCCTTGACCCGGTCCATGACCTGCGTCAGCAGGTTCTTCGAGCGAAAACCCGCCACCTGGAGCATGTACCCCTTGGCGATGATCACGCCCAATCCGAGCAGCGAGCAAAGGAGGAGCGGATACATCATCACGCCCCCATCCTTGAACATCGTTAGCAGCGCGTATTGGATGCCGGTGCCTTCCAAAGCGTGCTCCTCGCGGCTGGGTCCAAATCGAATGGGACGGTCCTGTTCGTTGATTCTGGGCAATTTACGCGGCCCGTCCAGGCCTGTCAACGCGCCGCCGCTCACCCCCGCAACGCCGCCGGGGCCCGCGGCTTCCCCGTCAGCGCCTCGTGCAGCCGCTCCGGGCTCACGTTCCGCTCCAGGCGGCCCCGGTGCGCCAGCGAGACCTGCGCCGTCTCCTCGCTCACCACGATCACCAGCGCATCCGTCTCCTCCGACAGCCCCAGCGCCGCCCGATGCCGCGTCCCGAGACTGCGGTCCGCCACGGGAAACTGCGTCAGCGGCAGGATCACGCCCGCCGCGATGATCGTGTCCCGCGCGATCAGCACCGCACCATCGTGCAGCGGGCCGTACGGCGCGAAGATGCTGACCAGGATGTCCGCCGAGACCGCCGCCTGGATCCGGGTCCCCGTCTCTGCATACTCGCCCAGCCCCACCTCGCGTTCCACGGCGATGATCGCGCCGATCTTCGCCCGCGACAGCCGCTCAACCGCTTCGATCAGCTCCTCGACCACCGCACTCTCTTCCATCTTGTTGAAAATCCGCAACATACGGCTCTGACCGAGACGCGCCAGCGCGCTCCGCAGCTCCGGCTGGAACACGATCAGCGCCGCGATCGCGCCGTACTGGAAGAGCATCTCCATCAGATACTCGATCAGGCCTAGGTCGAACAGCCGCGCCGCGAAATAGACCAGCACGAGCAGCACGAGCCCGAACAGCATCTGCATCGCCCGCGTCCGCGCCAGCAGCCGCAGCACGTAGTAGAAGCCAGCGGCGACGATGATGATCTGGGCGAGGTCCTTCAGGCCCGGGAGCAGGAAGGCGAACCGCTGGAACAGGTCTCTCACGGTGAGCTGAGAAGGGCTTCGGCCACGGTCAGGGCACGGCGGACGGCGAGCACGTCGTGCACGCGGAAGAGGCGCGCGCCTCGCTGGAGCGCGACGACGCAGGCGGCGATCGTCCCCTCGAGTCGTTCGGCCGGCGGCAGCCCACCGGCCAGCTCCCCCACGAACCGCTTGCGGGACGGCCCGACCAGCACGGGCCGGCCCAGCGCCAGGATCCTGTCGAGCTGCGCGATCACCGCCACGCTGTGTTCGGTGCGCTTGGAGAAGCCGAGTCCCGGGTCCAGCACGATGGCGGAGGGCGGGAGCCCGGCGGCGGCCGCGCGCCCCAGCGCGCCGGCCAGCTCGTCCACGATCTCGCCGACCGGGTCCGCACCGTAGCGCGCGAGGTCGTAGCTCGCCATCTCCTCGACAGAGCCGCGCGAGTGCATGAGCACGACGCCGGCGCCGGCATCCGCGGCCACCTCGCCCAGGCGCGGGTCCAGGCGCAGGCCGGAGACGTCGTTCACCACGGCGGCGCCCTCGGCGAGCGCGGCACGCGCGACTTCGGCCTTCACGGTGTCGACGGAGATGATCACGCCGGGCCAGCGCCGGGCCAGCTCGCGCACCACCGGCAGGACGCGCGCCAGCTCTTCCGCGACCGGTACCGGCTGCGCGCCCGGACGCGTCGACTCGCCGCCGACGTCGATCGCGTCCGCACCCTGTTCGATCAACACGGCGGCGTGCCCCACGGCAGCGTCCAGACCGCCGTGCCGCCCGCCATCCCAGAACGAGTCAGGCGTGACGTTGAGGATTCCGACGATGCGGGGCCGTTCCAGCGTCACCGGCCCGCGCGCGGTTTCCCAGACCGGCGCTGTCCCGGCGGGTGACACCGTGGCCCGCATCACCCCACGGCGTCCGGATCCGTTTCCGACCTTCCCATCCGGTGCGCCGCCGCCTCACGGGCCGCGGAGGTGGCTCGGCTGCGCCCGTCTGCCGCCTCCTCCCCCGCCTCCCGGTCCGCCGCGGCGCCCAGCGCCGGCGCCAGCCTCTTCGCCATGGCGGGCCCGGTGCTCCGTCCGTCCGCCGCGGGCTCCAGCGGCGGTAGTGGCTCGCCCGCCGCCAGCAGGTCGATGTCTTCGCGGTCGAGCGTCTCGCGCTCCAGCAGCGCTTCCGCGATCCGCTCCAGCAAGTCCCGGTGCTCCTGGAGCGTGTTCACCGCGCGCTGGTACGCCTCGTCCACCAGCCGCTTGACTTCCGCGTCCACGAGCTCCGCGGTCTTCTCCGAGATCTCCCGGCGCTGCACCAGCTCCCGGCCCAGGAACACCTCCTGCTCGGAGTCCCCCACCGCCAGCGGACCGACCAGGTCGCTCATGCCGTACGACGTCACCATCCGCCGCGCCAGCTGCGTCGCGCGTTCGATGTCGTTGCCCGCGCCCGTCGTCACCTTGTCCGGCCCGAACACGAGCTGCTCCGCCGCCCGCCCGCCGAACAGCATCACCAGCCGGGCCAGCAGGTAGTCCTTCGAGTACGAGTGCCGGTCCTCCTCGGGCAGCGATGCCGTCACGCCCAGCGCCCGGCCCCGCGGCACGATCGTCACCTTGTGTAGCGGGTCGAGGCCCGGGGTCTTGAGCGCGACGACGGCGTGACCCGCCTCGTGGTAGGCCGTCAGCCGCCGCTCCGCGTCGGAGAGCACCAGGCTCTTCCGCTCCGCGCCCAGCATCACCTTGTCCTTGGCCTCCTCGAGGTCCGGCATGTACACCTTGTCGCGGTTGCGGCGCGCAGCCAGCAGCGCCGCCTCGTTGACCAGGTTCGCCAGGTCCGCGCCGCTCATGCCGGGCGTCCCCCGCGCCAGCGTGGTCACGTCCACGTCGTCCGCGAGCGGGATCTTGCGCAGGTGCACGCGGAGGATCCCCTCACGCCCCTTCACATCCGGCGCATCCACCACGATCTGCCGGTCGAACCGGCCGGGGCGCAGCAGCGCCGGATCCAGCACGTCCGGGCGGTTGGTCGCGGCGAGCAGGATCACGCCGTCGTTCGACTCGAACCCGTCCATCTCGACCAGGAGCTGGTTCAGCGTCTGCTCCCGCTCGTCGTGGCCCCCGCCGAGCCCCGCGCCGCGGTGACGCCCCACGGCGTCGATCTCGTCGATGAAGATGATGCACGGCGCGTGGGCCTTGCCCTGCTCGAACAGGTCGCGGACCCGCGAAGCACCCACACCCACGAACATCTCGACGAAGTCGGAGCCCGACATCGAGAAGAACGGCCGGCCCGCCTCGCCCGCCACGGCCTTCGCTAGCAGCGTCTTCCCCGTCCCCGGCGGGCCCACCAGCAGCGCGCCCTTCGGCAGCCGGCCGCCCAACCGGCTGAACTTCTGCGGGTCCTTCAGGAACTCGATGATCTCCTGGAGCTCCTCCTTCGCCTCGTCCGCCCCCGCCACGTCCGCGAACGTGACCTTCGGCGTGTCCCCGCTCAGCAGCCGCGCCTTCGACTTCCCGAACTGGAACGCCTTCGAGCCCCCGGCCTGCATCTGCCGCAGGAAGAAGAACCAGATCCCAAGCAGCAGGATCCACGGCAGCGTCTGGATGACGAAGACCCACCAGTTCTGCGGCGGCTCGGCAGCGTCGACCACCGGCACGCGCGACTCGATCCGCGCGAGCAGACCCTCGCTGTCCCGGATCGGCAGCAGCGTGTAGAAGTTCCTCACCGGCCGCCCGTCGGCCTCGGACATGACCGGCGTGCCAAGGGTGCCCTCGACGCGCTGCCCGTCCGTGATCGTCACCTTCGCGACGTTGCCGGCATCGAGCTGCTCCACGAATTGCGAGTAGCTCAGCTCGATCGCATCGTCGCGGCGCGGGCTCAGGACCTGGATGATCAGGATCGGGATCAGGAACACCAGGATCCAGAAGGATGCCGTCCTGGAAAGACGGACCCAACGGGATCCACGGTTCCCTCGACTGCCGTCACGCTCGGGCATCCTGTGTTCCTTCACTGACTCCTTCGGCCTCACAGACTCGCGATGTAGGGCAGGTGCCTGAAATCCTCTCCGTGATCCAGCCCGTAGCCCACCAGGAACTCGCGCGGCGCATCGAACCCGACCCAGCGCGGCTCCAGGACCAGGTCCTCGGCGATGCGCTTGTGCAGGAGCGCACAGAGCTCGAGGCTCGCCGGCCCCCGCTCGCGCAGCAACGGGACCAGGCGGTTCAGCGTCGTCCCGCTATCGATGATGTCCTCGACCAGGATGACGTGGCGCCCCTCGATCGTCGCTTCCGGATCGTAGAGCAGCCGCACCTCGCCGCTGGTGACCGTCCGTGCCCCGTAGCTGGACGCCACCAGGAAATCCACGTGCAGGGGCCGCGGGATCTGACGCACCAGATCGGCGAGGAAGATGAACGAGCCCTTCAACAGCCCGAGCACCAGCAGATTGGCGCCTTCCGCGTACGCGGCCCCGATCTCCTTCCCCATCTCGGCGACGCGGCGGGCGATCACCGCTTCGTCGAACACCACGCGGCTCAGGGCCTGGCCGCCGGTCCGCGGATTCGTCCCCGCCGGCACCCCGCCGTCCGGGGTCGCCGCGACACTCGCATCACGCGGTTCCGGCATCACGGATCCTGAGATGGAAGGCCGGGCTCCCCGGCTTGGTTTCCGTTCCGGCGGCGCGCGCGACGCCGGCGACCCACACGACTCGGCCGCCGGCGTCCGCCAGCACGGGCGTCATCGCGCGCTCGCTTCGGCCGATCCGCCGTTCAACGAAAAGCTTCTTGAGCTTCTTCGCCCCGTAGGGGAGCCGGATGCGGTCGCCCGCGCGCCACCCCCGGAGCTCGAGCGGGAAGCGGAGCGCCGCGGCATCGAACGCCGCCGTCGGCGGTGCCGTTTCCTCGTGCACCAATGTCCACTCGACGGCGAGCCGGCGTCCGCCGATGATCGCCACGCCTTTTCCGCGCTCCGGTCGTGTGATGATGAGCGGCCGGTCCACGGCGGCCGATTCCGCCCGCCGCGGGCCCGGCCGTATCCGAATACGGTCGAATTCCCGCTCCAGGCGCACGCCGCCGATCACATCGAAGTGACCGCCGCTCGCGCCAAGTCTAATAAACTCAAGCGCTGCCCGGGTTCCCGCCCGATCGGGATGGCTTCCGAAGCGATGCAGAATGCGGCGGAGCAGCCGGGCACGGACCTGAGGATGATACGAAAGGAACCGCTCTCTGGCAAGCAGAACACCCTCGGCATCGACCGATGCGACTTGACGTTCCACGTCATCCAGGAGCGACTCCCACGCACTCTCCGCAGCACGCGCCTCGTGTGCCAAACGGACGAGCGCCACGACGGCGCCGGGCGCGATGCGCTCGAGGCGCGGCAGCACCTCGTGGCGCAGGCGGTTGCGCGCGTAACTCAGGGAGTAATTGGTGGGGTCCTCGCGGTGGCGCAGGCCCACCGCCCGCGCGTACGCCTCCAGCTCCGCCCGGCGGAACGGGAGCAGCGGGCGAACGATGCGGCCCCGCCGCTCCGGGATCCCGGCGAGGCCGCGCAGGCCGGTGCCGCGGATGATGCGGAACAGGACGGTCTCCGCCTGGTCATCGGCGTGGTGCGCTGTCGCGATCCGGTCGGCGCCGACGCGGTCGGCCGCCTCGTGCAGGAAGCGGTACCGCGCTGCGCGCGCCTCCGCCTGGGAGCGCGGCGGCGGCGCGGCGCGCTCCCGCTCCAGCGGCACGCCCCACGCGGCGCACAGGCCGGCGACCCATTCCGCGTCCGCTTCGCTGCCCGGCCGCATCGCGTGGTCGAAGTGCGCGGCAACGAGGCGGGGGGCCCGGTCCCCGAGCCCGAAGCGCAGCAGCTCGAGGAGGACGACGGAATCGACGCCGCCGGAGACCGCGACCAGGACCGTATCGGCCGGCTCGATCAGGCGGCTGCGCTCCAGGTGCGCGCGGAACCGAGCACGGAATCGCGCGACCGTCGACCCGGCCGCCTCCTCCGGGTGGCGCCGCACTGCCCCGCTGCCGCCTTGCTTCATCGCGTGCTCCGATCGATCGTCCCGCCCGCCCTACGCTAGTAGTGCGCCCGCCGCGCGCCGCGTCAAGGCCAGCGCCGGCGTGGCCCACCGCGTCTGCGCTCCCCCCGCGCGAAGGGCGGCGGCTCCGCGGCCGCCCGGTAACGGACCTCGGACCCGGGCCTCGAGCGCCCGCGCTCGGGTGGCTCGTACCCGTATGCGTATCCGTACCAGCCCCCGTACTCCCACGCGCCGCGCGGCCGCGGCCGGGGTTCTTCTTCGGGGCCCCCCGTCGGCCATCCCGCGCGCCCGCTGTAGTCCGTGTCCGGCCCTCCCGCCTGGCGTCCGTAGTCGAGGTCGTACGTGTGGAAGCCCCGGACCGGGAAGCCGTGCGCCGGCCGCCCGGGCTCCCGCCCCCACCAACCCACCCGGCCGCGTCCGCGGGCGCGCCACCGCCGGCGCCGCCTGAACTCATGTCCGTACGCCATGTCCGCCTCCGGCCTCAGCTCTCGGCCTTGCCCGTCCGGGGCTGGCGGCCGCGGGCCGACTTCCCAGCCGTGCCGCGCGCGCGGGTGCCCGCGGCTCCGCTCTCCTCCCGCGAACGTCCGCGTGCGCGGCCGCGCGCGCCCGCCGCGCCTTCGGCCTCCGCCTCCGCGGCCTGTTCCTTCGCCGCCGCACGCACGCCCGCCGCTCCGGCCGCCGGGCGCTCGGCCGACCCGGCCTCCGCCTCGCGGGGCGCCGGGCCCACCTCCAGCTCGCTCCGTACACCGCGCACGCCATCCACGTCCCACGCGTCGTCCACCGCGTAGCGCACCTCGTCGTGGCTGGGCAGCGTGCCGCGCAGCGTGACGACGCCGTCCTCGACCAACACCTCGATCCGGTCCGCGTCCACCCACGTGTCGTAGAACAGCGTGTCCTCGACGTCCTCGCGGATCTCCTCGTCCGAGCGGCGCCGCCGCTGCAGCCGGTCGTGGTATGGCCCGTACCCGTACCGTGCCGGACCGTACGGCTCGCCGTGGCTCCGGCGCCGCCACTCCGTCGGGCCGTAGCCGCGCGCTGCGGGACCGCTGGCGCGCGTTCCGGTCTCCGGCCTCGCGATCCGCCTCGTCCCCACCCGGTAGCCGTGCTCGTAGTCGTAGTTCGTTCCGCCGTACCCGCGGCCGCCCACGTACCCCTCACCCCATTCGAACTCGAATTCATCCCGCGGGTTCAACCCGGACCGCAACTGCCCGGCCTGGTACGAGCCGCGACTCCGCAGCGCGCCGCCGGCGTAGCCCATGCCGTAGCCGTGGAACACACGGCTGCGCGGGCGCATGGCGTACTCACGGTCGTACGTGCCGCCGCCCGGCTCCTCCGGGCCGCCGAGTCGCTCGTAGCGGCCGTACCTCTCCTCGCGGTCGAATTGCATGATCCATCCTCCATGCTTGGGGACACGCTGGGCCGAGACCGTCCATCGGGGGATCTAACGAACGAGGCCGCGTCGCTCGACGCGGCCTCGACGGCAAGGTGCAACGGAATCACGCGTGACGCGTGCAACCTCCGTTCCATTCCTGCCCACCCGCTCCGTTCGCCGTCCCCGTCACCCGGATGCACCCAGCCCGGGCGGCGGCGGCCGTCCCGCCCGCTCCACCAGCACGGCCGCCAGGCGGTCCGGCCGGTCCGTAAGGATGCCGTCCACACCCCAGTCGAGCAGCCGCTCCATGTCCGCGGTCTCGTCGACCGTCCAGATCTGGACCGGCAGTCCGGACGCATGCAGCGCCTCTACGAGCCCGGGCGTGAGGACGCGCCGGTCACGCCAGAACTCCGGCATCTGGACCACGTCCACGGGCGGCCGCCACAGGCGCCACAGGCGCAGGCGATACAGGATGATGAAGCGTCGGATCTGCTCGACCGACGCGCTGATGGGGCCCGTGTACCGCGGGAACAGGTCCCGATCCGCATCGCGCATCCCCGCCGCGACCACCCGCTGCTCCGCACCCGCTCGCCGGATGGCCTCGAACAGCGGCGCCTGCGCCGCCCGCGCCTTCACCTCCGCGATCAGCGTGATGTTGGCCGGCAGGTCCGCGAGCACCTCGTCGATCGTCGGGATGCGCAGCCCCTGGCCGCGGTACGGGAAGGTCTGCCCGCCGTCCGGCGTGAAGCGATGACCGGCGTCCAGCCGCCGCAGCTCCTCGAGCGTGAGATCCGCCACGCGCCCCGTCCCGTCCGTCGTGCGATCCACCGTCGGGTCGTGGATGACGACGCAGTGCCCGTCCGCCGTCGCGTGGACGTCCAGCTCGATCGCGTCCACCGCCCAGTCCTCCACCGCGCGCCGGAACGCGTAGAGCGTGTTCTCGGGATACAGGCCCGCGCCGCCGCGGTGCGCGATGAACTGCGGCCGCCGCGCCACGGCGGGATGTGGCGGGCGGCCACCGCGTCGGCGCGGTGTCGGCGCCGCGGCGGGCCCGCTGCCCGCCGATGCCGGACCAGCGCTCATTCGTCTCCCCGCAGCCGCGCCAGCTCGAGGCGCTCCACGTCGTCGACCGGGAGCTGGTACAACCGGTACAGGACCAGGTCCAGAAGGCGCTCCGTCAGGTGCCGCGCCGCACCGTCCTCGTCATCCTCATCAGGACCGGTGCCCGTCACGCACCGCTCCGCGAGGAAGACGAGCAGATCTTCCACCACCTCCGGGCGCGGCGATGCGGGAACCGGCGAGTCCGTCCCCGCTTCGCGAAGCAAGAGGCCATCGATGAACGCGAGGAAACCGGGGAACGCGAACTCCGCCATCCCGTCGCGTGCTCGCGGATCGTCGCCGGTGAGCTTCTCCCATGCCAGCTCGTTCCAGTACAGCTCCTCCGCTTCCTCGCGCAGGAAGCGGCGGCGCTCCGGCGGCAGCGCCGGCGCCGACGGCACGACGAGCGAGCGCTTGAGCAGGCGCTCGATCCGCGCCCGGCGCTGCGCCAGGTACATTCGCGGTTCGACGTCGCGGGGGCGGCTGGTTCGCTCGCTCATGGTTCTCGTCCGAGCTGCGGGATTCACTGCGCAGCTAACATACGCCGCCTGCCGGCACTCGGCAAACGCTCCCACGATGACGAACGCGCCCGCCGGTCGGACACCGGTCGGGCGCGCTCCTGTCAGGCGCCGCGGGCCGCTCTTCAGCTACGGCGGAACTGCTGCCGCCGCGCGCGCCGCCGCGCAGCGTTGGACTTCCGCTTCCGCTCCTCGCTCGGCTTCTCGTAGTACTTCTTCCGGCGAAGATCGCTGAAGATACCCGCACGCTGTACCTGACGCTTGAAACGCCGCAGCGCACGATCGAGGCTGTCGCCGTCCTCGAGAATCACCTGCGCCACTCGCTCACCACCTTTCGTCATGGACTGCGACGCGCCGACGGGTTCACCCGTGCTGACGCGCTGCGTTCGGCAGGACCGCGGGCCGGCCGCGGCGCGTTCCCGCCGGCCCGGTCGTTCCGTAGCCTTACAAATATGGCGGTAGACGCCCCGCGAGGCAACCCTCAGGGCACGCCGCTTGCCACCTTCGCCGCGGGGACCGCGAACGGAGGGAGCATGCCCGCGAAACGACGCCGCAGCCGCCGCCAGCCGCAGCCACACGACGCACGCGAGCGTGCCGCCGCCCGCGACCGCGAGAGCGCACCGATCCGCGAGCTCGTCGAGTTCGAGACCGCGACGGAGGGGTCCACCGCGGAGCCGCGGGGCGAGAGCGGAACGCTGCCCGGCTCGGTCGGCGGCACCACCGGAACGGCCGGCCGCGCGCCGGGCATTCAGACGCCCGGCGCAAAGACCCCGGGCTTTCCCGGGATCAGCCCCGAGGAGGCCAGGCGGCTGCGCGGCAAGAAGCGCGGAAGGCCACGCGCGGGCGAGCCGTAGCCCCCGTCGTTACTCGTAGCGAAGCGCGACGATCGGATCCAGACTCGCGGCGCGCCGCGCGGGCCAGATCCCGAAGAAGAGGCCGACCGCGCCGGCGAACGCCACTGCGAGCACGAGCGACTCGGGGGCGACCGCGGTGTTCCACTCCGCGAGCCGCTGGAGCGCGTACGCCCCGCCGATGCCGAGTCCGAGGCCGAACAGGCCGCCCGCCAGGCACAGCACCAGCGCCTCGATCAGGAACTGCAACATGATGTCGCGACGGCGTGCGCCGAGCGCCTTGCGGATGCCGATCTCCCGCGTGCGCTCCGTCACCGACACGAGCATGATGTTCATGATGCCGATGCCGCCGACCACGAGCGAGACGAGCGCGATACCCGCGAGCAGGAAGGTGAACGTGCGCGTGGTCTCCTGGAACGTGGTGAGCAGCGTCGCCTGGTTGCGGATGTTGAAGTCGCTGGGCTGGCCCGGACGCAGGCGGTGCTCACGCCGGATCACCGCATCGATCTCGGCAATCGCGTCGTCCATGGTTTCTTCGCTGGTCGCCTGCACCAGGATCGAACGGACACGATCCGTGCCGAACACGCGGAACTGCGCCGTCGCGAGCGGGATGTAGATCGCCTCGTCTGGGTTGGCCCAGCCCTGGTCGCCTCGCTCGGCAAGGACGCCGATCACCTCGAACGGGATGCCGCGGATGCGGATGGTCTGGCCCACGAGCGAGCCGGTGACGGGCACCCCGATCCGCTCGCCGACGCGCGCCCCCAGCACCGCGACGCGCCGACGCCCTCGCTCCTCGCCTTCCGTGAAGTAGCGCCCCACCGCGACGTGCTGGTTCTGGATCGACGGGTAGCTCGCCCACACACCGAAGATCTGCGTGTTCGAGTTGCCCGAGCCGAACTCGACCTGGAGCCGCCGCTCCATCTCGGGGCTCACCGCGCGGATCGCCTTCGGCTCGCGCATGAGCGCCTCGGCGTCGCGCGCGGTCAGCCGCCTCTCGCCCCGGTCGATGCCGCCCCAGAACTGCTGCCCCGGACGCACGGTCAACACGTTCGTGCCAAGCCGTGCGAGGCGCTCTTCGACGGCGCGCTGCGCGCCCTCGCCCAGCGCGACCATCGTGATCACGGCCGCGATGCCGATGATGATGCCGAGCGTCGTGAGGAACGCGCGCATCTTGTTCGCGCGGATCGCGCCGAGCGCTACGCGGAGGATCTCGCCCCCGAGCATGGGTCAGCGCCCCTGTCCCGGGAAGATGCCGCCCGCCCGCTGGCGCATCCGGTCCGCGAACTGTTGCTGCTGTTGCTGGAGCCGCGCGACGGACATCATCACGACCTCCTCACCCGGCTCCAGCCCGCTGATGACCTCGGTGTGGTCCCAGTCGTTGAGCCCGATCACGACCCGCCGGGGCTGCGGCCCCTTGGGCGTCACGACGAAGACGAACCCCGGCCGCGTGCGCGACCCGTCCTGCGCCACCACCCCGCCCCCGCCCGGGAACCCGCCCGGCCGCATCCCGCCGCGCGCGCCCCCCGGGCCGCCCGGGCCACCCGCGCCGCGGCACTCGCGCAGCCGCGCGCGTTCCGCATCGCTCAGGCCCTCCAATCCGCCCGTGCGGATGCGATCCCGCAGCGCGGCGCAGTCCGCGGGCGCTCCACCCGAGGCCGCGAGCGCCGCCGCCGGCGCGGACCCGCCCGGCCCCGCCTCGCCCGCCGCGGGCGCATCGTTGCCTGCCGGCGCGCCCATGCCGCCGCGCATGGCCGCGCGCACGTCCTCCTCGCGCAGCCCGAGCACCGCGCCGGCGGCAAACAGGTCGCGTGGGCCGACGATCGCCGCGTTCGGCACGGTCACGACGTCCTCACGTCGCGCGACCTCGATCTGCACCTCCGCGTTCATGCCCGGGTTGAGCAAACGCTCGGCGTTGTCCAGCAGGACGAGCACCGGAAACATGGTCACGTTCTGCTCGACGACCGCCTGCGGCTCGATCTTCAGGACTTCGCCGATGAAGACCCGGCCGGGGTACGCCTCCACCATCACGCGTGCGGTCAGCCCGGGCCGGATCTGGCCGATGTCGGTCTCGTCCACCAGGGTCCGCACCTGCATCTGCGACAGGTCCGCCATCTGGAGCAGCGACGTACCGCCCGAGATGTTCTGGCTGGCCGACGCGATGATCGTTCCGATCTCGACGCTCCGCTGGATGATCGTGCCGCCGATCGGAGCGCGGACCGTGACGTCGCCCAGGCGCTCACGCGCGAGCTCGAGGTTCGTGCGCGCCTTGACCAGTTGCGCCCGCGCGTTCGCCTCCTCCAGCGCCGCAGACTCGTATTCCTGCTCCGTGACGACGTTCGCCTTGCGCAGCTCCTCGACACGCTGCTTGTGTGCTTCCGTCGTCGCCAGGCGTGCCTCGGCGACCGCCAGGTCGGCCTCTGCCTGCGCGAACGCATTGCGCACATCGCGCGGGTCGATCTCCACGAGCAGCGCGCCTCGCTCGACGTCCTGCCCCGTCTCCACATGGATGCGTAGCACTTCGCCGGACGCCTTCGACTTCACCTCGACCAGACGCACCGGCTCGATCAGGCCGGCCGCCTCGGCGAGCACCTCGAGATTCCGCCGTTCCGCGACTGCGAGTTGCAGCTCGCCGTTGCCCTCCGTGGCATGCGAGCCGCCGCACGCGAGCACCGCGACACCCGCGAAGAACGAAACCGTCGCGATCAGCCCCTTGCGAAGCACTGCCCTCACCGTACACCTCCGTGATGTATCTTTGGCTCGCCCGGCGTGCTGCTCCCGCGGCGCCCGTTCCGTACGTCCTGCTCGATCAAGCCGTCCCGCAGGGTGATGATGCGTTGGGCGTGTGCGGCGATGTCGTGCTCGTGCGTGACCAGCACGATCGTCTGCCCGTGGCGGTGCAGCTCCTCGAACAGCGCCATGATCTCCT
>Ga0079224_100008571_pt1 | contig 13866 bp, 15 predicted proteins | sample Stecom2015_FD_80414 | JGI IMG/M metagenome (GOLD analysis project Ga0079224, IMG submission 80414) | Agricultural soil microbial communities from Utah to study Nitrogen management - Steer compost 2015 | ecosystem: Environmental > Terrestrial > Soil > Agricultural land | place: USA: Utah... | reverse complement strand
TCGCCGATCACGAGATTTTCAGTCTTGCGCCGCTCGCCGAGCCAGATGCAACGCGATGAACCTCGCCCTCCCCTCCCTCTCCCGCTGGAGCGACCTCACGCTGTTCGGCCTGCGCGCGCTGACGGGCGCGTTCCTGATGCACGAGACGTGGGACAACGTGACCAGCCGCGCGCGGATGGGCGAGTTCGTCGAGTTCCTCGCGCAGCACGGCTTCCCCCTGCCATGGCTGCTCGCGCCGCTGTCGGTGGCGATCCAGTTCGGCTGCGGCGCGCTGCTCGTCGCCGGACTGCTGACGCGCTGGGCAGGCTTGCTGATCGCGGCGAATTTCACGATCGCAGTGCTGATGGTCCACTTCGACGAGCCGTTCCGCGGCTGGTGGCCGGCGATCGTGCTGATATTCCTCGGCCTGCACTTCGCCGCGGCCGGCTCGGGCAAGTTCGGGCTCGATGCGTTGTTCGGGAAGCGGCGGTGAGTGCGCGCAGGCAAATCGTTGGTGCCGCAGTTTTGGCATTATTCGGCTGCACCGATGCGGTTGAGGAGACCAATCGCGAGTGGAACGCTTTGAACGTGAACGCCGTAAGGCGAACACTTGGCCCGACCGCGACGCCGGAGTTCCGGAACATCGAATTTGTCGGCGTGAGCATCCCAAGCACTTGCGGTGAATTCAGGGCGCATCCCGGTGAAGAATTTCGCCGCTTTGTTGGCCATGGCCCAGGCAACCTGTTTCTCGAAGGCGAAGGCGAACAAGAGCACTTCGATGCGATGTGGACTCTGAGCTGCGTGAAACCCGAATGACCGATAACCCCACCCTCTCCCCCCAGCGCCAGCCGGAGGACCAGGACGCGGCGCTGCGCCCCAAGAACCTCACCGAGTTCGTCGGCCAGGAGGCCGCGCGCGAGAACTTGCGCGTCTTCATCGAGGCCGCGCGCGGGCGCGGGGAGGCGATGGACCATGTGCTGTTCTTCGGCCCGCCGGGGCTCGGCAAGACCACGCTGGCGCAGATCGTGGCGCGCGAGATGGGCGTCGGCTTCCGCGGCACCTCGGGCCCGGTGATCGCCCGCGCCGGCGATCTTGCCGCGCTGCTGACCAACCTCGAGCCGCACGACGTGCTGTTCATCGACGAGATCCACCGGCTCAATCCGGTGGTCGAGGAGGTGCTCTACCCGGCGATGGAGGACCGCGCGCTCGACCTGATCATCGGCGAGGGCCCTTCGGCGCGCTCGGTGCGGATCGACCTGCCGCCGTTCACGCTGATCGGCGCGACCACCCGCCAGGGGCTGCTGACCACTCCGCTGCGCGATCGCTTCGGCATCCCGGTGCGGCTTAGCTTCTACACCGTGCCCGAGCTCGAGCGCGTGGTGACGCGCGGCGCCACGCTGCTCGGCATCGCCATCGATCCCGCGGGCGCGCGCGAGATCGCCCGCCGCAGCCGGGGCACCCCGCGCGTCGCCGGGCGGCTGCTGCGCCGGGTGCGCGACTTCGCCCATGTTGCCGGCGCGGGCACGATCACCGCCGAGCTGGCCGACCGGGCGCTGCTCAGGCTCGAGGTGGATTCGCTCGGGCTCGATGCGATGGACCGGCGCTACCTGCTGATGATCGCCGAGACCTACAACGGCGGCCCGGTCGGCGTGGAAACGCTCGCCGCGGGGCTCGCTGAGCCGCGCGACACGATCGAGGACGTGGTCGAGCCGTACCTGATCCAGCTCGGCCTCGTCGCCCGCACGGCGCGCGGGCGCTGCCTCAACGAATCGGGCTGGAAGCACCTCGGGCTGGCTCCGCCCGGGGGGGCGCAGGGAGGGCTGTTCGACCCGGGGAAGTAGGCGAAAGCGTTAACGCGGCGTTGGGAATGGGGCGCGCTTCGGTTCCAGTTCGGGACAGACCGCGGTTTCGCCGCCTTCGCGGATGCAAAAACTGCCTCCGGCGAGGCCGAATCGTGGTTAACGCGATTGTCGCGGGGCGTGTCGCCTGCGCTTCTGCCAGCGACAGGAGGTCCAGGGCGTCCGTCCGGGCGTTCATCCGGCCTCCCCCGTTGCTGAGAGACGAAGCATGTCTATTCGCAGTGCCCTCGCGAAATTGTCCGCCGCCGCGGCCGGTGGCGCGCTGATCGGCGGTGCCGCCCACGTGGCCGAGCCGCAGGCCGCGACGACCAGCTACAAGTCGGTCAAGGCGCAGCCCGTCAAGTCGGTCAAGTCGCAGCCTCGCCCCGTGCCGCCGCGTCCGGAACCGCGGATCGCCCGTGTGATCCCGCCCGAGCCCGAGCCGGAATACGCGATGGTGCCGGTCCCGATGCCGCTGCCGCAGCAGCAGCCGGCGCCGGCGATGACCTGCTGCGGCAGCAGCGGCGGCACCCCGATCGTCATCGGCGGATCGAGCGGCTGGGGGGGCGGCTTCGGCGGCTTCTTCGGCGGCTTCGTCGGCGGCAGCAGCAGCGGCAGCGTGAGCCTGTCGACCACGACCACGACCTCGGGCTCGACCAGCAGCGGGATCGACATCGACATCGACGTCAACGGCAGCTCCACGTCGACCTCGACGAGCTCGGGCACGATCACCAGCACGACCACTTCGAGCTCGGGCACGGTGACCAGCACCACGTCGACGTCGGGCAACGTCTCGACCAGTACTTCGACCTCGGGCAACATCACCTCGAGCACTTCGACTTCGACCAGCTCGTCGACGTCGAGCTCGACCAGCTCCTCGACTTCCAGCTCGACGAGTTCGTCGACTTCGAGCTCGACCAGCGGCGGCACCTCTGGCTGCCACAAGTGCCCGTCGTCCTCGGGCGGCTCGACTTCGGGCACCCAGGTGCCCGAACCGTCGATGGTCCTGCTGTTCGGCGCCGGTGCCGCGGCGGTGTTCTCGCGGCGCCGGAAGAAGGCAGCCGAAGCGGCCTGAGCCCACAGTTCAAATGCCGTCGGCACCGGGATTCGGCGGCCGGCGGCATGAATTGTATGGAATCGGCGCCAATTGTAGAGCGTATTCCGCGATCAGGACCAATATAGATCCAATAACGGCTGAATCGAATCGAGCCGTGGGTCGTAAGGGAATATACGTAACTTGGGTTACTCGCTCCACAAGGGGCCGGCCGAAGGCGATCCGTTCTCGTCCGAGTTCCACACGTTGTCGCACGATCTTCGGACGCCGCTCAACCACATCAACGGATTTGCCGAACTGCTGCTCCTTCACGGCGGGCTCGACAGCACGCAGGAAAGCTACGTCGAGGCGATCCTGCGCTCGAGCCACGCGCTGAAGGAGACGGTGCTGGCCTATCTCGAACAGGCGCAGGCGCAGATGCCCGACCGCCGCTGACCCGGCACCGACAGGTTTCCCGCGTCGTCCGTGCCCTGGCGACGGCGGGGTGAAGGACGGCCTCGGGTCTGCGGCCGTCCTTCCTTTTTGCGCTCAGGACTCCTCCGCCGTGATCCAGCGCACGCCCGGGCCGTCGGTCCGGATCACGTCGGCCAGCTCCCAGACGTTTGCGTAGCCGTAGCCGACCAGGTTGATGAACGTCGGGATGTTGAGCGCGAGTTCGACCTTCTTGGTGACGACCGGCGGGCGGTCGTCGGCGAAGTTGTTGTTGCAGTAGATATAGACCGGCCGGGTCCGGTCGGGGCCGAGTACTTCGGCAAGCTTCTCGGCGGTGAAGTCGGGCAACGGCAGGTTGACCGCACCCTCGAGGTGACCCTGCGCAAAGGCCGTTTCCGAGCGCGCGTCGAGCAGGATCGCGCCTTCGGCGCGCACCCGCTCGGCGAACGCGTTCCACGGCAGGCGGCGCGCCTCGCGGTATTCGCCGACCTTGCCGGCAAGCTCGACGAAGGCCGGATAGTCGATCAGCGGGTTGTCGGGCGGGCTCTCGGCCCGGGCCGGAGCCGCGAGGGTCGCGACGGCGGCGGCGAGAAGCGACAGGCGAACGATCGGATGCATGCGGCGCTCCCTTCGTCGCGATGCTGTACCCGCGGCGGCTACCTGCGATGAACGGCGAACGGCCGCCGGCACGACGTTGCTGCGCCCGGGCCCATCTTCTACGATCCGGGGCATGCTGTTCCTGCTCCATGGCGCTCCCGGCGACGGCTCGCTGTGGGAGCCGGTCGTATCGAGGCTGCCAGCCGGGATTCGCGTGGGCACGCCGACCTTCCGCTGCTTCGGACCCGGAGCGGAGGCCTCGGCCGCCGCGTTCGGCACCGCCGTGCACAGCCGCCAGCTGATCGAATGGCTCGAGGCCGCACACGAGCGGCCGGCGGCGGTGGCGGCGTGGTCCTATTCGACCCACGTGGTGCTCGACGCCTTGCTGCAGCGGCCCGACCTCATTGCGCGCGCCTTCCTGTACGAACCCGGCCTGCACACCTATCTCGACGATCCCGAGGAGCTGCGAGCCTATGGCGAGGACGCGCAGGCGGCCTTCGGCCCGGTGGCCGAAGCCCTGCAGCGCGACGGCCCGCTGCGGGCGGTCGAGGCGCTGTTCGACAGCTCGGGCGGCCGCGGCTGCTTCGCGGCGTTGCCGCCCGGGCGGCGCGAACGCTACCTTGCCGGCGCGCAGGTCATGCCGCTGCTGATGGGCGGCGGCCAGCCGCCCGCGCCGATCACCGCAGGCGACCTCGGGCGCATCGCCGTGCCGGTCACCGTCGCGATGGGCGCGCGGACGCGGCCGCTGTTCGCGATCGCCTCGCGCGCGGTGGCGCGGTCAATCCCCGGGGCGCGGCTGACGGTCGTCGACGATGCCGACCACATGCTCCCCGAAACCGATCCGGGCCGGTTCGCGGCCTTGCTCGAAGCCTGGCTCACCCTCTGAGCCGGCCGTCTGTCATGAAGGACGGTCGAGCCGGCGCCACGGTTCGAGCCGGTACCACTGGGTGACGACGTACTTGACGCCGCGCTCGACCGGGTTCCCTGCGTGGAGCACGGCGCGGTTGGGGCGGCCCTGGCGGTCGAGGTTGTCCCACGCGACGAGCATCCCCGTTTCGGGCCGGATCGCCAGGCCGAGCCGTGGGAAGTCGGTCTCGCCGCCGGCCTCGACTTCGTTGAGGTAGAGCATCGCGGTCCAGGTTCGCTGCCCGCCGCGCAGCCGCTCGCGCTGCCAGTGCTCGCGCTCGGGCCGGAAGACGTCGGTGTGGTTCCGGTAACGCTCGCCCGGGCGATAGCGCTGGCCCTGCAGCGGCTCGGCATGGTCCCGGTCGAGGCCGAGCAGCGCGTCGATCCGGCGGCCCAGCTCGAGCTCGGCGGGATCGTTGCCGAAATAGTGGGTCGAGCTGGTGCGGATGTCGGTCCGTCCGCTGCCGCCGTCGTTGAACAGCGGCGAGGGCTGCGCGCCGCGTTCGATCAGGGCGAGCAGCGCCGCGCATTCCTCGGGCGAGGCGAAGCCGGGCACCGTGTAGAGGTCCGCTTCGCGCCCGCCGCGGGGTTCGGCGCGCGGGTCCTCCGCGAGCGTCGCCCGCACGGCCGCGCCGACCGCGGCCAGACGCCGCGGATCGGCCTTTTCGTCCGCCGCCTTGCGCAAGCCAAGGCGGGCCAGCAGGCTCAGGACGCGAGCTTCCGCAGCACGTAGTGGAGGATGCCGCCGTTGCGGTAGTACTCCATCTCGTTGGCGGTATCGATCCGGCACTTTGCGACGAAGGTGAACTGCGAGCCGTCGGGCCGGGTCACCTCGACCTCGACGTCCTGCCCCGGCGTCAGCGCGGCGAGGCCGCGGATGGTGAAGCTGTCGTCGCCGGTCAGGCCGAGCGTCGCGCGGCTCTCGCCCTCGCGGAACTGCAGCGGCAGCACGCCCATGCCAACGAGGTTCGAGCGGTGGATGCGCTCGAAGCTCTCGACGATCACGGCCCGCACGCCGAGCAGGTTGGTGCCCTTGGCGGCCCAGTCGCGGCTCGAACCGGTGCCGTATTCCTTGCCCGCGATGACGACCAGCGGCGTGCCGTCGGCCTTGTGCTTCATCGCCGCGTCGTAGATCGCCATCGTCTCGCCGGCATACCTGGTCATGCCGCCTTCGACGCCGGGGACCATCTCGTTGCGGATGCGGATGTTGGCGAAAGTGCCGCGCATCATCACTTCGTGGTTGCCGCGGCGGCTGCCGTAGGAATTGAAGTCGCGTCGTTCGACCTGGTGCTCGAGCAGGTAGCGGCCCGCCGGGCTGTCGGCCTTGATCGAGCCGGCCGGGCTGATGTGGTCGGTGGTCACCGAATCGCCGAGGATCGCCAGCGGCTTCGCGCCGACGATGTCGGTGATCGGCGCCGGCGTCATCGTCATGCCCTCGAAGTACGGCGGGTTGGCGACGTAGGTGCTGCCCGGGCGCCACTGGTAGGTGTCCGAGCCGGTCACGTCGATCTTCTGCCAGTGCTCGTCGCCCTTGTAGACGTCGGCATAGCGCGCCTCAAACATGGTCCGGTCGATGTTGCCCGAGCGGATCGTGGCGATCTCGTCGTTGCTCGGCCAGATGTCCCTGAGGAACACCGGCTCGCCGTCGTTGCCGGTGCCGATCGGGGTCGAGACGATGTCCTCGGTCACCGTGCCCTTGAGCGCGTAGGCGACCACCAGCGGCGGGCTGGCGAGGAAGTTGGCGCGCACGTCGGGGCTGACGCGGCCCTCGAAGTTGCGGTTGCCCGAGAGCACCGAGGCGGCGACGATGTCGTTGCCGTTGATCGCCTTGCTGATCGGCTCGGCCAGCGGGCCCGAGTTGCCGATGCAGGTCGTGCAGCCGTAGCCGACGAGGTCGAAGCCGAGCGCGTCGAGGTGCGTCTGGAGCCCGGCCTTCTCGAGGTAGTCGGTGACCACCTGCGAGCCCGGGGCGAGGCTGGTCTTGACCCACGGCTTGGGCTTGAGGCCCTTTTCGTTGGCTTTCTTGGCGACGAGCCCGGCGGCGATCAGCACGTCGGGGTTCGAGGTGTTGGTGCAGCTGGTGATCGCCGCGATCACCACGTCGCCGTCACCGATGTCGTGCTCCTTGCCCTCGACCGCGCAGCGCGTCGCGGCCGACTTGCCGTAGACGGTCCGCAGCTCCTCGTTGAACAGGTCGTCGACCTCGGGCAGCTCGACCTTGTCCTGCGGGCGCTTGGGACCCGCCAGCGAGGGCACGACGCTGCCGAGATCGAGCTCGAGCGTGTCGGTGAACACCGGGTCGGGCGCGGCGGGATCGAGCCACAAGCCCTGCTCTTTCGCGTAAGCCTCGACCAGCGCGATCTGGTCCTCCTCGCGGCCGGTAAGCCGCAGGTAGTCGAGCGTCTTGTCGTCGATCCCGAAGAAGCCGCAGGTCGCGCCGTACTCGGGCGCCATGTTGGCCAGCGTCGCACGGTCGGCGAGGCTCAGCGAGGCGAGGCCCGGACCGAAGTACTCGACGAACCGCCCGACCACGCCGCGCGCGCGCAGCATCTGGGTGCAGGTCAGCACGAGGTCGGTTGCGGTCACGCCTTCCTTGAGGCGCCCGGTCATCTTGAAGCCGACGACTTCGGGAATCAGCATCGAGACCGGCTGGCCGAGCATCGCCGCCTCGGCCTCGATCCCGCCGACGCCCCAGCCGAGCACGCCGAGCCCGTTGACCATCGTCGTGTGGCTGTCGGTGCCGACGCAGGTGTCGGGATAGGCGACCATCGCCCCGTCCTGGTCTAGGCTGGTCCAGACGCACTGGGCGATGTGCTCGAGGTTGACCTGGTGGCAGATGCCGGTGCCCGGCGGCACGGCCTTGAAGTTGGCGAGGCTCTTCGAGCCCCACTTGAGGAAGTCGTAGCGCTCGAGGTTGCGCTGGTACTCGAGCTCGACGTTCTTCTCGAACGCCCTCGGATGGCCGAACTCGTCGACCATGACCGAGTGGTCGATCACCAGGTGCACCGGCACCAGCGGGTTGATCTTCGAGGTGTCCCCGCCGAGCCGGGCGATCGCATCGCGCATCGCCGCGAGGTCGACCACGCAGGGGACGCCGGTGAAGTCCTGCATCAGCACCCGCGCCGGGCGGTACTGGATTTCCTTCCCCGTCACCGGGTTCTGCTGCCAGTCGGCGATCGCTTGGATGTCGCCGACCGAGACGGTGAAGCCGGCATCCTCGAACCGCAGCAGGTTCTCGAGCAGGACCTTCATCGAGAACGGCAGGCGCGAGACGTCGCCGATCTTCTCCGCGGCCTTGGCGAGCGAGTAATAGGCATAGGCCTTGCCGCCGACGTTGAGCGTGCTGCGGGTGTCGAGCGAGTTCTTGCCGACCTGGGTCATGGGCGAGCGTCCTCCGGATCTGCTGCTCCCGGCCGCGACGGGGCCGGATTTGCGCTGGCGCTTGCGCGTTCGAGGCCGCGAGGTCAAGGTGGGGACAGGCAGGAAATCGACCCATGGCCCTTGGACAACCCGGCAGGCGCAACGAACCGCTCCACGTCGTCCCGATGGCGCTCGCGCTCGTGCTGGCGGCGTTCCTGGGGGGCGCGGTCGGGCTGGTCTGGCAGTCGGCCGGGTTCGGCGACGACGACGAGCCGGAAGCCGCTCCGGAGGAGCCGGCGCCCTAGGTCGCGGTCTGCTCGGTCGGCCGCCGCGGCGCGGCGATCCAGCAGGCGCCGACGATCAGCCCGGCGCCGAGCAGGACCGGCAGCGTGACGCGCTCGGCGAAGAACAGCCAGCCGAACAAGGCCGCCCACAGGAACCCGGAGTACTCGAGCGGCACCAGCGCCTGCGCCTCGGCGCGCGCATAGGACCAGGCGAGGAGCAGTACCGCCGAGAGCGCGAGGGCGGCCGCCGCGGCGATCGCCGGCCAGGTCTCGCGCGCCGGCATGACGAAGGCGAGCGGCGCGAACGCCAGCAGCACGAGACAGACCACGCCGGTCTGGAACGCCGCCACCTCGAGCGGCCCCGCGGCGAGCGCCTGCTGCCGCTGGAGCACGAGGTTCCAGGCATAGAGCAGAGAGGAAACGAGCACCGACCCGGTGCCCCAGGCCGCCTCTTCCGACCAGCCGCCGCTGCCGGCCCGGCCGAACGCGATCACGGCGACGCCGGCGAGCCCGACCAGCGAGGCGCCCACCGCGCCCGGCCGGATGCGCTCGCCGAGCAGGATCGCCGCGAGGTAGAGCGCGATCAGCGGCGCGACGAACGACAACGCGATCCCTTCGGCGAGCGGGATCCGGGCGATTCCCCAGAAGAAGGTGAAGGCCATCGCCGAGGCTACCGCGCCGCGCACGAGGTGGATGCGCATCGCAGCGCGGCCCGGCCAGCCGCGGCGGGCCACCAGCCACACCGGGCCGATGACCGCCAGTCCGAGCACGTTTCTCAACAGCAGCGCGCTGAACGCACCGACGGCGAGCGCGGCCGACTTCATCAGCGCGTCCATCAGCGAGAACAGGCCGACGGCCGCGAGAGTCACGGCGAACGGCAGCAGCGGATGGTCGCGCGTCATCGCCTGCCGCTTTAGGGCTTCCGCCGTTGCGGACAATCCACGGTGCGTCGGGATTCAGGCGCCAGTCAGCCGCCCTGCTTGATAGCGGGCCTTGAAACGGGCAGAATCCGCCACACGTGGCCCGGATGCGCCCGCCCGCCTGTGGGGGCAAACTGAAGGCGAACAGGGCAGATCTTGCGATGAAAGTCATGTTGCGAACGACCTTGCTGGCCGGCCTGGCCTCCGTACTTGCGCTGCCTGTGGCGGCGCAGGGCCTCGCGCCGCAACCCGTGCTCGAAGAGGACGCGGTCGAGGTGACCTCGAACCCGGTGGTCCAGCAGCTGACGCTGCCGCCGACGCCGGTCTACCCGGCGGTCATGCAATGGCCGGTCGAGCATGCGCGAACGCTGCTCGCGGTCGTCGAGAGCATCGACGCCGAGGGCCTCAAGCCCGAGGACTACCGTCCTGGCGAGCTGCGCGCGGCGATTGAGGCCGGCGAGGGGCCGCGGCTCGACGAGGTCGCCAGCCGGGCGTTCACCTGGCTGGTCGAGGACCTGCGCGACGGACGCACGCCGATGACGGCGCGACGGCAGTGGTTCGTGGTCGATCCCGACGCCGACGTGATCCCGACCGGCAAGGTCATGACCGAGGCGCTCGCCACCGGCGACATCGCCGGCGCGCTGACTTCGGTCCTGCCGACGCATCCCGATTACGCCGCGCTCAAGGCCGAGCTGGCCGCGACGCCCGCCGGCGACACCCGCCGCCGCGCGCTGATCCGCGCCAACATGGACCGCTGGCGCTGGCTGCAGCGCGATCTCGGCGGGCAGTACCTGCTGACCAACGTGCCCGAGTACCAGCTGCGCCTGATGGTCAACAATCGGATCGTCCGCACCTATCGCACGATCGTCGGCAAGCCCGGGCGCACCGCGACTCCGCAGCTCGCCGAGACGGTCGAAGGCGTGATTTTCAACCCGACGTGGACCGTGCCGCAGTCGATCGTGAAGGGCGAGGGTCTCGGCGCGCGCGTGCTGAGCAACCCGGCCTGGGCGCGCGCCAACGGCTATACCGCCACCCGCGGTGCCAACGGCTACGTCAGCGTGGTCCAGCAGCCCGGGCCCGGCAACTCGCTCGGGCTGATGAAGCTCGACATGCCCAACCCGCACGCGATCTTCCTGCACGACACGCCTTCGCGCCACCTGTTCGCCAACGAGAACCGCGCGCTGAGCCACGGCTGCATCCGCACCGAGCGCGCGCTCGAGCTGGCGATGACCATCGCCATCCTCGGCCAAGGCGCCACGCGCGACGAAGCCGTGGCGATCTCGACCTCGGGCAAGTACACGCGGGTGCCGGTGGTGAAGTCGATGCCGGTCTACATCACCTACTTCACGATGGGGCGCGACATCGACGGCCAGTTGAGGGCCTTCGACGACATCTACGGCCGCGACGCGCCGGTGCTGGCGAGCTTCGAGGCGCCCCGCGTCGGCAACCGCGCGCGGGTGACCAACGAGGAAGTGATCGAGATCGTCGACGACCTGCAGACCTCTTGAGTTGCACTACCGCGCTTCGCGCTACTTGAGCGCGGGTTGAGTGGCGCTGCTGGAGTGCGCGGAGTGCCTCAGCCGAGGCCGAGGCGGTCGGCGAACAGCAGGCGGCCGCCCGAGAGGTTGGCCAGCACGTAGAGGAAATCGTCGGGCGCGAAGGCGAAACAGCCGTTCGAGCGGCCGAGGCGGCCCCAACGCTCGACGTGCTCGGGGCGCGCATAGTCGGCCGCGTGCATCACGATCAGCCGTTCGAGCGCGTTCGAGTTGTCGGGGTCGAGCCCGCCGAGCCGCACCGAGGTGCCGTAGCGGCCGGTGTACCATTCCCAGCTGACGTAGGCCCCGCGGCTGGTGGCGTTCGAGCCCGGCACGTTGGAGAACCACTTGAGCCAGCCGTCGTGCTCGGGGTCGGAGCCCGAGCCGTGGGCGACGCGGAACGACTGGACGGTGCCGTTCTCGAGGTTGGCGAAATGGAACCGCGGCAGCGCCGAGTGCACGCCGAAGTCGGCGATCCCGGCGATGTCGCGGCGCCACAGCACATCGCCCGCGCGCGCAACCTCGCGTCGCGCGATCTCGAGAATCTGCGTCGATCGCGCGTCGAGCCCGCTCGGTTGTGCGAAGACCCGTCCGGGAACCGTCAGGGCCCCGGCCGCCGTCGCCGCCGATGCGATGAAGCTCCGCCTGTCCATGCGCGGCATAATGCCCTGTCCCTCCGTGGATTGTCCAGCCGCCGCCGCCATCCGCCTAGCGTCCGCCGCCGAGCGTCATCGTCTCGGGTCCCATCTCGACTCGCGGAACCTGCGCGAGAAACGACTGGCCGAGCAGCGAGACCGGCAGGCCTTCGGGAATGACGACCGCCCGCACCCCGCGCGCTTCAAGATCGCCGAGCCGCACGCGGTCGAGCGTCACCCTGACGCCCTCGACCGGGCCGCTCGCGCCGCGCGCGACCGCCTCGGAGTCCGACATGCTCCACGGGACGCCGAGGCTGTCGGCATCCTCGCCGGTCAGCGCCACGACGCTGGCGCCGGTATCGACCAGCATCCGGGTCGACCGTCCTTCGATCTCGACGTCGGCGTAGAAATGGCCGTCGCTTTCGCGCTCGAGGACCACATCGCCCCCGCCCCATCCTCCGCCCTGCGCGACGGTGAGCGTCTCGTCCACCTGGGGCGCGTCGGCTTGCGCGCGTTCCGCGGCAGGCCCGGCACCCTCCGGCGCCAGCCAGGCGACGAACGCGCCCGCGGCGAGAACGGTAGCGATGAGGCCGGCGTACTTCATCCGCGCAGTCTCGCGCGACGGCCCTAACCTCGGGTTAAGCGAAGTTTCCCAAGCGCCTCGAGCGCGGCCCCGTCGACGCGCATGACGGTCCACTCGTCCATTGGCCGTGCGCCGAGCGACTTGTAGAAGCCGATCGACGGCGCGTTCCAGTCGAGCACCGCCCATTCGAGCCGGGCGCAGCCGCGCGCGACCGCGAGCCGCGCCAGCTCAGCGAGCAGCGCCTTGCCGAGCCCGCGCCCCCGCGCCTCGGGCCGCACGAACAGGTCCTCGAGATAGATCCCCGGGCGCCCTTCGAAGGTCGAGAAGTTGTGAAAGAACAGCGCGAAGCCCATCGGCGCGCCGTCGCTCTCTCCGATCAGCACTTCGGCGTAAGGGCGCGCCCCGAACAGCTTCTCGCCGAGTGTGGCCTCGTCGAAGCGGACCTCGTGCGCGAGCTTCTCGTACTCGGCGAGCGCGCGGATCAGCTCGGCGATCAGGGGAAGGTCGTCCGGCGTCGCCGGGCGGATCGCAAGCGCCACCTATTCGGCCGCCTCGGCCGTCGGCTCCTGTGCCGCCTCGATCTCGGCCGCCTTCTGCTCGACCAGCGCGACGATATGGTCGAGCATGTCGGCGTCGGCTACGTGGTGGTCGGTCACGCCCGAGAGGTAGACCATGTGCTTGCCCGCGCCGCCGCCGGTGATGCCGATGTCGGTCTCGCGCGCCTCACCGGGGCCGTTGACCACGCAGCCGAGCACCGAGAGCGACAGCGGAGTCTTGATGTGGCTGAGCCGCTCCTCGAGCGCTTGCACCGTGCGGATCACGTCGAAGCCCTGCCGCGCACAGCTCGGGCACGAGACCACGCGCACGCCGCGGGTCCGGAGGCCGAGCGCCTTCAGGATCTCGAACCCGACGCGCACCTCCTGCTCGGGCTCGGCCGAGAGCGAGACGCGGATCGTGTCGCCGATCCCGGCCCACAGCAGGTTGCCCATGCCGATCGAGCTCTTGACCGTGCCGCCGATCAGCCCGCCGGCCTCGGTGATTCCGAGGTGCAGCGGGCAGTCGACCGCCTCGGCGAGGCCCATGTAGGCGGCGACCGCGAGGAACACGTCGCTCGCCTTCACCGCCACCTTGTATTCGTGGAAGTCGTGGTCCTGCAGCAGCTTGATGTGGTCGAGCGCGGATTCGACGAGCGCCTCGGGGCACGGCTCGCCGTACTTTTCGAGCAGGTCCTTCTCGAGGCTGCCGGCGTTGACGCCGATGCGGATCGCGCAGCCGTTGGCCTTGGCAGCACGGACCACTTCGGCGACGCGTTCGCTGGAGCCGATGTTGCCGGGGTTGATCCTGAGGCAGGCCGCGCCGGCGTCGGCGGCTTCCAGCGCGCGCTTGTAGTGGAAGTGGATGTCGGCGACGATCGGCACGCGCGCCGCGCGGACGATCTGGCCGAGAGCGGAGGTGCTCTCGACGTCCGGGCAGGAGACGCGGATAATGTCCGCTCCGGCGTCCTCGCAGCGGCGGATCTGGTCGATCGTCGCCGCCGCGTCGGAGGTCGGGGTGTTGGTCATGGTCTGCACGCTGATCGGCGCATCGCCGCCGACCGGCACGGTGCCGACCATGATCTGCCGGCTCGGCCGGCGTTCGATCGTGCGCCAGGGGCGGATTGCGTTCATCGGAAAAGCGCGTTCGCTGAAGGAATGGACACCGTGTTCACCGTCCGGCGGGCAAGGCAACGCCCGGACACGGCCG
>Ga0079224_100008570_pt1 | contig 13866 bp, 13 predicted proteins | sample Stecom2015_FD_80414 | JGI IMG/M metagenome (GOLD analysis project Ga0079224, IMG submission 80414) | Agricultural soil microbial communities from Utah to study Nitrogen management - Steer compost 2015 | ecosystem: Environmental > Terrestrial > Soil > Agricultural land | place: USA: Utah... | reverse complement strand
GTCCGCCGACGAGATCCGCGCCGCCTGGGACATCGCCGACAAGCGCAACCTCCACAAGCCGGTGATGGAGCAGCCCCAGTACAACCTCTTCGAGCGGCGGCGGGTCGAGCGCGAGTACGCCCGCCTCTACGAGGACATCGGCCTCGGCCTCACCACGTGGAGCCCGCTCGCCTCCGGGCTCCTCACCGGCAAGTACGTCGACGGGATCCCCGAGGGCAGCCGAGCCACGCTCCCGGGCTACGAGTGGCTCAAGGACCTCCTCACCGACGAGGCCCGCAACGCCAAGGTCCGCAAGCTGGCCGAGGTGGCCGAGGACCTGGGCGCCACCCTCTCGCAGCTGTCGATCGCGTGGTGCGCCCGCAACCCCAACGTGTCGACGGTGATCACCGGCGCCAGCAGCGTCGAGCAGGTCCACGAGAACATGAAGGCGCTCGAGGTCCTGCCCAAGCTCACCGACGACGTGATGGCCCGCATCGACGAGATCATCCGCTGACCCGTGCCGTCGGCGCCCGCCCCCGGGTTCCGCCGGGCGGGCGCGAACGGGCTAGAACTGGTGTCGTGCGTGCCGTCGTCATCTACGAGAGCCTCACCGGCAACACCGCGCGGGCCGGGCAGGCCATCGCCGCCCAGCTGAGCGCTGCCGGCGTCCCCACCACCGCGCACCCGATCACCGCCATCGACTACCAGGCCCTGGCTGACGCCGACCTGGTCATCGTCGGGAGCTGGGTCGACGGGCTCATCCTCTTCGGGCAGCGGCCCGGTCGGCTGGGGCGGATCACCTCCATGCCGACGCTCGTCGGCAAGAAGGCCGTCGTCTACGTCACCTACGCCATCGACGCCGGGAAATCGCTGCAGAAGCTGCACGACGCCGTGGCCGACCGGGGCGCTGAGGTGCTCGGCGGCATCCGCATCCGGCGGGACCGCCTCGACGAGGGCGTGGCCGAGCTCGTCGACCGGGTCCTCGCCGTCACCCAGGCCGCCTGAGCGGCCGTCCCAGCCCCCGCGGCGCTACCAGGGACCGACGCCGCTCACCTTGTCGACGGTAATTCGCACCACGCTGCCCGGCGGCGGGTCGTCCATCGGGGGGAACCGGGCGTCCGGGCCGATGTAGACCCGGGCCAGCTCCTGCAGGAGCTCCGGTGCGCCGCCCTGGCGCACCTCGGCCGTGCCGTGGATCACCAGGTACTCCCGCATCCCGGTCTGCGCCTGGCGGTCCGACTCCACGGACAGGGCGATGCGAGGGTCCCGGGCGAGGTTGCGGAGCTTGCGCCACGGGCCGAGCGAGGCGAACACCACTTGCTCGCCGTCGAGGCCCACCCACACGCAGCTCACGTGGGGGCTGCCGTCGGGGTTGACGGTCACGACGTGGGCGAGGTGGGGGCCCTCGAGCAGTTCGCGGGCGGCGGGGGACAGCGACGGCATGGGCGGCAGCGTACGGCCTCTGGTCCCCGCTCCCGCCCTTCGGGGTAGGTTCGGCCCGTGCCGATCCCGCCGCTCTGGCTCGACGCCCGCAGCCCGGCGCTGGAGGCGGGCCTGGCCCGCATCCGAGCGGAGTTCGACGTCCCCGGGGAGCACTCCCCGGCCGCGCTCGACGAGGCCGCCCAGGCGGCGCGCGCCGTGCTCGGCGCCCTCGACGCCGGGGCCGACCGCGTCGACGCGCGCGACGTCGAGCTGGTCACGATCGACCCGCCGGGCAGCCAGGACCTCGACCAGGCGGTGCACATCGAGCGCCGGGGCCGGGGCTGGCGGGTCCGCTACGCCATCGCCGACGTGCCCGCCTTCGTCGGCCCCGACGGCGCCCTCGCGGAGGAGGTGCAGGCCCGCGGCGTCACGTACTACCTCCCCGACGAGCGAGCCCCGCTGCACCCGCCCCGCATCGGAGAGGACGCCGGGAGCCTCCTGCCGGGCCAGGACCGGCCGGCGCTCCTGTGGGAGATCGACCTCGACGCCGACGGGCAGCCCGAGCGCGTCGACCTGCGCCGAGCGGTGGTCCGCAGCCGAGCCCAGCTCACCTACGCCGAGGTGCAGGCCGAGGTGGACAGCGGCCGCGCCACGGGCACGCTCGCCGCGCTGGCCGAGGTGGGGGAGCGGCGACTCGCCCTCGAGGCGGCCCGCGACGGGGTGAGCCTCGACCTCCCCACCCAGCGCGTCATGGCCGACGGCGGCGGCTTCCGGCTCGAGCACGAGGCGGTCGTTCCGGCCATGGGCTGGAACGCGCAGATCTCGCTCCTCACCGGCATGGTGGCGGCCGAGGCGATGCTGGCCGGTGGCGTCGGGCTGCTGCGGACCCTGCCGCCGCCGGATCCGGAGGTCGTGGCGAAGGTGCGGTGCACGGCGCTCGGGCTCGGCCTCGACTGGCCGGAGGAGGCGTCCTACCAGTCGGTGGTCCGCGGGCTCGACGGCAGCGACCCGCAGGAGGCGGCCGTGCTGATGGTGGCCGCCCGGGGGCTGCGGGGCGCCGGGTACCTCGCCCTCGTGCCCGGCGAGCCGGTGCCGGAGGACCCCGCCGCGCTCCGCCACGCGGCGGTGGCCGCCCCCTACGCGCACGTCACCGCCCCGCTGCGCCGCCTCTGCGACCGGGCCGCGCTCGAGGTGTGCCTGGCCCTCCACGCCGGCTCGAAGGTGCCCGACCACGTCCTGGCGGAGCTGACCGAGCTGCCGCGGGCGATGGCCCGGGCCAGAGGGCGCGAGAGCGGGGCCAGCCGCGCCGCGGTCGACCTCGTGGAGGCGCTGCTGCTCGAGCCGCACGTCGGCGCCGTCGTTCCCGGCACGGTGGTGGCGGTGGGCGAGGACCGGTCCTCCGTCGTGCTCGGCGACCTGGCCGTCGAGGCCACCGTGGACGGCGTCGCCCTGCCACTCGGCGAGCGGGTCCCGCTGAGGGTGACCGGCGTCGACGTGACGGAGCGTCGGGTGGAGCTCGATCCGGCATGATCGCGGCGTTCCTGGACCGGTGCCGCCAGGCGCTCGGGCCTCGCCACGTGCTCACCGATGCCGACGTGGTGGCCGGCCAGAGCGTGGACTGGACCCGCCGGTGGCAGGGCCGGGCCGGGGCGGTCCTGCGGCCCGGCACCACCGACGAGGTGGCCGCGGTGGTCCGTGCTGCCCGCGACACGGGCGTCGCCCTCGTCCCGCAGGGCGGCAACACGGGCCTCGTCGGCGGCTCGGTCCCCGTCGACGGCGAGGTGGTCGTGGACCTGCGGCGCCTCGACCGCCTCGACCCGGTGGACCGCCTGGCCGCCCAGGTCACCGTCGGCGCCGGTGTGACCCTGGCCCGCCTGCAGGCCCACCTCCGAGGCAGCGGGCTGGCCTTCGGCGTCGACCTGGCCGCTCGCGACAGCGCCACGATCGGGGGGATGGTCGCCACCAACGCGGGCGGCCTGCAGGTCCTGCGCCACGGGCACATGCGGGCCCAGGTGCTCGGGGTCACCGCCGTGCTCGGCACCGGTGAGGTCGTCGAGGTCAACCCGCGCGGCCTCACGAAGGACAACACCGGCTACGACCTGGCCGGGCTCCTGTGCGGCAGCGAGGGCACGCTCGGCATCGTCACCGAGGCCCGGCTGCGCCTCGTCCCGGCGCACACCGACCGGGCCGTCGCCCTCCTTGCCTTCACGACGGCGGCAGAGGCGGTCGCCGCCCTCCCGGTGCTGCGGGCGGTCCCGGCCGTCTCGGCGATCGAGGTGATGGCGGCCACCGGCCTCGACGTGGTCGCCGAGCACCTCGACCAGCCGTTCCCGATCGATCCGCTCCCCCCGTGGGTGCTGCTCGTCGAGGTGGTCGGGGACGACGACCCCACCGACCACCTGGTGCCGATCCTCGACCACTTGGGCGACGTCATCGTCGGCTCAGCCGTCGCCGCCGACGGGCCAGGGACGGCGGCGCTGTGGCGCTGGCGGGATGCCCACACCGAAGCGATCTCCCGTCTCGGTGTGCCCCACAAGGCGGACGTGACCGTGCCCGCCGCCGCCATGGCCGACTTCCTCGACTCGGTCCCCGCCGCGGTGGGCGCCGCCCGCCCCGGATCCACGACGATCTGCTTCGGGCACCTCGGCGACGGCAACGTCCACGTCAACGTCGTGGGCCCCGACCCTGACGACGAGGCGGTCCTCGACGTCGTCTACGAGGCGGCGGTGGCGGCCGGCGGCAGCGTCAGCGCCGAGCACGGCATCGGCCGGGCCAAGCGACACTGGCTGGTCGCCCAGCGCGGCTCGGAGGCCGTCGCCGCCATGCGGGCCGTCAAGGACGCCCTCGACCCCGACCACATCCTCAACCCCAACGTCCTCCTGCCCTGAACGAGATCTGTGTGGGTTTGCGTGCGGATCGCGCACGGAAGCACGCACAGATCTCGTGTTCGGTCAGCGGAACTGGGCGAGGGCAGCTTGGGCGTCGGGGTCGACGAGGAAGAGGACCGAGCCGGCCTCGTTGCTGCCGACGCGCACGGGGAGCTCGACCGGCTCCGGATCGAGCGAGCGGAGCCGCCAGCCGAGCTTGATGGCGTCGAGGAGCCCGAGCGTGTCGTCCACCCGCACGCCGCCGCTGGCGGATCCCGCCGCCCGCATCAGCTCGAACGGGTTGCGGGTGCTGCCCAGCTCGCTGAAGACCGCCCTCAGGAACTGCTGCTGGCGCTGCACCCGACCGAGGTCGGCGGTGGGGTCGGGGCGCTGCTGGCCGTCGATCACCTCGACGTAGTGGCGGGACCGCACGTAGGCCAGCGCCATCGGCCCGTCGAGGTGGTTGGGCCCGGCCTGGTCGAGCTGCAGCCCCGAGTTGCGGTCGAAGGCGGGGTGCTCGACCTCGATCGTGATCCCCCCGAGCGAGTCGACGAGCCGCGAGAAGCTCACGAAGTCCACCTCGAGGTAGTGGTGGACGGGCAGGCCCAGCGACTGCTGGACGGTGAGCACGAGGCGGCGGGGTCCGCCGTTGTAGGCGGCGTTGAGCTTCTGGGAGCGCCCGGTCTCCGCGATCGGGACGTAGAGGTCTCGGGGGAGCGACATCATCTTCGCCCGACCGCCCTCGAAGCGCAGGAGCAGCATCGTGTCCGAGCGCTGCCCGCCGCCGTCCTCGAAGGCGGCGGGGTTGAGGCCGGCGTCGACGAGGTCCTCGACGTTGCGCGAGTCGGACCCCACGATCAGGTAGTTGGTGCCGCTCCCGCCGTCGGAGAGCACGTCGGCCAGCGGGATCCTCTCCACCCGGTTGTAGACCGACCGGGCGTAGAGCCAGCCGCCGAGCACCGCCAGCAGGAGGAGCAGCGGCAGGAGGAGCGACCCGAGCACCAGCACGCGGCGCAGCTTCGGGCGGCGGGGGAGGAGGCGCCGGCGGGACCGGCCCCGCCGGGCCGTGGCGCCAGCGACCGGCCGGCGGGTGGAGGCGCTGGCCGGGGTCTGGCCGGCACGGGTCCCGGACCTGCTCGCGCGGCGGGCCGACCCGCCGGAGGCGGCCCGGCGCCCAGCGGCTCCCGAGCCGGCCCCTCGGCCGGCCGCGCCGCCCGCGGCGCCGCTCCCGGCCGAGCCGCGACCCGCTGCGCCGCCGCCCGAGGCGGGCGGGGCGGGGACGTGGATCTTGCGGGAGTCGCGGGGCGGCGTGCGTTCGCTCACGAGGCAGCAGACGCTACGCAACCACGGCGGCGATCGGCGACATGCACGGGCGGGTCACGAGGTGTTCGACGCTGGCGGAGCTCCCCTCGTTCCCTCGCCGGGGACGCCGGGTCACCGACGCCGATCAGGCCGGGTCGAGGTCCAGGCTGGCGGAGTTGATGCACCACCGCTCGCCCTTGGGGCCCGGCCCGTCGGGGAACACGTGGCCGAGGTGGGCGTCGCAGCGGGCGCAGCGGGCCTCGGTGCGGATCATCCCGTGGCTGGTGTCGGTGAGCAGCTTCACCCGGTCCGGTGAGATCGGCTCGGTGAAGCTGGGCCACCCGCTGCCCGAGTCGTACTTCGTCTCGGACCGGAACAGCTCGGCATGGCACACGATGCACCGATAGACACCGGGCTCCTTCGTGTTGACGTAGGCGCCGGTGAAGGCCCGCTCGGTGCCGCCCCGCTGGGTCACCTCGTACTGCAGCGGGGTGAGGCGCTCCCGCAGCTCCTCGTCGGTGGGGATGGCGTCGTCGGACATGGGACCAGTCTGCCGTGCTCCTCGGCCGTCGGGACGGTCAGCGCGCCCTCAAGGGCCCTCAGGGGCGAGGAACGCCGCCATCGCCGCCGCGTAGTGGGCCGGGTCGTCGGCCCCGCACAGCTCTCGGGCGGCGTGCATGGCCAGCTGGGCCACCCCCACGTCGAAGGTGGGGATGCCGAGCCGGGCGGCGGTGATCGGACCGATCGTCGAGCCGCAGGGCAGGTCGGCCCGATGGGCGTAGCGCTGGTGCGGCACCCCGGCCCGCTCGCAGGCCAGGAGGAACTCGGCCGCTGAGGTGGCGTCGGTGGCGTAGCGGACGTTGCTGTTCACCTTGAGCACCGGCCCGCCGTTCACGGCGATGTGATGGCCCGGTTCGTGCCGGTCCGGGTAGTTCGGGTGGGTGGCGTGGGCGTTGTCGGCGCTGCAGCAGACCGACGCGGCGAGGGCCCGCAGTAGCTCCTCCCGGCCCCCGCCGGCCGCCAGCACGATGCGCTCGAGCACGGTGGGCAGGAGCGTGGAGTCCGCGCCCCGGTCGGTGCTGGAGCCGATCTCCTCGTGGTCGAACAGGACCAGCACCGGGATCTGCGCCGGCTCCGCCCCGCCGTCGACCACCGCGGCCAGCGCCTCGGTGCCGGCCCACGACGAGCACAGGTTGTCGAGGCGGGGCGCCGACAGGAGCGAGCGGTCGACGCCGAGGAGCGTGGACGGGGTGAGGTCGTGGAGCATGAGGTCCCAGCCCAGGACGTCGCGCTCGGGCACGCCGAGGCGGGCAGCCACCCAGGTGAGGAAGGCGCCCGGCTGCGGGCTGCCGGCCGCCCACACGGGGGTCAGGTGCTGCTGCGCGTTGAGCAGCAGGCCCTTCGACGTGACCTCCCGGTCGAGGTGGATGGCCAGCTGCGGGATCCGCAGCAGCGGCTCGTCGACCCGCAGCAGCCGCTCCTCGGGCCCGTCGGCGCCCCGCACGGTGACCCGACCGGACAGGCCGAGGTCGCGGTCGAGCCACGAGTTGAGGAGCACGCCCCCGTAGGGCTCCACCGCCACCTGCCGGAACCCGTGGCCGCCGGCGTCGGGCCGGGGCTTCACCCGCAGGTTCGGGCTGTCGGTGTGGGCGCCGACGACGCGGAACCCGCTGGTGGCGTCGTGTCGAGGGCCGACTGACCACGCCACCAGGCTGCCCCCGCGCCGCAGGTACCAGGCGCCCGGCCCGCTGGGCCAGGCCGCCGCCTCGTCGAGGGGGCGGAACCCGGCGGCCTCCAGCCGCTCGGCGGCGGAGGCGCAGGCGTGGAAGGGCGAGGGCGAGGCGTCGATGAAGGCCATGAGGGCCCGGGCGGCGTCGAGGCCGGCGGGCGTCCCGAGCACGTGGCGGTCGGTCATCCGACCAGCGTGCCAGGTGCCGTCGGGTCGGGGTGACCGCCCGCGGCGTCCCCGCCGGCGCGCCCGTCGACCTGAGCCGCGGTCAGGAACCGCTCAAGGCGCGGCCTGTGACGGCCGACACAACACCGAGGGCCGGTGCGAGCGGTCCTCGACGGGTGGGAGGAGCCACGATGCTGCGGAGCTTGCGGGTGCGCACACGGCTGATGGTCGTCATCGCCGTGCCCCTGTTCCTCCTCGCCGCGGTGGCCGTCCCCGAGGTCGGCCAGCGGCGGGACGACGCCCGGGCCGCGGACCGGGCCGAGCGGCTCGCCGGGCACGCCGCTGACGTGGCGGTGGCCGTGGACGCGCTCCAGACCGAGCGGCTCCTCGCCGCCGCCGCCCGAGCGGGCGCGGCGGACGAGGTGGCCGGCGCCCTCGGGGCGCAGCGGGCGGTCGTCGACCGCGCGCTGCGGCCGGTGGCGGCCAGCCAGCAGGACGTCACCGACCCCGAGCTGCGGGAGCGGGCCGAGCGGGCGCTCGACCGCCTCGCCGACATCCGCGACGAGATGGACGCAGCCGAGTCGATCGTGCCGTGGTTCGACCCCTACGAGGCGGTCATCGGCCCGCTCCTCGAGCTCCAGGAGGCCTTCAGCGCCGCCGCCGCAGGGATGGCCGGGGGCGGCGACCTGCCGGCGGCGGCGCTGGTGGGCCGAGCCAAGGAGGCCACCGCCGCCCAGGCCGCGCAGGTGGCGGCCGCCGTCGTGTGGGGCGAGCTGCGAGGCGACCAGCAGGGCATCCTGGCGTCGCTGCGAGCCGACGAGCAGGCCTACCGGACCGCCTATCTGGCGGCGCAGCCCGGCGACCCGGTGGCGGCGCGCGCCGAGCTCCAGCAGGCTCCGGTCTCCGACGTGGGCCGGGCCGTCGACGGCCTCGTCGACGGGGCCCCGGTGTCCGGGCTCGGAGGCCTGAGCGCCTGGCAGGGCGCCTCCCGCGCCCGCCAGGACGTGCTGCGGGGCGTGGAGGCGGCGCGCACCGACGCCGCCGTCGACGCCATCGCCGCCGCGGGGTCCGAGGCCCGGCGGGAGGCCACGCTCTACGGCGCCCTGATGGCCGCCGGCTTCGCGGCGGCGCTGGCGCTCGCGGTGGTCACCGCCCGGTCGATCACCCGGCCGCTGGGCCGGCTCACCCGCGCCGCCGACGACCTGGCCGAGGAGCGGCTGCCCCGTCTCGTCGAGGCGCTGCGCCACCCGAGCGACGACGACGAGCGCTACCTCGCCGCCACCGCCGAGCCGCTGGAGGCCGACGGCGCCGACGAGCTGGCCCGCCTGAGCAGGGCGTTCAACGAGGTGCAGTCGGTGGCCGTCACCGTCGCCGCCGAGCAGTCGACCCTGCTCCGCAAGGGGATCAGCGACCTGTACGTGAACCTCGCCCGCCGGAACCAGGCGCTGATCGAGCGCCAGATCGGGCTCCTCGACCGCCTGGAGGCCGAGGAGCAGGACCCTGACGCCCTGGAGCACCTCTACCAGCTCGACCACCTCGCCACCCGCATGCGCCGCAACGCGGAGAGCCTCCTCGTGATGGCCGGCGCCGAGGGTGGCCCCCGTCGCAGCCGGCCCCTCGCGGTGGCGGACGTCGTGCGAGCGGCGCTGTCCGAGGTGGAGCAGTTCCACCGGATCGAGCTGGGCGAGCTCACCCCGGCCGTGCTGCGGGGCCACGCCGTCAGCGACGTGGCCCACATCCTGGCCGAGCTCCTCGAGAACGCCACCCACTTCTCGCCGCCGACCACCAAGGTCCGGGTGGAGGGGGCCCGCACGGGCGGCAGCTACCAGCTGATGGTGGTGGACGAGGGTCTCGGGATCCCCGAGGAGCAGCTCGAGCACCTCAACGACGTGCTCGCCGACCCGCCGGTGACCGGCCTGGCGATGTCCCGCTCGCTGGGGGTGCTGGTCGCGGCCCGCCTGGCCGCCCGCCACGGGGTCACCGTGCGGCTCCGCCGCGGCGAGGTGGGCACGATCGCCTACGTCGTGCTGCCCAAGCCCCTGCTCGCCGACGACGAGCCGATCTCGGGCTCGGCCGCACCGGGGGCGGGCGGTCGGGGGGTGCGGATCGGCGGGCGCGCCCCCCGGACCGCTCCCGACGCGCCGGCCTCCCTGCAGGAGGCGCTCCCGTCGGCCGAGACCGCCGACGCCGAGCTGGAGGCGCTGGTCGCCGCGCCGTCGGGACGGGCCGCCGAGCCCTCGGCGGAGGTCCCGGCCCGGCCTGCCGCGGCCACGCCCGCCGGCCTGCCCCGGCGTCGACCTGGCGCCCACGCCGACGCGTTCGCCCGCCCGGCCGAGGACGCGCCGCGCACCCGGCGCTCCCCCGAGGAGGTCCGGGCGATGCTCTCCCGCTACCGCTCCGGGCGAGCGGCGGCCCGGCGCGGCGACGCCCCGACGGGCTCGATCGAGCCGGCCGGCGCCGCGCCCGCACCTGTCGCACCCGTCCCCGACCGAGAGGAAGAGGGCAGATGAACCAGACCCACCAGCTCAGCCAGGAGGCCCAGAACCTCGGCTGGCTGCTCAACAACCTCGTCACCCAGGTGCCGGGCGTGACCGAGGCCGTCGTGTTCTCGGCCGACGGGCTCCCCATGGCCGTGTCGGAGAACCTCGACCGGGAGTCCGCCGAGCGGTTCTCGGCCGTGGCCTCCGGCCTCATGGGCCTCGCATACGGCGCAGCCGGGCGCTTCGGCGGGGGACGGGTCAACGAGGTGATCGTGGAGATGGAGCACGCGCTCCTGCTCGTCAGCGGCATCAGCGACGGGTCGGCGCTCGCCGTGGTCGCCACGGCCGGCTGCGACATCGGCCTCGTGGGCTACGAGATGGCGGTGTTCGCCGACCGGGCCGGGGCCGTGCTCACCCCGGCCCTGCGGGCCGAGCTCCAGGGCGCGCTCCTCGGCTGAGCCGCCCGCCACGAGCGCCGGCGGGACGTGCCGCCCACCCCGGCTGGTGGGCGGCACGTGCGCGCGAGCAGGATGACCGCGTGCTGCCGGTCGTGATCCTCCACCGGAACCGGCCGGAGCGGGTCGGGGCCACGGTGCGCCGCTTCCTCGCCCAGGACGTCCCCGGTGGCGTGCGGGTCGTCGTCGTCGACAACGGGTCGACGCCGGCCAACCGCGAGGCCGCCCTCGCCGCCCTCCCCGACGGCGTCGAGGTGGTGACGCTGGCCACCAACGTCGGCTTCGGACCCGGCGCCAACGCCGGGTTCCGCCACGTCCTCGCCCACCCGCACCCCGCGGACGGGCCGTGGGTGGCGCTCGCCCCCGACGACGCCGAGCCCGCCGACGGCTGCCTGGCCCGCATGGTGGCGGCCGCGCAGGCCCGGCCCCGGGCGGGGCTGGTGAGCGCCGACTTCGGCGACGGGGCCACCCCGGTCGTCGACCCCTACTTCGGGGGCATCCTCGCGCCGGCCACGGTGGCTGAGGGCTGGGAGCCGGCCGGGCACCCCCACGGCACGCTCATGATGGCCCACCGCGACCTGCTCCAGGAGGTGGGGCTCTTCGACGAGCGGTACTTCGCCTACTGCGAGGAGGCCGACCTCGCGCTGCGGGCCAAGGCGCTCGGCTGGGAGACCGGCCTCGTGCGGGGCGCGATCGTCGTGAACCCGGACATGGCCACCCGCCACGCCGTGGTCGACTACCTCCAGCTGCGGAACACACTGCTCCTCGTGCGGGAGCACTCCGGGCGCTACCACGCCACGATCCGGGGGATCATGGCCGTCGGCCAGCTCCTCAGCGGGCTCGTCTGGCCCTCCCGGCGCGGGCCGTACTGGACGCCGGCGGCGCGGGTGCGAGCCATCGTGGACTTCCTCCGCGGCCGCTTCGGACCGCCGCCCGCGGCCGTGGCCGGGCCGCCGCCGTGAGCGACAGCTAGAGCCGTCCCTCCTCGGCCGCGGCCACCTCGTGACGGACCCGGGCCAGGTACCACGACGACACGGCCAGCCCGGCCACCACGGTGAGCGCCGAGAACATGATGGCGGCCATCCACACCACCCGCCGGCGCCCGGCCAGCGCCCACGCCCACTCCGGGCGTCGGGCCGCGTCGAGCAGGGCCCAGATCGTGAGGGCCAGCGGCACCGCGAACAGGCAGGCCAGCAGCAGCGCCCAGGTGAGGGCCAGCGCGTCCACGGCCCCCGGTCTAACCGGCCCGTCCGACCGGCGCCCGTCGGACGCCGGCCACCCCGGTGCGGGCGGGCCGATTAGCGTCGTCGCCCATGCCCCGACTCAGCACCCTCAGCCGGTCGATCGCCGGCCAGGTGGCGGTGGTGACCGGCGCGGCCAGCGGGATGGGCCGCGCCACCGCCCACCTGTTCGCCGACGAGGGCGCGGCCGTGGCCGTGCTCGACCGCGACGGGGACGGGGCCGCCGCGGTGGCCGACGAGATCGGCGCCGTCGGGGGCCGGGCCCTGCCCGTCGCCGTCGACCTCGCCGACGGGCCCGCCACCGACGCCGCGCTGGCCCAGGTCCGCGCCTCCCTGGGGCCGGTCGACATCCTCGTGAACAACGCCGGGATCAGCCTGCCGGCTCCGATCGACGGCGACGGGTACGAGGAGGCGTGGGCGGCCACGGTGGCGGTCAACCTCACGGCGTACACCCGGACGATCCGGGCCTGCCTGAGCGACCTGCGCCGCGAGGGGCGAGGGCGGATCGTCAACGTGGCCTCCACCGAGGGCCTCGGCGCCACCGCCCACCTGTCGCCCTACACAGCCACCAAGCACGGCGTCGTCGGCCTCACCCGGTCCCTGGCCGTGGAGCTCGGGCCCAGCGGGGTCACGGTCAACTGCGTCTGCCCGGGGCCGATCCGCACCGGCATGACCGCGGCCATCCCCGACGAGGCGAAGGAGCGCTTCGCCCGCCGGCGGGTGCCGATGCGCCGCTACGGCGACCCCGAGGAGGTCGCCCACATCACCCTGTCCCTCGTCCTGCCCGCGGCGTCGTACCTCACCGGGGCGATCGTCCCCGTCGACGGCGGGCTCCTCGTCCAGAACACATGACCGTCCGCATCGGGTTCCTCGGCGCCGGCTTTATCGCCACCTACCACGGCAAGAGCCTTCGCGGCTCGGGCGCCGACCACGTCATCGCCGCCGTCCACGATCCCGACCGGTCCAAGGCCGAGGCGTTCGCCGAGGCGTCCGGGGCCACGGTGGTCGACGGGGAGGACGCCCTCCTCGACGCCGTCGACGCCGTCTACGTCTGCACGTGGACGAGCGAGCACCCCCGCCTCGTCCTCGCCGCCGCCGAGCGGGGCCTGCCCGTCTTCTGCGAGAAGCCCCTCGCCACCAGCGTGGAGGCGGCCCGGACCATGGCCGAGGCCGTGGCCCGCACCGGCGTGATCAATCAGGTGGGGCTCGTCCTGCGGTCCAGCCCCGCCTTCCTGGAGCTCCAGCACCAGCTGGCCGACCCCCGCAACGGCCGGGTGCAGGCCGTCGTGCTGCGCGACGACCAGTTCCTGCCGGTGCAGGGCCAGTACGCGTCGACGTGGCGGGCCGACGTGAGCCGGGCCGGGGCCGGCACGATGCTCGAGCACTCGATCCACGACGTCGACGTCCTCGAGTGGCTCCTCGGCCCGATCACCTCGGTGAGCGCCCGCTCCGCTACGTTCCACGGCAACCCCGGCATCGAGGACACCGTGGTGGCGCTCCTGTCGTTCGGGTCCGGCGCCCAGGGCTCGTTGACGAGCGTGTGGCACCAGCTGCTCGAGCGCCCGTCGCTGCGCCGCCTCGAGATCATCTGCGAGCACGCCTTCCTCACGATGGAGCACGACATCGCCGGTCCGGTCACCTGGACCCGTCAGGACGGCGACGCCGGGTCCCTCGAGGGCATGGCCCTCATCGAGGCCGTCACCGAACGCCACGGCGGCGTCTACCCGAACCAGGACCGCGGCTTCGTCGAGGCGGTGGCCCGCGGCGTGCCCGGACCCCACCCGGACCTGCGGGTGGCGGTGCGGGCCCACGAGGTGGTCGACGCCGTCTACCGGTCGGCGGCGGCCGACGGGGCGCCGGTGCCGGTCGGCCCCGGCGCGACCGTCCCGTAGCGCCCGGCGGGCCGACCTAGAGCTGCGGGCGACCGTCGGCCGGGCGCAGCCCGAGCCGCCGAGTGAGGCGGTCGGCGCCCGGGTCGACGCCGGGCAGCGGCACCTGCATGGCGAAGCCAAGCTCGGCCGCCCGCTCCACCACGAGCGCCTCCACCTCGTCCCAGGACCGGGCCCGGGGGCCGTCGACGTCGCGGTTGTAGGGGGCGTCGAACACGATCACGTGGTTGCCGGCCTCCCGCAGCGCGATCACGTTGTGCGAGGCGTCGTCCACGTAGCACTGGGCTTCGACCTGGGGCTTGGCCCCGAGGAAGCAGATGTCGCGGTAGGGGATGCC
>Ga0079224_100008569_pt1 | contig 13867 bp, 14 predicted proteins | sample Stecom2015_FD_80414 | JGI IMG/M metagenome (GOLD analysis project Ga0079224, IMG submission 80414) | Agricultural soil microbial communities from Utah to study Nitrogen management - Steer compost 2015 | ecosystem: Environmental > Terrestrial > Soil > Agricultural land | place: USA: Utah... | reverse complement strand
GGCTCGGGCCGTGGCTGAGCGGGCCCCTGTTCGCGCCCTGCCTCCGGCTCGCAGGAGCGGCCGTGAAGTTGTGGAGGGGGCGCCAGTCTCGCCTCGAGGTGCGTCCCGAGAGGCTCGCGTGGCGCGACGTACAGTAAGGCTTCCTGCCCGCAGCTGGCGAGAGTCCTCGACTCGTGACGGTCATGCTGCTGCGGAACGGCAGCCGCGTCGATGTCGAGGCGCTCTGGGAGCCAAGCATGTCGCCGCTGACGTTCGCGGTCGCCCCCGATCACCGTCGCTCCCAGCAGCTCATCTTCGACGCCTTCGCGGCCTACTTCACGGGCCAGAGCTACCTCGCGCCGCTCACGGACAGCAGCGTGCCCGTCAGCAACGTCACGTTCGAGCCCGGGTGCCGCAACAACTGGCACATCCACCACGGCGAGGAGGGCGGAGGCGATCAGGTCCTGCTCTGCACGGCGGGCAGCGGCTGGTACCAGGCAGAGGGCGAGGAACCCGTGAGCCTCGAGCCCGGATCAGTCGTGCGTGTGCCGGCGGGCACCAAGCACTAGCACGGCGCGAAGGCAGGCTCCTGGTTCTCGCACTTCGCCTTCATCACGCCCGGCGAGGGCGTCCGGAATCAGTGGCTCGAGCCCGTCACCGACGCCGAGTACGGGCGGCTGCCCGCGTAACGCGGGCTGAGCGACGCGTACTGTGGGTGTGCGCCGACTCGCGAAGGGGACGAAGTGGAACGACCGGACGACGACAGCACACCCGCCCTCGACGACCCGCATGGGATCCGCGTCGCCGCCGCGTACGACCGGCGCGCGGGGGAGTACATCGAGCTGCTCGGGCGCGTCGACGCGACCTCGTGCCGCGACCGCCTCGCGATCGAGTCGTGGGCGGACGGTATCGACGGCGCGATCCTCGACGCGGGCTGCGGGCCCGGGCAGTGGACTCGTCATCTTGCCGCGCGTCGGGAGGAGCCCGTCGTTGGGCTCGACCTCTCGGCGCGATTCCTCGAGGAGGCGCGTGCGCGCTCGCCGCTGCTGACCTTTGTCGAGGGCGACCTCGGGCAGATGCCGTTCGACGACGGCGCGTTCGACGGGGTGCTGGCGTGGTTCTCGACGATTCACACGCCGCCCGCCGACATGCCCCGCGTGCTGGGCGAGCTGGCTCGCGTGACGCGCGCGGGCGGGCGGATCATGCTGGGGTTCTTCGCGGGCACGGATCGCGAGCCTTTCGACCACGCCGTGACGACCGCCTACTTCTGGCAGGCGGCGTCGCTCGCGCACCTGCTCGAAGCGGCGGGCTTCGCCGTCGAACGCACCGTCGAGCGCCACGAGGACGGCATGCGCCCCCAGGGCGAGATCGTTGCCGTTCGCGTGTGACGGGCCCTACGGGCGCGCGTCGTTGGTCGAGAAGCCGTCGCGGGCGGCGCGATCCTCGAGCGGCTCGAGCTCCTGGAAGAACGTGATCTGCCAGCCCGCGGGGCCCTCGACGCGTGCGTTGCGCGATCGGAACGGGGTCGTGACGGGCGGTGCGAGGATCTGCGCGCCTTCGGCGCTCGCCGCGGTGGCGGCGGCCTCGGTGTCGTCGACCTCCAGCGCGATCCGCAGCGCACCGGGGCGGTGCGGTGCGCCCTCGACCTCGTCGACGTGCTTCGCGTGCGCGGGCGTCGCGAGCTCGATCGTTGCGACGCCCGCGTGCAGGATCATGACGCGATCGTCGCCCTCCCCAGCGAACGCCGGCTGCTCGGGCATGCCGAGAACATCGCGGTAGAAGCGCGCTGCGGCGTCGAAGTCGTCGGTCTCGATGATCAGGCGGAGCTGCTTCGGGCGGGACGGGAGAGATTCGCTCATGGACAGTATCCTCGAGCACGCCGCCCTTCGGCGGAAGGGCCCGTCAGGCGTCGTCGCGGTCGACGGCGAAGGCGAGGCGCGGCATCGTGACACCGCGATAGCGGGTCTCGAAGCGGCCGCGCACCGTCATGCCGAGACGGATCGCCACGTTCATCGACGCGATGTTCGTGTCGCGCACCTGCGCCCAGACGCGCTTCGCGCCGAGCGCCTCGAATGCGTGATCCCGGGACGCGCGCCCCGCCTCCGTCGCGTACCCGCGGCGCCAGTGGGAGCGCAGGAACAGATAGCCGACCTCGAGCACGTCCTCATCGAGGATCCGCTGGCGCGTCAGCCCGCACTGGCCGATCATCGCGTCGTCGTCGCGGCGCGTGACCGCCCAGAGGCCGAAGCCGTCGTCGCGGTAGCGCGCTCGCATCCGCTCGAACCACGCGTCGACCATCGCGCCGTCGAAGGCACCCTCGTACGCAGCCATCGCCTCGTCGTCCTGCAGGATCGCGCGGAGCGCCGGCAGGTCGCGTTCGGTCATCTCGCGCAGCGCGAGCCGGGGCGTCGTGAGCACGGTCATGGGATCCATGATCCCAGGCGCGAAAACGGCGACGCCCGCCGGAGCCGTGCTCCAGGCGGGCGCCGCCGGGTCGTGCGCGCTCAGGCGGTCGGAGCCTGCGGGGGCTCGGGCGCCGGAGGCGTCGCAGGCGCCTGCTGCTGCGGCGGCTGCGGAGCAGGGGGGGAGCCGGAGGCGTCGCGGGCTGCTGCTGATTCTGAGCGAGGTGCGCGTTGAGCTGCGCCTGCTGGACGTTCATCTGCTCGCCGTGGCGCAGGCGCGCGTGATCGGCGAAGAGCTGCTGCTTCACCTTGTTCGTGAACGACTCGAGCTTCGACTTCTCGAGGATCGAGACGTCGACGATCTGCTTGCCGCCACCGTTGTTCGTGACGACGAACGTCGCGCTCATCGCGTTGAGCAGCGACGAAGCGGCGATGAGCAGGAAGATGAGCCCGAGGAACCACGCGTTGCCGAAGAAGACGAGCGCGAGGATGAGCGCGATGACTCCCCACACGGCGCGGCCGACGTGGAAGCGCGTGTTGACCGCGACGCTCGCCGTGTTGGCGAGCGGGGTCGTCTCTTCGTTGTGGCCGAGCGGGATCACGCCGAACAGCGTGTTCGCCTGGTCCCACACGAGGCGCGTGCTGCTGGCCGCGAGGCTCGTCTTCACCCAGAACAGGAGCACCGACGGGCTCAGATCGGTGCGCGCGAGCTCCTGTTCGCCCGGTGCGAGTGCAATGCCAGCCAAGATTTCCCCCAGAGTGAGCTGTGAACGAAAAACAACGTGCTCAGCCGGGCAATCGGGAGTATAGGGGTGCAGATGCCCAGGCATAAATGCCCGCGTCCGTTATCGAAACGTGACCGTCGGATCAGGCGCGTGCGAGCGCTAACGCGTCGCCGGCCACCTGCGCCGACGAGTCCGCGTCGCGCATCCAGAGCGGGCGCGCGGCGGTGCGGATCCCTCGCGCGGCCAGAGGCCCGAGCGCGCCTGCGTCGGTCTCGTCGACGAGCCACGCGTCGAGGATCCCGCCCGCGTGCCGCGCGCCGTAGTGCTCCGCAACCGCGCGAGCGGAGGTCTCGACCCCGATCGCCGCGAGGCACGCGTCGGCCATACCGCGGACGACCGCGCCGTCGATGATCCCCGAGACGCCCACGACGGGCGCCGGCGACGAGCGCAGCAGCTCCCGCATGCCTGGCACAGCGAGCACGGGACCGATCGAGACCACCGGGTTCGAGGGCGCGAGCAGGATCACGTCGGCTTCTTCGAGCGCGCGCCGCGCGCCGGGCGACGGCGCGGCCAGCTCGATGTCCTGCTGCTCAAACCCGCGGGCCGGCAGGGCCGAGCGATGGCGCACCCACCACTCCTGGAAGTGCATACGGCCCTCGTCGGTCACGACGTGGGTGTCGATCTCGCTGTCCGTCGCCGGGTGCAGCGTCACGCCGAGGGGCCAGCGGGATCCGAGCCGGGCGTACACGTCGCTCACGGTCGCGCCGCCGCGCAGCCACGCCGTGCGGGCGATGTGGGTGCCGAGGTCGAGGTCGCCGAGCGTGAACCAGTCTGGGGCGACGCCCCACGCGGCGAGCTCGGCCGAGACGCGTTCGGTCTCGCCCGCCCGCCCCCAGCCGCGGTCGGTGTCGTTGACGCCCGCGAGGGCATAGAGCAGGCTGTCGTGGTCGGGGGCGATCCGCAGGCCCGAGACCCACCAGTCGTCGCCCGTGTTCACGACGACGTCGATCGTGTCGTCCGATCCCGTGCGACGAACGTACTCGCGTAGGCCGCGCACGAAACGCGCGCAGCCGACGCCCCCTCCGATGACCGTGATGCGCATGGAGCCAGGCTATTGCGCGGCGACGGGAGCGCCGACCAGGAGGCGGTCGATGGCCGCGACGGCCTCGCGCCCGGCGCGGTTGGCGCCGACCGTCGACTGCGACGGCCCGAAGCCGATGAGGTGCACGCGCGGTTCACCGTGCACCTGCGTGCCGCGCATCGTGATCCCGCCGAGCTCGTTGCGGAGGAAGAGCGGGTCGAGGTGGCGCAGGTCGGCTCGGAAGCCCGTCGCCCAGAGGATCGTGTCGACGGACGTGAAGGATCCGTCGGCCTCACGCACGCCGTCCGGCTCGATCGCGCGGAACATCGGCCGGCGCACGAGGGCGCCGCGGTCGCGTGCCGCGCGAGCGTACGGGGTCCAGCCGAGGCCCGTGTAGCCGACGACGCTGCCCGTGGGGCGGCCCGCCTCGACGTCGGCCGTGACCTTCGCGATCGTGTCGCGGCCCGTCGTCTCGGGGTCGAACTCTCCCTCGATGAAGACCGGCTCACGGCGGGTGTACCAGAACGTCTCTGCGGCGCGGGAGATCTCCTCGAGCAGCTGCACGGCCGAGATCCCGCCGCCGACGACCGCGACGCGGTGGCCCGCGAAGTCCTCGAGGCGGGTGTAGTCGCGCGTGTGCAGCTGGCGCCCGCGGAAGGTCTCCTGGCCGGGGTAGTGCGGCAGGACCGGGTTGTTCCAGGTACCGGTCGCGTTGATGATCGCGCGCGTGCGCCACGTCTCGCCCGCCTCCGTGCGCACGACGAGGTCGCCGTCCTCCTCGAGGTCGGCGTAGTCGACGCTCGCGACGCGCACGCCGTGCAGGATCGGGAAGCGGTATCGCTCCTCGAAGCCCGCGAAGTAGCGCGGCACGGCGTCGCGGCTCGGCTCTCGCGGATCCATCGCCGGCTGCGCCATACCGGGAAGGTCGAAGATGCGGTTGAGCTTCGCCACCTCGAGCGATTCCCAGCGATGGCGCCAGGCGCCGCCGGGGCCGGGGTTCGCGTCGAAGACCACGAAGGTGCGGTCGGCGCCCGGATCCTCGAGCGCGCTCGCGAAGCCGTGGCGCTGGAGGTGGTACGCGGCCGAGAGCCCCGCCTGGCCCGCCCCGATCACGATGACGGTCGCGGAACGCATCTGCTCACTCACACGGTGTGCAACGCTCGCGCCGCCCGTGCATTCCCGCCCCTCCGCCTCCGTTGGGTCGCCAAAAAGGTGGGGTGTGTGCGGGCATACACCCCACCTTTTTGGCGACCCTTAGGGAGAGGTGAGCTCCTTCTGCCATCCGCCCTCCCAGAACACCGGGCGGAAGCCGACGGCCTCGTTCACGTCGAGCATGTAGCGGTTCTCCTCGGCGTTGAACGTGAACACGGCGGGGGAGGTCGGAACGACCTCGCGCCACCGCAGCAGTCCGAGGCACTTCACGATCGTGCCGAGGCGGCGGCCCCTGTGCTCGCGCAGCACGAGCGTGCCGTAGTTCTCCGTCGCCTGGGTGCGGTCGGGCGGCACGACGAGCTCGTTGAACGCGACGATCCGGCCCGTGGGGCGGTGCACGACGGCCGCGACGAGCCACAGCTGCCCGGTGCGCTCGACGCGGGCCTCGCGGGCGCGGATCCGCTCGGCGTCCCACGCGGCTTCCTCCCAGTCGAGGTCGCCCGAGGGCACGTCGGTCGCCATGCGCGAGACGGCGTACGCGTACGCGTCGACGTGCTCGTCGGGCGTCGCGCCCGACCACCACACGGGCTCGTAGTCGGATCCCGCGCGCGCTGTCGCCGCGGCGAGCATCGACTGCAGCACCCCCGGATCCGCGTCCGCGCGGTACGCGCTCGCGCGCTCGACCTGGCCGAGCGCGTAGCCGCGGGCGAGCAGCGTGCGCACGTTCTCGTCGTCGCGCGGCATGCCGCCGAACCCCGACGAGGGGCGCAGCACGTCGCGCTCGTCGAGGCTGTCGGGCCACACGGCCGTCGCGGCCGTCGTCTGCGCGTTCGTGCGGCCGATCGCCGCAGCCTCCCGCTCGAGCCGTTCGAGCAGGGCGTCGGCGACGCCGCGGCCGCGGCGCGAGGCCAGCACGGCGTAGCTGAGGTCGACGTCGCGCGCGGTCGAGCGATCGAACTCGACGATGCCCGCGCCGATCGGCGTGCCGTCGTCCCACGCGAGGAAGGGCGCTTTGACGGTGTAGCGCTGGTCGCGCATCGCGGCGAGCGTGACGTCGGCGTGCCAGACGAGCATGTCGTCTCCCGAGTCGGCGCTGTACGACGCGTTCACGATGTCGATGTAGGCCCGCCAGTCGGCGTCGTCGGGCCGCTCGGGGATGTCGAGCGGCGTGACGGTCAGGTCCATGTTCTCCTCACGAACAGAGGTCGCGCTCATCGGGCGGTGGGGAAGGTCGGGGCGCCGAAGCGCGCGCGGTGCGCGGCGAGCGCCGTGTCGATGTCACGCAGGGCGGCGTCGCGCGCGCCGGTTCCGGGGCGGTACCCCGAGACGTCGGGCGCGACCGGCGCGACGGGGCGGGTGCCCCACAGCAGAAGCGCGAGGCCGACGCGCATCGCGACGCGGTCGACGAAGCGAGTGCGCGGCGCACGGCCGCGCAGGATCTGGGGCGGCGCCGTGGGGCGCTCGAGAGACGGCGGATGGGTGGGAACAGACATACGGGATCCTTCGTGCGACGAGGGGAGATGCGCGACGGCGGCGTGCCGGTGCGCGGAAGGGGAGGAGCGCGACGCGCGTGACGCGGCGTGCGCGGAGGAGTGCCCGATCGAGGGCAGTGCGCGGCGATGTGCCGCGGACGGGGCGCTCAGCTGGTGAGCGCGGGACCGGCGTCAGCCGATGCGCTTGCCCGTGCCGCGCAGATCTCGCTGAGCGGGGACGAAGGCCCAGCCGCCGCGGGCGGTGTTCGCAAAGATGCGGATCATGGGGCCTTCTCCTCTCGGTCCTCAGCGGGCGGTGTCGCCCGGATCTGTCGGTGTGCCTCACGACAGTACGCGCGGCATGCAGGATCCGTCAAGAAACCTCTCAGGATCGCGGCGTGTCCCGCGTCGTTCAGGGGGAGCGGGCGGGCCGCCGAATAGGGTGTCTCGAAGGTCTCGGCGACGACGAACTCAGGGAGGGAGCCGCGGGCGCGCATGCATCTGAAGAGCCTCACCCTCAAGGGATTCAAGTCGTTCGCGCAGCCCACGACGTTCGTGCTCGAGCCGGGCGTCACGGCCATCGTCGGCCCCAACGGCTCCGGCAAGTCGAACGTCGTCGACGCGCTCGCCTGGGTCATGGGGGAGCAGGGGGTCAAGAGCCTCCGCGGCGGCAAGATGGAGGATGTCATCTTCGCCGGCACCGCGACGCGCGGCCCCCTCGGCCGCGCCGAGGTGCAGCTGACGATCGACAACGCCGACGGTGCGCTGCCGATCGAGTACAGCGAGGTCTCGATCCGCCGCACGCTGTTCCGCAGCGGTCAGAGCGAGTACGCCATCAACGGCGAGGCGTGCCGCCTGCTCGACGTGCAGGAGCTGCTGAGCGACTCGGGTCTCGGGCGCGAGATGCACGTGATCGTCGGCCAGGGCCGCCTCGACACGGTGCTGCGCGCGACGCCCGAGGAGCGCCGCGGCTTCATCGAGGAAGCGGCGGGGATCCTCAAACATCGCAGACGCAAGGAGAAGACGCTCCGCAAACTCGACGCGATGGAGCAGAACCTCGCGCGCCTGAGCGATCTCGCGGGCGAGCTGCGCCGGCAGCTGAAGCCGCTCGGCCGGCAGGCCGAGATCGCGCGACAGGCGCAGACGATCGCCGCGGTCGTGCGCGACGCGAAGGCGCGTCTGTACGCAGACGAGCTCGTGCAGCTGCGCACGCAGCTCGCGGAGCACGCGCGGGGCGAGCAGGAGCGCCACACCGAGCGGGTCGCGCTCGAGGAGCAGGCGGCGCACGTGCGGCAACGGATCGCGCAGCTCGAGCGCGAGCAGACGGCGCGGGCCGTCGACGACGCGCAGAAGACCGTCTTCGCGCTCGAGCAGGTGCAGGAGCGCCTGCGCGGCCTCTCCACGCTCGCGAATCAGCGCCTGTCGCTGCTCGGATCCGATGACGACGCCGACCGGCCCCAGGTCACGGTGTCGCAGCAGGCGATCGACGCGGCGCACGAGGAGGTCACGCGGCTCACGGACGGGATCGGCGAGGCGCAGGACGCCGTCGCGGACGCCGCGCGGGAGCTGTCGAAGGCTCGAGCCAGCCTCGACGCGCTCGACGAGGAGATCGCGGCGCAGAGCGCCCTCGTGAGCGAGTACGACATGCGCCTCACGACGCTGCGCGGATCCGCCGAGGCGGCCCGGCAGACCCTCGATGCCGTGCGCGCGGGCGTCGTGCGCCAGCAGGAGGCGCTCGACGCGGCAGCCGCGCGCCGCCGCGAGGCGCAGGAGGCGTTCGACGCGCTCGAGGCGTCGGCGTCGGCCGAGCGGGAGGATGCCGCGGCGCTGCAGCAGGCATACGAGGCCGCGCAGGCCGAGGTGTCGGCGGCCGAGCGCGCGCTCGAGGCGACGCGCGAACGCCACCGCGAAGCCGAGCGCGAGGCCGACGCGCTGACCGCGAAGACCGCGGCGCTGAGCTCTGCGCTCGACATCACGAACGTCGCGGGCGAGGTCGTCGCGCGCGGCGGCGAGGGCGTGCGCGGCATCGTGAGCGAGGCGGTGCACGTCGAGGCGGGCTTCGAGCGCGCGATCGAGGCCGTGCTCGGCCCGCTCGCGGAGGGCGTGCTCGCGGACGACCGCGCCGCGGCGTTCCGCCTCGCGGGCGAGGTGGGCGATGCCGGCACGCTGCACGTCGCGATCGCGGACGCGCTGCCGGGCGACGAGTCCGCGCCGCCCGCAGACGGCCTCGTGCGCGCGACCGACGTCGTGCGGGCGCCCGACGGGATCATGCGCGTGCTGCGCGCCGTGTTCGTCGCCGACGACCTCGCCGCCGTGCAGGGGATCGCCCTCGCGGGCGACGAGACGGTCGTCACGCGCGCGGGCGAGGTCGTGACGGCGACGGCGATCCGGGCCGGATCCGGCGACGGCCCCTCGCGTCTCGCGCTGCAGGCCGAGCGCGACGCGGCTCTCGCGCGGCTCGAAGAGCTGCGCGCCGAGCTCGAGCGGCTCGCGGCGGAGCGCACGACGCAGAACGACCGTGTGCAGGCGGCGCGCGCGGCGCAGAAGCAGGCGCTGCAGCAGCTGCGCGAGCACGACGCCCAGCTCGCGCAGGAGGCCGAGCGCGTCAACCGCATCACGGTGCGCCACGAGGCGGCCGTCGCCGAGCACGACCGACTCACGGGCGACCTCGAGAACGCGCAGCGCGCCGTCGCCGACTCGGAGGAGCGCGTGCGGCGGGCCGACGACGAGCTGCGCGTCGCGCAGGAGCAGCCCCGCCCGATCGTCGACGCCTCCGCCCGCGATGGGCTCGTCGAGGCCGTCGATCGCGCCCGAGAGCGCGAGATGACCGCGCGCCTCGAGGTCGAGACGACGCGCGAGCGCGTCCGCGCCGCGGAGGCCCACGCCGCGCAGCTCGAGCGGCAGCGCGTGCGCGAGCAGGAGGCGGCCGAGCAGGCCGCGCGCCGCGCCGTGATCCGCCGCCGTCAGCGCGATGCGGCGCAGCGCGTGGCCGACCGGCTGCCCGCCGTGCTCGCCTCCGCGGATCGCTCCGTCGCGTCCGCCCGCTCGGCGCTCGCTGAGGCCGAGGCGTCGCGCCGCGCCGTGTCGGGCGAGCTGCGGCAGCTGCGCGACCGAGACGCATCGATCCGCGAGCGCCTTGCGCGGCTCACCGAGAGCGTGCACGGCCTCGAGATGCAGATCCACGAGAAGAAGCTGCACCTCACGAGCCTCACCGAGCGCGTGCAGTCCGAGCTCGGCATGGGCGAGGACGTGCTCGTCGACGAGTACGGGCCCGACCAGCCGGTTCCCGTCGACGCCGTGCTCGCCGAGGAGGGCGACGCCAAGGAGGAGGACGACGCGCCCGAGCAGGTGCCGTACGACAGGGCGCAGCAGGAGCGGCGGCTGCGCCAGGCCGAGCGCCGCCTCAGCCAGCTCGGCCGCGTGAACCCTCTCGCGCTCGAGGAGTTCGAGGCGCTCGAGCAGCGCCACCGCTTCATGACGGAGCAGCTCGACGACCTCGTGAAGACGCGCAAGGACCTGCAGACGATCATCGCCGATCTCGACGAGCGCATGCAGACGATCTTCGCCGAGGCGTTCGAGGACGTGCGCGAGGCGTTCGGCGAGATGTTCCCGATCCTGTTCCCGGGCGGCGAGGGATCCATCTCGCTCACGAACCCCGACGACATGCTCACGACGGGCATCGACGTCGCGGTCAAGCCCGCGGGCAAGAAGATCGAGCGGCTGTCGCTGCTGTCCGGCGGCGAGCGCTCGCTTGCGGCCGTCGCGCTCCTGACGGCCATCTTCAAGGCCCGCCCGAGCCCGTTCTACATCCTCGACGAGGTCGAGGCGGCGCTCGACGACGCGAACCTGGGGCGCCTGCTCGGTGTGTTCGAGAAGCTGCGCGAGAACAGCCAGCTGCTCGTCATCACGCACCAGAAGCGCACGATGGAGATCGCCGACGCGCTGTACGGCGTCTCGATGCGCCAGGACGGCGTCTCGGCCGTCGTGGGTCAGCGCATCGCCGACAGGGCGAGCGCGTGAGCCCGGTCGAGGCCTTCGACGACCTCGCCCCGCGCCTGCGCCGCTGGCCCGACGTCGAGGCGCATGACCTCGTCGCGGCGGACGCGAGCGACCGGCTGATCCTCGCCGAGGCGGATCCCGCGGGCGACGTCGTCGTCATCGGCGACCGCTACGGCGCGCTGACGCTCGCGCTCTGCGCCGCGGATCCCGCCCGTCGCGTGCGCGTGCACCAGGATCCGCTCACGGGCGAGCGCGCCCTCGCCGCCAACGCGGATCGCGTCGGCATCGACATCGCGGGGCGCGTGACGTGGCACGACCTCGGCCCGAGCCTCGTCGAGGGCGCGTCGACCGTGCTGCTGCAGCTTCCTCGCGGCCTCGACGCGCTCGACGAGATCGCGTCGGTCGTCGCGCGCCACGCGGATCCGTCGGTGCGGCTCGTCGCGGGCGGTCGCGTGAAGCACATGACGCTGTCGATGAACGACGTGCTCGCGCGGCACTTCGGCGACGTCCGCGCGAGCCGCGGCGTGCAGAAGTCGCGCGTGCTGCACGCGGGCGCGCCGCGCGCAGACGGCGGATCCGCGTGGCCCGTGTCGCAGCGCCACGACGACGTCGGCCTCACGCTGTGCGCGCACGGCGCCGCCTTCGCGGGCGCCTCCCTCGACATCGGCACGCGCTTCCTCCTCGCGCAGCTGCACGAGATCCCCGCGGTCGCGCACGCGATCGATCTCGGCTGCGGCACGGGCGCGATCGCGGCCGCATACGCCCTCGCGCACCCCGAATCGCGCGTCATCGCGTCGGACCGTTCGGCGGCGGCCGTCGCCTCGGCCCGCGGGACGATGCGCGCGAACGGGGTCGCGGATCGCGTCGACGTCGTGCGCGACGACGCGCTCGCGGGCCAGCCCGACGCGTCGGCCGACCTCGTGCTCCTCAACCCGCCGTTCCACTCGGGATCCGCCGTCACGACGGCGCTCGCGCCCCGGCTGTTCTCGGATGCGGCGCGCGTGCTGCGGCCGGGCGGGGAGCTGTGGGCCGTGTGGAACTCGCACCTGCGCTATCGCCCCGCGCTCGAGCGGCTCGTCGGGCCCACGCGGCAGATCGCGCGCGACCGCACCTTCACGGTGACGGCCTCGCGGCGCCGGTAGGCTGGAAACCATGGCGGAGAAGTGGTCCCTGGGTCGTGCGCTGCGCGGCATGTTCGTGAAAGAGACGATCACCGACGAGACGTGGGATGACCTCGAGACGGCGCTCATCACGGCCGACTTCGGCCCCGACATCACCGAGCAGATCGTCGACGACCTGCGCGAGAAGGTCGCGCGGTTCCACACGGAGGATCCGAAGGACCTCAAGCGCATGCTCGTCGAGAGCCTCGAGGAGCGCTTCGACAAGTTCGACACGACGCTGAAGCTCACCGAGCGCCCGGCCGTCGTGCTCGTCGTCGGCGTCAACGGCGTGGGCAAGACCACGACGATCGGCAAGTTCGCGAACTTCCTGCGGCGCTACGGCCGCTCGATCGTCGTCGGCGCGGCCGACACCTTCCGCGCCGCGGCCGTCGAGCAGCTCGCGACGTGGGCCGAGCGCGGCGGCGCGGCGATCGTGCGTCCCGAGCGCGAGGGGCAGGATCCCGCCTCGGTCGCGTTCCAGACGATCGACTACGCCAAGCGCACGGGCACCGAGATCGTGCTCGTCGACACGGCGGGCCGCCTGCACACGAAGGCCGGGCTCATGGACGAGCTCACGAAGGTGCGCCGCGTCATCGAGAAGCAGGCGCCCATCAGCGAGGTGCTGCTCGTGCTCGACGCAACGACCGGGCAGAACGGCGTCATGCAGGCGCAGGCGTTCCTTGAGCACGCGGGCGTCACGGGCCTCGTCATCACGAAGCTCGACGGATCCGCGAAGGGCGGCTTCGTCCTGGCGGTGCAGGAGCGCACGGGCATCCCCGTGAAGCTCCTCGGCGAGGGCGAGGGCATCGGCGACCTCGCGGGCTTCACGCCGCACGCCTTCGCGGCCCAGCTCGTCGGCTGACGCGATTCCCTGTGCCCGCGAGAAGTGATTGAGTAGAGCCATGGCGATCGAACACGACTTCTTCGGGCTCCTAGAATCGGGCCCCGACGGCGCGATCTTCTGGTCGGAGAGCGTCGACCTCGGCGACATGCGCGTGACGGTCGACCTCACGGCCCCCGATCAGGAGGACGTCACGCCCGACGCGCTCGACGCGGCGGCCTCGCTCGTGACGGCGATCGAGGAGATCGATCGGCGCGCGCGGAACGCGATGCTGGGCGAGGTGGACAACCGCGCGAGCGACGTCACCGAGTTCATCCTGCTGATGACCGACCGCTACGGCGACGACATCGAGAGCATCCTCGTCGACGTCTCGGGCGACGCGCCCGTCGACATCATCCGGTCGCTCGAGCTCGTGAACATGACGATCCTCGCCGACGAGCACGGCGGCACCGACCCGTTCGCGGTGCTCGAGTACGCGCTCGACCCCGACGACAACGACGACGTGCTGCTCGTGAACTTCTCGAGCGACGGCACGGTGCAGTCGGTCACGAGCGCCGACTGACGCGGGGCCTCAGCGCGACGCCGCGATCAGCTCGCGCGTGAAGGCGGCCTGCGGTTCCGCCCAGACGGCCTCGGTCGGCCCCGCCTCGACGACGCGCCCGTCGCGCATGACGGCGACACGGTCGGACACGCGCCGCACGACCGCGAGGTCGTGCGAGATGAAGATCATCGCGAGCCCGTCCCGCTCCTGCAGGTCGAGCAGTAGGTCGAGGATGCCCGCCTGCGTCGTGACGTCGAGCGCAGAGACGGGCTCGTCGCACACGAGCACGTCTGGATCCGCCGCGAGCGCACGCGCGATCGCGACGCGCTGGCGCTGACCGCCCGACAGCTGGGCGGGGCGGCGGGAGGTCATCTCGGACGGCAGCCCGACGCGCGCGAGCAGCTCGGCGGGCTCGGGTCCGTCGCCGCGGCGGGAGGTCGCGAGGATCCTCCCGACCGTGTGACGCGGGTCGAACGACCCGAGCGGATCCTGCGGCACGAGCCGCACGCGCGGCG
>Ga0079224_100008568_pt1 | contig 13869 bp, 16 predicted proteins | sample Stecom2015_FD_80414 | JGI IMG/M metagenome (GOLD analysis project Ga0079224, IMG submission 80414) | Agricultural soil microbial communities from Utah to study Nitrogen management - Steer compost 2015 | ecosystem: Environmental > Terrestrial > Soil > Agricultural land | place: USA: Utah... | reverse complement strand
GATCTGTTCTTCACTGTAGCGTTTGCCATGCTTTTGCTTGCTCATGAGAATGTTCCTCCTGTTGCCTTATTCTACCGAAACACTCTCACTCCGCCTGGCTCAATTTTATGGGGCGAGGACATAGGCGAGTATCGATTTGCGATCCAAGTGACACGATAGTGAATGAATATTGGATAGTTAGATCGCCTCCTGTTCCCTAATCAGCAGGAGGTGATCTTTATTTGAGATGAAATAGAAATTCTTCCAATAGCTTTAGATCACTACACCACTATAGTTCACTCAACGTTGTAGGCTGGAGAATTCTTGTCATTAGAACGCCAGAAGTTAGTATGTCTCGGGTCGGTGAAACGAGAAAGGTTAGTTCCGGGCAAGTACCATTCTCCATCAGGCATACCTATTTTCTTAAAGTAAGCAGTTTCCAGCCCGATAACCTCAGACAAATCGCTCTCGTCAAAACTTGTATCATTGAGTTGTGCGGCAGTCAAATCTACGCCACCTCTCAGGTTGCTGAAAATTATCGCGCTGCCTTGAAAGTCGGCACCAGCTAAATCTGCCCCTTCCCAGTTAGCGCCACTAAAAACCTGATTCCGTAACGATCCATCGTAAAGCCATCTATGGTGTCGTATTTCTTCTATGGCCCGAAGAGCTATTCCGTTGTCCTTGCTGCTCATTTCACGAATAAGTTGTGACTTCAACTGCTGCTTTGCACTCCGCTTTGCGCGCTTTTCGTTTGCTCGATCAATAAGCAGCACCCCTATAGCAATACCTATAAGTTCTGGACTAACCTCCCGATGCAGTTTTATGAGCCAATCAGGTAAAACTGGAGGATAGGGCACTGGGCCTTCTATTGCTCCTGCTAACCCGATTGCCAAACATAAGGAAGCTAGTTTTGCCGTTGATAACCAATCATCTAAACGTTTTAAAAATCCCTTAAGCGATTCCAATCCTGTTTCCTCCTTCATCATCGAACTATATCATAGGTTGGTCTTGCCCCAGTTTGGTGGAGGATGAATAAGAGACACGATCAAGATAAATGGGCGGTTTCAAAGTCAGTCGGGCTGCAATAGCCCAGCGACGAATGCAACCGCTGACGATTGTAAAACACTTCAATGAACTCAAAGACAGCCGAGCGGGCTGCCTGGCGAGTGGGAAAACGCTCCAAATCGGTCAGCTCGGCTCGCAGGGTACTAAAAAAGCTCTCCATCATGGCATTGTCATAGGGATCAGCCTTATCGCTCATACTGACTCGAATACCATTGTCCTTCAGCAGCGTGCGATAGTCATCGGCGGTGTACTGGCTGCCCCGGTCGGTGTGGTGGATCAGGTCAGACCCGGTAGTGATGTCCCGCTGTCGCAAAGCCATACTCAAAGCGCTTTCGACGAGCGCTTCGTTGCGGGCGCTGCTCATAGACCATCCAACAATCAGGCGGGAATAGGTATCCAGCAGCGCTGCCAGGTACAGCCAGCCTTCATCCGTCCAGATGCCAAGCATGTCGCCCAACCATTTCTCATTAGGCGCAGTCGCACTGAAGTCCCGTGCCAGCAAGTTCGGCGCAACCGGACGATTGTGACGACTAGCGGTGGTGCGAATGTGGCGTTTCGGGCGGCGACGTGAGTACAATCCCGCTTGTCGCATCAGTCGTGCCACTCGCTTGCGTGAACAACACATCCCTTGCTGGTGTAGTGCAGCGTGAATACGGGGACTGCCATACAACCCTCGTCCAGCCTGATATTCGGCTTCAATAGCCTCCAGCAGCACCGCATCGGCCTGCTGGTGCTGACTCGGTTCTCGGCTGCGCCAAGCATAGTAACCGCTCACCGAGATGCCCAACGCCCGACACAATGGCTCAACCGCACCGACCTCACGATTGCTCTCGATGATCTGGTAACTCATGGCTGGCTCCGGCTGACAATGCTCATAGCCTTTTTTAGGATATCCCGCTCCTGCCGCAGCACCTCGTTCTCGCGCCGCAACCGCTTCTATTCCGCTTCCATCTCGACCATGCTGCCATTGGTGACGCTCTGGGCTTGGCTTCCATACAGCGCACGCCACCGATACAAATTGTTGTCGTTGATCCCTAAATCTCGCGCCAGCTCAGCGATGGGTTTACCGCTGCTTTCCATCAGCCGTACTGCTTCGCGTTTGAACTCTTCCGTGTACTTCCTACGCTCTATGGTCATTGTCCTTTGCTCCTCGATTCAGTGTACCTGTCTCTTAGCTTTTCCTCCACTGAATCGGGGCAAGTTCAAACAGAGTAATGCTGCTCAAGGTGGATTCCAGATTTTGCTGGGAATCCTATTCCTGCTTGCCATCTATGGCACGATAAATTTCGGGAACAGTATCTGGCTCGTGATGGGGCTTTTACCCGTCTACTGGATTGGTTTGAAGGCATACAGGCTCTACCGAGAAGATGGTTATATATCGAATCGGGTGCTTACCACGCTGATTGCTTGCCTGTTTCCATTTGTCTTCCTTGTCGCAATCATTGCTGGCATCGATATGAGCCGTTTGTGGCCGGTTACTCTGATACTAGCGGGCGCAACAACGATCCTATCGAGCCGTAGATAAACCACCGAAACCAGACCATGATAAGGAGCAACTATGTCAAACGTAATTGAAGTCCACAAGCTGCAAAAACGTTTGTTTGTGTGAGTTCAGCGGCAAGCCGTTCGCGGACTCCATTTACACGCAATGCTTGTACAGAGTTGGTATCAGGTACTATGCCCATCGCACATACCTTATTGAATCCAGGAATGAGAAGCACTTGACAGGCAATCGAATCTCCGGTACTATATCGTGCAACGATATATCGTCGCGCGATATATATTGGCAGTTGAGGAACCACAGATGACCGAACCCGATCTTGAAAGTCTGTTACCGCTGTCTCCCTCTGTTTTCCATATCCTGCTGGCTCTGGCCGATGAGGAACGACATGGTTACGGCATCATGCAGGAGATCAGGCTCCGCACCGATGGGCAGGTTCGGTTGGTGCCCGGCACGCTTTACGGGGCGATCAAGCGGCTGCTGGCGCAGCAGCTCATCGAGGAGGTTGATGCACGTCCTGACCCGGCAATCGATGATGAACGCCGCCGTTACTACCGGCTGACGGACTTCGGCCAGCGGGTTTTGCGTGCAGAAGCAGCCCGGTTAGCCAGTCTGGTGCGGCAGGCTGACGCCAAGCAACTCTTATCGGGATGGTCGCAAAGCCTGGCGACAGGAGGTGAGTGATGCGAGCCACGTCTAAGCTCTTGACCCTCGCTGGACGAGTTTACCGCCTGCTGCTGTACGTTTATCCAACCCCGTTTCGGCGTGAATATGGATTTGATATGGCCCAGGTATTCCGTGCGGATACGCACGACACCCTGCAAGAGTGCGGGATGGCTGGTCTGATCGGTCTATGCTTCCTCACGTTCACGGATTTGCTGAAGACGGCATTCGCCGAACATATCTGGGAGGTATTCCACATGCCCATGGAAAAACTACAACGCTTGAGCGGCCCCGCCGCTGCCATTGGTGGCTCGGTCTGGGTATCCAGCATCATATGGATTTTTGGCTTCGAACCGAGAGTCAATTGGGAAATCCTTGTCTCTATCCTGGTCGTGGTCTTTCTATTGTCGGGTCTGCTTATGGGAATGGGTCTGGGCGGGCTTTACCGGCGCTTGCCAACAGGCTCACACCCTGCAAAGCGGCTGACCTTCGGCCTATCGCTGCTTGGACTTGTCCTTTACAACGCTGCCTCGATAGCCCTGTTCCTGACAATGACATCCCGCTTGGATGAGTTCTCCCTCATCGCAATCTTCGGGAGCTTCTTTGCCTATTTTCTGGGCATCGCCGGGATGGGCATCATCGCCATGTCCGGGCGGGTGCTTGGCCGCTGGAGCTTCACGCCGCTGGCTGTAAGCGCTCTGGGCTTGCTCTTCATAATCGTTGTTCCCAAGACAGGTGAGGCAGGTCAGGGTAGTCTGGCGCAGAGTTTGCCGGTTCTAGCTCTCCTCGCCCTGTATGGCATTAGCTGGCTCCTGCTTGGCGTTGGTCTCTGGAGTACGCACGAAGAACCGCTGGTGCGCGAGCGACCAGCCTAATAGAGAAGGTAGCTGGCACCCTGAGTGTGTCGGCTGCCTCTACCCAAAGCTGGATGGCCCCCTGAATATTCCGCGTTTTATCGAAAGAAAGTCACTACCAAGCCACTTTTAGCAGTTACAAATCTAGTACCAATTCCAACTCTTAACCCGATACTGTGAACATGGGCTGTGTCGGATTAAGTCCCGTCTCTATCGGTTGAAGGCGACCCACCCAGCCCTGCTTCACGTGCGCGAATCGCCGCCTGCGCCCGGTCAGCAACCTGCAACTTGCTGAAGATATTGGAGACATGATTGCGTACTGTTTTCACACTGATCACCAGCTTTTCGGCGATTTCCGCATTTGTCTGCCCATCCGCAATATATGACAGGATTTCCCGCTCGCGTTCGGTCAATTCGGGGAACAGTTCTGGTCTGGATATTGGCTCTAAACCAGCAAAGTATTGCATCAAGCGTGTAGCAATTTTGGGACTGAACAACGATTCGCCATTGGCTACCGCACGCACAGCGCGCAGCAGCACCGTCTGGTCAGCACCCTTCAACACATAACCACGCGCCCCGGCTCGCATCATTGCAAAGACCGAGTCATCATCCTGGAACATGGTCAGGACGATGATACCGATGTGTGGGCTGGTTCGCAGAATCAGGCGTGTTGCTTCAATGCCGTTGAGATCGGGCATCTGAATATCCATCAGAATCACATCGGGCTGGTGCTCGGCAGCTAGCTTCAGTGCTTCCTTGCCACTGGTCGCTTCGCCTACGACCTCAATATCCGGGATGGAAGCCAGCAGCGCTCGCAGCCCATCTCGAAAGAGGGTATGGTCATCAGCAATCAAAACCCGGATCGCTTCCATTATGCTTCCCCGTTTATAGTGGCACGAATGGATGACAAAGGTAGATGCGCCATCACTGTAGTGCCCCCCTGTGGCAGCGCAACAGCCCGACAAGTCCCCCCCAATTCCTCGGCGCGCTCACGCATTGAGGTCAATCCCACGCCTGCCCGAACCGCCTGCGGCAGTCCACGTCCATCATCCATGATTTCCAGGCACAGGTCATCCATGAGCGAAAGCCGGACACAACAGTGTTGTGCTCCGGCGTGGCGGCTGACATTGGTCACGGCTTCGAGCGCGATGCGGTAGGCCGCCACTTCAACCGCTGCTGGTAGTGGCGGCGGGCTTTCGGGTGCTTCCAGTGTGATTCGCACCGTCTGCGACTGATTGCACGACGTGATATGCTCTTTCAATGCACCGACCAATCCGAGTTCGTCCAGGGCTGGTGGACGCAGATCATAAGCGATGCGCCGGATGTCGGCCAGAGCCTCCTGCATCTGGGTTTTTAGCTCCGTCACCATCTTCTTTACGGCAGTTACATCCTGGTCAGCCATATTATGGACAGCATCCAGCTTGAAGGACATGGAAGCTATCACCGGCCCCAACCCGTCGTGCAAATCACGCCGAAGGCGGCGGCGCTCTTCTTCGCGGGTCGTCACCAGACGCTCACGGGAACGCTGCAAATCCTGCGTCAGACGGACGTTGTAGGCGGCAACGCTGGCCTGCCGCGCGATGGTCTCCAGCAACCGCCTGTCGGTATGGGAAAACGCTTCGCCGGGGGCGCGTGGAGCAAGGATCATCTGCCCGATGGTTTCATTCTGATAGACCAGCGGCAGGGTTTCCATCTCACTGGCAGATATGCGCTCAGCCATCGACGTGCGCGTGTATTCCGCTGCCGTCACGAAGCCGTCACCTTCTTTCAGCGTAATTGCCGCGTAGGGCAGCTTGAACGCCTCGACGACGGTCTCCACAATCGTCGGGAGCACCGACTGCGAGGCAACGACGACCTCAAGCCGTTCTGACAGACGACCCAACACAGTGTAGGGATCGTCGCGCTCACCGTACATCAGACGATTTACACGGCGTTGCAGACGCTCCCGCAGGGATTGAAAGGATATGGCGACGACGCCGGTTCCAACGAGGGAAACCGGCAGACTGCCCCCGGCTTCAAGCAATACCCCCAATGAACCCACGATGACGATATAGATGACAACGACCAGGGCGCTCAACGACCCGTAGACCAATGTGCGGTTGATGAGGATGTCGATGTCCCACAAGCGGTAACGCAGGATGGCGATCCCGGTGGCAAGCACGATGCCGACCAGCGTAACAAAGGTCATGGCGATGGAGAATTCCAGTGCAATCGGGTCGCCAGGCGAAATGAACCAGGGAATACCGCCCACCAGATTGCCCACAATCACGAAAACACCGGCGTATGCCAGCCACTTGACCTGCGCACGTTCTATCCCGGCAGCACGCCGAAAACGCACTGCAACCGAGGTGATTGATCCGAATATGCCAAGGACGAGGAGCGGCGCTGCAACGGTTAGGAGTGCATTCATGAGCACTGCTCCATCCGGTATACCAAATGGATTTGATCCCGTTATCCCTAACTCTCTAGGCGGTGCGGGATCAAAAGCGATGGCGAAGGTGATGAATGCGATGCCCAGTCCTGCTGCCCATGCAATCGAACGCCAGCGCACAGACAGGAGTCGCCCTGTCGGGAACAGGAGCAGAACAAAGGTAAACGGAACCAATGTATTGGGAAGCCAGAGCCAGAGATTGAGCCAGCGTGCAAGTACCACACCCGGCAGGGTAGTGTTCAGCCCGTCGAGTCGATCATATAAATCGTAGCCCGCAGTCAGCATATTCAGCGCTGTGAGGAACCCGGTTGCACAGAACATCCAACCGATGGGATTACGGGGATGGCGCGACGCGACCAGTACCCCGACCACGCAGTAGGCGATGGTGAGCACCGGCGTGAAGTATTGGTGGCTGAAAGTCGGCGTATGACCATCGGCAGTCAACGCAAGAACACTGAAGATCCACCCAATCGTCACTACAATGATGGAGATCACGGCAATTGACCGGGACAGGCGTCGGGCAGTTTGCTCACTCATCACAATTGTCTTTCTCAACCATTTGGCGCTCGCACTTATCTCTATGGTAGCATGAACCACTGCTGGAAGGTGTACGGGGGCTGCTTACCTCTGCGTCAGCAACACTATCTCGACTTTGTGTGTTTCCGTGGGCAGCCGATGGATCTTCATTACCGAGGATGAAAATGCACAAACCGCAGTGAGTCGCGTGCGATCTGCCGCGCGCCTTGCTCGGTGCCATCCCATGTGTATCCGACCATCGAAAACAACTCACCCGTGAGCTTTTGATGTCGATTGACATAGCGTGACATGATATCCTCGCTTTCTTCAGGGGCAACGAACTCAGCGACAACAGGCATCTTGTGCCTGCCGATCTGAATGGTCGTTTCCGGGTGTGCTTTCAAATTCTTATACCATTGAGTCTGTTCACCATACCCCGCTACGATAGTAACTCCACCTGTCTGCGGATCGCGCTCAACGATTTCGACCACCGCCTGATGCGGTGATCCGGTTTTGCGGCCCAGATGGTTGATTAACACAAGGCGCTCCCCGAACAGCCATCCAAGCCCGAAACGGTAAAAGTAGACGGGAATACGAAATCCCAGACGCCGCAGCCCCTTCGGCGGATGGTTGGTGTTGGTAGTTGTCATATGAAACTCTCCTCCTGCATCGCCTGTTAAACCCATCCCCCCGCTGCCAGCGCAATGCCAGTGAGGAGCAGGGCGATATTGACGAGTACCGCGCACATCACTGGATCGGCCTGTGCAGTATCTGGAACAGCGGTCAGAGGCTTTATCTTCGCGCCTTTCTGGATGGGGCGCTGACTCCAATGACCAACAATACCATGAGCAGAGCGAACTGGAGCACGCCGAACACCTTACTGATGCTGGGCACAGCCGATTCCCGGTTTGCAAAATAGACTGGAAATACTGATGCGATGGCAAGAACTGCGGCGAGGAGGCCGGAAACCCAGCGCGTCCATCGCGCTCCAAACCCTGAGAAGGCGTATCCACCAAACATACCAATCAGGGCGACACCAATGGCACCACCGCCCATCCCAGTCGTGATGAGGGTATTGAAGAAATCCTTTGTGAAAATGACTGGACCCGCAATTAGCAGCAGCGGCGACAGGATGCCCCAGCGCCATCGCTTGCTGTCCGAACTCTCGGCCCCATGGACGGCAGCGCCCAGCAGCACCCCCACCAGCATTGTAGGAAGCAAAACCCCACCGAAGGTACCCGACAAGGTAAATCGAGGCGTGTCTCCGATGTCTAATGCCAGTGGCACCATCCAGGCTCGCAGCGACGCTCCCCACGCTATACCGAGGAAAGCACCGCCGAGGACTTGTCTGGCAATTGAGCCACCGGGTCGTCTCGCATCTTCGGGCGCAGGCTGGAAGGTGGAATTCAGCGATTGTTCAGATGCCATTGGTTTTCCCTTTCTTGTGTGCCAGCTACAAACGTAGCAGCGCGATGCCGATGAGGAGCGGCGCGAAATAGTGAAGCACGGGATAATAGTAATCGCGCGGACGCATGATCAGAAAGAGGAGCAACTAGCCCAAATTCCACAGGATAGTCATCCATCCGACCCATGCCGTCACCAGCCCAGTTTGGAGCAAGGCTGCCCCAACCGCCGCCTGACCTACAAACGCCAGCCCAACGTAAGCGGTAATTTGCGTGGAATTCCATTCCTCATTGTGAAGAAAAGTGGTCTCGGCGACCACCACCAGCGCCGCGCCGAAGAGGTAAGTTGCTGCGCCTAACTGTGCCAGAAATGCATCTCCGGCGGCACCAAGCAGATCCGCCAGCAGCACCAAGCCCAGTACCGTGAGTATGGTCGGCAGGATGACGAAGCTCCGCTCCCACCTCATGTGAGAAATCCGATTTTCAATCGGCCAGTTCAACATGGTTCTGCCGGTGAAAAGGATGCCACCGATCCCAAATACCATGAACGTGAGTACCAGCAAGCTTGCAGCAATCGTTCGCTCTGACACGCCTTGTACGCTGATAACCACCAGCAGCGACAAGACAGTGAGCACACCGCTGACGACGGCGATTGTGAGGGCTCGATACGGAGATGTGAACCACCTGTTCATGCTGCTTCTCCCCTGATTTCGCTTTGAACTACGCTCGTTTGTTGGCGAGTGAGCTGGAAGCCCAGCGCGACACTTGCTGCCAGACCGCTGATGAGGTTCGCCCAGACTATGATATTCCCGACCGGCGGGGCAGCGCACCCGGCGGGGCAAAGCGCTGTCAGGGTTAGCAAACCCCCACCAAGCGCTGTAAACAGGCAAAAGATCAGCGACACGATCACCCCTGTTCGACTGCCGCGCCCAGCAGCTATTAACGACCAAATCCAACCACCCATAGCAACCATATACACCAGCATCACTATCCCGATGGTGATTGGATGATCTTCGGGCAGCAGCGTTCTAAACTCCGGTACATACAGTGCATCGAGGAATGTGATCCGCACCATCAACGTCAGCAGCGTGATGATGCCGAGCGTGACAGCCCCAAGCCGAGACGTGAACCAAGTGCTCATGTGAATTCTCCAATGCCAGCTACAAAATGCCATACAACTGCCGTGTATGTGCAGCGGGATACCCTGCTTACGCTTGAGTCCATATCACGCTCTTTAGGGTTGCTTTGGAAAGAATTTTCGAATGGGAAGCAGCAGTCCGATGACTGTGACCATCGCAAAGGCGGCGTAGACAACGCCGGGGTCAGGACGTTTCGATGGATTGAACAGGATGGCTGTCAGTGCGAGTGTCGCAGCAAAAAGCCACATGGCAAACCATGCCCAGCGATACCCATGACGGACTCCAAAGTAGGTGATGATGAGCGCGAACAGCGCCAGACTGGTGAAGCCCACATACAGAAGTTGTTGGTTCAGCACATAGGCGTTGGCGACACCGGGATAGGCTGCCGCAAGTTCCTGCCATGTGACACCTGTGTCCTCCTGAAACTCACTTGCGTGATCCGCGACTCCCGCGACAATCAGAATGTTCACCACGAGCAAGATACTCAGCAGGAACAGGATGACCCAGGCATATTTTTGATAGGCTTTTTCCTGCGGTTGATGTGCAGTCATCATGGCAATATCTCCCTTTCTTCACCCGTCAAAGCATGATCATGGCTACAAAAATATTTCCCAGATTCATGGGAAGCTGTGCCCAGTGATCGCCATAATCCGCGGTGTGCCACACATCACCATTGCTCAAGCCTGCGTAGAGATGTCCGGGCGCTTCTGGATCAGTCACGAGTGAATAAGCCATATAATCGAGCGGCTGCGGCAGTCCCCCGCTCAGTCGCTTCCAGTGTCCAGTGCCATGTTTGCGAAAGAGAAAGGCATTGGCTTCGCCAGCAAAATGACCGCGCGGCATTTTGGTGAGCTGCGGGAAAATGGCATGGGGTGCAGCCGACACATACCAGACATCCGGGTCAGCCGGGTCGGCAGCGACAGCCATGCCGTACAGACTCCAGCTTAAACCTCGCAGTGGCTGCTTCCACGTCAGCCCGCCATCAGCACTGACCGCTGCGGGCCATCCCCCGCCTGCCTGATAGACCCAATTGCCATCGGTCTGGTGAAATCTCAGGCTGTGACAGTCACGGCTGGTGCGCTTCAGATGTCCCTGCCAGGTCTGCCCGCCGTCACTGCTGCGGAATGTACCGCCTAGCTCCACGCCAGCGATCACAAGATTGGGATCGATGGGGGAAACAGCCAATCCCATCACGTAGGGAGCGCCCGGTTCGGCTGGTGTAAACCAGAACCAGCGGCGCAGCCTGCGGAAGGATTCCTGCTCGGTCCACGTCTGTCCGCCGTCGCAGGTCACAAAGATGGCAGGCGGCTTTGTCCCGGCATAGATCACCTGCGGATCGGCGCGACAGATGGCGATGGATTTGACCATCTGCCCTTCCATCCCCACAGGCTGCCAGGTTTTGCCCCGATCTTCAGATCGCAGCACGCCGTTACCCTGTGTGCCTGCATAGACAATGTTTGGGTTACACGGGTCGGAAGTCAGACAGCGCACATTCTTGTCTTCGAGCAGGAACTCAACCGACCATTGACCGTTCGCGCCGCATTCTGCCCGCGCCAGCCTGCTGCCATTTGTTGAGAGAAACGTCTTGTTCATATTGACTACCCTTAATTCGGAAGCCCCCGGACCAATCGAGTGTCGCTCAGGGTTACAGGTCCAACTTCACAACGCCGCCCGGACCAGGCACGAAAGCGGTGCCGAAGGACACATACAGCGAGCCGTGCGGGCTTTTGGCGATGCCGAAAGGCTCAGGCAGCCCTCCCGCGACAGGGGTTACCCCGTCCGCATTCACCATCACCACGCTGCCGGGACCAGGACCCTGAACGGTAAATACGGCCAGTTGGACAGCGTAGAGCGTGTCACCGTCCAGTAGAATGTCGCTGACGGCATTCAAATCGCCGAAGGTTTCGACCAAGTCTCCACCCGACCAGTGTTCAATCTTGCCAGCGCCGGGCGCTAATCCCGCGCCAAGGAAACCGACATACAGATCGCCGTTCTCAGCAACTTCAACAGCAGTCGGGACGGGGTTATCGGGCCAGGCATAGACAACCTGCAAGCCGTCCGCCGCCGTCCACGAAAGCAGATCGTTGCCGCCCGCGTCAGTGATATACATGGTTCCGTCCGCGCCCCAGGCGATGTCTGACACATTGGTGTCGTAGCCGTTGCCGTCCGGGTCTTCGGCAGCCTCGAAATCATTCAGGTTGATGACGGTTTTCACAGCTAATGTTGCGGCATCGTATTCGACAATGGAGTCCGTCCAGAACGCGCCCATATTCGCTGGACCGTTGCCCGAATAGACTACCCACAGCGAGTCGCCGTTGGGAATCACCCGGTATAGTCCGAGGGTTTCCATTCCCAGCGCATAGCTGGGGAAGCCGCTGATGCGGTCAGTTGCCGTCCCGTCGGGCGCAACGGACACCACCCGTCCGGTCAGTCCAATATGAGCCTGTGCTTCGCCTTCCGGCCCGGCCATCGTGATTTCTGTTTCACCACCCGTACCCGCAACCGCCACCAGCAGATTGCCTTCACCATCGAAAGCGATCCCGCGTGGCGATCCTAAATCGCCCACTACCAGTTCTCCGGGCAGGGGTGGCGTCCCTTCTTGCGCCAACGCTGGCAGCAGACCGATTGAAACCAGTATCAAGCCAACGACAAACTTAAATGACCGTTTGGACAACATATTCCCTCCTATGTGGGTGTAGCCCCATTTCATACTGCAATAACGATGGAGTATCTTTTTTCGTTAGGCCAAGCCTTGAATTAGGCCAATCAGGATAATCGCAGTGCCTACGAGCGAAAACAGTGAGGACAGCCCACCTAGCAAAAGCGGCAGCCGTGGCTTTTCGGCGAATTCGTCCTGAATACCTATCCACCAGTTCAGAGTGTCTTTGGCATCCAGCAGCACCGATGCAGCGACCATCAGACTGGCAGCGAACGTTTCCAGCCCTGTATCCAGGAGCGAGAGGGACAGAGCGAGCGACAAGCTGATGAGCAGCGGCCCCCACATCAGCGCGCCAACATGTGCGAATCGCAGATATTTCGAGTAGGTCGGCTGCCTTTGCCGGATCATACCTGCCGGGATTCCGGTGAGCAGACCATAAGCGACATTGAAAACACCGCCTACGATAAGAATCTTGCTGCCTGCGTCCATCGCGTTTTCTCCGCGTCTTCATTCAATAGCGACGGCGAAGTTGAAACAGTTCAACTTGCCGCCAGTGGCGGCAGTACGCCAAGTTGCTGCATCAGACTCATCATATCGGCCTCGACCCAATGTTCGGCCAGTTTCCCGTTAGCGATGCGCCAGATTTCGACCCACGACCAGGTGATGCGCTTGCCGGTCGGCGCAATGCCCAAGAACTCGCCCTGATGCGTAAATTCGCCCACCATGCGATGAACGACTTTATCCCCTTCGGCAATCGTATCCTGCGAGGTGATGTGTCCATCTGGGAACGCACTGAACTGTATGGTGAAAAACGCGCGAACCCCTTCGATACCGGGGGGCAGCCCAATTAAGGGCACATGGTCGATGTAGTCGGGACTGAATAGGGTTAAGGCTGTATCCAAATCTCTGGCATTGATGAGGTCTTCAAATTTCCGAACCAGGGCTTTGTTTTGTTCAACAGACATTGTGATTCTCTCCCGTTCACTCAAGAAGATGGTTTCGATCTCGACAGGCATCGGTGGTTTTCAAAGTGACTATCCATGAGAGCGAAATGCTTTCGGATCGCCGATCATCTTCATTTGCTATGAAATTAGCCTATAGCAACCGGTGTCCCGCTGTCATGAGCAGGCATCACGTCCTGGGCGGGAAAAACGCCTGGACGAGTCAGGACATGGTCCCGACCAAGCGACCCCGATACAAGCGGTGCTGGAGTGGGGCGATAGTGAGGAAGTGCTCCGGTATTTTGGATTGACCGATGAACGCAGTCTCAAATTCTGGAATGGGTTCATGTTCGTGATGCCAATTCCAATTCTTAACCAGATGTCATGAACATCGACTGTGTCGGATTAAGCGATCTCTATGGGCTGTCCGACCACCTGCTGATACTCGGTTTTTCGGGGCAAAATAGCGTAGCTTGTGCGGGATCAATGGAAGGTCGAACCCGCGGATTGATGATCCAAATTTCTTAGGGAAAGTAGGTTCTTTCAGTAAACCTGATTGGTATCTGTTCAGGGGGTAACTCAAGCCATTGACAATGGTGAGGCGGGGAGTAATTGAGGGCCAGCCTGCCCGTGACGAGAGGCATCTAGGGCGGCAGTCAAGAAATCGAGCATATCGTGACTCTGCTGCCGTGCGGTGGCGATCACGGTCAGCAGACGT
>Ga0079224_100008567_pt1 | contig 13869 bp, 9 predicted proteins | sample Stecom2015_FD_80414 | JGI IMG/M metagenome (GOLD analysis project Ga0079224, IMG submission 80414) | Agricultural soil microbial communities from Utah to study Nitrogen management - Steer compost 2015 | ecosystem: Environmental > Terrestrial > Soil > Agricultural land | place: USA: Utah... | reverse complement strand
TGGATGTCCGCAGCTTCGCCGATATCAATAGTGACGGCGAGAGCGGTGTTGGGAGTCGTCTGGGCGACCTCCGATTGTGCCTCCCGTATCCACGCCCACCCTCCCTCTGATGGTTTAACCTGAGGAGCCATATAATTTGCCAATTGGACGATTAGAAATGGCAGCTCACCTTGTTGCCAATTGCTCCGCCAACCTTGAATCAGTGCGGGTAATAGCCTTGCGTATTCCGCAGCTTTTTTAGCGTTCGCCTCACCTTGGTACCATGCGAAACCTTTCAAGGTATATATTGTCATCGGAGCTATCATAGCATTGAACAAGGTAGCCGGCTGGTAGTGCGCTCTGAATCGACTGTCGTTATTCGATTTATTCCGTGCTAATGCGGCATTTAAATTTACCGTATCCCGAAAAAAATGGTATTGTTCCAAATAGTTTGGGAATTCTTGCAAGTCTGCCTCCGAAATCCAAGCTTCAGCCGGAGTGCCTCCCCAGCTGGAGTGGATAATTCCGATCGGCACATGGTATTTATCATAGAGATTTTTTGCCATATAATAAGCCACCGCACTAAACCGTAAAACATTGCTGGGATTAGCCTGCTTCCAATCTCCGCGCACATCGTCTTGCACCACAAAACTATATTGACGTTTCACCTGAAACTCACGGATATATGGATTGGTGGCTTGTGCAATATCATTCGCTTCTCTTTGGATAAGATTCGACATGGGAAAGGTCATATTACTTTGTCCCGAACACAGCCACACATCCCCAAAAAGCACCTCGCTTATTTTTACCGCGTGGCCGGAGGTTCGTATATCGATGTTGTAAGGACCTCCGGCGGGTGTCGCATCAAGCGTTATAATCCATTTTTTCTCCTGATCCGGAGTGGCCTTGTATATTTTGTTCTGAAACGAGACCGTCACATCCTGTCCTGACAGGCTCCAGCCCCAAATATTTACGGGCTGATCACGTTGCAAGACCATACTGTCCGCGACTAAGGCGGGAAGTTTGATCTGGGAAAAAGCTGTAAATCCCACGAAGAACAAAACCACAAATGAAATAGTCTTTTGCATGGTTAAAATGATTTATGCGGTATAATATCCCATACTGTTGAACCAACACTTTCGTCCAGATCGCGAAAAGGCGGCGCCATTGTCCTTTGGCAAATACCCTCTCGCTCGAGTACATATTTGATGACCTGTATGGACGAAGTCGCGCCATCGCCCAATCCGTAGATACGCCTGTAGTCGGAAAGCTCGTTTTCAAATCGAGCAATCGCTGAGCTGTTACCTTCCTTGATCATCTGACAAAATGCCGACAGCAATCCAGGGAAAATATTTGCCCCACCTAGCACCCCGCCGTCCGCTCCGGCCGTCATCGATTTGACCAATAGCTCTTCGGCACCGGTCAATACAGCCCAGTCCGGACGAGCTTTTGTGACTTGTAACACCTCTTGAAAGTAGTTCCAATCTTTGGAGCTATCCTTGAATCCAATGATATTTTCGACCTCCATCAATCGCTGTATCGTCGTTATATCAAAAGCTGTTTTGGTCAGTCGAGGAATATTACACAGCATGACAGGTAATGGCGAATGACCCGCAATGTGCCTGACATAATCAATTAATTCTCCTTGTGTGAACGGAAAGTACGGTGGCGGCGTCAGCACGACGGCATCGGCACCATGCTCGGCTGCAATATGGCTCCAGCGAATACTTTGCTCCGGGGATACATCGATGATACCAACAAGACTTGGTATTCTCCCTCGCAGGTATCGTTGACTATACTTAATAAGGTCGCTCTTAATGCGATCGCTTAAGCAAGGCCCTTCACCTGTCGTACCTAATACAAACAAAGCATCTACGCCACCGCTCACCACGTAATCGATGAGCCGTGCTAAGCCCTCGTGGTCCAAAGTTGCTTTATCTTTTAAAGGTGTGATAATTGGGACGACTATGCCCTGTATCTTTTTCTTCATTTGTGTCCCCTTCTATTTCGCCTCATTTTCACGTTCAAACCTTGATCCCCACACAAATCCTGCTGTCTTATGCTTCTCAGGTGCCGGCCATAGCAAGCTAAAAACCCAACCAATCGCATAACAGCTTACTGCGCCGATCAAAGCATACCACAAAAAGGAAATGTCCGTCGCAAACACAACCGTCATCGTAACAGCGGTACCGGCTAGCCAGCCTATAATTGCGCCTTGTGCATTTGCACGTGGTGAGAGCATACCCAACAAGAAAAGGCCTAGCAGGGGGCCACCCAGCATACCAAAAATCCGTACCGGGGCTTCTAAAAGTGTCCCAAATCGTCCCGCCGAAAAGGCAATAAGTGTAATCGCTATTCCGTACACCACGGTCATAATGCGCGCATACCGCACTTTTTTAACTTCATCCATCTCCCGCTTGGAATAAGGTGTTATCAGATCCACTAGCGATACTGTTGTCATAGAATTCACACCAGAAGAAATACTGGACATAGATGCTGCCGCAATGCCTGCGATAATCAACCCGGCAAAACCTACCGGCATCTCATTCACGACAAAATAGGGTAGAATCTGGTCTACATTGAGCAAGGCTCCGGAAGATACCGGATCATATCCTGCACCCTGATAGAAGCAATAAATAACAAACCCTGTGAAATAAAATAGGAATGCACAAGGCACCCACACAAAAGCCTTGATCCACATAGACTTACGCGCGGTGTTTAAGTCTTTCGCCGTCATATACCGTTGAATAGAGGTTTGGTCTGTTGCCAATAGGACCAAGTTGTGCACAGATCCACCCAGAATGACTCCCCATACTGTCACCCGTATGGCAGGGTCCAGACTGAAATCGAATGACAAACGACCTGTTTCAACACCTGTGGCCCACATCCCTTCTAACCCACCTTCCGTACCTATAACAGCTACAATAAGGATAGCAATAGGTCCACCCATCAAAACTATAAACTGGAGTACGTCCCCCCAGATCACCGCTTTCATGCCGCCCAGCGTGGTGTAAAATGTTGTAATACATCCCATAGCCAGCACCAAGACCCAAAGTGGAAACCCAGTCACATGCTCCAAGGCCAATGCTGGTGCATATATCACCAATGATAACCATAGAAGCGTCCGACTTAAGAAGATGATAGCGATCGTGCTTCGCAGCTTTCCCGTGAACCTTGCCTCCAAATACTGGTAAGCACTGTATAGTTTGACACGATGAAAGAATGGCATGAATAAGGAGTTGACTATTGGCGTAGTCACAAACGAGGTGAAAGCCAATAGTGAGTAGCCCATACCATTGGAGTATACTTTAGCCGGAAATCCAAGAAAACTGATACCTGAGAAGACACTGACCATCACTGTAATGGCAACCACCAGCGACTTCATACTCTTGCCGGCCATTAGATATTCTTTAATGTTCTTTTGTCCTTTAGAAAAGTATAGGCCAATAGCAATGGTAATCAATAAATAAACGATAAAAATACTATAATCGACCCATCCCAGATGAGTTGTTGTCTGTAAAGCTGCGGTATTATCCATGTGTGTCAGTATTACGCGTAAACCATTCTTTAGCTCCCTCGGGTCTTATGGCCGTCAGATCTCCTCGATAATGTCGCAATGCATGCGGTTTGTAAGGGTGCTTTTCCAGCCCTTCTTCGTGTAAGGTGATACCGATTCCCGGTTTGGTCGGCACGAGCATTTCCCCGCCCTCGACAAAAATCTGTTCATCGCTGAGCTCCGTGCGCCACGGCACATCGTTGATCATTGTTTCCAACAAGAAAAAGTTGGGAGTCGACGCGGCAATATGTAATGTCACGGCATTCGTCAGTGGTCCCATCGGATTATGCGGACAAAAACCTATCCCACTGGCTTCCGCCATATTTGCAATCGCCCGCATATCGACAATCCCGACTTTGCTCGCATCCGGTTGTATAAAATCGGCAAAGCCCCGTTGAATAAAATCCATCGCCTGATATTTGTTATAAATGCGTTCGCCGGTGGCCAGTGGTATCTTTACTCTGCGGCGCAAATCGGGCATGGTGTACTGAAGCTCCGGAAAAAGGGGTTCTTCCATCCACATCACATCAAACTCCTCCAATCCCTGCGCAATACGTATAGCACTCTCCATATTAAATCGACCGTGGCATTCAATCATCAGATCTACATCCTTGCCAACAGCCTCCCGTACTGCGGCTACACAGGCGAGTGACCGGTCTAAATCCAGCGTACTAATGTCGCGATAGCAGCTTCCAAAAGGATCCCATTTCAGGGCTTTCCAGCCCGCTTGAACAGCTAGTTTCGCTTTCTCGGCAAACTCTTCCGGTGTCTTTGCTCCCACGAACCAAGCATTTGCGTAGCATGACACCTTATCCCGCACTTTACCTCCCAACAATTGCCATATCGGCTCCCCCCATAATTTTCCTTTGATATCCCATATGGCCATATCTATTCCCGATAAGGCACTGCTCAATACAGGACCCCCACGCCAAAACGAATCTCGGTTTAAGTCGTGTAATATTTTATCGATATTTCGAGGGTCTAAGCCAATGATTTTACGTTCAAGATCCTTAAACATACCCACGATAGCATGTTCAAATTGACCGATGGACGATTCACCGTATCCCACTATGCCCGAATCTGTCTCGATTTTTACAAAAGCAAAATTCGTTCGATAAGCATCACTTAACCACGTTTTTATACTTGTTATTTTCATTTATCTATAATTGTTTTTTTATACTATGTTAGCACGAACCGACCGCCATTGACGAAGATCGTTTCTCCCGTAATGAAATCTGAATCGATTAAGAAGAGGACGGCCTTCGTGACGTCCTCGGGCGTGCCTGCCCTTCCGACCGGTACGGTAGCTTCATACTGTGCCATTTTTTCTTTGCCCCATCGGCTTAGCATGACCTCCGTCTCGATATAATCCGGAGCAACAATATTTGCCGTAATCCCGGAGGACAGACCCCGTTTGGCCAGCGAGCGCGTCAATCCGATCATTCCCGATTTGGCACTGCTGTAGGCAATCCAATCATCCTCTGCCTTTCCGGCATAGGCCTGTATGGAAGATATATTGATAATGCGACCATAACGTTGGCTTTTCATCGTGTCAAAGCATGCCATGGCAGCGAGGTACGCTCCTTTCAATGTGACAGCGAAAACACAATCCCACCATTCTTCCTGTGATAAAGTCGCCGGGCGAGGTGGCTCTGCCCGCGCATTATTAATGAGTACATCAATAGCTCCGAATTCCGAAATAATATCCTTGATCATCTCCTGCACCATATCGGCTCTAGCGATATCTGCATATCTCGCATAAGCTTTACCGCCTTCTTTGCGGATCGTGGATACCACCTCATCCGCTCTGGTAGCGATTATATCATTGACAAAAACCACATATCCTCTGGCAGCCAACTTTAGTGCAAGGGCACGACCGATACCTTGTCCCGCACCTGTAATTAGTGCTGTTTGTATATTTCTTTCCGGAATCATTTATTTTATTTATTATCAAAAAACCAGTGTATTAACAGATTGTGGATCCAACATTACGATACCTGCATTCAAATCGATCTCTCGTTCCTTCCATAATGTATGTTCTGTAGAGGTGATGATCTGCGCTACCTTACGCGGCATGTTATCCAAAGTGACAGAGACGGGCTCCTCTTTGCAATTGATCAATTGCAGTATCAGTTTCCCATTTTCATCAATGCCTGCCAAGGACAGTAGTTCGGAGTCTGAGCTTTTCGCATCTACTACCTGTACATTATTCCAATGATCAGTCTGATGTCTCGTGATATAATACACCGGGTATTTGGTCAGCGTATCCGCAGACATGATCTCATAATTATTCTGCCAAGTCCAGAACATAGAAACTTCACTTTCTGAATATTTGAAAACGCGGTGCGATATTTTAGCAAAGCGAAAAGCGTAGTCCCAGTTGATGTTGTAATCTTCTGTCCGATGAGCTACAGCATCATGACCCAGTTCTGTACACCACACGGGTCTGTTCCATTCCTTTGCTAAGGCAGCAATACGCTCAAACTCTGAGTCGGGGATGTTTTCCGACCACCAGCTGTGAAAACTCAGCGGACCGAGGTACTTTACGATTTCGGGGTCTGCGGCGATCTTGGATGCAAAGTCCACGGTAGGTTTGGTCGATGAGGTGTCACCCCACAAAAAAGTCGTTTTTAGTCCAGCCTTCGCAAACCTTGGCCCTGCCAGTTTGATGAAATCAATGGTCTCCCCGGGTGTAAAGAGGGTCATATATCCTCCATTCGATTCGTTGAAAGAGAAATAATCAACATCGACACCATAACGCTTTTTTGCTTCCACCAAAAACGCTTCGATCATATCAATCACTTCCCCGTAATATTCCGGTTTGATACGTCTCTTGTTATAGTCCGCCGGGTTTTCCACCAATTCATTAGGAACCCGCCAGACAGATACGGTAAAGCTGGTGACCCCATACCTTTCTTTCATGCGTTTCATCGCTCTTAGCAGCGATATGACAGCCGGTTGTTTGAGGACTCGTCTCCCTTTGTAAACATCATAATCCAACCAAAACTGCAGGGGAAGCGCGACACGTACATGTGTGGGCTTAAACTCCTTCAATGTTGCTTCGCCTACTAGATCCCATGCGTCACCCTTATAATTTGCTTGTGGATAATTACCTCCTATCGAAATGATTTTCTGTCTTGTGCTGTCGGGCAGCAACTTGACGACAGCCTGTGCTGTATCCTCATTTTTTGTAGTAGGATTATCCTGTCCTGCATAGCTGGATAGAAAAAAAACAACAAACGCAAGTAGCAGACCCCCTGATTCTAAAATTCGTCCCATAATTTCAGTTCTTTCTATTTGAACATTGCATTTTCCTCTAAAAAATGATTGTATTGACAGATTCAGCTTTCAGCTTGAGATAAGCTCCCTTAGCCGTTGAGTCAAATACCATGTTCGTTTTCTCCCATAAGTTTGCCTCTGTCGAAGTCAGCATCGTCGCATTGGTACTGCTGACCTGAGGCACTCGAATCGTGATCGGTTCAGCTTTCAAATTGATCAACTGTAAGACGAGCCGGTTATCGTCATTGTATCCTGCGAGAGGCAATATGTCTTCCTCCGAGCTTTCAGAATGCACAAGCTGCAAGCCATTAAAGTGATCTGTCTGATGCCGCGTCAAGTAGTAAATCGGATATTTGGTCAACGTATCTGCGGACATGATCTCGTAATTTTTTTGCCAAGTCCAGAACATGGATACCTCTGTATTGGAGTAGCGGAACACCCGATGTGAAATTTTGGCAAAGCGAAACGCATAATCCCAATCAAGATTATAACCAGGTGTCTGGTGGGCCAACGCATGATGCCCAAGCTCGGTACACCAGACAGGGCGATCATACTGCTTCGCTAATGCGGCGACCTCTTCGAAAATCGTATTTGGCTCGGTCTCTGACCACCAGCTATGAAAACTCAAGGGGCCAAGGTATTTGACGACTGAGGGATCGGCTGCAATAGCTGATGCGAACGGGACAGTAGTTTTGGTCGACGAGGTGTCTCCCCATAAAAATATGGTTTTCAGTCCCGCACTTTCGAACCGCTCTCCGGCCATCTTGATAAAAGTAATCGATTCTTCGGGGCTGAATAAGGTCATGTAGCCTCCGTTCGATTCATTGAATGAAAAATAGTCCGCCTCTACACCATATTCGTTTTTGGCTGCTAATAGGAAAGCCTCAATCATATCAATAACCTCGTGATATTTATCCGGCTTTATACGGCGTTTGTTCTGATCCTCAGGGTTTTCAACCAGTTCGTTTGCGACACGCCACACTGATACAGTAAAATTTACCACACCATAGTCCTCTTTCATTTCACGCATGGAGTTTAGCAATGAGATTACTCTGGGCTGTTGCAGAATTTTCTCCCCGCTATAAGTTTCATAACTGACTCCGTAGAATTGTAACGGCAACGCTACCCGTACATGGCTGGGTTTGAATTGTTCAATGGTATTTCGTCCTACCAAGTCCCAAGCCTCAGTCGTATAATTAGCTTGTGGGTAGTTGCCGCCGATAGAGATAATCTTTTGCTTCTTGTTCTCCGGAAAAATGTCCACCACCGGATAAGATGTCGTATCGACCAAGTCTTTGATATCATTTAGATCATCCTTATAGGTTTCTCCCGAACACGCAATCGCTATACATGCCAACCCAAAAACAAGCTTACTTCTTTTGAAAAAATTGTTCATAGTTACATTAATATTTACCACACTTTCTCCACTTCAGGACATAATCTTCCCGTGTCATCACTTTCTAGCAACGACTTATGGGGATAATTTCTAACAGCAATGCATTATCCACCGAAATGCTGCATCTCTCCGGATGCTTGGTTGAATCACTAATGGACTTCGGTCAGACGCATGGCATTGAGATAATAGAATCCGAAGGGATTGTCGTTATTTTTCCCTGCAGTCACCGTAATCCGGATGTTGCCCTCCGAATCGGGTTGTATTTCAGTTGCACAGGCGACCTTCGCACTATTGTTCGCAGCATCCAATGTAACCGTCTTGGAATCACGTCCCTGAAGAATATAATCTGTATCTCGATTCTCTTTGGCATACAGTCGACCTGCAAAAAAGCAAAGTTCATACAGCTTGTTGGGATCCAATCCTTCGAAACGAAGCACGCTGCGTCGAACTTCTTTATTGTTGAAAGTTCCTTTTGCATTGCCATAATAGGAATCGGCGGAAACTACGGCAGGGATATTAAAATCTGTCTGCGTTGTTTTGGGTCCGTTCGTATTTCGGGCATTGAACCGTTCAACTAAGACCAACGCTATCCCCGTCTCCTCTCCGGCTTGATCGACCAAATTTGCAATCCGGCTATTGCTGGTATATTTTGACAAGGTGTTCCAACCCTGTACGCTGTCATCCTGTCCAAAATTCAGCAAAATGGTTCTTTTCGGATTCGTAGACTCGACCGCGGTCGCAGCGATCAAAGCAAAGCTCAATACCGATAGCACCATCAAGGTCAATCCTTTTATATTACTTTTCATAAGGTCAAATCTTGTTTTAAGCATTCTCATCATAATCACTTTATACAGCACAACCTATTCCTCTCCTAGACTTAACCGCAAAGCGTTAATACAATAGAATCCGTTTGAAGTCGTATTATTATCTCCTTTCGTTAGGGTAATGGTGATATACCCCTGTTCATCCGGCTGTACCCCTCGTGCACAGGCAATCTCCGTGGTATTGGCGACGGGGTCCAAAGCCGTTATCACTTCATTGGCTCCTGTCACGGTGTATTTGGTCTCTCGGCCTGCTCCACTCGGATAGGATGCAAAAAAGCACAAGTCATATTTTACGTCGCTTTTGAGGCCCTCCAAACGAAATTCCGCAACACCACCACCTACGTCGACACCATAAAAACCTTGTTGTGATACCTCTGAAGGCATGTCAAAATCGGGTACAGTGGTCGAAGTTGGACCATTTGTAAAACGTGCTCCTCCCGAACCGAAGCCTTTGGTATATACGAAAGTCAAATCAGTTGCACTACCTGTTTCATCCACCAGATTGGCAATCGTGCCACGCACGTGTGGATGAGGATCAGGGATATGTGTCAAATTATTCCATCCCGATGCCGCGTTATTCATCCCAAAGTTGATAAAAACAGGAGCTGCCAATGCCAAAGGACCAACTTCGACATGGATGGTTCCTCTCAACATCTCGCCTCTATAAATCCGAAAGGTATAGGTCGTTGCCGGATTCAATTCTTCAATCAGCACCTTTCCATTTTCAATATCCGTGCTGCTCAAATTGATCGTACGTGTAGCCGTGCCCGGAGCCGCTACTGTGATCCGATCAGCCTCCCTACTGTTATCCCATCCCAGTAATACCGAACTCGTCGATATATCCTCTTCGGTGGGAGTGAAAAAAATGTTTTCGGCTCCTGTCTGGAAAGTTATTGCTGTAAATTCAGAGTCTTTAATTGCAGGATCGTTGCTTACTGCTTTGATCCGGGCAGAATATCTTGTCGAGCTCCACAATTCCTCCAAAACATAGGAATCCGTTTCACCCACTTCAATTTGTTCCAGCTCGTTTTCAAATAGAAGTTCGTCTTTACTGATCTCCAATACATAGGTCGCATTCGAGATAGGTACCCATGAAAGTGTCACTTCATTGGCCTCTACACTTGCTGCAAACATAGGTGGACGGAACAAGCGTTCAGTCGTGTTGTCAGGATCTTCGAGGTTATGCTTTGAGCAAGAAGACAAGCTCACCATGCATAGCATACCAACCATGATCAGGATAGCCCGATATTTATTTTTAAGTAATTTCATACGATATATTTTAGAGATATAACTATTCATTGCTAACTAGAATCAACATAGGCTGCGTGTTACGGAATTTGATCGTTTTGCAGCACCCCATTACTGGCCGTTATCGTATTGATGTTGATCGGGTACAAATGATTGTTTTTCGCTGGGTCATAGCCATGCGCCACATTATCCAATGCGGCCGCAAAAGCCGTTTTACTATTTGCCGACGAGAGAGGAAGCCAGGTGCTCCGTTCGTATCCCGGTATTGCAGTACTTGGTAATCTGTAGTCGGGGTTGAGAATATCAATCGTCTCACCATCACTCTCCAGTCGCCAAAAGATATATGTAGGCACTAATGCCTGATACTTTGGATCGTCGTGCACGATCTTAAGGCTCTCCTCTTTCATCTCAGTTAGCTTCTCACCCAATAGATTCCACCGTACTAAATCGGTTTTACGTAACATTTCGCCACCAAACTCCCAAGCTCGCTCATCGACAATCGCATCAAAAAACAGCTCTTGGCTGGTCGACACCGCATCGACATAGGCATCCACTTTCGAAGCCCATTGCTCCTCGGGGAACGCTCTCTTGCGCACTTCTTTCAGTGCCTCGATGGCTGCCTGCGTCGGACCGCCATTAATTTGGTTTTCGGTCTCTGCATACATTAATAGAATATCAGCATAGCGCATCATAGGCCAGTTTACTCCGGTGTGTTGTACCGTCTGATTGTCCCCACCCATAGCAGGTGTGATCCATGATTTTCGCCACTTGGTCGGACGAAACTCCGTCCCTCCCGCGCCAATGAGACGTTGCACATCTGCGTACCCGGACTGACCATAGGTATACAATTCTACAGACACATTCCGACGTAAGTCTTCTGTGTCGAATGAATAAAAATAATATGGAGATGTCCGAATTGTTCCAACACCTCGCCCATACTTGGTCGAAGGATTAGTGAAACCGAACAACATTCCGATATCGTATCCTATACGACCACTCACAAATCTTCCAAGTGCTATTTCAAAAAGAACTTCCTTTGTGGATAGATCTTGCGAATAGGCTTGCAAAGTTTTGAAAATACTTTCAAAACTCGGATTCAGCCCGTGTTCATTGCTCTCGATCAACTCTCTACATTCCGTGTTCGCAATTTTATAATACTCCTCCCAATGGCGGCCTCTGCGCGTTTCATACGTCTTGTTACGCAAAGAAAATCCGGCATACGAAAGTGCCATACGCGCACGCAGCCCTTTCAAGAATGCCTTATTGACACGCTCGGTGGTATTCGTTTCGCGCATCCAGGGCAATAGCGGCTCTACTTCTTTGAGATCTTCGATTAAGTACTCATAAATCTCGTCTCTATCCGTTTTAGGCAAATAATAATTGTCATCGGCTTGGGTGGAGGTGAGTTTAAAAGGCACATCTCCAAAAAGCTTAATCAACTCGTAATAACATAAAGCGCGAATAGTCTTGGCTTCCGCATAGATACGATGAGCCTCTTTCGCATGCTCACCCTCCCAAATCGGACTCAGCGGTAAGTTGTCAATACAGATGTTAGCTCTTTCTATAGAGGAATAGAGTAGATTCCACCACGTATTTAAGTGGGAAATACTTTCATCCGCATCGTAATGTGCGATATTAAATGTTCCCCCATTATTCGCTGCCGTGATAAATTCTATATCACTGTCGCAATTGTACCATAAAAAATATGAGCCAAACAGATAGGTGGACGCTAGATTATCATAGGCTCCATTCAACACCTTCTCTGCAAAGTCAATATTAGAAAAGGACGTTGCCTCTGTAAAAACAGAAGGGGAGTCTGTTTGTAAATAATCCTCACATGAAAAAAGCGTTGCAGAAAACAGCAATACCGTCGCGTATATTATATTTCTTTTCATTTCTTAAAATTAAAATCCAACATTTAGACCAACATTGTACGTACGACTTCTCGGATAAGCGCTCCAGTCGACACCCGGAGTTAAAGGTGTTCGCCGGATCACATCTACTTCTGGATCATAGCCCGAATAATTCGTCCATGTCCACAAATTGTAGCCCGAGGCATATATACGCAGCTGACTCAACTTCAATTTATTCAACACACTCGCCGGGAATGAATAACCAACGGTTAGGGTATTCAAGCGCAAGAAAGATCCGTCTTCAATAGCCCAAGAATGCAATTGCAATGTGCTCATGCCTGGAAACCACATCTGTGCATCTTTGTTCAACTCCGCCAATTCTGCCGGATCGCTCACTAGATTTCCGGTCTCAGGACTGTAATACGTAAAACGATTGTCCATATTCATCGTACCTAGCATATTCCGGTAACGATAACCGAAAGGCTGACTGGTAAAGAAAATCTTATTCGCATTATAGATACTATTGCCGTAGACCCAATTGAAAAATGCACTAAAATCGATGCCTTTATATTGTGCTGACAGATTAAAACCGCCGATATGCTTAGGATTTGCATTGCCTATCACCACACGGTCTTCGCCATCAACGACAAGGTCATCATTCTGATTTTTAAATTTCAACGTTCCCGGCCAAAACATAGAGGTACTCAACAACGACTCATTCGAGGGTATACCATCTTTAAGCGTATAACTTTGCGTAGCAGGGTCGTAGTTAAAATCATCAAAAGTATACATACCATCTGTCTCATAGCCATACATCTCACCGATTTGACCGCCCTCTCGGATCAGGTAATCCGCAGCGATTGTCCCGGTGCCTATCCATCCGTACCACATGCTACTTTGTTCCCATTGTTTTGCTTCACCCAGCTTATCGATTTTGTTTCTATTAAAGCTGATGTTGAAGGAAGCGGACAATGTAAAGTCCTTCTTTTGTATAATGTCACCGGTGACAGCAATCTCGATCCCTTTATTCGACGTCTGGCCAATATTTTGCCATTGTGTCGAATAGCCCGTACTGGATGGGATAGTGGCTGAAATCAATAAATCTCGGGTGATGTTTTTATAGGCTTCGACCGATCCCGAGATGCGTTGATTCAAGAAGCCAAAATCCAATCCGATATTGCGCGTCTCGGTTGTTTCCCATTTTAACTTAGGATTGGATAATACCCCGTCCGGTGCCAAGAAAGGCGTACGTGTATTTTCATCGCCGGAAAGGAATATATCTCCTGTTGAGACAGAGAAAGTTTTCTGCCAAGCGTTATCCGTAATGCGATTGTTGCCCGACTGTCCATAGCTCACACGTAGTTTGAGATCACTCAGCCACTCTTCGGTCGAGAACATAAACAGTTCTTCATTGATACGCCAGGCCAAAGCTACCGACGGAAAGAACCCCCACTGATTGCCCGCAGCAAACTTACTGGATCCGTCCGCTCTAAAAGTTCCGGACACCAAATATCGGCCTAAGTAATCGTAATTTACACGACCAAAAAATGAAGATAATTTATTGGCCGGATTAATGGCTGTCAACACAGGGTCCGGTGTTCCCAATTGCATCATGCTTAATGCACTGACCGCATCAATGTATTTCGGAAAATAGCGAGACAAGTTGATGGTGGAACTACTTTCCTCCGTGACCAACTCTTGACCCAGTGTAGCTGTCAAATGCCCGCTAGGATG
>Ga0079224_100008566_pt1 | contig 13871 bp, 15 predicted proteins | sample Stecom2015_FD_80414 | JGI IMG/M metagenome (GOLD analysis project Ga0079224, IMG submission 80414) | Agricultural soil microbial communities from Utah to study Nitrogen management - Steer compost 2015 | ecosystem: Environmental > Terrestrial > Soil > Agricultural land | place: USA: Utah... | reverse complement strand
CGGTTGCGCTGGCGAGTATCGTGGCGAAATCGATTACGCCATTGCCAACGTCTGTCATCCGGTGATCCGGCGGACCTGCTGAATCCTTTACGTGAAAGAGCGGGAAACGACCGGGAAATCCAGCCAGGTATTCCAAAGGATCGTAGCCGGCGCGAACCAGCCAGTAGATATCCATCTCGAAAGAAACCAGCTGGGGATCCGTTCGCTCGAGAAGCACATCGAACGGAATCTTCCCCTCCAGCGGCCTGAATTCGAAGTCGTGGTTGTGGTAGGCGAAACCGAGTCCGCTGAGCCGTGCCTCACGGGCAGCCTCGTTGAAGCGCTCTGCGATCTCGTACCAGCCGTCCAGCGTGGCCGGCGCGGGCAACCAGGGGATGGTGATGTAGCGATGCCCTATCGCCAGGCACTCTTCAATGGTGCGCTCCCATCCCTCACCAAGCATGGCGTACGGGATGTGGGACGATGGCGCCGATAGCCCGATTCGCGAAAGCGACGCCGCCACCTGGGCCGGTGGACGGCCAAAGTAGCCGGCGAACTCGACTTCTCTATACCCGATTCGGGCGATGGTCGAGAGGGTGCCGTCGAAGTCTCGCTCCATGAGCTTCCGAACCGTGTACAGCTGAAGCCCGGGCCGACTCAGCGGTGACCCTGAAGAGAGGTTCAGAAGCGAATCTGAAGCAAACGGATGCGTTGCAACGCCGGCCGCTGAAAGCGGGCCAGCCGCAGCCGCCCTGCCAGCAAGTGCGGCGGCAACCGTAAGAAATGTGCGTCGGGAGAGTGTACTCACGCTTCAAAGGCTGGGGGACGCCCCACAATGCTTCAGTGCGCGCCCATGCGCAACCGACGGAGGATGGTTCGGGTGGCAACCGGGCCAATCACCGACCCGCAGAACGAGGGCGGATACGGCGAGCGTACGAAGCCCTGACTCCGGGGAGTTCCCCTATCCAGCGGATTGTTCGACGTCGCCAGCGTCGGATAGTGGGTGCTGCGTCAATCCGCGTCGAGCATCGCGATTCGGCGAGCGTGCCTTCCACCTTCGAAAGGGGTTTCAAGCCAGACCCGTATGATGTTCTCGACGTCTTCCCATGCCAGGAGCCGCTCGCCGAGCGAGAGCGCATTGGCATCGTTGTGCTCGCGGGAAAGACGGGCGGATTCAATGTTCCAGCAGAGCGCGCAGCGAACGCCACGCACCTTGTTGGCGGCCATGGCCTCGCCGTTCCCCGAGCCACCCAGCACGATAGCGCGGTTGCAGCTCCGGCTGGCGACTGCCTGGGCGGCGGGCCGGATGTACTCGGGGTAGTCCACCGGATCGGTGGAGTTGGTACCGAAGTCCACCACATCGTGGCCGAGGTCGGCGAGCAACCGGCGGATTCGTTCCTTGTAGCGGAAGCCGGCGTGGTCCGAAGCGATCGCAATCCGCATCAGGCAGTTGCCTCCAGTGTGTTCACCAGGCCGCCTCACGAGCGTACCGGCACGGTTCCCGGTATCCCGTCAGTACGCTCAGCCGGCCCGTGGCGAAAAGCATCCGTGCTCCAGGAAGTTGAACGCCTCCGCAATCGCCCTGGGTGATGCCATGATGAAGCTGTGCCCGCTACGCACCACTATGCTGTCGCGCATTCCTTCAACGGCGGTTCCCGCAACGGTCACGGTCCCGTCGTTCGGCTCGTGCAGCACGCGCTGAAACAAGGGGTTCGTGGCTCGATCTCCGGCTACTACTCCCAATTCGAAACACACCGGCGGGAGCCGGCGAACGATGCCGGAAGCACCAGTGCCGAGTTCAGGCCCGCTCGGGCCCAGCACTCGCCTGCTCATGCCACGCAGTGCGCGATGTTCGGTAACGAAGGAAGCTACTTCACTGCCCTGATTCGGTGGTGCGAGCATCACTGCGCGCGCTATCCGGCCCGATCCGAGCAGGTTGTGCGCAACGGCATAGCGAAGGACGATCCCGCCTAGCGAGTGAGTGACGAAGTAGAGCGGCCGATCCGGCTCGAAACGATCTGCCATTGATGCGAGGTAGCTCGCATGTGCGGCGATCCCGCCGGACCGCGACCGGTAGCCCAGGTTCAGCACGCGATAGCCGCGACGCCTGGCGGCGATCGCAAGCGGGAGCATGGCGCGCGGGGACCTTCCAAGTCCGTGCACCAGGATCAGAGGCCTCCGTCCCGTGGCCGCGCCATCCTCCCCGTGAGGCATGCGTCAGACAGGCTTGTAGATGGCCATGTAGGCAGCCAGTCCGGCAAGCAATGGCAGGGACACGAGCAATGGCATGGCGAGTGTACGCTGGCGGTAGGGCAGCACTACGGCGAATGACAACACTGCCCACACACCGATCTTGGTCCACAGCCAGCCGGGAAACCCGACGCCGTGCTGAAAGCCGATGCGTGCGAGCATACCGAATCCGCCGAGCAGGATAAGGAAGGATCCGATGCCGTGGAGGACCATCGTGAGGCGCCGGTATGGATTGTCTGCGCGGTTGGCGCCCGCTGCGGCATGGAGCGCGATTCCGCCAAGCACGGCAACGATCAGCGCAATGCCAACCACGTGAACAACATTGTAGAGCTGATGAGAAAACACGTTGGATGATCTCGGAACAGGTAACGGGGGAGTTCGAGTGAGCCGTCAAGGCTCCCTCACAACACTCCGGTGAAAGCTACTCCAGCACGCCGGCACGCAGACCGGCGGGTGCCATGCGACAAAGAATGCTCCAGAGCAGGAGCGCCGCCGCTGCTCCGAGCATCCATCCAACGGCAGCATACCCCAGGAACTGCTCGATGTCCTGCGGAGCGCGAGTGGAATTGTAAGCCGCGGCGGCTGCTGCAGATACGAAGATGAAGGTGGCAGCCTGTATCATCCTCTGAAACTGCCCCGGGGCAAACTCCCTGAGCTCCCGTGGCCGGCTGAACCACCAGAGCGCAAACCAGGTGATGAGCAACGCACCGCCGGCGAGAGTGCTCACATGCTGCAGCACGCGCGAAAGCGGCATCCTTCCGAAATCGCCCATGGTCACCCTGGTTCGCAGGATGTGGAACATGTCCGGCCCCCACCCGTCCCTGTGGGTGACGCCATCCCATAGCGAATGGCTTACAGCCCCGATGGTGACACCGGCAATCACGCTCAGGCTCTCGCGGATCGTGAGGCGAGCCGGACCGATGCCGCGGGCCAGACCTGGAGGTACCACCGTACGAACTGCAGGCCGGACAACGAAACGCCACACGAGCCATACAAGCAACCCCGCCGGCACCGCGATCGTGAAGAGTTCGGGCATCGAGTGCCAGTTTCTTCCGTGCGGAGCCGTGTTCTTCAGGTACTCGAAATCCGGAGCCATGCAGCCGATCACCACCGCGGCAAGCGGAAGCGCCGGAAACAACCTGGTGATTGGCCAGGCTGCTATCGCATGGGAGGTGGTGAGAGGCATGGCGGCGCAAGTTAACCGCCCCGCCGGCTACCTCTCCAGCAGTGCCAGCAGTCGCCTGGGCGCCACAAGGCTGTACGCATCGCGAAGCAGATCTTTCAGCTGCTTCCAGTCGGTTTCGCCGTCCAGCACCACGCCCACCCAGCCGGCCTTGCCCACATACGGTGGAACGAAGTAGCGGTCCGGCGCAGCGCGCACCATGAAATCCTGATTCTCACGCTCCGCCTTCAGCCACACTGCGTTGCGGCCACCGCCGTGGTGGTTGGACGCTGCCGCAAATGTGGCGAACATCTTGTTGCGAACCCGGAATGTGGGTTCGCCCCATGCTTCCACCTCGTGGGCTTCCGGAAGGGCGAGGCAGAGCTTTCTGAGCCGGGTGATGGGCCGAGGAGGCATGGATGGAGAGGTAGAGGCCTGCCGGAAAGGGGACGCGAGAGCGATGCAGTCGTTGGTGGAAGGGCGCCCGCTCTACGGTTGAAGCGATTCCCCCACATTGGAGCGCGGCAGCAGTAGTGTATGTGCGGCATGTGCACGACCGCTAACTTCGTTTCAACCAACTGCCACCATCGAGCTGGAGAATAACCAGGTGACACCAGTAGTTCGTGCCCTGCTCATCGCAAATGTCATCGTCTTCTTCATACAGCAGACGATGCCGATCGTGGAATACCTGTTCGTGTTCGTGCCGGGTCTGGTGCTGCGCAGGCCGTGGACCGTGATCACATACATGTTTCTGCACGGCGGCCTGATGCACGTAGCCTTCAACATGCTCACGCTGTTCTTTTTCGGGCCGCGTGTGGAGGCGCGCATCGGTTCGAGAAGATTCACGTGGCTGTACTTCCTGAGCGGTGTTTCGGGAGCGCTGCTGTCGTTGTTCTTCTCGCCCACGGCAATGATTGTGGGTGCGTCGGCGGGAGTATTCGGCGTGATGCTGGCGTTTGCGTACCACTGGCCGAACGAGACGATTCTCATCTGGGGCATACTGCCCATTCCGGCACGGGTGCTGGTGATCCTGACTACGGCACTGGCGCTGTTCGGTGGCTTCACCGGAAGTACGGACGGTACTGCGCACTTCGCGCACCTGGGTGGATACGTGGGAGCTTACCTGTATCTGCGCTGGATGGAGCGTGGGCGGCACCAGTTCCGGAAGAAGCTGGAGAAGGCGCCCCCGACGGTTGACAGGCGTGTGGCGAACTGGAAGCAGATAGACCGGGACAAGGTTCACGAAGTGAATCGCGATGAGCTGGACCGGATACTGGACAAGATCAGTGCGTCCGGGGTGGGTTCGCTCACGCCCCAGGAGCGGGTGTTCCTGTCCAACTTTGTGCCGCCGGATGATCGTCCGGCGGGAGGGCACTGAAGGAGGGTTTGCGCGTGGCGTGACAGGCCTGCTGGTGCGAGGCCGGTGCGGAACGAGATGTGAGCGACTGGGAACTCTCCGCCAACGCGCAGCCTCGCACAAATCAAACAACGCTGTACTTCGAGCCGCTCACCCGTCAGAACACTCGCTCATCCGCACTAGGCCCGTACAGCGCCGGCACAGGCACATCCAGCAACCGCAAGTACACCGTGAGTTGCGCACGATGGTGCACCAGGTGACTCAGATGGTTCCGCACCACCTCACCTCGCGGTGACGTAAAGAGCACCATCTCCCCACGCTTCAGGGACCAGGGCTCCTGCAGCGCGTTTCCCGTTACCGTCTCCAGTGCCTCACGCGCGGAGCGCACTCCCTCGTCGAATATCCCCAGTAGTGTTGCCGTAGACTGCATGCTGTATCCGCTGCCTGCAGCAATGTCTATGTAAGGCTCGTGCAGCGAGGGGGCAAACCAGCCAGGCATCGTGGCCACCAGTTGAGCCAGGTGGCCAAGCGGAAAGGACTTCTCATGAGGCTTCCAATCGCCGCGATCCTCCGGAACTCGCTCCAGGGTACGCCGCGTGCCAGCCATCTCCTCGTCAAACTCCTTGAGCGGAATTGCAGGTTCCGTCATTTGCACGGGTCTCCGTTCGGCTGAATGTGCGCTTCGCGATTGCACTTTTCGTTCCGGCCAGCTCGGCGGCAACGGACGCCGCCGAGCTCGAGATCCATCCGAATGCACAGCCGTGAGAGCAGTGGCCGCACAGTTGGCAGGCAGCGCCCCGCTCAGTTCTCGAAGCCCCACGGCGCAGGAGGCGCAGGCACAGGCTCGGTCAGGTTGAACTCCACACGAAAGGTTCGGTCAGTTCCTTCACGTCGCAGCGCATAAGCGAACCGCTCGCCCGGCACGATCTCCACGGTCCACACATTGGTACTCGCCGCGGGAATCAGCGAGGCTGTGAACTCGTCTGCATAGAACTCCTGTCGGTCTGCACTGCCCGCATCACGGGTGTCTCCACCGTACTGGGTGGTGCTGTCTTCAGTACCGTCTTCATGGCGGTGATCGTGCTTCAGCCGCAGTCCATCCTCGGTCTTCGTGAATACCCACGTGCGCGAGCGGTCGTCACCTACGTGCAACGGAACCTTCACAGTATCGGCCGAGCACTCGCGCACATGCATAACGATTGGCTGCCCTCCAAACGAGGACGTGTCACCCTGGTTCCCTGCCGCAAGCGTTCCACCGAACGCCTGCCCGCAATGAACGTTCAGCGCCTGCCAGAACTGCTCGTGAGTCGACGCAACTGCAACTGATTCACCAGCATCTGCTTCGGATTCTTCCGGAGCGCCGCATGCGACAACGAAGAGTGCTGAAAGAAGCAGCACGGGGCGAGCGCGCCCGCCTGACGTGTTGGTAAGTGACATTATTATGAATGGGGATGAGCGACCGCACAGATCGCAATTGCACGAGTTGCGGGCAACCTCATACGAAGTTGCCCGCCTGGAAAACTCAGCTGATCTCGCGGACTTCGGTGCTGCTTCCGTTGGTCTTTACGGACTCCACACCGCCATCACGCCCTGCCGGGGAGGCGTACATCTGGCTGGTACCGATTACCTGGTTGTTGCCCGCCTTCAGGTTGAAATACATACGACCATCTGCCGCAGTCTTGCGGTCGTATCGATTGTCCATGCCGGAGTTCTTCTGCACGGATGCAATTCCATTCTTCGCCGAGCTGCGTGACTTGTACTGCTCACTGCGAAGTATCACTTCGTTGTTTCCTGCCTTGAGAACGAACTGATGCTGACCGTTTGCAGACCGGCTGATCTCGAACCATCCCGCCATTAGTACTCTCCAGTGATAGAAGTGTCATTCTCGGCCGCCTCGCACCAAGCCAGACGTGCACCGTGGTGTCGAACGGCAAACCGCCGCTCTAGGTATCGGGAATGTGGAGCCTGTAGCCGCAGTTGACCAGTCAGGCGCCGGTAAAACGCTGTCAGGCAGCCTTCGCGTCGCCCTCACCCACGAACCTGTAGATCGCTGCTCCGAGCACCCCACCCGCGATCGGCGCCACCCAGAACATCCATAACTGGGAAATTGCCCAGCCTCCCGCGATGAGAGCCGTGCCCGTGCTTCGAGCCGGGTTCACGGATGAGTTGGAAATCGGGATCAGCCCCAGGTGGATGAGCGTGAGCGCGAGACCTATGGCAATCGGTGCGAAGCCCGCCGGAGCCCGGGTATCAGTGGCTCCCATGATCACGATCACAAAGAACGCCGTCATCACCACTTCCATGATCAGCACCGACATCATGGAGTAGCCACTCGGCGAGTGTTCGCCATAGCCGTTGGAAGCGAATCCCGCGGAGGCGTCGATTCCACCGGGGCCGCCACTCGCCACCACGTAAAGCAGCGCTGCTGCGACAAGGGCGCCGGCCACCTGAGCCACGATATAGGGGCCCAGGCGAGAGGCCGGAAAGCGCCCGCCCGCCCACAACCCAACGGATACTGCCGGGTTAAGGTGACACCCGGAGATGTGCCCGATCGCGAAGGCCATGGTGAGCACCGTGAGTCCGAAGGCGAAGCTCACGCCGAGGTAGCCGATGCCGACATCAGGCAGCGCCGCAGCAAAGAGCGCACTGCCGATTCCCGCGAATACCAGCCAGAACGTGCCTACGAATTCCGCAGCGTACGCTTTCACTGTTGCACTCTCCTGTGATTCGAAGCGGTTGGATCCGGCTCTGCCTGCCAAGATCGCGTGCGACCGGGCCTGCGCAAGTGCCGGGTAAACATTCGACACAGCGACGGTCGTTCGAATTCAACCCTAAGCTCCGCGGCTGCAAAGGTGAACCAGCGCGATTTCTCGCTTCGGTCACGGAGTCATACATTTCCGCGATGGAATCACCAGCGCCTACTCCATTCGAGCTGCTGGGCGGTGACGAGGGCATACGCAAACTCGTGGACCGCTTCTATGACCTCATGGATTCCGCTCCTGAAGCCGTCAACGTGCGCGCGCTTCACGCTGCGAGCCTGAAGTCATCCCGCCGGAAGCTGTACATGTTCATGAGCGGCTGGACCGGCGGGCCGCAGCTGTACATGGAGCAGTACGGCCACCCTCGACTTCGCATGCGTCACTTTCCCTTCGCCATCGGCAAGCGGGAGCGCGAGGAGTGGCTCTGGTGCATGGATCGCGCGCTGGACGAGCACGATCTGCAGAGCGACATGAGAGTGATGCTCAAGCAGAAGTTGCATGCGCTGGCGGATCACATGCGCAATCAGCCGGAAGCGGGGTGATCGAATGGCCGGGTTATGGAACTCCAGTGACACGAAGGAATGGCGGCGGGTAGTAAAGGAGTACCAGGCTGTTATTGACGCACAGGGCGTGGCGTCGCTTCCGGAGCTGGATCGCTGGTACCATAACGATTTAGCCCAGGCGATTGCCTCACGCGAACAGCCTTTCGTGACACACGAGGAACTCGTTCGAGTAACGAGGTGGAAGATGTCGAGAGGCGTGTGGCGCGCCCGGAACCTGTTGCTCGTGCAGGCGAACGATCCGGCGCTCGTGGAAGACACCAGCCGTGAGGCGCTGAGAGCGATTCCGGATCCCACCGCGCCCATCTCGATACTCGCCCGGCTCGGCGGCGTAGGGCCTGCCACTGCCTCCGCCGTTGTCGCGGCAGCAGCGCCGAACCTTTATCCGTTTCTCGATGATCTCGTGGCTGCGCAGGTGCCCCGGCTTGGGCCGCCGGCCTTCACGCTCCGTTATTACGCGCAGTACGCGGCGGCGCTGAGGGAGCGTGCCTCGAGTCTTGGAAAGAGCTGGACCCCTGCGGATGTGGAGCGTGCGCTGTGGGCGTCGGCTGGCGGCAAGGCGGGCGTGCGCTGAAGGCAGGCCGCCTCTCGCGACCCGATGCCACCCGATGCCGCAGGATGCCGCCCGCGAGCCTGACGCCGCCTGACGCCGCCTGACGCCGCCCGCGAGCCTGTGGCGTCAGGCCGGGAATGCCTTACCCCTTACCTGTCACCGGACCTGCCCGCCGGGTACGTGCCCATCAGCTCTGCCATGCCGAGCACATGACCATCCATGGCTGCCTCCAGGTCTGCTCGTGAAGCGTTTCTGCCGAGATCCGGAAGCAGCGAGTCCATGGCGTAAATCCGGTGGTAATACCTGTGGCGGCCAATCGGTGGACACGGCCCGGTGTAACCCACCGTGTGGCCGTCGTTATCCAGCTCAAGTGCGCCGGCAGGCAGGTTGGAAGAACTCGCCCCCTCGGCCAGCGACGAAGTGTCAGGTGGCAGGTTATACAGCAGCCAGTGTACCCAGACCGTTTTCGGCGCGTCAGGGTCCGGTGCATCGGGATCGTCCACGATCAGCACGAAACTCCGAGTTCCTTCCGGGGCACCGGTCCATTCCAGCGGAGGCGAAAGCTGTTCTCCGTTGCAGGTATGGCGTGACGGAATCTCTTCGCCTTGCGCAAAGGCTGCGGACGTAATCGCGAACATCTCGAACTCCTGTTCAAATAGTCGTCTTTACACGGGCGCGCACTCAGGCTCCGCGTTCCAGAGATGACCGCGCGAAGAGCGTGCCGCTACTCCCTGTCACGCCTGGCGCCCCGTGCAGCCATGTCAGCCGTCAGGCGCGCACTCCGATGTCCACGGAGATTCCGCGCCACTTCCCCTGCCTGAAACGGAAAACACTCAACAGGCAGCGTGTGGCGTGACCAAGAAGGATCGCTATCCAGATGTCGATGGGATCCAGCGTACCGAACTGCTGGATAACGAAGCAGATCCCGAGTGGCACGATCACCTGGGACACAATGGAGATGTACAGCGGGCTGCGCGTGTCTCCTGTGCCCTGCAAGCCACCGGTGTAGGTGAGCGCCACCGCAACGAACAGGCCGGACAGGCTGAGAACACGCAACAGCTGAGCGCCAATCTCGACAGTGGTGGAGTCATCCATGCCGAACACTGCCAGCAGCCTGTCCGGAATCAGCAGGAAGGATGATCCGACGATTACGGCTACGAACAAGCCGAATCGTGCAGCAACATGCACGGCCTCCACTGCCCTTTCAGGCTTGCCTGCCCCAAGGTTCTGCCCCGCCACCGCAGCGGCTGCACCCATGAGTCCCACGGACGTCCAGGTTATCAGCGAGAACAGCTGGGTGTATGACACAGCGAATGCCGCCTGTGCCGCAGCACTCTGGGCGAGCGAACCGATGAACGCGAGCATGAGAACTCCGCCCACGTTCATTGCAATTCCCTGGATTCCGGTAGGCAGTCCGAAGCGGAATAGTGCCCGGATAATGGACCAGTCCGGCCCGAAGCCCTGCCCGCGCGGGAACGACACCACCCAGCCGCCTGTCGTGAGGCGATACAGCGCATACACAGCGAGGAGTCCCGATGCGATTACCGTCCCGAGTGCAGCACCGGTGGTTCCGTACGACGGTATCGGCCCCAGTCCGCGGATGAAGATCACGTTCAGAATCATGTTCGCGATCGTCATCACGACCCCCAGCACCATTGGCGTTCGCGCATCACCTGCAGACCGGAGCGCTCCGCCCAGCATGAAGTACACGAGCAATCCTGCGTTGAACAGGAACATCACCCGAAGGAACGGCAGCGCCTCCGCCTTCACGATGGGCGCAGCATTCACGAGCTCGAGCAGCGACGGCGCCATGAAATAGCCAACCGGGGCGATGATGAGTGACAGACCCAGCAGCGTGAGGAACGCCTGATAAACGGTCCTGTCCACCTTGCCCTCCTCTCCCGCGCCGGCGAAGCGAGCCACCAGCACGCTCATGCCCGTTGCCAGCGAGGTCATGAACACGATGATCACGATGAAGATCTGCCACGCCACGCCAATGGCTGCATTCGCCTGGTAACCCACCATGTGGCCCACCATCACATGGTCAACGATTCCCTGCAGACCTCCAATGATGTTCGTGAGCATCGTGGGCCACGCAATTCGCCATACCGCGGATGGCAGGTGCCCGTCCACGATCGAGCGATCATAGCGCGGCGCAGCCTTGCCGGGTGGTGGCGAAAGGGCGGCTGCAGCAGCACTTGCGGGAGTTGGGTTGGTGACCTGAGTCAAGTTGTGCTATCGCGGAGGTTCCCTGCAGCAGAGGAGCATGGTGTTCCCTGCCTTGAACGGTCGAACACGGTATTACCCCTCCAGCCACCGCCTGGAAAGCAGAAGGCTGAACCCCGCGGGGGGGCATGCCCTCCAACTTAGTGCCGTGTACCCAACTGGTTGCGTTTCGGACAGGAGGAACCCGACGTTCCGAGGCAACCGTTCCCCCGCACACACCTCTCCACGCTCTCGGCTGCCTGTCGGGCACCACCCCTGGCAATCGATTAACGTGATGCCGGATGCGATCCACGAACAGCTTCGCATCGGCCGCCTTCTCACCCATCAGAGCGATACAACGTGCAGATGCCCCGGTTCATATCCCGCCTGGCCTGGTTGCTCATTCTGAGTGCGCCACTGCTGGCGTTTCCAAACCGCGCCGACGCGCAGAACGCCCACGAGCGAATACTTGAGGAGCAGCTTCGAACTCGGCTGGGGAACATTGCAGACACCACGCATGGCGTGCTGGGCGTCACGCTGATCGACCTCAAGTCCGGCCGAAGCATCGGGTTGCGTGACTCGCTCATTTTCCCGCAGGGCAGCGCGATCAAGATCCCGATTCTCATCGAGCTGTACCGGCAGGTGAGCGAAGGGCGGCTGTCGGCAAACGAGCGTGTACCGATCACGCGAGCGGATCAGGTTGCCGGATCGGGCATTGCGCAGTGGTTCGGAGACGGCGAGTCCACCGTGTCGCTGCACGACCTTGCAGTGCTGATGATCGTGCTGTCTGACAATACCGCCACCAACATGCTCATTGACCGCGTTGGCGGCTTCGGCGCCGTGAATTCCACGATGGACGCGCTGGGTGTGAGCTCCATCAGGCTGCAGCGAAAGATGATCCAGTCGCTCGCCAGTGCTCGCGGCAACGAGAACATCGCCAGCCCGGCTGATGCGGCAGAGCTGATGCGGCGCGTTGCCGAGTGCCGGTTGCCCATGTCGAGCGAGCATTGCGGCACCGTGCGGAGAATTCTCGAACTGCCCAAGTCCGGTGCAATTCCGTCCAGCGTACCGGCCGGCATTCGCGTAGCATGGAAGCCGGGAGGCATTGAAGGAGTGCAGACTGCCTGGGGGATCGTGAACCTTCCCGGGCGTCCGTACATAGTGGTGGGAATGATGAACTATGCGGACGGAAATGACGCGGGTGCTGCGCTGCGGGAGGTATCGACTGCCGCGTACGAGTACTATCGCCGCCTTGCGCGTTCCACCGGATACGGGGTGCGCGTGCCGATTTCCCTCGCAGACTCCATTCCCCCGCGCTGACAGTCAGGTGTACCTGTGAAGTTCCTCCGTCGTTACTCCGTGCAAATCCACGTCGTTAGGGAAGGGTCATGATCAGAGTACGGACCATCACGTTCATTGCTGCATCCATCGCGCTGCTTGCGAGTTCGGGCGCTGCACACGCACAGCAGCTTCCGCAAACCTGGCAGGAACAGGAAAACTTTCGTTCGGGCCCTACCCCGTTCGAGCCGCTCATGAAGTTCTGGTATGAGCTGGACGCAATGAGCGAAATCGTGAGCATGCAGCCGCTCACGCACACGCTGCTCGGCCGCGAGATGCCGCTCGTGATCATTGCGGAACCGGCAATCACGAATCCGCAGGACGCGCTGCGTTCCGGCAAGACCATCGTGCTGCTCGCGCCATCCGTTCATGGCGGTGAAGTATCTCCGAAGGAGTCGGTTCAGCTGATTGCGAAGGACCTCGTGGGCGGAGATCTGCGTCCGCTGCTGCGCGACGTCATCGTACTCGCCCTCCCGCTGATCAACCCCGACGGAGGTGAGGTTCGCCGGCGTACGAACGAGGCCGGCTATGACATGAACCGTGACTACCTGAAGCTGGAGTCACAGGAGATCCAGGCGCTCGTAACCCAGGTGATGAATGAGTGGACACCGGACATTCACGTGGACGGCCATCACGGAGGCTCCGCGCCTTACGTCATCACGTACCAGGGCACACTGAATCCCGCGGCCGACTCGGCGCTTCGGATGTATCCGTACCAGAACATCTTCCCGAAGATTCGTGAGGCTGTCGCCGCCGAGGACTACGCTGCATTTGACTATTCGGGGCCCAGGGCACTGAATGGCGTGCAGGGCTGGGGCTCGACCTCCGTGGAGCCGCGCAAGCACCATGTCTACACCGGCCTCACGAACTCCATCGGCATCCTGCTGGAAACGCCGAGCAACACACATCGCGTGATGCGCAACGGCAGCGTGCGTCCGATCCCTGAGGAGGAGCGATACTTTCACCAGGTTCGCGGCGGCTTCCTCGCCACGCGGGCAATCCTTCGGGCCGCATCCGAGCAGCGTGAGGCAATCCGCGCCGTGACTACCGGTGCACGGCAGCGTGCCTATGCTGCGGGAGCAAAGGGCGGCGACCCGATCGTGCTCGACTATGAGCTTGTGTCCCGCGGCACGGAGCCCGTGTGGATGCCTGACGCGAATGCATCTGCTGGCTATACGCTGCGCAACGTGCCGGTGTTCCTGAAGTATCAGACCACGCGCACTACGCCGCGCCCCGTGGGTTACCTTCTGCCGCCTTCCATGGCGCACATGATCCCGCGCCTGCTCGATCACGATATCGCCGTCTATCGCTTCCGCGAGCCGGCAAGCATCGCGGCCGAAGTGTACAGCGCAACGTCCGTCAGCCGTGACAGCTACTTCCAGGGACACTACCTCAAGTCAGTTGAAGTAACCAAGGCTTCCGAGCAGGTGGAGGCAGTGCCGGGATGGTTCTGGATTCCCACGGCGCAGTCACGCGCCAACCTGATCAGCTACCTCATGGAGCCGGAATCGGATGACAACCTGATCACGTGGGGCTGGGCAGACCACGTTCTCGAAGTGCGCCCGGCCACGGTGGATGAAGCGATGGAGGAATTCGCGAGGAGCGCCGACATGGAGCTTTCCACGATGCCGGCAGACCAGCGCGAGCGGCTGCGTACGCGCATCGAGCGTCAGCTGTCAATGGGGCAGCAGGTGCCGATGATGCGAGT
>Ga0079224_100008565_pt1 | contig 13871 bp, 10 predicted proteins | sample Stecom2015_FD_80414 | JGI IMG/M metagenome (GOLD analysis project Ga0079224, IMG submission 80414) | Agricultural soil microbial communities from Utah to study Nitrogen management - Steer compost 2015 | ecosystem: Environmental > Terrestrial > Soil > Agricultural land | place: USA: Utah... | reverse complement strand
TTCGGCTAAAAGCTTAATTTGGCTTTTTTGAATTACTATTGAATGATTGCCATCTTGCTTTTTGTCAGAGTAACGTAAATATCCAATAGCTTTTAATTTGTTCATGAAGCCTGCACATCCTTTTCAAATGTGGAAAGATATAAAGCGATTTGCACATGAGTTTCAAAAATAAGAGCCTTGTCTACAAGTAATTCAATTAGTCTGTGAAGTTCTTGTTGTGAGATATTTAAATTTATTTGAGCTAATTGTTTAACTTCTTTTATATCATCACGAAGTTCATTTAAAGCTAGGATATCTTGCCCTATAGCTTTGTGTTTTTCTTTCAATTCCTTCATCTTTCCTAAATATTTAGGAAGAAATATTTTCTCTTTTTTATCTAAAGTACTTACTGCTAAAGAAGTATCAAGATATTCTGATACAATTTTCTTTTTTTCTCGTTTTAACCGTTTGTTCTCGGTAACTATTCTCTTTGAAATAACCTTTTCAGCATTTTCAATAGATATAGATTGAACATGGTCTAGAACAGTTTGCTTTACTATATTATTAAATTCTTCAACCGATATAGCGACTCTTCTGTGGTTAGCGCTACAAACAAAATAACCAGCATCAAGCGGGTTTTCCTTTCGATGCTTCATCGGACTATTACACTCCCCACAACTTGGCGTAATGGAATATAGGTTACTAATGTCTAAAAGTTTCTCTTGATAGTAGGATACAAATCTATCAACTAGTGTTTTGGCAGTATTAAAGGTATCTAAAGTTACCATTGGCTCTACATGAGGCAATAATTGATATCCGTTTTTCGTTTCATAATGCCCTGCGTAAAAAGGATTGGTTAATATTCGAAGCATTCTCTCTGGTTTCGTAAGCCCTTTTCGAGGTGTTAGTAAAAACTCAATAAATTGATCTTCATTAGCGACACAAATAAAATCATTAAATAAGCTAACAATTATTTCTCTTTTGCCCCCATTAATTGTATAGGACACTTTCCCATCCTCCTTACTCCTCGTATAGCCAAAGATACTAGAAGGAAATTGCTTTCGTGCATCGTCTGTACGTGTCCGAATATTTTCCCCTTCGATTTGTCCAAACATTCCATAGAATGCTTCGAGCGCAAGCTTATTTCTAAAAGGTGGTTCATTACTAGCAGTGTAAATAACTTCCACACCATGTTTAATAAAAATCCTTGTTATATCTACGAATTCATAAAAGTTTCTAGCAAACCGATCACGTTTATATCCTACTATTGTCTTAACTCTACCTTTTTGAATTAGACGAATTAATTCCATTAGTTTTGGTCTTTGGCTCATCTTTAGCTTTGTCGCTGAAACATCATGATCGGACAAATAAATAATAAACTCTTCATTTCCAACAAGGTCTTGTGATTCAAGATACCTTCTTGCAGCAGCATCTTGCAGTTCAAGACTTTGTGCAGCAGAGCTAACACGGTTATAAATTACTATTAATTGTTTTTCTTCCATGACAGTTTCCTTTCTATTAATTTTTATTTTCTACTAATTAGTAAAGCCTGAAGTCTGTGATTATCTTTTGCAATATGATTAAGAAGTGATTTCTCAATAAAACGTCTAAACCATAATTCTGATTCTGACGGTAGTTCTTCGGAGTATGTCACTTTCACAACACGATAGTGCTTTTTCATGTTATCCCCTCCAATCTAGTTTTTTGTAAACATCTTTGACTGAAGGGGAGTGATTTATACGTTACTTATCTTTTGCTGAACTTCCTAGTTCCGTATCTATATCAAGGGATAACTGAAAGCCATCCATTTGTTTGGCTTCATTGTCATTTTCTTTTGGCTTTATAATTACTTTCGTTTCATATCCGGGAACGCGAAGCTTTTTCATTATTTTGTTCATATTTTCGTCCTTGCAAGTGGATGAACATATGAATGATAGTTTTAGAGATTCCAACATCTTCACAACAAGCTAAACATAGCTTATACAAATCATTATTGGATTTATTTTTATTGTTCTCCACTTGGAGTCCTCCTTTCTATAGAGTTTTAATAAAATGCTCTTGGCCTCAAGCATTAAACATCTTACATTTAAGAAGTTAATATTCTAATAGGTAAAAAGAACTAACTGGTAATTTTCATAGAGTTTTATTTGACCGAAAGATATTCCTAAAAGGATAAAGAAATGTTAACCAATACAATCCATTTATAAAAACTGTTTAAAACTGTATAATGAAAGTAATAGTGCAATAGGAGGAAATGACATGATTACAGGTGAAATTCGAAATAGAGTAGATAAAATATGGGAAACGTTCTGGACAGGTGGGATTACAAATCCATTAACCGTTATCGAACAATTTACCTATTTACTTTTTATAAAAGGATTAGATGAAGCGGAAACAACAAAGGAACAGGAAGCGGAGTTTCTTGGAATCGGGCATGAGGGAGTTTTTCCTGAAGATAAACAGCATTTACGTTGGAACCAATTTAAACAACTGGGTTCTGCAGAAGAGATGTATGATGTAGTCTCAAATGAAGTATTTCCATTTATAAAGAATTTACATGGTAAAGAAGAATCGGCATATTCAAAGTATATGGGAGATGCGACGTTCTTAATTCCAACACCAAATATGTTGGCTAAAGTTGTAGATGGTATTGATAATCTTCCGGCAACAGAAGACCGCGATGCCCAAGGAGATTTATATGAGTATCTTTTATCTAAGATTGCAACATCTGGAACGAATGGTCAATTCCGTACACCAAGGCACATTATTAAATTGATAGTAGAGTTAATGAAGCCAACTCCAGAAGATATTATTATTGACCCAGCAATGGGATCAGCTGGATTCTTAGTTGCAGCAAGTGAATATCTACGTGACCATCATAGCGATATGTTTCTCGTTCAAGGGTTAAAAGAGCATTACCATAATACTATGTTCTATGGGAATGACATGGACCGAACGATGCTACGAATTGGAGCTATGAATATGATGCTTCATGGAGTGGATAATCCCAATATTGATTATCGTGATTCACTTGCAGAAATTAATAAGGATAAAGAGCAATATACGTTAGTTTTAGCAAATCCACCGTTTAAGGGATCGTTGGATTATGAATCGGTGTCAAATGATTTGTTAAAAATCGCTAAGACCAAGAAAACGGAGCTATTATTTTTATCATTATTTATTCGTATTTTAAAACCGGGTGGACGGGCTGCAGTTATAGTTCCAGAAGGTGTTTTGTTTAGAAATCAGAAGGCTTATAATACAATTCGGAAAGAAATTATCGAGAATCATAAATTAGAAGCAGTTATTTCAATGCCTAGTGGAGTATTTAAACCATATGCAGGAGTTTCTACTGCAGTATTAATTTTCACAAAAACTGGAGCAGGTGGGACTGGAAATGTATGGTTCTATGATATGGAAGCTGACGGTTTTACATTAGATGATCAACGTAGTCCTATTGAACAGAATGATATTCCAGACATAATACAAAGATTTAGTAATTTGGAAACAGAAAAGGATCGAACACGTAATGACCAATCATTCTTTGTTCCAATTGAAGAACTTAGAGAGAATAATTATGATTTGTCAATAAATAAATATAAAGATATTGAATATGAGGAAGTTGAGTACGAAACTCCAGATAAAATACTCAAAAAAATAGATACTTATGAGCAGGAGATTATAGAAGGATTAAAAAAACTAAAAGAAATAGTAAAAGGGTTGTGAGAATATGTCCATTACTTATAAAAAGTTAGGGGATATAGCAACATATATAAATGGTTATGCATTTAAACCAAAGGATTGGGATTCTAAAGGATTGCCAATTATAAGGATTCAAAATTTAACTAACACATCAGAAAAAGTCAATTATTTTAATGGGGAGATTGATGAGAAGTATATTGTTAAAAAGGGAGACATTCTTATTGCTTGGTCTGCAAGTCTAGGTGTATATGAATGGAGTGGAGAAGATGCATTATTGAATCAACATATTTTTAAAGTGGTTTTTGATAAAGAAAAGATAGATAAACATTACTTTAAATTTATGGTACAGAGGACTTTAGACAGAGCTTTACATTTCCTACATGGTTCTACTATGAAGCATATTACTAAAAAGTATTTTGATAATTTATTAATCCCCTTTCCTCCAATAGATGTTCAACAGAAAATAGCTAATACTTTAATATTGGCTCAAGGAGTAGTAAACAAGCGCAAAGCTCAGATCAAAGCTATAGATCAATTAACTCAAAGTTTGTTTTTAGAGATGTTTGGAGACCCAGTTATCAATAATAAAAATTGGGATGTAAAAAAATTATCTGAAACAGGTGAACTGAAAAGAGGGATGTCTAAACATAGACCCAGAAATGCTCCAGAACTTTTAGGAGGTCCATATCCTTTAATACAGACTGGGGATGTTGCAAATTCAGATATATATATCAGAAAGTATCATCAAACATATTCAGAACTCGGTTTAAAACAGAGTAAAATGTGGCCGGCTGGGACTTTATGTATTACAATTGCAGCTAACATAGCACGAACAGGTATACTTACTTTTGACGCCTGTTTCCCTGATAGTGTTGTAGCTTATGTTCCTAATAAAAATATGTCTAATCTATATGTACTTTTTTGGTTTAAATTCCTTCAAAAGATTATTGAGGCAAATGCTCCAGAGTCTGCACAAAAAAATATTAATTTAAAAATATTAAGTGATTTAGATATTTCAGTTCCGCCAATTGAAAAGCAAAAACAATTTGAAAAAGTGATAAGTGAAATTGAAAGACAGAAAGATATCTTTAATAAAAGCTTAGTAGAATTACAAAACAATTTTAATTCGATTTTGCAACGTGCCTTTAAGGGGGAATTACCCTCAGAAGAAGTATATAGTCTGTAACATTAGGGGGGATATTCGTGTCAAACTTTATATTTCTTAAAGAAAAAAAGCAATATAGAGATTTTACTAACGCTTGTTTAGAAGCGGAAAATGGCTTAGTTGTCAGTCCGGCAGTTAGTGCAATCCAGTCTCGCCGTGCGCTAGAGTTAGCTGTTAAATGGGTATACAGTTTCGATAGCGCAGTAAAAGTTCCCTATCAAGATAACCTTTCAAGCTTAATTCATGACAGAAACTTTATAGGGATTATTGATGAAGAGTTATTGCCGTTAATGAAGTATATTGTGAAGTTGGGAAATGTTGCCGTTCATACTAATTCTCCTATTAAACGTGATGAAGCGGTTCTTTCCCTTCATCACTTATTCCAATTTATTGCTTGGATTGATTATTGTTATTCGGATGAATATACTGCTGGAGAGTTTGATGAATCAAAATTACCTATTGGTGAAGAAAAACGTGTTCGTCCAGAGGAATTAAAAGACCTCTATGAACAATTAAGTTCAAAGGATAGAAAGCTAGAAGAGATTATGAAAGAAAATGAATCTCTTCGTAAAAAGGTGACAGAAAAACGGAAAGAGAATACGAAGGAATATGACTTCCAAGTAGATGAGTTGAAGGAGTTTGAAACAAGACTTAAATATATCGATCTTGATTTAAAACTAGCTGGTTGGGAGTTCAATAAAAATATTGAAAGAGAATATCCTGTTGAGGGAATGCCGAACAATACAGGGCAAGGCTTTGCGGACTATGTGCTTTTTGGAGATAATGGTAAACCTCTTGCAGTCGTCGAGGCAAAAAGAACATCAAAAGATCCGAAAATTGGAAGACAGCAAGCCAAGTTATATGCCGATTGTCTAGAAAACATGACAGATACTAGACCAGTCATTTTTTACACCAATGGCTTTGAAACATATATTTGGCACGATCCATATCCACCTCGTAAAGTTTCTGGATTTTATGATAAGGATGACTTGAGTCTATTAATGAATCGCCGTAAAATGAAGCGGCCTTTAGCAGATATTCAAATCAATGATGATATTAGTAATCGCTATTATCAAAAAGAGGCTATTCTTTCAGTATGCGATGCTTTAACACGTAACCAAAGAAAGGCTTTGTTAGTTATGGCCACGGGAAGTGGAAAAACAAGAACTGCTATTTCCTTAGTGGATGTTCTAACTCGGCACAACTGGGTAAAAAATGTTCTATTCCTAGCTGACCGAAAAACATTACTCTACCAAGCATATCGAAACTTTAATAACTTACTTCCAAGTTTGACTCTATGTAACCTCCTAGATAATAAAGACAACCCAGAAGAAAGCCGAATGGTATTCTCTACATATCCGACGATGATGAATGCCATAGATGAAGCAAAAAGGAAAGACGGTAAGAAATTATTTACGGTTGGTCACTTTGATCTCATTATTATTGATGAATCTCACCGCAGTATTTATAAAAAGTACCGTAGTATTTTTGATTATTTTGATGGAGTTTTACTTGGCCTTACCGCAACACCAAAAGATGAAATCGATAAAAATACGTATGAAGTGTTTGACCTTGAGAATGGTGTTCCAACCTATGCCTATGAGTTAGACCAAGCGGTTGAAGATGGATACTTGGTAGACTATCGTACAATTGAAACGAAGACGAAGTTCCTAGAAGAAGGTATCCATTATGATGATTTATCAGAGGAAGAAAAAGAACTTTTTGAAGAAACTTTTGACGAAGAAGAGGACCTAAAGGATATTGATAGTTCAGCTTTAAATAATTGGTTATTTAATGATAATACAATTGATAAAGTATTAATAGACTTGATGGAAAAAGGGATAAAGGTCGAGGGCGGAGATAAAATCGGTAAGACGATAATCTTTGCCAAGAATCATGCCCATGCTGAAAGGATATCTCATCGATTTGACGTACTCTTCCCTGAGTATGAAGGTAATTTTGCTAGGGTCATTGATTATAGTGTGAACTATTATCAAACACTTATAAATGATTTTTCGGAAGTGAATAGGCTGCCGCAAATTGCCATTTCTGTAGATATGCTAGATACAGGTGTAGATATACCTGAAGTTGTAAACCTTGTCTTCTTTAAGAAAGTTCGCTCGAAGTCTAAGTTCTGGCAAATGATTGGGCGTGGAACAAGATTATGTCCAGATTTGCTTGGAATAGGAGAAGATAAGACGCATTTCCTTATCTTTGATTATTGTGGTAACTTTGAATTTTTCCGTGAAAATCCTAAAGGAATGGATAGAAAAGTTGGCAAGAGTCTTACAGAGAAACTATATAATTCAAAAGTTGACATTATCCGTGAACTACAGGGAACCGATTATCAGACAGAAGAATACATACGCCATCGCAATGAATTAGTAAATGAAGTAACAAGAGATATTTTGACATTAGATAACGAAAACTTCCGCGTTAGACAACATCTCCAATATGTAGAGAAATTTAAGAATCGAGATAATTGGCAAGTACTTTCTGTTCTGGATACGAATGAAATAAAAGATCATATTTCACCAATTATTGTTCCATTTGAGGAAGATGAATTTGCTAAACGTTTTGATTTGGTGATGTATACAATTGAATTAGCCAAACTACAATCAAATAACGCAACCAAACCAATTCGTAGTGTTGTTCAAACAGCAGAGGCATTATCGAAGTTAGGTACAATTCCACAGGTACTAGAACAAAAGCCTGTCATAGACAAAGTGTTAACAGAAGAATTCTGGGATAGTGCAGATATATTTGAATTAGATTCAGTCCGTGAAGCATTAAGAGACTTAATTAAATTCATTGAAAAGGAAACACAAAAGATCTACTACACAAACTTCCAAGACCAAGTCATTGAAGTGAAAGAAAATGGTCCGATGTTCCATGTGAATGATTTACAAAGTTATAAGAAAAAGGTCCATCATTACTTAAATGAACATAAGGATCAATTGGCAATTTATAAACTAAACCACAATAAACCATTAACCGCACAGGATGTAGAAATGCTGGAAGAAATACTTTGGAAAGAGCTTGGTACGAAGGAAGACTATCAAAAAGATTTTGGTGAAACACCAATTACAAAACTAGTTCGGCAAATTGTTGGTCTAGACCCACAAGCAGCTAATGCAGCATTCTCTGAATTCCTATCCGAAAATCGCTTAAATCTAAGCCAAACTCGCTTTGTAAAACTTATCGTAGATTACGTTGTGAAAAACGGAACGCTTGATAAAAAAGTACTTCAACAAGAACCATTTCGAACGGTTGGTAGTATCGTGAGTTTGTTTAAAGATAATATGGATGATGCGAGAAAAATTCTTGGAGTTATTGATGAGATTAATCGGAATGCGGAAGAGATTAGTGGGGCATAGATAATGTTTACTCTCTATGAAAATGGAAATAATAAATATTGTCGTAGGAATTGCAACAAGGGCATTAAATAGAAAAATCCAGTACTAATTATAGTGCTGGATTTTTCTGCTCTTGTTTTAAATTATAATTTAAAGAACCTCATAATTGCTATTTCCATAAAAGATGTTGATTAGTCCCGATCCCACTGTTGGTGACAATCTGGACATTCCCATTTTGTCACTCTGTCCTCTTCTAAACTAGAAATTCCAATTTTTCTAGAGCCATGCGTAGCATTACCATAATTTTTCTGTAACTCTTTAGGAATAGGTTCACCTTGCAAGCTTACTTTGCAATAAGGACAATATTCAATATTGTCTTTCACTCAAATCACCCTTTAAATAAATTGGAGGGAATGCTATAGCATTCCCTCTGACCGAAATACAAATTGCACTAACAACATTAATATTATACCACCCATTTATAAAAGTTAAACATTTTTAAGTGAGCTATTAATATGAAATGAAATTTATTACACTTCTGATTAAAAGGGGATATTACTAGACAAAAAGGAAGTTTCATTGACAATTTTAGCCAAGAGATACAAAATAGTATTGATATGCTTTAGATTATTTTATTAATGCCTACTCACTACCATTGTAATTGAATTCAACCTAGACAATCAGAAGCTTAACCTCTATTTGGTAACTTCTGATTTTTTTATAAAAGTTAAAAGAATTATAAAAAGAGGGATGTTATGAAGAGAAAAAGTTTAATTAATTTTTATAAAAAAACAGATTATACCACTACAAGTCTGTCTATCAGAGGTATTGCACCTAGACCTAGCGAATGGAATGTGCCACTCTTTATAAAAAATATCTATCCTAAAAATATGGATTTATTCAAAAAATCTTTTAAAAATAATCAGGTTGAGATTGAATTAGATCAACAGGATTTAGATTATATGAAAGCACTTTTGCTACATGAATCTTTATTTAACTTTTATAAGGCTTTTTATAACTACTTATGTACATTGAAACTGTATGATGGTGGACTTCAACATTGGATAGAAATAACAGCATATTATGCTAAATTCTATTTAGCAAACAGTATTATTACTTTAGCTGGAAAATCTAGATACATAGTTACTGGGAGTAGTAACAACTTCGTTGAAGAAATTTATAAGTTAGTTAATAGTAAAGGATACCATAGAAATGTAAATAAGAATGGCAGTTTTATTCCTAGTCATGCAAAATATGGCATTGAAATCAATATTAATCCATTTATAAACGAAGGAAAGCTAATGATTATTAATAATTTAGGTAGCGGTGGTTCACATGGTTATGTCTGGAAAAGGTATTCGAATTTACAAACGGAAGAATTTGGTATCACTAAAATGACCTATAGTTATCCACAGCATCTATCCGATCATAGAAATCTCGAAAACTATTCTTTTGAAGGTTATAAGCAGCTGGATTTTAATTTAGAGGTAGAAAGCTTTAAAGGTTATTTTGAAAGAGATTATATCAAAGAGCAATCAAATTTAATTTATACAAGTGAAACCGCTATCATACTTGGAGTAATTGGTGAGTTGTTTAATTTATATAAGGAATTTCAAGTAAGGAAATTGCCTATTGAAAAGGAAAAATTGATATATATGTGTAGATATACACTTGGTGATTCTGAACAATCTAGAAAATTGGCTGATTTAATAGATTCTAGTTTTCCAAGTAAGAATAAATATTTAGATGAGTATTATTGGTATGAAGAAAACTAAATAGTTTTATTATTATAACGTTTAAAATTTAATTGTAAAGAAGGAGAAATTAGATGAAGGAAAGGTGATTTTTGCTATGAGTAAAGGAAAATCTATACAAGAAAAGACCTCTGCGGATTCTAAATCTATTGGGTTTGATTATCAATATTACTATTTTCTTAATGAACTATTACAAATTAAAGAAGGTCAAACCGTTGGATATGAAGTGAAGGATGATGTCCATATCGAGATGAGGGATGGAATGGAAACATTGATTCAACTAAAACATTCAATTTCCTCAACTGGTACTTTATCTGAAAAGGATGAAGACTTATGGAAAACAATTAGTAATTGGATAGATATAATTACTGATAGTACATTGGGGCGCTCAGCAAGTGTTTCGCAAATTGAATTTATAAAAAAAACTAATTTCTTGTTAGTGACAAACAAATCTAATTCAAGTAGGAATGAATTCTTAAAAAAAGCAAACCTCTTAAAGGAAAATAGTTTAACGATAACCTCATTTAAGGAGTATTTGTTAAAATTATGCACCCCAAAAAAAGGAAAAAAGAAGTCACAAGTTGATAATTACATAAGTAAACTGCATTCTAAAGATAATGAATTTGTTGAGGAGTTTATTAAAAAACTAGACTTTTGTTTAAGTAAGGATGATTTATTTGATTTAATTTACACCCGTTTGAAGGAAAAAAACGTTCCGGAAGGAAGATTAGAAAGTGTATTTCACGCTATAGATAGTAGTTTGCGAAAGATGATCTACGAAGATGTAAAATCAAGAAAAAAGGTTATTATAAGTTTTGAAGACTACTATAAGAGATTTACCCGTTACTTTGAATTAGGAAGAAGTAAAAAACTCCCAATCAAATTTAATACACCGAAAAAACCAATACCAGACGATTATAATAGCTATCTTTCAATTAAACAACTAATAGATGCTGAAATTTTAGATGAAGATGATTTAGATTATGAGGATGAGTTAGTAACAATTTTTACTTCAAAAATACTTTTATTAAATAATATAGAGGAATGGTTGCAAGAAAGTGAAATAACGGAAGAAGAGAAAATAAGATTCAATAGTAATTCAATTAGAATTTGGGAAACATCCCATAAAAAAACTCATGCAAAATTAAAAAGGAAACTTAGAAAGATAAGTATAGATGAACTTGATAGTGAAGAAATAATAGAGTGTGCTACAGAATGCTATTATGATGTTCTAGGGGAAAGACTGACCATAGACGAAACTGAATTAGATCTAGATTTAAGTAATGGCCAATTTTATGTATTATCAGATGAACCAAGTATTGGCTGGAGAATAGATTGGAAGGAACTGTATAAAAATTGAGGGAAGTAAATTACAGAAATAGTGATTATTATTCAAATGACTCCTTTAACAATGAGGTATTGGGATTGATAGCCATATACTATGTGTTAAAACATGCTCATAAAATGAGCAGTGCAAAAGTTATGTTAATTTTACCATTAGCTTTTCATAACAATATTGTTAGATATATAAATGATTCAAGAACAGATGTTAAGAGTATAGATCAGTTAATAATAAAAAAACCAGAATTTTTCTCGAATTTTAATGAAAGATTCTATTCACTGCTAGAAATATCAGCTAATTCAACACTTATCTTAGCTGCTATGAATCTAATTTCAATTCAAAAAGATGGAATGATTGTCTTGAAGGATAGTGACGAGAGTTTGCTGTTAGAAAGTACAGAAAAAAAAGATATAGGAATAAGAGCGTTTAATATAGTAAAGGCCTCTAAAGGTATTGGAAAACTACTAAATCAAAGGAAAGAAAATTTATATTTACAATTAAGGGTGGAAATATGAAATTCAGTATAAATAAAATATTGCTTTGGCTAAAAAGCGGAAATTTAAGGGAAATAAAATTTAGGGAAAATAAGATTAATGTAATAACAGGAGACAGCGGAACCGGTAAAACTGAAATAATAAGTATTATTGATTATTGTTTTTTTGGCAGTAGAGCAGATATAACTGATGAGATAATTAATGAAAATGTTAAGTGGTATGGAATAAATTTTAATATTAATGATAACGTATATACACTTGGTAGAGGAAGCATTGAGAAAAGAGAGGTGTCAAAAGATTATTTTTTTCATGCCGATGGTTATATTCCCAAGGTGCCTGCTGTAAATAATGATGAAAAACAAATTAAAAAAATTATTGATAAAGAATTTAGCATTACTGAGAGAACGGTATTTCCATATGGAGGGAAAAGTATCACTTTAGGAAGTAAAATATCACCACGTTACTTTTTTATGTTTAATACTCTATCAGGTGATACAATTGATCATAGTGAGATATTCTTTGATAAGCAGAATATTGACAGGTATAGAGATGCGTTGATGAATATTTTTGATTTAGCAGTAGGGATTGAAACAGAAGAAAATCTATTAAAGAAAGAAAAGCTTAATGTTTTAAATGCAGATTTAAAACAATGGAAAAGAAAACTAACTCTAATAGACAAAGAAGTTGAAGTTTTCAATAAGAATATAGTTGAATTATCGAAGAAAGCAAAAGAATTAAATTTAATAGATTATGATTTAACAGACCCAGCTAAACTGATGAAAAGATTTGAAGAGATAAGTAGTACATATAAAGAAGAAAGTATAGAGATCAACCTTGAAAGAATAAATAAATTAAAAACAGAGAAAAACAAAGTTTTAAGAAAAATAAGAAACCTCAAGAAATTTAAACTTGAAATTGAAAGGTATAAGAAATTAGAGAAAAATAAACTTGATAGTCTAAAACCAGTTAGAATTTTGAATGAAAGTTACAAGTTACTAAAGATTCCAGAATTAGATCTACTTATTAGTAGTTTACAAGATGAATACGAACAGATAACACAGAATAATAAAGGGAAATTGCCTTTTGATTTTAATGTAAATTATAAAATAAGAGAATATGAAGATAAAGTTCATGATATCGATTCAACAATCTTTGATATACCTATTAATGATAAATCTACAAAGAACGAGATAGATAAGCTAATATTTATCGGTGAACTTAGAGTCAAATTAGAACTTTATAAACAACAATGGGTTGAATCTGACGATGAAGAAAACATAAGTGAGAAAATCAAAAATATTGAAGAACAAATAAATGATATAAAATTAATTGACTATCAAGATAAAAGAGAAACAATATTGAGGTTGTTAGATGAATTAATTCAGGTTTATTTAGATAAAAGTGGTGATGCCCTAGATAATTATGAAGGGTATAAGTCTTCTTTTAATTATAAAGAAAAGAAACTCGAATTAAGAAGGCCTAGATCAGCATATCCAAGTAAAGTAGGTAGTAGTTCAAATCATATGTTTCTACACTTATGCTTATTTTTGGGTCTACATGAGCTAATATTAATTCAAAAGTCCCCTTATGTACCTCAATGGTTAATATTAGATCAACCTAGTAGACCGTACTTTGGAGAAGAAAAAGAAAACAAAGTGAGAAAATTACCTTGGGAAAAAATAAAAAAATCTGATAAAGGAAAAATTACAATTGCAATGCAACTACTTGATTATTTTATAAATTATATAGTTACAGAGTTAAAAACTGATTTTCAGATTATCTTGTTAGAGCATATACCCAAATCTATTTGGACTGAAGCGGGGTTGAGTAATTTCCATTTAGTGGAGGAGTTTAAAAATGGAAACGCATTAATTAGATTTGATGAAAACAATCAAGCGTATTAGAATAATAGTATAAAAATTTATCTTAAAGATATATAAGAAGGATATTATTTATTTGTGGATCTACGTCAATATTTTGGACACAAAAAAGTTAAGTTTAAATTCGATGCCTGTCCTGAGAAAAATGGGTTGGGCCAAGGCGCTTGACATGGAGCCTCCGCGGGCATGATCGTCCTGC
>Ga0079224_100008564_pt1 | contig 13872 bp, 16 predicted proteins | sample Stecom2015_FD_80414 | JGI IMG/M metagenome (GOLD analysis project Ga0079224, IMG submission 80414) | Agricultural soil microbial communities from Utah to study Nitrogen management - Steer compost 2015 | ecosystem: Environmental > Terrestrial > Soil > Agricultural land | place: USA: Utah... | reverse complement strand
GCGGAAACAGTCCTACCACTAAACCTGGCACCGGCAGAAAGGCATGTATCTTTAGTGACGTTCCCCTGGGGAAATACCTACAAGTCCTGCCCGTCAAAAGCGATGACACTCCAAAGGATCAGATTCACCGCCTGAAAATAAAAATCGGGATCGATATTTTCATACATATCGGTAGGCCGGTGATAATCCGGATGATCCTCCACACCGAAATATATAAAAGGTATCCCCTCGGCATGAAAGGGACCGTGATCGGAAGCGTTTGTCCAGTCGTCGGCGCCTGTGCCCGGTTCGTCATGGCCGAAGGCAAGATCAATCTTTGCCTTGCGGGCCACCCTTTCCAGCGTGGGCTTCAAATGGGGATAATGCCTCGTCCCGACCGCGTAAAGTTCATTCTTTTCACTCCTGCTGATCATGTCCAGGTTGACGTTCATCAGAATCTGCTCCAGTGGAAAAGGGAAATCCCGAAGTAATGCCCTGGCTCCCTGAAGTCCCATTTCCTCCGCGTCCAAAGCCGCAAACATCAGGGAATGCCTGGGCGGGTTCCGGGAAAAATAAGCCGCCAGGGCAAGCAGGCCTGCCGTGCCCGAGGCATTGTCATCGGCCCCGTGGAATATTTTGCCGTCCACGATGCCCAGATGGTCGAAATGGGCAGTGATAACGATGATTTTTGAACTCTCCTGACCCGGGATAAATCCCACCACATTCGCGCCCTGACCCCCGGGTTTCTCCGGGCCTTGTTCAGGAATATTAAAAAATTGGGTATACTCTCTGAACTGGCTGCTAAGGCCCAGGGAATCAAATCTATGCTTAATATACTCCCTGGCTTGCAGGTTCCCTTGCGTAAACGGCTTTCTACCTTCCAACTGTGGTGAAGACAAAAACCTGATGTCCTTCAACAGCACATCCTTTTGCACTTCCTGTGAATAAAGTACAAAAGGAAGCGTTATGTATAGCAGTAAGGCAAAAGCTTTAGGTAAATTCATTCGAGTAGATTTAATATGGCTTTTGTATATTCGTGAAAATACTAAACTTTAGCGTTCAGAAAGGCAATTTTATATGAAATATGTTCCGTACGTATTTTTTTTACTCCTTTATCCTGTCCAAAGCTATTCACAAAACTCGCCTCTGGAAGGCTTTTTGGACGGAAAATCGGTGGTGCTCGTATCCACGGCTCCTGCAGCAAAGCCAATCATACCCTGGGACAGCCTGGCCACGGAAGTTCACAGCGCATTGGTAGAAGCTGGAGGGGATCCCGTAGCCTATTATGAACTGGAGACCGTCACTTTGTCAGAGGCAACCCAGCAAAGTTTTGCGGCACAGTTCGCTAAGCGGCTGATCAGAAACGTTGTCGTCATCACCAGAAAAGAAAACGCGGAATTGTTCATTCACATCATGCCCTTCACGCAGGACAAAAACATCGTCGCGCCCGGCACGGCCTGGTCAGCCTCGGCGGGGGATCTGGAAGCGTTTAAAAATGTCATCGCTGAGGCGGGAAGAAACAGACACTCCCAAAACCTCTTGGTCATTGAAGTTCCTGAATTTGGCCAAAATGCCGGGGAAGCCGGAACAGCGGCCGGCAACCAACGGTTTCTTGCTAGAAATCCGCTCAATTTGGATGTTTTTAAGCTGGGTGTGCCCCTTTCCGGTGCTGCCGGGGAATGGGGTTTTCTCAGCACCTTCAGGTATGACCTGCTCGGCAAATCACCCGAACAGGTAATGGCCGAACAGAAGTCAGAGATGGAGGGGCTGCAAAAAATCTTTGAGACACATTATCCCTATGAAGTAGTTTTCCTTGGCACCCCACAATCCGATGAAGCCCTTATCAAAGAAAGGATCCAGTTTGTCTTGATGCGGATAGAAGGCCGTGAAGCGGACCTGATGAAAAACATGGGGCTGGAACTTCCCGAAAACATCGACCCGGACAGGATCGTGGTCAAGTATTATATTAAACTTCTGGTCCGGGATGAAATGTATTTAGGGCCGGTTTGGGATGCGGATCCGGACTGGAATACCGCATTGGTTAATTTTTTGAACAACCTGAAAATCTGATAAAAAAAAGTATATCCGGGGCGGATATACTTTTTTATGATTTTGATGAGCTTGTATGCGGCGCAATGGTCGCTACCGGATCATTTGTCGATAGATCCCATCACCCGTTTCATAAAAACATTTAACGCTTCTTTCTGATCCATGCCCTCCTTTACCATATTTTGAACCTCCAAAGTTCCGTATAGGTTGGAAAGCAGCTCTCCCATTACCTCAAGTTCCTCATCTTTGAGGCTTGGGATTTCACTCATGGATTCTAGAAGTTCTATGGTTTCATGTACCCAGTCCTCATCATTTTCCTTAATGAAGCCCAGGACATGTTTAATTATTGGCAATCTCATCAATCAGGGATTTTACGTTTTCCTCTTTGCTTGTCTGGGTCTGGCTGACCAATTTTCCTCCTTTAAAAGCAGCAAATGTGGGCAGGTTGCTTACTTGCGCCAGTTTTCTGGAATCAGGCAATTTCTCCGCGTCCACATATAAAAATTTAATGTTTCCAAAATTGTTGCTCAGACGCTTCATCTTCGGCTTCATGATACGGCAGTTTCCGCACCAGGTGGCCCCGTACTGCACCACCACCAAGTCATGTTCTGCAATCAATTCCTGTAAATTGTCCTGTTCTAATTCTTGTACCATTTGTTTTAGAAGTTTTTATGCTTTAAAAAGCACAAAGGTAAAAACTATAGCCTTCATAAACCAATTGATAAAAACTATCGGTCATAGGTTTCGCTTAAGGCTATAAAGAGGCTCAGGCCATGTTGTGAAAAACCTGGTTTACATCGTCATCCTCTTCGATGCGATCAATCATGCGGTTTACTTCCTCCTCTTCCTCGGCGGACAGCTCCGTGGTAGACATGGGAAACCACTGGAATTCCGCATTGGTCAGTTCTATCTGCATCCCCTCCAGTGCCTTCTGCATGTTGCCAAAATTCTCATATTCCGTGTACACGAAAATCTCCCCTTCGTTTTCGTCAATTTCCTCCAGCCCGTGATCGATCAGGGAAAGCTCCGTTTCTTCCAGGTCAAAGTCACCTTTGGGGAATCTGAACACCGCTTTTCGGTCAAACATAAAACTCACCGACCCGGAGGTCGCCAGGGAGCCGCCTGCTTTGGAAAAATAATGCCGGAGGTTGGCGACTGTTCTGTTTATGTTGTCGGTGGCCGTTTCTACGATCACGGCAATGCCATGGGGACCATATCCCTCATACACCACCTCTTCGAAGTTTTTTTCCTCCTTATTGCTGGCCCTGGTTATCGCGGCTTCAATGCGGTCCTTAGGCATGGAGGCACCTTTGGCGTTTTGAATGACGGTTCGGAGTTTTGCGTTGGTGTCGGGGTCAGGCCCTCCCGCCTTCACTGCCATCACTATTTCCTTACCCAGCCGGGTAAATACTTTGGACATTTTACTCCAACGCTTGAATTTTCTCTCTTTCCGAAACTCAAAGGCTCTTCCCATATTATAAACCGTTCTTTGTGCCACAAAATTAACAAATCTTTTTGTTCTGAAACAAGTCGGCATACGGCTCAAATTCTCAAAGAATACTTGCTGAAAACAACTTCATAACCCGCTAAAAATAAGTAACTTTACAAAAATACATACCGCGATGACGGATCTGAGAGCCACCGAAATTCCGAATATCCCTGAGACTACCGCAAAAAAAATCGTGATACTGGGAGGCGGGTTTGCCGGTCTTAGACTGGCCAGGAAATTAAAGGGGTCGGATTATCAGGTAATTTTGCTGGACAAGAACAACTACCATCAGTTCCAGCCCCTGTTTTATCAGGTAGCCACGGCAGGATTGGAACCCAGCGCGATATCTTTTCCCCTCAGAAAAATCTTTCATGACACTCCCAATGTCACTTTTCGCATGGCAGAGGCCTTGGGGATTGACCAGAATAATAGCAGGGTTTTCACCAATGTGGGTTATATTGACTATGATTACCTGGTACTGGCGCTGGGTGCCGACACGAATTATTTCGGCATGAAAAACATCATGGAAAACAGCATCCCCATGAAGTCTGTCTCGGAAGCCTTGTACATCCGCAACAAGATCATTTCAAATTATGAGCAGGCCATCAATACGTCCGACATCGCCTTACGCAAATCTCTGATGAACGTGGTCATCGTGGGAGGAGGGGCCACTGGTGTGGAGTTGGCCGGTGCCGTGGCGGGATTGAGAAACAATATTCTTCCTAAAGATTATCCGCAACTTAACTTTTCTAACATGAAAGTGGTACTGGCTGAGGCCGGACCCACATTATTGGCAGGTATGTCCACCGCGGCAAGCCAAAAAGCCCTGGAGTACCTGCACAAGTTAGGCGTAGAGGTTTTGCTCAATGCCCCGGTAGAAGATTATGATGGCCTGACCATTCACATCAAGGGACTTGAACCTCTCCAGACCCAAACCCTGCTTTGGGCTGCCGGGGTCACGCCCATCCATATCCATGGGATCGAAGACAGCCAGATCTTCCGTAACGGGCGGTTAATCGTAGATGCCTACAACAAGTTGATCAACTCGGATAATGTCTATGTCATCGGCGATCTGTGTATACAGCAAACATCTGATTATCCTTTGGGCCATCCTCAGGTAGCCCAGGTAGCCTTACAACAGGCAAAAAATCTGGCCCACAATTTCAAATCCCTGCTGAAAAATAAACCCTTGAGGGAATTCCGCTATAAAGATTTAGGTTCCATGGCGACGGTAGGCCGCAAACTGGCTGTGGTGGATCTTCCGTTTGTCAAGTTCCAGGGCTTCTTTGCCTGGATAGTCTGGCTTTTTGTTCACCTTATGGCCATCCTGGGCGTAAAAAACAAGATTTTTGTTTTCTTAAACTGGTCCTGGAATTACTTCTCCTTTGACCCTTCCCTCCGGCTATTGATCAAGCCGAGTTATGTGCGGCAAAAAGACAGGGAACAATTGGTGGAGGACAAAAAAGGGGTGTTATGAATTCTGTTGCGGGCTTTTCCGGAACAGCGAATCCACAAATTCCCTGCTGTTGAAGACCTGAAGGTCAGTCATCTTCTCGCCCACTCCGATATATTTCAAAGGAATCTTAAACTGATCAGAGATGCCGATCACCACACCTCCTTTGGCTGTGCCGTCCAGTTTGGTGATGGCCAGGGAGGTAATTTCCGTGGCTTTGGTGAATTCTTTGGCCTGGATGAAAGCATTTTGTCCGGTTGAACCGTCCAGCACGAGTAGAATTTCATGCGGGGAGTCCTCGATAAACTTCTGCATCACCCGCTTGATCTTGCCCAACTCATTCATCAGGTTCACCTTGGTGTGCAACCGGCCGGCCGTATCGATAATTACCACGTCTGCGTCCATATCCACCGCCTTTTTGACCGCATCAAACGCTACCGATGCCGGGTCGGTGTACATCCCGTGTGAAATCACCGGGACATCCACTTTTTTGCCCCATTGAAGTAACTGGTCCACCGCGGCTGCTCTAAAGGTGTCGGCGGCGCCCAAAATGACAGATTTTCCCATCTGTTTGTATTGGTAGGCGAGTTTGCCGATGGTGGTCGTCTTGCCGACCCCGTTGACGCCCACCACCATGATGACATAGGGCTTTTTGTCCGCGGGGAGCTCAAAGTCTGAAAGGTTCTGGCTCTTGTTTTCTTCCAAAAGCCCCGCGATCTCCTCCCGAAGAATCAGGTCAAGTTCTGCGGCGTTGATGTACTTGTCCCTGGCCACCCGGGATTCAATTTTATTGATGATCTTTAGGGTGGTGTCTACCCCTACATCAGAAGTGATCAGAATTTCTTCCAGTTCATCCAAAATATCATCGTCAACCTTGGACTTGCCGACCATGGCTTTCCCAAGTTTGGAGAAAATGTTTTGGTTAGACTTTTGGAGCCCCTTGTCCAGGCTTTCCTTTTTGTCCTTGGAGAAGAAATCGAAAATTCCCATAGTATTGATCCGTTAGGGTTGAATTTAACAATAAAATCCCTCCCGATTCCATTCGGGAGGGATTTTTATTTTACCGCAAAGTCCGCTTGATTTATTTCTTCAGGGTGTCCTGCACCAACTGGGTAGGAACCATTTCTTCTTTAAACGTATAGGCACCGGTTTTTTCAGACTTTACCGCCTTGATCACCTTCGCGTAGGTGATACCGCCTTGTTTTTTTAGGGTCGCTACTACTTTCTTAGCCATATCATTGTAGTTTAAAGCCGGATCCGTTCCGTAGTGGAAACCGTTCCGGTGTTATTTTATTTCTTTATGAACCGTCACTTTCCTCAAGATGGGATTAAATTTCTTTAATTCCAGCCTTTCCGTAGTGTTCTTTCGGTTTTTGGTGGTGATGTACCTAGAGGTGCCGGGAAGCCCACTGTTTTTGTGTTCCGTACATTCCAAGATCACCTGTACTCTGTTGCCTTTCTTAGCCATCGCTGTAATGTTTAATATTTTGGGTACAGTTATTTAATGATCAGGTTGCCCCTTTGCTGAGCTTCCTTGAGTACTGCACTGACACCCTTCTTATTAATCGTTCTCAAGGCTTTTGTGCACACCTTCAAGGTAATCCATTTTTCTTCTTCCGGAATATAAAAGCTCTTCTTGTGCAAGTTTGGATAAAACTTACGCTTGGTTTTATTGTTTGCATGGGATACATTGTTGCCTACCCGAGCCCGCTTACCGGTTATATCACAAACTTTTGCCATGATCTTATGATTAAGACTTATTTTAATTGAGTTTGCAAATATCGGAATATTTGGGGGAATAAGCAAAACCACTACTGAAATTTGTTTGTATTATTACCGCTGTCCTTTTTTCCCGGTCGGTAGGGACAATGTCTGCAGTTGTTTTTGCAGCAATAGCCCCGTCTCAAGTGGTACTGGGCAGTAAACACCATCAACCCGTTTTCCTCTGTATAATAGTCACCTTCCCGTAGCTGGAGAGGTACGCTTGGCTTCTTTTTGGCACACATTGATAATTCCTCAGGTCATTTATTATATTTGCCACTAAGGTGCAATTATTTTCTGAGGCAAACATACTAATTATGAGCGATATCACCGGCACCTCCCATACTGCGATCGAACTGGAGGAAAAATACGGCGCGCACAATTACCATCCCCTTCCTGTGGTCCTGGCAAAGGGCGAGGGAGTACATCTTTGGGACAATGACGGAAAGAGATACTTTGACTTTTTGTCCGCTTATTCCGCTGTCAACCAGGGCCACTGCCATCCCAGGATATTGCGGACCATGATTGAACAGGCGGGCACCCTTACCCTGACTTCACGGGCATTTCACAATGATGTGCTGGGGATCTTTCAAAAATATATTGCCGAATACTTCGGATTTGACAAGGTATTGCCCATGAACTCCGGGGTAGAAGCTGTGGAAACTGCAATAAAGCTTGCAAGAAAGTGGGGGTATGAAAAAAAAGGAGTACCGGAAAAGCAGGCGCGCATTATTGTAGCCGAAAACAACTTTCACGGAAGAACCACCACGGCCATTTCCCTGTCAAATGATCCGGAGGCGAGAAACAACTTCGGCCCCTACACACCCGGTTTCATCCGAATCCCTTACGATGATCCGGAGGCGTTGGCAAAGGTGCTTGTGGAGGAGAAAAATATCGTAGCCTTTCTGGTAGAACCCATTCAGGGCGAAGCAGGTGTGGTAGTGCCCCGGGACGGGTATTTGACAGCCTGCCTCGATCTTTGCCAAAAAAATGAAGTGCTGTTTATGGCCGATGAGATCCAAACTGGCCTGGGCAGGACCGGAAAATTGCTGGCCTGCGATTATGAACAAGTTAAGCCCGATGTGCTGCTCCTGGGCAAAGCCCTGTCCGGAGGTTTTTATCCCGTATCGGCGGTACTTGCCAACGATGCCGTCATGAACGTATTCAGACCCGGGCAACATGGCTCGACCTTTGGCGGCAATCCGTTGGGAACAAAAATCGCCATGACGGCCCTTGAAGTGATCAAAGACGAAAAGCTGGCGGAAAACGCGGCGCGGCTGGGCAATATATTCCGGACGCGAATAGGGGAACTTGTCAAATCCAGTAAGTGGATTAAAGAGGTCCGGGGAAAAGGCCTGCTAAACGCGATGGTCATCAATGACAGCGCCGACAGCAGTACCGCCTGGGACATATGCATTGAATTGATGCGAAACGGACTGCTCGCAAAGCCCACGCATGGCAACATTATCCGCTTTTCCCCACCGCTGGTAATCTCGGAGGAGCAACTGAATACAGGCTGCGACATCATCGCCTCGACACTGGCAGATTTTTAAAATTTCGCAATTTATGAATCAAATCCCGGACAAATAATGTTCATAGTGATATGGAACATATGAAAAGCGTGAAAGACAAGAAGTTAGCCGTTATTTTTGACATGGATGGGGTGATCTGTCACACCAACCCTTACCACACCATTGCATACAAGAAGTTTCTCGCAAAAAGAGACATTTACCCGACGGAGGAAGATTTCGCCCGGCACATGTATGGAAAAAACAACCACTATATCCTGACCCATTTTTTGGGACGGGAAGTTTCCGGTCAGGAATTTATAGATCTGGAAAATGAAAAGGAAGAGCTTTTTCGGGAACTTTATGCTGAAGAGATTGAGCCCATTGACGGGTTTTTGGAATTTCTTGAAGATTTAAAAAAAGCCGGATTTAAAACAGGCGTGGCCACGTCAGCGCCCCTGTCTAATCTGGAACTGATCATGGAGAAACTGGGATTTAAAGAAAAAATGGAATCCATTCTTGCCAGTGAACATGTCAACACACATAAGCCGGATCCGGAGGTGTACCTGAAATCTGCCGCAAACCTTGAGGTACCTGTGGAAAACTGCGTGGTGTTCGAGGACTCCCATTCGGGTGTGTCCGCAGCCATCAATGCCGAAATGTCGGTAGTTGGGGTACTTACTTCGCATTCCAAAGAGGAACTGCCTCCCTGTCAGTTGTACATGAAAGATTACAACAACCTCTCGGCGGGGGATATTCTGGAACTATTAGCCCAACCCCAGGAATCACCGTTGCGGCATTAATCCGCGGGGACCATAATATTATATTCTTAAATGCTCATTGCGGAGGCCAACCACCTTTGCCTTGAGGAGGTTAAACACGAATCAGTTATCCTATGCTTAGAAGGCCCAGAAGAAACCGGAAGTCCGCCGTCATCCGCTCCATGGTAGAGGAGACGAGGCTTTCCGTGAAGGACTTTATTTTTCCACTTTTTTTGATCGACGGGGAAAATAAAAAAATCGAGGTAAGTTCCATGCCTGGGATTTTCAGGTATTCCGTGGACCGGATGCTTGAAGAAATCGGAGCCTGCATGGATCTCGGGATAAAGGCATTTGACATTTTTCCGGCCTATGCGGAAAGCAAAAAAGATTCTATTGCCAGCGAAGGCTATAATCCAGACACATTTTATCTGCGGGCATTGGCAAAGATCAAGGACACTTTCCCGGAGGCCTGCGTCATGACCGATGTGGCCATGGATCCGTACAGTTCAGACGGGCATGATGGCCTGCTGAAGGAGGGACAGATACGCAACGACGAGACATTGGAAATTCTCGGAAAAATGGCGCTGGCCCAGGCCAGGGCCGGGGCGGATATCCTCGGACCCTCGGACATGATGGACGGCAGGGTAGGCCATATCCGGAAACTCCTGGACGAGCACGGCTTTACAGATGTTTCCATAATGTCCTATACGGCCAAATATGCCAGTGCTTTTTACAATCCTTTCCGTGATGCACTGGACTCCGCACCCAAATCAGGCGACAAAAAAACCTATCAAATGGACCCCGCAAACCTTACGGAGGCTTTGATCGAAGCACAGCTAGACATGGATGAGGGGGCCGATTTTCTCATGGTTAAGCCAGCACTCGGGTATTTGGATGTCATTCGGCTGCTAAAGGACAACTTCCCCCTGCCGATCGCTGCCTACAATGTAAGCGGGGAGTATGCCATGATTAAAGCATCGGCTGAACGCGGCTGGCTGGATGGGGAGCGCGCCATGATGGAATCCCTGCTGAGCATCAAGCGGGCCGGGGCAAACGTTATCCTCAGCTATTTCGCAAAGGAATTTGCGGCTTTATCCCACCGGTAAAAACAAAAAAAGATGGCCCCTACTCCAGAGGCCATCTTCTTTTTAGGATATGTTTTGCTACAGCTCCTCTTCCCGTTCCAGCATCAGGATAGCATTGTGCGGTACGATGTAATATTTTTCCTCTTCATAAATAACTTCGTGGGCACCATTCAACAGAAATATGGCGAGGTCTCCTTCCTTGGCCTGGAGTGGGATGTATTTTACATTGTCGTCTTTTTCCTCCCAGGGCTCCTGATCTTCCAGGGGATGCGGAATAGGATATCCGGGGCCGGTTTTTATGATATAACCTTGCTGCACCCTTTCCTTTTCCTGAACGCCCGGAGGCAGATATAGTCCGCTGGATGTTCTTTCGCTTGCCTTTTTCAGCCGAATCAATACCCGGTCGCCTATGATGATCAGCTTTCTTAACTTGTTTTCGGATGTTATACGCATTTTGTTCAGATTCTTTTATCACAAATAAAGATGGCATCCCATCCTCTGGAATGCCATCCCCTTTTCATTTAATCAGAAGGGTTTACTTTTTGCCTTCATCATTGACTTCCTCATAATCCACGTCAGACACGCCGTCACCGGAGCCATCTGATGTGGCGCCGCTGTCCGCACCGGCAGCTCCAGCTCCCTGGGCAGCTCCACCCTGGGTAGCATTGTACATTTCCTGTGACGCTCCTTCCCAGGCCTTGTTCAGTCCTTCCATCGCGGGCTCTATGGCCGCCAAATCCTGGGACTGATGGGCTGACTTGAGTTTCTCCAGGGCTTCGCTCACCGCTGCTTTGTTGCCTTCAGAAAGCTTGTCACCAAACTCCTTCAATTGCTTTTCAGTCTGGAATATCAGGCTATCGGCTTGATTAAGCTTGTCAATTTTTTCCTTTTCGGCTTTGTCCGAAGCTGCGTTGGCTTCAGCTTCCTTCTTCATTCTTTCGATTTCATCCTGGGACAATCCGGAAGAGGCTTCAATCTTAATCTTTTGTTCTTTACCAGTGCCTTTATCCTTGGCCGACACATTTAATATACCGTTCGCGTCTATATCAAAGGTTACTTCTATCTGAGGCATTCCTCTTGGCGCCGGCGGGATGTCGGTCAACTGGAACCTTCCGATACTTCTGTTGTCTTTCGCCAGCGGCCGCTCTCCCTGGAGCACGTGGATATCCACCGCAGGTTGATTATCCGCCGCGGTAGAGAAGGTTTCAGACTTCTTGGAAGGAATCGTGGTATTGGCTTCAATAAGTTTGGTGAACACACCGCCCATGGTTTCTATACCCAGCGACAATGGGGTCACGTCCAACAACAGCACATCCTTAACCTCACCGGTCAATACCCCGCCCTGGATGGCAGCACCGATGGCCACTACCTCATCAGGGTTTACGCCTTTGGAAGGTTTTTTGCCAAAGAATTTTTCGACCTCTTCCTGAATTTTCGGGATCCTCGTTGATCCACCCACCAGGATTACCTCGTCGATATCGGAAGGAGACAGACCCGAATCACTCATACTTTTCTTGACCGGCTCCAAAGACCTTTTGATCAGATCTTCGGAAAGCTGCTCAAATTTTGCCCTCGTTAGGGATTTCACCAAGTGCTTCGGCCCTGTTTGGGTCGCCGTGATGTACGGCAGGTTAATCTCGGTAGAAGCAGAGCTTGAAAGTTCAATCTTTGCTTTCTCCGCGGCTTCCTTCAGTCTTTGAAGTGCCATCGGATCTTTTCGCAGGTCAATGGATTCCTCTTTTTCGAATTCATCGGCCAGCCAGTTGATGATCACCTGGTCAAAATCGTCACCACCCAGGTGTACGTCACCGTTGGTGGATTTTACTTCAAACACCCCGTCACCCAGTTCCAATATCGAAATATCAAAAGTACCCCCACCAAGGTCATACACCGCGATCTTCATGTCACGGTTCTTTTTGTCCATACCGTAGGCCAAGGCCGCAGCGGTAGGTTCGTTGATAATCCTCTTAACTTCCAATCCGGCGATCTGACCTGCTTCTTTGGTAGCCTGACGTTCCGCGTCATTAAAATAAGCAGGAACGGTAATCACCGCTTCCGTCACTTCCTGACCGAGAAAGTCCTCGGCGGTTGTTTTCATCTTTTGAAGGATCATCGCGGAGATTTCCTGGGGGGTATAAGAACGGTCACCGATTTTGATCGCTACCGTATCGTTCGACCCCTGCACTACTTGATAGGAAGCCTGTTTCTTTTCGTCTGTAACTTCAGAGAATTTCTTCCCCATAAACCTTTTTACGGACGAAATGGTATTGGCCGGGTTGGTGATAGCCTGTCTTTTCGCAGGATCGCCTACTTTTCTCTCACCGTTACCATTGTCCAAAAACGCGACAATTGAAGGAGTGGTTCTCCTGCCTTCACTGTTCTGAATAACCACCGGCTCGTTGCCCTCCATGACGGAAACGCAGGAGTTGGTGGTTCCCAAGTCTATACCAATAATTTTTCCCATTTTTCTTTTAACTTTATTATCTGATGATCTAATCTATTTCTTTCAATTGCTTTTCAATTCCTTTATCCATATTAACAACACGTGTGCCAACTGGGCCCTCGCTTTATTTTATGCCAGATTGTCAGCTACCAAACCGACGGGTTCCGGATCAGGTTGTCACGGCCCCTTCATTTTGACAAGCCGGTGATCTTCCCCTGGCAATATCCGGCATCAGTGCATGAAAAAAATATCGGATTCTTCTTCTAAATTAGCCTTTATGATACTACAGGATATTTTTATCTACCCGATCAAATCCCTTGGAGGAATCCGTTTGACTGAAGCGCAGGTGGAAATTCCCGGCCTTGCCCTTGACCGAAGGTGGATGCTGGTGGATGCAAATGGTGTGTTTTTGACCCAGCGAAAACATTCCCGGATGGCCCTGCTCCGGGTTGAATTATCCGGAAACGGGCTTACGGTCCATAATAAGGATCACGCCGGTCAGGCGCATTTCATTCCGTTCAAACCCGAGACGGAGGAATGGCTCCCGGTGAGGGTATGGCAAGACGAAGTATGGGCTAAGCCAGTTAGCGCCCGGTCGGACCGTTGGTTTTCGGAAATGCTCGGCATTCCCTGCAGACTCGTGTACATGGGTCCTTCCAGCAAGCGGTACGTGGAGGGAAAATATGCGGTAAACCGGGAAACGCTGAGTTTTGCCGACGCCATGCCCTACCTTATCATTGGGCAGGGCTCTCTGGATGATCTGAACGGGCGGCTTGAGAAGCCCCTGCCCATGAACAGGTTCCGTCCCAGCCTGGTTTTTTCCGGTGGGGAGGCTTTTGAGGAAGACTGCTGGGACCGGGTAAAAATCGGGGAATGCGTTTTCAACGTCACCAAGCCCTGCGCCAGATGCGTGGTCACGACGATAGACCAGGAGACGGGCATCGCCGGCAATGAACCCTTAAAGACCCTGGCGAAGTACAGGTCCGAAGGTAACAAAGTGATGTTTGGTCAAAACATGATTGCTTTGACCGGCGGCCTGATTAAACTGGGCGACAGGGTACAGGCAATCTAACCCCCGGTTTTTTGTTTTCCGCTGTATTCCTTCACCGTTTCCACAAATACACGGACATTGTCAGGGTTAGTGTCAGGATATACGCCGTGGCCCAGGTTGGCGATATGGCGCGCACCCTTAAACCGGCTCAGCATTTCCCGTGTCGCCGTTTCCACCTCCGCGGGAGTGCCGTATAGGGCAGCCGGATCCAGATTGCCCTGCAGGGTTTTGTGCCCCCCCAAAAGCTGCCGACAAGCGCCCACCTCCATTGTCCAGTCCAGGCCTATGACTTC
>Ga0079224_100008563_pt1 | contig 13872 bp, 12 predicted proteins | sample Stecom2015_FD_80414 | JGI IMG/M metagenome (GOLD analysis project Ga0079224, IMG submission 80414) | Agricultural soil microbial communities from Utah to study Nitrogen management - Steer compost 2015 | ecosystem: Environmental > Terrestrial > Soil > Agricultural land | place: USA: Utah... | reverse complement strand
TTTACGAGACCGTGCTTTTAAAGTTGCGCGCGCAGAAGGAGGTATTGCCGCTCTAGGCGCGGTAACTGCTTCCGATATGACGTTAGATTTCATCCTGGATGAACGTGCAAGAGAACTGATTTCCGAAGAAAACCGAAGAATGACGCTGGTGCGTACTGGCAAGTTGAAAGAACGCATTGCGCTTAACGGGGATGATGGTCCTGCGAATAAGATAACATCTGGTTTTCAAGACCATAATGCTTTACTGCCTATCCCACTCAGCGAAATTCAATTGAATAATAAAGAGGGCGATCTTTTAAAGCAGAATCCGGGTTACAGCAAATAAGTGCCTGTAAATTAAAAATGCCGGAAGATTTACCCGAGGGTACTGAAAAAGCCCCTCTATTTGATAGGCTAGAAAAAAATGACCGAGTAATAATTGCTTTACTCTGTCATTTTTATTTTACGTATTTCTCTAAGTTTATTTTTTTAAATAGTTTTTATCGCTTATTAGGAGATTGTCAATTGTTCCAAAGGATTTATTCGACCTATAGACTTTATTTGAGTTTCAATAGCGTTCCTTACTAGATCAATTTCAGTATTCTTTTCAAGTGTACTGTAAAAATGGCCATTGCGCCTTGCATTTCCATGTTTTGGACACCATATGAATTCGCCCTTCCATAGCCGTGGACATTCTTGAGCTCACTATTTTTAGTTTCGATTTTATATCTTTCCTTAGACTTGGTTAGAAAATAATCAGATTCCTGGAAGGCTATCTGATCTTTGTGCAATTCAGATTTAATGGTTATCGAATAGGTCTTAGTTTTAGAGCAGGGTTTATAACAGCCTTCCCTTAACGGACACACCTTACATTTTTCTACATCAAAGTAATAGGTATCTGCTTGGTTCTTTCCCCTGTTCTTTTTCCCCTGTCGCGCCTTCCTGATAGCTAAATGCCCTGCTGGACAAACGAACATCCCTTCTGTTCTTTTGCCAACTGAAGGGTTTCCCTTTCCGGAATATGTAGCATCACCAATGATCGTATCCACTTCCAGCCCGTTTCGTTGGCTGATCTCCAATAACCGAGGCAGTTCCGGACCGTCACTTTTTTCACCTGTAGTAACCACCGCTGCTGTTATAATGCGTTCCTCGCTCATCGCCAGATGTGTTTTGTAACCAAAAAAACTACTATCTACGGATTTATGTCTAAGCCTGGCCTCATCATCTTTAGAGAGCAGATAGTATTCTTTGTGTCTTCAATGGTTTTCTTTAAAAGGTTCAACTTTTCTTTTACAGCCGGTATTTCACTGATAGATTGGCCCTGCTCAAGGGTCTTTTGTAATGCCTTGCAATAGGTAAGCTCTTGGTCGAGATCGTTGGATTCGTTCCTGTGCGGTAGATTCTCCTTGTATCCCTCATCAATCTGATATATCGCTTTTCTTAACAGCTTGGAGCGTTCTTTAAGTACTTCCAATGCGGTATATGGCTTCGATCTGGAATGGGTATGGGTAGCATCTACGATGATGGATTTAGATTTGATAATACCCTTTTCAAGAGCAATCGATACGGTCTTATTGATCAACAGGTTCAATAGATCCATATCTTTTAATCGTAGCTTGCGAAATTTAGTAAGTGAACTTGAATTGATCACATCCTCCTCAGGAGCCATTTCAAGAAAGTATTTAAAGGACATATCATATCTGGAACGCTCAACAACATCTACATCCGAAACGGTGTAAATCGTTTTTAACAGAAGGTACTTGAACATCTTGATGGGACTCTCTGCTGTCCGACCATTCGTGTGGCAATACTTCTCCAAAAGCTCGTCATAGATGAAACTAAAATCGATAAGATCGTTGATTTTCCGAAGTAGATTGTCTTTTGGAACAATAATATCATACAATCCTGAATAGGAACTGAACTGTATTTTTTATTTGGTAGAAAGCATCCTAGTATCCGTTAAAGCCTACTTTAAAGATACGAAAAAAGGAGTAGAAAACTGTTGTTTCCCACTCCTTTTTCATTAAGCCCTATCTAACAACGGACTTTTTTAGTGCCCTCAAATTACCCTTCCGGCATTTTTAATTTTTATTAGAATCGAATAATAATCTTTCCGTCGTGGAATATAGATTACGTTTATCTAAACTCTTCTCATTCGCGCCACCCCATATTTAAACATCTAATCCTTTGGAGTCGTACAAGACACTGCTGCGTTATACATCGCTAACTATAATTTTTTTTGGATCATTTTCGTATGTTGGTGCATTTTTTCAGTTTCCTGATGACGGCCGACGATCTTTTTTCTTTTCTTACATAGTTAACGAGGTACTTTCTCAATAGTGGGTACAACGATGCCATCTGCCAATAGCGCTAATAGACTCAAGAAATTGATGTGGGAATATGCATCACAATCACTTCGGTAGATGAATTTCTTCAATAAAAGCAAGATCCTCGATACGAAAATTATTAGGCAGTTTGTATCCGTTAACCAAGATCGTTGGAGTCACATCAAGGTTTGCAGAAGCCTTCCATTGATTATGTTTAAAAAACTCAGCTTGTATTATTTCGTTATTTAGATCAAAATCGTATTTTTTGAAGAAATTCTCTTTGTCGTCTTTTCCTGTTTTAAACCATTCGTTGAATATACTTTTTCGATCTGACTCGACGCTATTTAAATATGCTGCTATTAAGAAGCGATTCGACACTTCGAGTTCCTTGCTAAAGGAGGTAAAGATATATTGCACACATAAAGTATTTTCCTCGTCGTCGATAATCCTATGGATACGAGTATGTAAGTCTGCACATGGATTGCAATGAGGATTGGAAAGGATCGTTATCAAAATATCGCTATTCGGTTCGCCAAAAACGATTTGAGAAACTGATCTGTCACAAGCAAAGTAGGGCTGTTCTTTTAACAAGACTCCCAGTACACCTTGGTGGACCTTTAGACTATTGATTTCTTGCATTACATTTTCTGTCTTATTTTTTCCCCGAATATGCGGCAATAAGTTTACACAGGCTAATATTGGGATCAAATAAATCAAAATTATCAATAGCAAATCATCAATAGTTACGCCACGGAGCGAAATGTATCCTAGACTTAAATTTACAAAAAACAATAAGAGTAGCACTAGTAGAGAGGCTAAGCATAGGACGCACCATTGTCGGGCTCTAAACTTTTGATACCATACACTCCAACAGACATACCCTAAAGAAAGACCGCTCATTATCCCTGAGTACTCTATCAGTTCCGGAAAGAAACAGAGGACGATTAAATTCGAAACAAAATAAGCTAATCCGATCTCGCCCCAACTAACTATACCAAATAGTTTAGATGCTTTTGATTCTAATATGTCATTACAATCAGATTCTCTAAATAGTGAACATATTTTGTCCGAATAGCTACCGCTGGTATTTATTTGCTGTTCGACTAATAGATACCCAATGAAAACTCCCAAACTATTGGCTATCAATAAAATAAGAGAACCTAGCTGCATAGAATTATTATGAAAGAAGCCGATTAACAATGTCGTAATAACAAGGACAATAAAACCATATCTTAACGATGAGTTTATGACTTCTGATTTTTTGTGAAATAAATAGTCGGGTTCGATCGAATTCGCATGTCTTTCTGCTAATAAAACAACCCCTGTCCACTTCTCACAAAATTCATCGAGCGCCAAGATCAGACTGTGGTTACCGAGTCTATAGGATACATTCGCTGCAGAAACTGTGTCGACCAGCGCGAAATCGCCATCTATCTGAGCTATAAACGGGGTTGGAAGTTCAAAAATAGCGGTGTGTTTTTCCTTGATTCGAAAGCCTGCATTGCTTACTCCATAAAAGTCTAGCATCTTTGATAGCCCAAATAGATTATATTTATAGGGGTGTTCGTTGTAAAATTTATTAGAAAAAGATTTTGTATACTTTACTTTTAATGCATTCAGAAAGGTTGTTAATATGTTATTTCCTCTTTTCATATTTATATATTGTTGGGTTTGTTTGTGAATAATAATCCATGGACAGATGGTTTAAAAAGTTAAATTTCTATAAGCGGTAGAACATCTTTTTTGACAGGATGAAACAGATATTCACCCTTGATTTCCTCGAGAGATATATTCGGCCGATACCTATATGTTCCGTTATTATTATTTCCAACACACCAATCAGATGAGTTTATAACGAATCGGTCTTTAACAGTTAAATCGTAAAGGGAAAACCCGGCGAGATGAAGCAGGGTCGGTACCAAAACTTCACCGTGTCCATAATCTCCCTCTTTCAGTCTTTGATCTAAAAATTTTAACGCATCAAAGGAGAGCCGACACACTGGATAGAAAACTCTTTTCTTATATTCATTATTTATTGTTCGTTTAGTTTTTAATGAGTTCCACCATTCCCAATGTGGCGCGTCTGAATAAGAGTTAATATATGCACCAATAAGGTCTGCACCATTTTTTTCAAATCTGGAGAAGAATTTATGCCAGTCCCCGTTATACCATACGTCGTCTTCAACTAGCCAGTAATAATCATAATCCTTATATCTATTAAAGAAATACAGCAGAGAAAAATATGTACTACCTGGGATAATATTGTCGTGTACAAATGGCGTATAGCCCATTTTTTTTGAGTAAGCATGTTTATACAACAAAGTATTATCGGCGCCATCGTCAGCTCGAGCCTCAGTTGCGACCTTGAATATGTCGAGTTTTCCACTTTCTTTTTTCAATTTTTCGTATTTGCTACGTATTTGATTAGCCGATTTATCCGTAAGAAAAATAATTGCGGATTTTGTAATTTTATTTCCAGAAGTGTTAACTTCCAACTTGTCCAATTTATTATACAGTTCGTCAGAATACTCCAAGTCGAATTTTCTTGCAAATAAGTTTTTAGATTTTTTGAGTTGTTTATAATATTCGACTGTCAAAGTTCTCGGATGCAAATATGGATGATCCCATTTTATATGATGGAGGTTTAGGTTTTTTAAATTTTCTTGAATATAGTGATGGTCGCAATTAAGGAATAACGTTTGAAAAAAACTTTCATCTGGAATTTGGACATGCTTAAAATATTCAAAGAATTCTGGGTTCAACTTTAAAAATCGAAAAATGACAGTTAACGCTTTTGGAGGAATAGAAAACCACTGTGACCCCCCGTAGAGTTTAAGTTTGTTTTTGATTTCATCATATATAGGAAAGCGCTCTCTTCCACCATCGTTCCACCACTTCCTAGGGATTGCCTCGTGTTCGATGAAGATGGTATCCTTATGGCTCTTCAAATAGTTATTAATAAATTTATTATTTTTAATGGGGTAATCAGACCCACTCAATAATACTATCCGTTGCCGCTTACGTAAGTGTTGACGAATGAAATCGAAAGCATGTAAAGTAGCTTCGACCATCCCAAATGATCCCCAATAACTGGAATATCTTTTATTGGTATAGTAACAGTTTTCAAAGTCTGCAGTAGCTTTTATAAAGGAGCCAATATTAAAGTTTTTATCTATATGAATAACAAAATGGTTCTCCTTATTTTTTAATCTTAACATCAGTTTACGTAAAGATTCTGGAGAGTTATGGGCGAGAATAACATAGATCATAGAAGTCGTTGTTAATAGGATAGATTGTCTTAATAATAAATAACGGATATCCCGCTGCATTTGTGATCAACAATGCCATTACCACAGTATAAAGAGTATTGACTGCGATCAGCGTCGCAGCTTAAGAGGGAGGCCTTGATTTCTTAAAGTATATCTCATTAGACCGAATTATCTTATCAAATTAAAGCCTTTCCGGCGATATTTTGAGCTCGTAATTCTTTTTCAAAGTTCTTTGCATAGTACAAATGTAGCTTTTTCCGAGAAGCAAAGCTCTTCTGGCTTACCTATGTTAACTGCTTCGTTTCTTGTTAAAATTTGTCCGTACGGCATAAACTTCGAAATACAAAATTCACCATGTTCTCCATAATAATAAGTTTTTCTTATCCGATCAAATTTAATGACGGCACCCATTTCGCGCATTTCCGACAACATACTTTTAACAGATCTTTTCGATAAGTTCATCTTTTTTGCAAATGTTTCTAAATCTCCAGTTGCTTTTTTTTTGATCAAAAAATTGGCGTATTCTAATCGTCTAATTGCTTTTATTAACGTAGACATATCGTTATGTGTTTGAGGTGAATAGAATTAAGTAGTTACAAAATATGTTAAATTATCAAAGTCATTTTATTGGCAGCTTATACTCAACCGGATTTCCTTTATCATCGTCTGTAGTGTGAGCTATTATTTGAAAGTAGACTTGATCGATGTTTTCGACCGACTTCTCTGTTACTACACATGTATCGGTACACTGGTGACAATAAGGAGTATATAGCTTGATAAGTTTGAACATCCCAAAGGCGATGTCTTCGTAATGTCTTACTAGGTTTATAATGGAATCAATTAATTTCATAACAAAAATTTCTTTCAATAGTTTATAAAAAGCCGCAGACCCTCAAACGATCAGTTGCGCTCTGGTAGATTTTGATTGAAATTAGATAAAATTTTTGAGAAATACAATCTTACAGTGTGTTTAACAATAATTTGTATGATTAAATCGCGATCATTTTTTTATGGATTCTACTTTAAAATGGCTATGGCGTGTCGACTTTTCTTTTTCTTGATCTGTCCTATAATGCTTGCAAGCTATCTACTTTTTTTGTCTACGATAACGCACGGGTGCGATGACTGTATTTTTGGGAACTACCTCTCGATGAAATACAGTAATAGTTCGTATTTATCTGTCCGATAGACAGCGTAGGGTAAAATGAACGGACTTTGAACCACAATTGTCGGGAATGGGAGGAAGTACCACAACGAATGCAAAAGACTTAATAAACTACCACTATTGTTCGTTATTCAGTTCTATATATTTTTCAGTAATATCTCTAAGAAAATTTAGGCCCGATTCGCTCCCTTTAAACCACTCCATATAATTTTCTGTCGACACACCATTGATAGGAATATCTGAATAGCCAAAATTTTTTTGGTATGATACGAATGGATGGATTACATATTTATTTGACGTTATGTTGGACAATTTTAAATCTGCGGCATCATTATCAAGGAACTCTACGTCGAGTATCTTTTGAAACATACTTTTAAATATAATTGTGAACTGTGTACACTGAAACCCCGCCACCCATATTAGGTTTGGGGTTGCGACTATCCCCTGTTGATAATTAGAGATACCGCCCAATATAAGCTCTGCTCCGAGAGAAGCCCCTTGAAATATCGAATCGAATAGTATGAATTTGTCGTAATTTGCAGAAAAAACATGGTCGTCTTCGCAAATCAAAATAAGATCCTCGTCGTTTTCAACGGCAGCCGATACAGCTTTTTTAATGTTGCGCCATAAGCCTGTTGCACCATTATATTCCCTTGGCGAAGTCAAAACTTTTAAATTAAACTCCGATTTTCCAAAAAATTGACTTTGTATGCTATCTAACCGATCTTCCCTTTCTAGAGTATTAATAACGTAGGTTGAGAGTTGGTATTCATTATAATAATGTCGACTAGTAACACAATCGGCCGATTTTATGTGTTTATATACACTTTCTATCGCTATGAAACGCTCACTTGCAGCACTAAATAGTGTTTCGATGGCCTGCCTTTCGTTATCACCAGTCGTAATATCTGAATAGCCGGTATTCTTCTGTACGGAAAGAAAGGGAAAGGCTACCAATTTCTTATTTGATAACGATGAGATCACAAAGTCAAGATTGTCGTTTTCAACGAATCTTTCAAAAGATAATATCACGTCGTAAAATCTATCATATACAATTAGAAATTGTGTGCCATTAAAAAGATTTACCCAATGCAGCCCTTCACAAATTTTTGTCGAGAAATCAAACCAACTAACTCCCCCCAAAAGAATATCCGCTTGCGTACTTTCGGCTGTTTCTATGTAATGATGTAATTTTTTGAAATTATAGACCTCTGTAAATTTGTGGTCATCCTCGGATATCAAAACAAACGGGAGTTTTCGGTCGCGAGCAATTTCGATGATTTTCTTAAATGTTAACCATAGTCCCAGGGCACCATTTTCTGGTCGAAACACCGCGGGGAATACTTCCACATCGAATTCATTTCGTTTACCAAATTCTTTCGTTATATTTTCAAGTCGGTCACGTCTGTGTGCTAGATTGATAATGAAGGTTGGAATGCATGTTGTTGATTTAGAAAGCATTTGATGAAGTTTTTTTGTTAGATATTTTATTGGCTTTTTCTGAATTAATATCGATGTGTACCCGTCGCAACCTGAAGATTATAGATGATTGAAGATCATTAGGTTTAATTTCTGAGAGGGGATTCATTTTCGACTATTCATCTGTTCATATCGATGAAGCAAAGATTCGAGGATTGTCAAGTCAGAGACTGAAAAGTCATTTTTACTTTTTAGCGCTTTGATAGATTTTTGCTGTGAGCTAATCGCTTTTTCCTTCTCATTTGCTCGAAAGTACCAAAGAGCCATTTTGTTATAATACTGGATTACATCAACAACCTCTGGATAAGCTATTGCTGCAATTTTTTGCTGGTACGCTTCTGCCCCCAAATGATAAACTTCTGGTAGAAGCTCTCGTTTATCTGAATACCAATCGATAATGTCGATAATTATCGAATATAAATTGCCAATACGGGGTGATGCTAATAGAGCCGTACCATACCTGCATGCCTCTTTTTGATTTGTGTCAAGTAGCGATCTAATAGTATAAAAAATGACAGTAGTGGTCATCTTTAGCTTGGGTTCATCGTTGGTTATCTTTGATATCGCGAAAAGTATAGAATCTGGTTCATCATCGGGATATCCCCATAAGAGCTTTTTGGCTTCTTCTTCCAAGATCATTAAACGCTTATGTTCATTTCTTTTTTTTAATTCATGCGAGGTGTTCCATGTATTGTTAACTATTTTATGTACAACGGTGTCGAGATCCTTCGGATGTCCAGTCCAAGCTAACGTACCTGAACGGTCTACTATGAACGACCTTGGTATACCATTTTCTTTTTCTGCAGACGCTTCGAGCCATCGGTCTAGCATTTGGCTGTTATTGTCTATTCCAACATGATAATTCATTCGATCCCCCATGTTGTCGACAAAGGCTTTAATTTCAGCAGAAGACGTCTCTTGGTCTTCATATATATTTATCCCAATGATCGTGATTTCGTCTTTATATTTTTCAGCTAAAGACGAAAGATGGGGCATTTCGGCGATACACGGTTTGCACCAGGTTGCCCAAAACTCTAGAATGTAAATGTGGCCTTTTCTCATGTTATGGATTGGGCATCCTTTTATCCATGGATCTATATACAAAGAGGGCGCTGGATCACCAATATTTAATGGAGGTGTGTCGTTATGTTGTGCGGAAGTACTTACGGTAATCCAACATAATAGACATAAAATCTTATTTTTGACTCTCATTTTTATTCATCTGGCAGCATTTACCAGTGCTTCGCGTTAAAAATAAAATGTAATATATCGTCATAGCATACTGTACAGTGTGCTATGACGATATTCCTTTTCTATCAAAGGGTGTTTACACACATGCTGACGCACATACACAACCTAAACTAGAACTATTTCTACACTGTCCTGTAGCAGGCCTGCCATTACAGGTTGTATTACAAATGCCTGAACAACCAGAACCACATAGGGATCCGAGGGAACTGCCGCCCATAACTTTTTTCAACTGATCTCGAGTTAATACTTCTGCAGATCCTAAGCTCGATAGATTTAATTTTAACTTTTTCATTTTTTAAAATTTATGGATGTTAGAAAATAATTATCGATATAAAGATAAATTCTTTCTGGGCAGTAATTTTGCCCCTAAGAAAAATCTACCTAAGCTAAGTATATTCTCATGTTTCTGAATGTTCGATTAGCTCTTTTTTAAGCTTTTAACTATGTTTTTCCAAATTCGATATAGAATTGTTTGATCATCAGTGATCACATCTGCATCGGCTAATATACCGGGTCTTAGCTTTATAGCGGAGTCATGCGGAGTCCAATAAATTTCAACTTTAGATAGAAACACACTGTCTCTAACCGGTATGTCGCTAATGAACGCTACCTGACCTCGAATAAATCCGTACTCCTCATATGGATAGCTTCGGACTTTAATCAACACACTTTGTCCAATTTTTATTCTTCCAAAATCGTGTTGAGGGAGATACATCTCCCCGAAATAATCGCTATTCTCGGGAGAAATGTAAAAAATGATTTCATTTTGGTTCAGGTATTGATTTTTCTGAAGCGTTGAGGCATATATCACCTTGCCTTTGCGGGGTGCAGAAAGTATGTATTGTTGTTTCCAAAACTCTACATCGCTTATTAAGCGGTTCATAGCCTGTACGAATTTCTTTTGTTCCTCCGAGATTTCGTTGTCCAACTCTGCGAGTTCTTTGCTTCTTGCTAATGAAGCAGCTTGGTTGTTCAAGATCGTGTTTTCAGAATGGGGCAACGCCTGCAGCTTTGTAAGAAAAGCCGCTTCTTGTCTTTGTAGCTCCATAGGACTTATTATTTGCCGTTCAGCAAGGATCGTATATTTTTCGAATTCTTTCTGAGCAAGCTCTATTTCCTTTTTTTGCAGTTGGTAAGAGCGTTTAATGCGTATGTTTTGTTGCTGTATATTTTCAATTTCCTTTGTTAATATTTGTCGCCTCTTTAGCGATATACCTCCATCTTTTACCGACCGGTAATTGAGATAGGCCTGATAGAAGTTTTGGTAGGAAGCTTGTAGTTCACCCAACTTTAGATTTTTAGGCGACATTAATTCGTTTAATTTTCCCGGATCTAAATGATGATTGCTTCTTAGTTGGGTCAACGTGTTCAGAAGCTGTAGGACTTGTTCGTGATCCGCAATACTCTCAATATATGCCAGTACATCTCCCGCTTCAACCTGATCTCCTTCTTTCACGTGGATAGCAATAAGGTTCCCCGATACCCTATTGATCACGACGGTCGGGTTATTTTCAGTCATAATTGTCATTCTATTCGTAAGTATCTCCGGGTATCGGATCACCGCGGATAATCCAAAAATCAGCACCAGTGTCAGTAGGACGAAAGAAATTCCCCGTTTTAACAACCAAGAGGGGGCGGGGGAAATTATTTCTTGTATATCTTCAGAATGTATATTTTCTCCAATCATGCTTTTCAGAGACATAGTTTACTAATTTAATCGCCTAATTCAAGCTGGTTTTTCACCAATTCATAATATTTACCTCGTAGCGAGGTCAGTTCCGTATGCGTTCCTTGCTCTACAATTTGACCTTTGTCAAGAACAACAATATTGTCAGCGTTTTTTACGGTGCTAAGCCTGTGTGCTACGATGATGACTGTTCTGCCCTGAAAAAAATTGTTAAGGTTGTCGATAATGAGACGTTCGTTGTTTGCATCCAACGCATTGGTGGCTTCGTCAAAAAAGATAAAATCGGGTCTTTTGTACACTGCTCGAGCAATCATTAATCGCTGCTTTTGACCCTGACTAATCCCTCTCCCGGCTATACCTATCTTCGTGCCTAATCCGAACGGCTGTTCTGCTATAAAATCTTCTAAATTAGCAATATGTACGGACTCCGAGATCAGTGCCAAATCAGGTGTTTCATGATTGACTGCAATGTTTCGTTGGATTGTGTCTGCATAGACATGGTTGTCCTGTAATACGATGCCACAGCTATCTCGCCATAACGCGAAATCAATGTTCTCTAGTCTCTTCCCCCCGACTAATATTTCTCCTTCTTCATAATTATAAAATCGTAATAGAAGTTTAAGTATTGTTGTTTTTCCACTTCCGCTCGATCCCACGATTGCGGTAGTCTGACCTGCGGGAAATGTAAGGTTGAGCTTATTAAAAACAGGAGTATTGCCTGCTCCAAAATACCGAAATGTTAGATTTTTAATTTCGATATTTTTTTGTTGAGGCAGCTTCGTAATATAATTCCTGCGCACGTCCTCCTCATCCTCTGTATCATATATTTCGTTCAGTCTTTCTAAGCTAATCTTAGCATCTTGATAGGACTGCATAAATTGCAATACGTTTTCTACAGGATTATTTACCATTCCAACTATGTACTGAACTGCCATCATACTTCCTAAAGTCATATCGCCATCGAGAACAGCTTTGGCACTAAAATATGTAACCATTATCCCTTTCAGCTGATTAATAGCCATAGACCCAGCCGCTTGGTACTGAGAAAGCGCTAGATTCTTAACTTTGAATTTAAACAGTTTTGCTTGAATAGCTTCCCATCCCCAGCGCATCTGCTTCTGCGCATTGTTCAATTTGATGTCCTTGATACTTTGGATCATTTCGACAAGGTAAGTCTGATTTTCAGAAGATATTCTGAATCGTTTATGATCCAACTCTCTTCGGTACTTCATGAATATAAGAATCCATAAAATATAAAGAATTGTGGCACTGAGAAAGATTCCAAATACAAGTTTATTATAGACCAATAACAAAGAGCCAAACGCAATCATGTTTACCACCGAAAACAGCGTATTAAGCGAATTTCCGGTCAAAAACATCTCTATGCGCTGTTGGTCAGCCATTCGTTGCATGATGTCCCCGTGTGTTTTAATGTCAAAAAAATTCATCGGTAGTCGCATAATTTTGATAATTAAATCGGTAAGTATAGAAATGTTGACCCGTGTGGTAATATGTAGCATTATCCACGAGCGGATAAAAGAAACGCCAATCCCGGCAATAAACAACATCAGCTGCGCTATTAGTATTAAGTTGATAAAACTTAAGCTTTTGGTATTGATGCCTATATCTACGATTGATTGTGTTAGGAACGGCACAATCAATTGGAGAATTGTTCCTACTAACATGCCTAGAGCTAATTGAATGAACAGCGATCGATATTTATAAAAATAAGTAGCAATTTTCGCCCATTTCAAGGATTGTGTTGGATCGTCCTCACTTAATTCATAGAAATTTGGTCCCGGACTCAATATCAACGACAATCCTTCATGAAGTTGCTTTGTGGAATACCAATTCTTGGAAAACTCATTCTGATCGAAAACTATGAGACCAGAGGCGGGGTCGGATATATAGTATCTACCTTTTTTTATCCCGTAAAGTACAACAAAATGATTTTGGTTCCAATGTAGTATGCATGGAAGTTCAATGTCAGTTAATTGATCTAAGGTTAGTCGGATACCGTAGGTACGAAAGCCTAACTTCTCAGCCGCGTCACTAACACCCAACATGTTTACGCCGTCACTAGTGGTCTGGCAAAGTCGGCGTATATTATGGATGGAAACTGTTTGACCGTAATGCTTGGTTATAATCCGAAGACATGTCGCACCGCAGTCCATCTGATCCATTTGCTTATAATGAGGGAATCGCTTTATCAATTTAGTTATTGTATTTTTAGTGAAGGTCTATTTTTCTCTTAAGATACTCAAAATTAATAGAAATAGAGTTTAAATTCAATCTTACTGATAAAATGTTTATAGAATTTTATATCAGTTCGTTGACTATTAAGTCGGGATTTGCTTTCCAGGTTTCATGGGAACAGTACCTATAATATTCGCCGGACGACAAACTATAACCGACCTAACTATGAAGCCATTATTGGTGTCGATGCCGACGGTTACCGGGTTGCGAAGGATGCAGGCGTGCGAAATGTTACCATCAAGACAGGCGATCAGGCCATTCCTTTCCGTGCCGATAGCTTGGAAGTATGGTATCCATATCCTACAAAATGGGGAGGTTATGATCCTGCAGATGATTTTGGTTACGCGTTGGTGAAAGATTGGCCTATTATGCGTTTAGGCGAGACTTATCTCTTGCGGGCAGAAGCACGTTTACGTCAAGGAAATGCCGGTGGTGCAGCGGATGATATCAATGTTTTAC
>Ga0079224_100008560_pt1 | contig 13875 bp, 12 predicted proteins | sample Stecom2015_FD_80414 | JGI IMG/M metagenome (GOLD analysis project Ga0079224, IMG submission 80414) | Agricultural soil microbial communities from Utah to study Nitrogen management - Steer compost 2015 | ecosystem: Environmental > Terrestrial > Soil > Agricultural land | place: USA: Utah... | reverse complement strand
CGGCGACCGCGTCATGGTCCCTTTCAACATCTCCTGCGGCTCGGGGAGAAGGCGCGGACCTTCGCGCACGCCGAGACGGTGAACTTCGCCGAGGTCGACGACGTCGTCGTCCACCTCAAGCGGACCACCGACGGGCTCGGGGCCGACGTGGTCATCGACGCCGTCGGCGCGGAGGCGGACGGGAACCTCCTCCAGCACGTGACGGGCGCGAAGCTCAAGCTCCAGGGCGGCTCACCGGTCGCGCTCAACTGGGCGATCGACGGCGTCCGCAAGGGTGGGACCGTCTCCGTCATGGGTGCCTACGGCCCGATCTTCAGCGCGGTGAAGTTCGGCGACGCGGTGAACAAGGGGCTGACGCTGCGGATGAACCAGGCGCCGGTGAAGCGGCAGTGGCCGCGGCTCTTCGAGCACATCCGAGGCGGGTACCTCAAGCCGAGCGAGATCGTCACCCACCGCATCCCCCTGGAGCACATCGCCGAGGGCTACCACATCTTCTCCGCCAAGCTCGACGGGTGCATCAAGCCGCTCGTCGTGCCGAACGCGAGCTGAAGGGACGACGCATGAGCGACAGCGCACGGATCCCCGTCTACACCTCCGCCGCGCCACCGGTGCCCTCCGCCGAGGAGCTGCGGGCCCGGATCCCCGGCTGGGGCGTCGACCTCGACCCGGCCGACCGGCCGTCCTACCCCCGGGAGCGGGTCGAGCCAACCGGGGCGCACTGGGACCTGCCCGAGCGCCAGCCCGAGCACCGGCCGCGGGAACGGTCGGTCGAGCACGAGATGCTCCCGCCGGTGTTCGGCACCGTCGCCCCGCTCCACGGCCTGTCCGGCGTCGTCCGCCGCTATGCCTACGAGCGGTTCAGCGAGGCCCGCGCCGCGCACTGGCTGCTCCTCATCGCCGGCGACCGCGTGGACGCCGTCGAGAGTCACCTCCGGTCGTTCGCGAGCGGCCGGCCGGACGACCCGGTGACCCAGACCGGGGTGCGGGCCGAGCTCACGCACGACGGGCTCGCGGCCCGCCGCGACAGCGTCCGCGCCGACCCGCGGCACCACTGGCTCGACCCGGTGCTCGTCGCCGGGCCGTGGGTGCTCGGCGGCGCCGCGGCGGTGCTCGGGCTGCGCCGCCTCACCCGCGCCCTGCGCGGCTGAGGCCCGCCGGTCAGGAGCGGACGTACGCCTCGAGCTCGGCGAGGTAGCGCTCGCGCTGGTGGGCGGGCAGCCAGGCGACCTCGAAGGAGTTGCGGGCGAGCTGGACGAGCTGGTCCCGGGTGAGGCCGGCGACGGTGGCCAGCCGCTCGTACGCGTCGCCGACGTAGCCGCCGAAGTACGCCGGGTCGTCGGAGTTCACCGTGACCTTGACGCCCGCCTCGAGCAGCCCGACGATCTCCCGCTCCTTGTACCCGTCGGCGATCCGGTCGTTGGAGATCGGGCAGCAGGTGAGGCCGAGACCGCGGGCCTGGATCGCCGCGACGAGCTCGGGCCGCTCGAAGGCGTTCGAGCCGTGGTCGACGCGGTCGACGCCGATGTCCTCGACCACCTGGCGGATGTGCTCGTGGGTGTTCTCCTGGTCGACGTCGCAGTGCATGGTGAGGAGGAAGCCCTCCGCGCGGGCGCGGGCGAAGACCGCGGCGAACTTCGCCGGCGGGTTGCCCTTCTCGTCCGAGTCGAGGCCGACGCCGAGGATCCAGTCGCGGTAGGGCAGCGCCTCCATGAGGGTGCTCATCGCGTGCTCGGGGGTGAGGTCCCGGAGGAAGCAGAGGATGAGCTCCCCGTGGACGCCGAGGTCGCGGCGCGCGTCCAGCAGCGCCCGGCGCAGCCCGCTGATCACCGTGGGGAACGGGACCCCGCGCGACGTGTGCGCCTGCGGGTCGAAGAAGATCTCGGCGTAGCGCACGCCCTGGCCCGCCGCGGTCCGGAGGTACGCCGTCGCGAGGTCGTAGAAGTCGTCCGCCGTGAGGAGCACCCGCATCGAGTCGTAGTACGCGGCGAGGAAGTCGGCGAGGTCGGCGAACTCGTGGGAGGCCCGGACCTCCTCGGCCGTCGCGTGCTCGAGATCGACCCCGTTGCGCTGCGCGAGGCTGAACTTGAGCTCCGGCTCGAGGGTGCCCTCGATGTGCACGTGGAGCTCGGCCTTCGGCAGCCCGGAGACGAACTCCTTCAGGCCGGGAGTCGTGCTGGTCGCGGTCACGGTCGTCCTCCTTGCTCGCGGTCCGGCGACCGGGCGCCGGTGCCGGGTCCGCCCGAGGCTACCGGCCGCGCGCGTGGCCGGGGACCTGTTTCCCGTGGCAGGCTGGGCCGGTGGGCAAGGAGCACTTCGACGCGATCGCGGAGGACTGGGACTCCGACGCGGAGAAGGTGTCCCGCGCCCGGGTGGTCGCAGGCGCCGTCGCCGCCGCCGTCCCGCTCGGACTTCGGACCCGCGTGCTCGAGTACGGCGCGGGGACCGGGCTCGTGTCCCAGGCGCTCGCCAGGCGCGTGGGGCCGCTGACGCTCGCCGACAGCTCGGCGGGGATGCGCGCGGTCATGGAGCGCAAGGTCGCCGCGGGCGCGCTGCCCGGCGCCCGGGTGTGGGACCTCGACCTCGAGCGGCAGGAGCCGCCCGCGGAGCGGTTCGACGTCGTCGTCGCCTCGCTCGTCCTCCACCACGTCCACGAGCTCGACCGGGTGCTGTCGGGGTTCGCGGCGCTCCTCGCCCCGGGCGGCCGTCTGTGCGTCGCCGACCTCGACCGGGAGGACGGGACCTTCCACGACTTCGACGGGCACGAGGGCTTCGACCGGGCCGAGCTCGCCGAGCGGTTCACCGCCGCGGGGTTCGCGGACGTCGCGGTGGAGGACTGCACCGAGCTCATCAAGGACGGCGTCACCTACTCGGTGTTCCTCGCCGTCGGCAGCCGGCCCGGTGCGTGAGCTCGTCGTCCTCGGCACCGCCTCCCAGGTGCCGACCCGGACCCGGAACCACAACGGCTACCTCCTCCTGTGGGACGGGGAGGGGCTGCTCCTCGACCCGGGCGAGGGCACCCAGCGGCAGATGATCCACGCCGGGGTCTCCGCGACCCAGGTCCACCGCATCGGCCTCACCCACGTGCACGGTGACCACTGCTACGGGCTGCCCGGGGTCCTGTCGCGGATGGCGCTCGACGGCGTGGCCCACCCGGTCCACCTCCACTACCCCGCGAGCGGGGAGGACGTCGTGCGGGCGCTCGTGGCCGTCGCGTCCCCGGGCGTGGACCTGCGGCTGCACCCCCACGGTGGCCCCGGCGAGGTGGCCCCCGGACTCGAGGTCCGTCCGCTGCTGCACCGGGTGGAGACCTACGGCTACCGGCTCGTCGAGCCGGACGGGCGCACCATGGTGCCCGAGCGGCTGGCCGCCGCGGGCGTCCGCGGGCCCGACGTCGGGCGCCTCGCCCGGGACGGGCGCCTCGGCGGGGTCCGGCTCGAGGACGTCAGCGTGCCCCGCCGGGGTCAGCGGTTCGCGTTCGTCATGGACACGGCGCCGTGCCCGGGTGCGGAGGAGCTCGCCGAGGGCGCCGACCTGCTCGTCGCGGAGTCGACGTTCGCGGACGAGGACGCCGAGCCGGCCCGGGAGTACCGCCACCTCACCGCCGGCCAGGCGGGCGCACTCGCGGCGGCCGGGGGAGCCCGCCGGCTGCTGCTCACCCACTTCTCCTCCCGCTACACCGATCTCGAGCCGCTCCGCGAGCAGGCGCGGGCCACGGCGGGTGGCGCCGTCGTCACCGTCGCCCGCGACCTCGACCGGGTGGGCCTCCCACCACGATGCCGCCCCGCCTGACGCTCGGTGGGGATACTGGTCGCATGATCAACGACATCGACCTGGGACACCTGCGCCGGTGCGTCGAGCTCGCGCGCGAGGCGCTGGAGGACGGGGACGAGCCGTTCGGCTCCGTGCTCGTCGACGCCGCCGGCGAGGTCCGCCTCGAGGACCGCAACCGGGTCAAGGGCGGCGACCACACCCGCCACCCTGAGCTCGAGATCGCCCGCTGGGCGGCACGTCACCTCACGCCGGAGGAGCGGGCCGAGGCCACGGTGTACACCTCGGGCGAGCACTGCCCGATGTGCGCGGCGGCCCACGCGTGGGTCGGGCTGGGCCGCATCGTCTACGCGACCTCGAGCGCCCAGCTGTCCGGGTGGCTCGCCGAGTGGGGCGTCGTGCCCGGACCGGTGGCGCCGCTGCCGATCAGCGCGGTGGCCCCCGGCGTGCCGGTCGCGGGCCCCGTGGACGAGCTCGTCCCGGAGGTGCGGGAGCTCCAGCGGCGGCTGTACGCCGGGGAGTAGCCGCACCTCCGGGACGCAGTCGTCAGTCGAGCGGGCCGTACGCCGCGGGCGTGGTGCGCGCCTGCGTCGCCTGCTCGAAGGCGTAGGCGAACCCGAGCAGGTGAGCCTCGGAGTAGTCCCGGCCGAGGAGCTCGAGGTTGACCCCCGCGCCCGGCACCGTGCCGTCCGCCTCGGTCGCCTGCCCCATGGGGACGGTGACCGCCGGCATCCCGGTGTTCGGGCTCAGCCGCATGTTCTGGCCCTGGGTGCCGTAGGGCGTGCCGGTCGGGTAGACGAGGACGTCGAGCTCGAGGCGGTCGAGCAGCGCGGTGACGAGCGTCTGCCCGGCCGCGAGGGCCCGGGTGTGACTGCCCTCGGGTCCGGCCCACGCCTCGTAGGTCTCCTCGGTGACCGCCGCCCGGGACTCGTAGGTGCCCCGCCGGGAGGGGACGTGGTGGCCGGTGGCGACGATGTCGAGCAGCGTGCGGGCCTCGACCTGCGGCGCGAGGTGCCGCTCGACGTACGCCTCGAGGTCGTGCCGGAACTCGTTCGTGCTGCCGCTCGGCTCGGCGAGCACCTCGGCGAACCCGGCGGGCGCCTCGACGGGGACGACGGCTGCGCCGACCTCCTCGAGCGTGGCCGTCGCCTCGGCGAAGAGACGGGCCGTCGTCGGGTTCGTCCCGACCATCGAGGTCACGTAGCCGACCCGGGCGCCACGGAGCGCCTCCCGGTCGAGGGACGTCGTGTAGGACGCGGGCACCCGGCCCAGCTGCTCGGCAGTGACCGGGTCGGCCGGGTCCACGCCGACGACGGCGTCGAGGGCGACGGCGGCGTCGGTGACGCTGCGGGCCATCGGGCCGGCGGTGTCCTGGCTCAGGGCGAGCGGGATGATCCCGTCCCGGCTCACCAGGCCGACGGTGGGGCGCACCCCGACGAGCTGGTTGTAGGAGGACGGCACGCGGATCGAGCCACCGGTGTCGGTGCCGAAGCCGAGGCCGACGAGGTTGGCCGCGACGGCGGCGCCGGTGCCCCCGCTCGACCCGCCGGCGGTCCGGTCCGTCGCGTACGGGCTGGCGACGAGGAGCGAGGTGCCGGGTGCGACGCCGGTGGAGAACTCCGAGACGAAGCCGAACGCGAACTCGTCGAGGCTGGCCTTGGCGAGGACGACCGCACCGTCCGCGCGCAGCCCGGAGACGAGGGTCGCGTCGGTCGCCGTGACGTTGTCCGCCCAGCAGCCGCAGCCCCCGGTGGTGGGCATGTCCGCGGTGTCGACGTTGTCCTTGACCGCGACCGGCACCCCGAGGAGCAGGCTGGTCATCCCGTGCTCGGCGCGGGCGGCGTCGGCGGCCGCGGCCGCGTCGAGGGCGGCCTCGCTCGTCGTGATCACCGAGTTCAGCGGGCGTCCGCCCGGCTGGACGACGGTGCGGTCGTAGGCCTCGATGCGCTCGAGGTAGGCGCGGGTGAGCTCGACCGACGTCGTGACGCCGGCGTTCATCGCCGCCTGCATGTCGACGACCGACGCCTCGACGATCTCGAACGGGCCGTCGTCGTAGACCATCCGCTGGGAGACGGCCGCGAGGTCGCTGACGGCGAGGACGCCGTCGCCGTCGACGTCGGCGTCGGCGAGCCAGCCGTCCGTGCCCGGGGTCGCGCCGAGCGCGTCGGCGACGACGGTGAGGTCCGCGGTGGTCACCTGGCCGTCCCCGGTGAGGTCGAGCTCGGCGAGGTACGGAGGCAGGTGGACGGCCGGTGCGGCCGCAGGCGCGGGCGCCCCGTGCGCCGCGGCGGCCACGCCCAGCGCGAGGACGGGGACGAGGGCGAGGGTCGCGGTCGTCCGGGTGCGGCGGGTGGTCACGGGGCTCCTCCTGCGGGACGGCGGGACGGTCGGTGGGCGGTGCTCGGGGGCGGTCATCGGGCACCTGCCCGGGTGCGGCGGGCGCGGACGGCGAGGGCGGTGCCGCCGCCGGCGAGGAGGAGGGCCGCGGACGCGGCGAGGACCCCCGCGCTCGTGCCGGTGGCGGGCAGGGAGCCGCCCCCGGCGCGGGGCGGCGCCCCACCGGTCGAACCGGGGCTCGTGGGGCCGGCCGTCGGCCCCGGCTCACCCGTGGGCTCCGCGGTCGGCTCCGCGGTGGGCTCCACAGTGGGTTCCTCGGTGGGCTCGGTCGTGGGCTCCGGGGTCGGGGCCGCGCTCACCGTCACCGTCGTCGTCCCGTCGAGCGACGTCGTCGTCCCGTCGGGTGCGACGAGCTCGGCGGACACGACGATCTCCGCCGTCCCGGCCGCGACCGCGTCGAGCTCGAGCTCGACGGCGACCTCGCCGTCGAGCGGGGGCGAGGTCCCGAGCCGCGTGTGGACGAGGGTGACGCCGTCGTCGGTGGGCACGACGGCGTCGAAGCCACCGTCCGGGCCGGCCCCGACGCTGCCGGGGACGAGGGTGTCGGTGTCGACGGCGAGGGAGACCTCGTAGGCGTAGACGTCCGTGAGGTCGCCCAGGGTGACCGTCACGGGGACCGTCTCGTCGACCTGCGCGGACACGGGGGCGGTGACGGTGAGTGCGGGCGCGGCGTGCGCGGGCGCTGCCGTGAGCACGGCGGCACACAGGATCCCGGCGGCGACCGCCACCGGGATCCTCGGTCGGGGCGTGGGTGGCATGGTCCGTCCTTCCAGCTGGCGTCGGTGGCTCGGCTCGCACGCGCCCGCGGCGGCTGCCGGGGTGGCTGCCGGGGTGGCGGTGCGTTCCGCGACGGACGTTAGGCAGGCCGTGTTTCGCGCGCTGGACCCGGACGTTACCTCCGTGTTACCGCTGCCTCTGGGCCGGCGCCCGAACGTTGTGCGGAGAGGCTGCCGGCCGGGCTCCTCGCGGCGTCACCGCGACGCCCGTCCGGGCCGTCCCGCCTCAGCGCGCCGGCAGCGGCTCCTCGGGGCAGGCGCCGAGCACGCGGACCATCGCGTCCTGCTCGGCCTGGGTCACCCACAGCCCGTAGGCGTCCTTGACGGCGACCTGGCGTGCGACGTAGGCGCACCGGTAGGCCCGGTCCGGGGGCAGCCACGTCGCGGTGTCGCCGTCGCCCTTCTGCATGTTCAGCGGGCCGTCGACGGCGAGGAGGTTGAGCGGGTCGTTCCCGAACCGGACGCGGGTCGCCTCGTCCCACTGCTGCGCACCCTTCTGCCACGCGTCCGAGAGCGCGACGACGTGGTCGATCTGCACGGCGTTGCTCGTCGCGTTCCCGCGGACGAAGTGGATCGTCGCCCCGCTGTACGGGTCGGCGAGCGTGCCGGACTCGACGACGCACTCGCGCGTCCCGGGGCGGTAGGTGAGGTCGGTGAGGTCGCGGGCGAGGATGTCGTTGCGCGTGTCGCAGCCGTTGCGGTCGGTGTCGACCCACCCGCTGCCGAAGAGGTCGCGGTCGTAGCCGGTGCGCGGGGCGCGGCCCTTGACCTCGAGCTCGAGCGCGGTGGCCAGGGCGGTCCCGTCGGCGCCGGCCGGCTCGGTGGCGGCCGGCTCGGACGACGCCCGCTCGGTGGCCGCCGGTCCCGGGGCGGACGCGGACGGCGCCGCGGGCGACGGCGCGGATGTGGGCGGCGACGGCGCGGGCTCGGACGGTCCCGGGGACGTCGCCGTCGGCCCCGGCCGGGACGGGGTCGCGGACGGTCCGGGCAGCGGCTCGGCGGCACCGGGCAGGCGCGCGGCCGGCCCCGCGACCGCGCCGCCGGCGAGGAGGACGACGGCGCCGACGGCGACCGTGCCGGCGAGCCCGCGCGCACCGAGGGTGCGCCACGCCGCGCGGCGACGGACGAGGGCCCACCCGGCGGTGAGGACGAGGTAGAGCCCGCCGAGCACCATCGGTCCGGCGAGGTCGCGCGTCGCGAGGGACGCGACGACGAGGACCGCGGCGAGGCCGAGGAACCAGGGGGTGGGCACGCGGGGTGCGGGGGAGCGGCGTGCGGCGTCGGGCACAGGTCCCTCTCGGGCGGGGCCGGAGTCCGGCCGGATCGTCAGCTGTCGCTGTCAGTATCGGCCGAGCCGGCCGGATCCTGAACCGTGAGCAGCGGGACGACCTCGTCCCAGATCGCCCGGAGGATGTCGTTCTGCGCGCCCTCGTGGTGCGCGGTCGTCGTCACGACGGCCCGGTGACGGGGCAGGACGACGGAGAACTGGCCGTACTTGCCGTCGGCGCGCCACGCGCCGAAGCGGGTGCAGCCCCACACGTGGTAGCCGTACCCCGCCTGCGACTCCGGGTCGGGGAACCCCTCGGCCGTGACGACGTCGCCGTGCATCGCGGCGACGAAGTCGGCCGGGACGAGGGAGCTGCCCTCCCACCGACCGTCCTGGAGGAGCAGCCGCCCGAGCCGCGCGAGCTCGCTGGTGCGCAGCTGGAGCCCGACCCCGCCGAGGCTGTGGCCCTGCGGGCAGCGCAGCCACTGCGGGTTGCCGATGCCGAGCGGGTCGAACAGCCGCGGGACGAGGTAGTCACGCAGGTCCTGGCCGCTCACCGCGTGGACGATCCGGCCGAGGACGTAGCTGCACGCGTTGGAGTAGAAGAACCGGGACCCGGGCTCGGCGACGAGCTCGGCGGTGAGGAAGGCACCGAGCAGGTCGGGCTCCTCGCCGCGGACGGGGGTGTGCCAGGTGGCCGTGCTGCCGCTGCTCATGTGGAGCAGGTGGCGCACCGTCATCGCCTCCGCACCGTCGGCGTGCGGCGCGCCCGGGAAGAACTCGACGACGGCGTCGTCCAGGCCGAGCAGACCCTCCGCCCGGGCGATGCCGACCGCGACGGCGACGAACGTCTTGGACGCCGAGTAGACCTCGACGGTGTCGTCGGCCCGGAAGCGGTGCTCGACCGGCGGGTGCCCCTCGCGGTGGACGTGGACGCCGTGGACGCCGAGTCGCTGCTCGGCGTTGCGCAGGCGGAAGCCCGTGAGCAGGGCGGCGTCGGTCGGTGGCATCGGTGCGCTCCTCGCGGTCGGGTGTGCCGACCACTCTAGGGCGGCGCCGTTAGGCTGGACGGCGGCCTTCCGCGACGGAGGCGACTGGGAGGTGGAGATGCTGGACCTCAGACCCGTGCTCGCTCGGGCGCTGGCGGACGACGACCTCCCGCAGGCGGCGGCCCACCTGGCCTCCGCCGCGCCCCAGGAGGTGGCCGCGGCACTCCGCCAGCTGCCGCCGGAGCAGAGCGCCGTCGCGTTCCGGCTGCTGAGCAAGGACCGGGCGCTTGCCGTGTTCGAGGACCTCCGCCCGGCCGCGCAGCGGGAGCTCGTCCGGATGCTCGGTGACGAGGAGGTCGTCGAGGTCTTCGCGGCGCTCGACCCCGACAACCGCGTCGGCCTGCTCGACGAGCTGCCCGCCTCGGTCGCGTCCGGGCTGCTGCGCCAGGTCCCGGAGGAGGACCGCGCCGCGACCGCCGTCGTCCTCGGCTACCCCAGGGGGTCGGTGGGCCGCCGGATGAGCCCGCAGTTCGTCCACGTCCGTGCCGAGGACACGCTCGCCGACGTCCTCGCCCGGGTCCGCGAGCGGGGCGCGGTCGCCGAGACGATCTACACGATCCCGGTCGTCGACGGCTCGCTGCGTCTCGTCGGCGTGCTCAGTCTCCGCGACGCGCTGCTCCACGACCCGGCCGACACCGTCGCCGACCACCTCGCGACGCCGATGTTCGCCTACGCGGACGAGGACGCCGAGGAGGCCGCCCGCCGCTGCGTCGAGCGCGGCGTGCTCGCCTTCCCCGTCGTCGACCGCGAGGACCGGCTCATCGGGATCCTCACCGTGGACGACGCGAACCGGATCGTCGCCGCGGCCGGCGTCGAGGACGCCGCGCGCGCCGGCGGTGCGGAGCCGCTGCCGCGGCCCTACCTGCTCTCCTCGGTCGCGGCGATCGCCCGGACCCGCGTCGTGTGGCTGCTCGTGCTCGGGGTGTCCGCGGTGCTCACCGTCAACGTGCTGGAGATCTTCGAGGGCACGCTCGCGGAGAACGTCGCACTCGCGCTGTTCATCCCGCTCCTCACCGGCATCGGCGGCAACACCGGGTCCCAGGCGGCGACGACGGTGACCCGGGCCCTGGCGACCGGTGAGGCCACGCCACGGGACCTCGGCCGCGTCGCGCTCAAGGAGCTGCGCACCGGCCTCCTGCTCGGCGCGCTGCTCGGCACGCTCGGCTGGGCCGTCGCCTCGCTCGTGTACGGCTCCGGGATCGGGACCGTCATCGGCCTCACCCTCGTCGCCGTGTGCACCGTGGCGGCGACGGTCGGCGGCACGACGCCGCTCGTCGCCAAGGCCGTCGGCGTCGACCCCGCGGTCGTCTCGACCCCGTTCATCACGACCTTCTGCGACGCGACGGGGCTGCTCGTGTACTTCTCCATCGCCGGGGCGGTCCTCGGCCTGTGACGTAGGGTCGGTGCCATGGCTGTTGTGGGAGCGCACGTCGACCAGACCGACCCGATCGCCGAGGCGCAGGCCCGCGGCGCGGACGCCGTCCAGTTCTTCCTCGGGGACCCCCAGGGCTGGAAGAACCCCGAGGTCCGGTACGCCGGGGGAGCCGAGGCGCTGCGGGCGGCCGCCGCCGACGCGGGTGTCCGGCTGTACGTCCACGCCCCGTACGTGCTCAACGTCGCGACGTCGAACAACCGGATCCGCATCCCGAGCCGCAAGCTCCTCCAGAAGCACGTGGACACCGCCGCGGAGATCGGCGCCGCCGGGATCATCGTCCACGGCGGGCACGTCCTCGCCGCGGACGACCCGGCCCTCGGCTTCGACAACTGGCGCAAGTGCATCGACCAGCTCGACGCCAAGGTGCCCGTGCTCATCGAGAACACCGCGGGCGGGACCCGGGCGATGGCGCGCGGCGTCGAGCGGCTCGAGCAGCTCTGGGCCGCGGTCCTCGCCGCCGACGGCGGCGCCGACGTCGGGTTCTGCCTCGACACCTGCCACGCCTACGCCGGTGGGGAGGAGCTCGCCGGCCTCGTCGACCGCGTCCGTGCGGTCACCGGCCGCATCGACCTGGTCCACGCGAACGACAGCCGCGACGCCTTCGACTCCGGCGCGGACCGCCATGCCAACCTCGGCCAGGGGACGCTCCCGGCCGACGAGCTCGCGGACCTCCTGCGCGCGGCGGACGCGCCGGTGGTCGTCGAGACCCCGGGCGGCGTCGAGGAGCACCTCGCCGACATCGCCTGGGTCCGCGCCCGGCTGGCCTGAGACCCCGACGACGGGCCCGTTCGGCCCGTTCCTGCCACAACCTGTGCGACACGCGGGCGACACGCCGGGGCCACCGGGTTTTGGTGGCCCCGGCGCGGCTCTTTGTGGCAGCTTCCGCGCGCGGAGCCCGTCAGCCGCGACGCAGCTGCCGGTAGCGGCGGATGAGCGCGTTCGTCGAGGAGTCGTGGGTGAGCTCGGGCTCCTCCGCGGCGCTGAGCTCCGGCTCGATCCGCTTGGCGAGCACCTTGCCGAGCTCGACCCCCCACTGGTCGAAGGAGTTGATGCCCCAGACGACACCCTGGGTGAACACCTTGTGCTCGTAGAGCGCGACGAGCTGCCCGAGCACCGCCGGGGTGAGCCGCGGGGCGAGGACGAGCGTCGTCGGGGAGTTCCCGGCGAAGGTCTTGTGCGGGACGAGCTCCTCGGCCACCCCCTCGCCACGCACCTCGTCGGCGGACTTGCCGAAGGCGAGCGCCTCCGCCTGGGCGAGGAGGTTGGCGGTGAGCTGGTCGTGGTGGCCCGGCACGTCGGTCGCCGGGTGGACGAAGCCGATGAGGTCCGCGGGAACCGTCTGGGTGCCCTGGTGGATGAGCTGGTAGAAGGCGTGCTGCCCGTTGGTCCCCGGCTCGCCCCACACGACCGGCCCGGTCTGGACCGGGACCGGCTCGCCCCCGAGCGTCACGGACTTGCCGTTGGACTCCATGTCCAGCTGCTGGAGGTAGGCGGGGAACCGGGAGAGGTACTCGCTGTAGGGCAGGACGGCGTGGGTCGCGGCGCCGCGGAAGTTGCGGTGCCAGATCCCGATGAGCCCGAGCAGGACGGGGACGTTGCGCTCGAGCGGCGTCGTGCGGACGTGCTCGTCGACGGCGTGGAAGCCGGCGAGCATCTCCCGGAAGTGCGCCTCGCCGATCGCGATCATCAGGGCCAGGCCGACCGCGGAGGTCATCGAGTAGCGCCCACCGACCCAGTCCCAGAACCCGAACATGTTCGCGGTGTCGATCCCGAACTCGGCGACCTTCTCCGTGTTCGTCGACACGGCGACGAAGTGCCGGGCGACGGCGGCGTCGTCGCCGAGCGCCCCGACCAGCCAGTCGCGCGCCGTCGTCGCGTTCGTGATGGTCTCGATCGTCGTGAAGGTCTTGGACGCGACGACGAAGAGCGTGGTCTCCGGGTCGGCGGCGGCGAGGACCGGTGCGATGTCGTCGCCGTCGACGTTGGAGACGAAGGAGGAGCGGATGTCGGGGGAGGCGTAGGGGGCGAGGGCGATCGTCGCCATCTTCGGGCCGAGGTCGGAGCCACCGATCCCGATGTTCACCACCTGGGTGATCCGCTTGCCGGTGTGCCCGCGCCACTGCCCGCTGCGCACCTGCTCGCTGAAGACGGCCATCCGGTCGAGCACCTCGTGGACGTCGGCGGTGACGTCCTGCCCGTCGACGACGAGCGCGGTGCCCCGGGGGGCGCGCAGCGCGGTGTGGAGGACGGCGCGGTCCTCGGTGGTGTTGATGTGCTCCCCGCGGAACATCGCCGCGATCCGCTCGGGCAGGCCCGCCGCGCGCGCGAGCTCGACGAGGAGGGTGAGCGTCTCGTCGGTGACGTCGTTCTTCGAGTAGTCGACGTAGAGGTCGCCGAGCTCGAGGGCGAGCCGGGTGCCACGCTCGGGGTCCGCGTCGAACAGCTCACGCAGGGTGGTGCCGGCGGTCTGCTCGGCGTGCGCCTCGAGGGCGGTCCACTGCGGGGTGGTCGAGATGTCGTCGGGCTGAGGCACGGCACTGCTCCTGGGGCTCGGGGACGGTACCGGTCCATCATCCCGCGCCCTGGGCACGAGTGCGACGAGCGTTCAGTCCGCGCGCTCGACCGTGGCGAGCGAGTCGGCCGCCCGTCGTAGCGACACGAGGATGCTGTCGACGAGCAGCTGGTCGTCCCGGCGGGGTGACACGGCCCGGGCGTCCTCGACCGCGTCGACCGCGTCCTCGCTCGACGGCGGGTCGTCCGGCCCGTCCGGCCCGTCCGCCGTCCCGGCGTCGGAGGCGCCGGCGAGCGCGGCGGCGATCGTCTCGAGCGCGGTGCGGATCTTCTCCTGCACGTCACCGGTGAGCAGGTCCCGGTGGCCGTTGCCGGCGACGTCGTGGAGGACGAGGTCGGCGAGCTCGGTGACGACGAGGCCGATCCGGTCGAGCGTCCGCGCCTCCTCCCGGAGGGCCTCGATCGACCGGCTGTAGCGGCGGGCGCGGCGGTTGCGGTGCGCCGCCTCCCCGACCTCGTTCACCGCGGTCTGCATGTAGGCCCGCTCCCGGGGGGCGACGGCGTGGCGGTCGTGCCACTCCTGGGCGGTGGGCAGCTCCTCGCCGTCGAGCAGGGCGGCGAGCTCCTGGATGTCCCGGGCGAGCGTCGTGCGGAAGCGGCCGACGGCCGCCT
>Ga0079224_100008559_pt1 | contig 13877 bp, 11 predicted proteins | sample Stecom2015_FD_80414 | JGI IMG/M metagenome (GOLD analysis project Ga0079224, IMG submission 80414) | Agricultural soil microbial communities from Utah to study Nitrogen management - Steer compost 2015 | ecosystem: Environmental > Terrestrial > Soil > Agricultural land | place: USA: Utah... | reverse complement strand
TTGTCATCAAACAGTATTTCAAAATACTCTTTTGAACCGATCTTTACATGATAGTCATCGTCCGGAGACACCCAGGAGTTGTTTTTCAGCTCCCGGGTATGTAAAATAGTGCCTTTGGGGGTCCTGTACCATAACCCGTCGGGTGCATCTTTTTTTTCCTCCGTGGAGGTTTTTATTCCAGCATCCTTCCTTTTAAACCAAGCCATATATTGTTTTCCTGTTGTTATGAGTCTGAAAAATCCCTTCCAGGACCTACAAATTTACAGGTATTATCTGTTAAATAAAATCAAAAATAAACGGGGCTGGCCCGAATGGATCTCCGAGGCCGGGCCATCACCGGTTAAACCGCGAAAAGTTACACTAATTTTAGCCTCCAAAATTTTCTGACGTCAAGTCTTTCGCCGCCCCCAGTCCCGCAAAGAGGTACCCGGAGGGATCGGCCAGAGCGGCTGAGGACTCCGTTTGCGGCTGTTAAAGGTTAGAGAATCCATATATTATTTCATAACGCTCCGGGATAAAGGAATTTGATAAAAATATTTGAACGGACCCAATCTTTTGCAAACTTTGTTGTAGGTTCGCCTCTTTCGGCAGTGATTATCCTATCGGAGGGAACAAAACTTAACAAAAGCAAACATGCAGTTAGTACACCTTTTTCTTGCGTCTGCAGTCATTCTTGTGGGTGCCTATTTTACCTATGGTAAATATGTAGCCAGGAAGTTCAGGATAAGTGACAAGAACATCGCTCCCTCCCATACTTTTGAAGACGGCGTGGATTATGTGCCAAGTAAGCCGATTTTGGTGTTGGGCCATCATTTTGCCTCCATCGCCGGGGCAGGACCTATCGTTGGGCCAATTATTGCCATCACCTTTGGATGGGTGCCTGCGATGATCTGGATATTGTTGGGAGGTATATTCTTTGGAGCGGTCCATGACCTGGGCAGCATCATCGCTTCAATGAGGAACGATGGCAAATCCATCGGAGTGATCATACAGAATAACATCGGGAACAAAGGCAAACAGCTTTTTATTCTGTTCAGTTTTTCCACATTGATCCTGATCATCGGGGTGTTCACAGATATTATCGCCAAGACTTTTATAAGCAACCCCGGTGTCGCCTCTTCTTCGGTCTTATTTATCTTTTTGGCGATCACTTTTGGCAGGATAATCAAAGTGACAGCCAATAAGAAAAACGCATTTGCCATCATTTCGGTAATCGGCGTCGTGGTCATGTATTTTTTCGTATATCTGGGGTCAATGATACCCATGGAACTCAGCTACAGCACTTGGGTGTATATCTTGCTCGCCTATGCATTTTTTGCCTCGGTGACCCCCGTGGGAATGCTTCTTCAGCCTAGAGACTATCTCAACAGCTTCTTGCTTTATGGACTGATACTGGCTGCAGTAGCAGGAGTTATTGTGGCTAACCCCACCATACTGATGGAAACCGAAGTACATTTTACTTCCGAAAACCTGGGCTATCTTTTCCCGGTTTTGTTTGTCACGGTTGCCTGTGGCGCCATTAGCGGGTTTCATTCTCTGGTGGGCTCGGGCACGACTTCCAAGCAGATCGACAAGGAAAGTGACGCGAAAGTCATTGGCTACGGCGGGATGTTGATCGAATCCTTCCTGGCTATCATTGCTGTGGGTGCTGTCGCCGTCATCACCAGGTCAGATTATATCACCCGCCTGGCCGATCAGGGGCCGGTACCGCTGTTTGCGGACGGACTGGGCGCTATGATTGCCTCTATGGGTATTTCTGAAAATTTTGCCGTCACTTTCGTCGCCCTTACCGTATCGGCTTTTGCACTGACCACTCTGGACACCTGTACCCGGCTGGCAAGGCTGACATTTCAGGAATATTTTGAAGGAGTTAACGGGCCTGTTGCCAGACCGCTCTCAAAAAACAGGTATCTTTCTACCATTATTGTGGTAATTTTATCAGTCCTGCTGCTTCAGTCCGGTGGTTTTGCCACCTTATGGCCAATTTTTGGTTCCGCCAACCAATTGTTGGCTGCTCTGGCATTATTGGCCGTCTCGGTGTGGCTGCTCAGGAAGAAGGTGAATGCTGCTTTTGTAATCATACCCATGTTTTTTATGTTCACGGTCACCCTAACCTCCCTGGGCTTGTTTGCCTGGCAAAACTTTCAGAATGAAATATACCTGCTATCCATCATCGCGGCGGGAATGTTTGTCCTGGCGGTGGTATTGATTTTCCTTGCCCGAAAAAGCCTGAAGAAGGAAATGGGACTTCAGGCTTCTATACGAACTGAAAAGAAGGAATTTCTGGTCGGGGACAAAAAATAAGAAGAGACATACCGGAAGAAAAATTAAATCCTCCAAAATGCTTTCCAAAGATGAAAGAAAGGAATTTTGGAGGATTTTCTGTGGTTAAAGGTTTAATGCAGTTGGAAGACCTCCCTGGATTTTTGGGACAGTCTCCAGGCGAAGCCCACATTGACCAAATAATCGGCAAAGGCCGCATCACCGTGTCTGGGATTATCGGGGGTGCTGTTTTTCTTGTCCAGGAAGCTTTGCGTTCTGTTACGTTCCAAAGCCACCGGAACATTTACATTTAAGGAAAATTTGTCCCAGCTGTAGTTGATTCCCGGCTCGGCAGAAAGGATGTAACCGGGCCTTCTAAAGCCGTCACTTCCTCCCAGCAGATCATAAACGGGAATACATTCATGCCTGCCCCCAAGGTAGATGCTGAGCCCCTGTAAGGGTGTAATATAGGTAACGCCCAGCCGCGCCGCGTACTGATCAGGTACAGAAAATTCCGTTCCTCCGTTTCTGGCGGATTTGCCGTTGGTTTCCCTTGGGTTGGCCAGGTAATAAAAAGTCCCGTTTAACATTAAGCTGTGTGATAGCATCCTGTAGGCCTGGAGATCAAAGGTAATACCCAGGCCTCCGTCGCCCGGCTGTATGGATTGGTCCACGGTCAGATCCAGTGTCTGATTTCTTTCAGGTCCCTGGTTGTAAAATGTATCCGTCGCTCCATAATTGCCGGTGGGCAGTTTCACTCCAAGGCCCAACGAAAAGTTTCCCATCATGTTTTTTCCCGGATCCAACATCCAATAAGCTAGATTTAACCGGATATCGCCCAATCCCTGCGCATAGGTTTTGTGCCGGTCTCCCAATCCGTTGGGAGGATTTCCACCATGTTCGTACATGGAAGATCGCTCATGATAAACAAAAGGTAAGGTAAGGGTAGTAAATAACCGGTCAGTCAGGCCATAGGTTGCCGACAAATCCATAAAATAGGAATCATTGATCACTTCCGTACCCTGTTCCACCCGGTGCTTGTGTTCCTCCTTGCCACCGAAGTGCTTATAGGAATGAAAATAACGGAAATTTGCCCCCGCCAGCCACTCCCCCTTGGGAAGAAAGGCCTGGGAACCGATTTCCCCGCTGCTTCCTGCAAATGAGCGTATGGCCACACAGCCCTGGGCGCGGGATTTGAGAGGCATGCACAGCAAGAGTGCAGCCCCTATGACTAAGTATAGGTTGGTTTTCATAAATGGCTGATATTTTAAAATGGAAATAAAGAAGATCCTGCCGGGACGTTTGGGAGTTTGGATTGGACCAGGCAGGGGGGATTAAACCCTGAAAAACTTTGGGGGAGGATTGTCTATTTCCTTATCGATGTTTTTATACGTAAAAAAGTACCGGCAATTGTTTTCATTTTTCAGGTTCCCTGCGAACTTCAAGGAGACTCCTGCCATAGGGAGCAAGAAGTCTTTTAAAATATTTGTCAGGAGTAGCCGATTGTTGTCATTTTTTTGTGGCAGGTTATCCGTAACATAAGCTATCCATCCGGTTACGGACAATTCCAGCTTTCTTAAAGGCTCATCCGGGACATACACCAGTTGAAGTGTATCCATTGAGTAACGTTGTTTAACCACCCTGTACACCACACCGTTTTTCTCGAAGTTGTAACTGGCCTCCTGAAAATCTCTCTGGTCCGATCTATAAGGCAAGCTTAATGGGATTTTCATCAACCGCTCCCCGTCGAATGCAAGTTCGCTGTTAAAGATCTGCGAGGCCCAGTCGGACTCAATCTTAAACTTGTAGGAATAGTAAAAAATATAATACCCAAAATGATATGTGGTAAAACAGCACAGGAGCAATATGGATATTTCCCTTTTCAACAAAGTCACCTATTGAAAGGAAATATAGCAAAAAAATCAGAAATAAATATTGGTGATTGAAAAAACTATTCCTTTACTTCCTCATAATCGATATACTCCCCGCCGGAAGTATTGCCTGACGACCTTTTCTTGTCATTTTTTGGAACAAAGTCCACATTTACATTCCCATGGGAGGGCTTTCTTTGCTGGCGGTATTGTTCTCTCTGGGCTTCTTGTACCTGGTCCACGAACTTTTTCAGCTTGCTTCTCAGGAAATAACGGACCAGCGTGGACAACAGCCAACCCACCGCAATGAAGAATATGATTAGTTTTAGAATCATCGCTCTAAGGTTTATGGTGTAAATAAGTGAACCATTAAGGTTCACTTATATTTTTATAGCTGCCATATCGGTTATTTGCTTAGATAAAGATTTCTCTCCGCATAGATCTTAAGGAAATAATCATCCATCAGATCATCTATGAAGTAAATCGCTTCCCCGGTTGATTTCATCTCCGGTCCCAGTTCCTTATTTACATTAGGGAATTTATGGAATGAAAAGACGGGCTCCTTTATGGCGTATCCTTTTTTGTAAGGGGAAAAGGGGAAATCGGTAACTTTCTTCTCTCCCAACATAACCTTTACGGCATAATTTACATAAGGTTCCCGATACGCCTTACAAATAAAGGGAACAGTTCTCGACGCCCTTGGGTTCGCCTCGATAACATATACCTTATCATTTTTAATGGCAAACTGTACATTTATCAATCCTACAGTTTCTAGGGCCAGCGCAATTTTTTTGGTGTAGACTTCAATTTGCCGCATGACCAGATCCCCGAGGTTATAAGGCGGCAGGACCGCATAAGAGTCTCCGGAGTGGATACCCGCAGGTTCAATATGCTGCATGATCCCGATGATGTAGACGTTTTCCCCATCGCAAATGGCGTCAGCTTCGGCTTCCAGGGCGCCTTCAAGGAAATGATCCAGGAGGATTTCATTGTCCGGGATACTTTTGAATACCTCCACTACATGTTCTTCCAGTTCCTTTTCATTGATCACGATTTTCATTCCCTGCCCGCCCAGTACATAAGAGGGTCTGACCAACAGAGGAAAGCCAATCGTTTTGCACAGTTCCAGGGCTTCGTCAGTATTCCGGATGGTGCCGAACTCCGGATAAGGCACACCGTTGTCCTTCAGCAAGGTGGAAAATTCCCCGCGGTCTTCCGCCAGGTCCAGGGCCTTAAAACTCGTACCCAGAATTCTGATCCCATACTTGTCCAGTTTTTCCGCCAGCTTTAGCGCCGTTTGTCCGCCTAACTGTACGATTACTCCGATGGGATTTTCGTGTAAGATGATTTCGTAAATATGTTCCCAAAAGACGGGCTCGAAATAAAGCTTGTCCGCAATGTCAAAATCTGTGGAAACAGTCTCGGGATTGCAGTTGATCATAATGGTTTCATAACCGCATTCCTTGGCCGCCAGTACCCCGTGAACGCAGGAATAGTCAAATTCTATTCCCTGGCCTATCCTGTTTGGCCCGGATCCGAGTACGAGCACTTTTTTTCTGTCGGAGGAGATGGATTCATTTTCTTCTCCGAAGGTGGAATAGAAATAAGGGGTTTTGGCTTCAAATTCCGCGGCACAGGTGTCCACCAACTTAAAGACCCTCTTAATTCCCATCTCGTTTCGCCTTTTTTCAAAGACCTGGCTTTCGAGGCAACCGACCAGGTGTGCGATCTGACGGTCCGCATATCCCTTTCGCTTTGCCTTTTCCATAAGCTCCTTCGGAATGGTATCGATTTCATATTTCGACAGGGTATCATCCAAATCCACCAGCTCCTCGATTTGTTTAAGAAACCATTTGTCAATTTTGGTGAGGTCCTGAATGGTACGGAAGGATATGCCCAGTTTGAAGGCATCGTATATATGAAACAGTCTGTTCCAGCTCGGATTTTTCAGACTATACAGCAACTGTGCCTGGTCCTTCAGTTCTTTACCGTCAGCACCCAGGCCGTTTCTGCGGATCTCCAGGGACTGACATGCTTTTTGAAGTGCCTCCTGAAAATTTCTACCGATGCCCATTACCTCACCGACCGATTTCATGGAAAGTCCCAGCCTGCGGTCAGAACCCTTGAACTTATCAAAGTCCCAGCGGCGAATCTTCACGATAACATAATCCAGCGTCCGCTCAAAGCACGCGCAGGTATTTCCCGTGATGGCATCGGTAAGTTCATACAAATTATATCCGATCGCCACTTTGGCTGAAATTTTGCCTATTGGGTAACTCGTACCTTAGCACGCCAGGGCAGAGGAACGGGATACCCGGGGGTTGATCTCAATGCCGATGATGGTGTCGTCGGCAGGATTGACGGCAAACTGAACATTACAGCCGCCCGCAAACATCCCTATCCCGTTCATCATCTTGATGGCCAGGTTTCGCATGTTTTGATAGACGGTATCGGGAAGTGTCATGGCTGGTGCCACCGTGATGGAATCACCGGTATGTACGCCCATGGGGTCAAAATTTTCAATGGAGCAGATGATGATCACGTTGCCCATATTGTCCCGCAGGAGTTCCAGTTCATATTCCTTCCAGCCGAGGATACTCTGTTCTACCAACACTTCATGGATAGGAGAAGCTTGTAAACCCGTGGAGAGCGCCTTTTCAAAATCTTCAGGTTTTTCCACAAAGCCACCCCCGGTACCGCCCAGGGTGTAGGAAGGCCGGATTACCAGGGGAAATCCAATCCGCTGTGCGATTTCCTTACCCTGAAGAAAGGAAGTGGCGGTTTCTCCCTTACAAACATTGACGTCCAGCTTGTTCATCAGAAGCCTGAACTTTTCACGGTCTTCCGTAGTCTCAATGGCGGCGATGTCCACCCCGATGATTCTGATGTTGTTTTTTTCCCATATGCCCGCTTTATCGCAATCTATGGCTAAGTTGAGGGCGGTTTGTCCCCCCATGGTAGGAAGCACACAGTCAATGTCCGGATGCTCGCGGAGAATCTGTAGAATTGATTTTTTTTCAAGGGGTAGGAGATAAATATTGTCTGCAGTGACCGGGTCGGTCATAATAGTCGCGGGATTCGAATTGATTAAGGTCACCCTTACGCCCTCTTCTCTCAAAGATCGGGCTGCCTGGGAACCTGCATAATCAAATTCGCAGGCCTGGCCTATTACAATGGGGCCACTGCCAATGATCAGTACATGTTTTATGGATTTGTCTTTCGGCATACTCGGTTTTGTCCGTTAATTACTTATGGCTAAATTGGGCCAAAATTAAGAAAAAAATATTAAGTAGGCCTACGGGGACGGAACTAATAGCCGGATGGCTGCAAAAAAATAGGTTGTAGCGCTGGTTGTCGGCATGCAGAATTTTTGTGTTGTCGAAGGGTCTGCTGAGGAAGAGCGCCTGGAACCCGGGGCAAGGCAAAGGTTTATATATATTTTTTTACCTTTGCAGCATCAGGATGCCCATGTTCGGGAATTGCTTTACGATTGAAGAAAAGAATGGAAGAAGTGTTGGATATTGATATTGAGCAGACTAAGGTGGGAAGCATGGGCCGCTGGACCTATGATTCCCTGATCAGCTTGGGGGTGGGAGAGTCTGCAGCGGCGTATATAAATTTGCTGGTGCTGTTGATGATCACGGCAGTATTGATCTATGCCCTCCAGTTTATTTTCAGGGCTGTGCTCAGAAAGTCCTTTCAAAAAATTTACTCAACCTCGGGTTTAAGCTTTTTTGGTTACCTGTCGAAAAACAGGTTTCCGCATTTTTTGGCGCTGATTGCCCCGCTGATCCTGGCCAAAAATGCCATACCCATTGTGTTTGCGGATTTTCCAGCCTGGATTGCTCCTTTGGATGCCTTAACGGAGATCTACATGGTATTTATGGTCGTGTGGATGTTGATGGCGCTGTTAAGATCCGGAGTCGATGTATTAAAAGAGAAAGAACCGTTCAGGGACAAACCCATGGAAAGCTACCTTCAGGTGGCTCAGATCATATTCTTTTTGTTCGGTGCCGTTTACCTTTTTTCAACGCTGACGGGCAAGTCTCCCATGGTGTTTTTTGGCGCAATGGGCGCTGCCTCGGCGGTATTGTTGCTGATGTTTAAAGATACCATCATGGGTTTTGTGGCGAGCATACAGGTGACCACCAACGATATGGTGCGGATTGGGGATTGGATCGAAATGCCCAAATACGGGGCGGACGGCGATGTGCTGGAAATCAACCTTACCACGGTAAAGGTGCAGAACTGGGACAAAACCATCACGACGATTCCCACCTACACGCTTATTTCCGACTCTTTTCAAAACTGGCGGGGAATGCAGAACTCCGGTGGACGCCGTATCAAGCGTTCCATAGTCCTTAAACAGGCTAGTATCCGTTTTATTCAGGATGAAGAACTGCCGCGTTTCATGAAGATTCAAGGTATCGCCGGTTATATCGAGGAGCGGCAGGCCGAAATAAAAAGGCATAATGAGTCTATCGGAGCGGACCGCAGCGTACCTGTAAACGGGCGTAACCTTACCAACGCGGGCTTGTTCCGCAAGTATGTCGAGTGGTACCTACAAAACCATCCCGGCACCAACAAAGGAATGCTGATGTTGGTGAGACATCTGGCGCCGACAGAACACGGCTTACCCCTTGAGTTGTACGTGTTTGCCAATACCATAAAGTGGGTGGAATATGAACCTATCCAGGCCGATATTTTTGACCACCTGCTCGCCTCTGCCAGATTCTTTGACCTGGAGATTTTTGAATTGCCTACAGGTATGGACTTACGCGAGGTTAACTTCCTTAGCCCTTCCTCGCTGAGCGAGGTGAAAAACTGATAAAAAAAACCATTGAAACGTGTTCAATGGTTTTTTTCCGGACTAAATGTGAATGGCCCGGTTTTCCGAGGCAGCCATACAGGCTTCTTTAAATGCCTCTGTATAGGTAGGATGCGCATGGGACATTCTGGAAATGTCCTCTGCCGAAGCCCGGTATTCCATGGCCACCACCGCTTCGGCAATCATATCCGCAGTCCGGGGCCCGATCATGTGTACCCCCAGGATTTCATCCGTGTTTTGATCCGCCAATACTTTGACCAAACCGTCGGTATCTCCCGAGGCTCTGGCCCTTCCTGAAGCAATAAAAGGAAATTTTCCTGTCTTATAGGCAGTGCCCTTTTCCTTTAACTGCTCTTCCGTATATCCCACGGAAGCCACTTCCGGCCAGGTATATACTACGCCAGGGATCAACAGGTAATTGATATGGGGTTTTTGTCCGGCAATGGTTTCCGCTACAAACGTCCCCTCATCTTCCGCCTTGTGCGCGAGCATAGCCCCTTTCACCACATCCCCAATTGCATAAATATTCGGGGTACTGGTTTGTAGCTTTTCATTCACTTCCACCTGGCCCCGCTCATTGATTTTTACGCCTGCAGCCTCTGCGTTTAGGCCTTCGGTATAAGGTACGCGCCCAATGGATACCAGCACATAATCCCCTTCCAGATTAAGCTCCTCACCTTTTTTGTTTTCCGCTTTGAGAGCCACTTTATCCCCGGTATTTTCCACGGCAGTGACCTTGTGGTTCAGGTAAAATTCGAAGCCCAGCTTTTTGAGTGATTTTTGCAGTTCCTTACCCATAGTTTTGTCCATGGTGGGAATCAGGGAGTCCATGTACTCCACTACGGAGATTTTTGATCCCAGGCGTGCAAACACCGATCCCAGTTCAAGCCCGATCACCCCGCCGCCGATCACGACAAGATGCTTGGGAATATCTTTGAGGTTAAGCGCTTCGGTGGATGTAATGATCCTTTCCTTGTCCAGCTTAATAAAAGGCAGCGTGGCGGGCTTGGAGCCGGTGGCGATGATAATGTATTTGCCCTCAATCTCCGAGGACTGTCCTTCCCCGGTGGTGATTTTTACCGTGTTTTTATTTACAAATGACCCTACCCCCTGGTGCACGTCGATCTTGTTTTTTTTCATCAGGTATTGTATGCCATCCACGTTTTGCTTTACCACAGTTTCCTTACGGCTTACCATCTGCGCCAGGTTCACCTTCAAGTCCTTCAGTTCAATGCCATGGTCCTTAAACGCATGGGCGGCGTTGTGAAAATGTTCGGAGGAGTCCAGCAGGGCCTTGGAGGGAATGCAGCCCACATTCAGGCAGGTTCCTCCCAAAGTGGGGTATTTTTCAACAAGTGCGGTTTTCATGCCCAGTTGCGCAGCCCGTATAGCGGCCACATATCCCCCTGGTCCTGATCCGATTACTATTAGGTCGTATGTCATGATGTGTTTTTGTTGTACTAAAGATAGTACTAGGTACGAAGTACAAAGTACAAAGTACTGAGCGTCGTTAATTTATAATTTTAGCTGTTTAAAGAATTTTTGAGCTTAACAAGCATATTTTGGATAGTAGTCAATTCTTCTTCGGCTTTTTTAAAAGAAAGATGATCTATATAGTTCAACCTGTTGGATATGGTCAGTTGCGTATCCAACTCAAATGACGACCCCAATGAATAACCAAGAAAATTGTTAAACTCTTTGTTACTGTTTCTGCCTGCTCCTTCTGCAATATTGGAAGGGATGGAAATCACAGCGCGATTTATTTGGCTGATCAAACCGTACTGCTCTTGCTTAGGTAACTTTTCGGTGATCTTATAGATTTCAACCGCTAAATCAATCGCTTTTTGCCATACCTGAAGTTTTTTGTATCTGTGCATGGTAAATTGGTCTAATGGTGATCTATTCGGTTAAACTTTAACTATATCCAAGCATAATTTCCACGTAAAAACGGTACCTTGTATTGTGTACCTAGTACTTTGTACCTAGTACCTAGTACTTTGTACCTAGTACCTAGTACTTTGTACCCAGTGCCAAACCACCAATACCACTACACTCCCAACAACAACCTCGTGGGATCTTCAAGCAGCTGCTTCAGGCGGACAAGGAAACTAACCGATTCCCGGCCATCAATAATGCGGTGGTCATAGGACAGCGCCAGGTACATCATCGGACGGATCACTACCTCCCCGTTTTCCGCCACGGGCCGTTCGACGATGTTGTGCATGCCCAGGATCGCCGCCTGTGGCGCGTTGATAATGGGCGTGGACATCATGCTGCCAAAAATACCCCCGTTGGTCAGGGTAAAGGTTCCCCCTGTCATTTCGTCTATGGTCAGCTTTCCGTCCCTGGCTTTGGTAGCCAGCCTGACCACCTCTTTTTCTATCTGGTCAAACGTCAGGCTTTCCGCGTTTCTGATCACCGGGACCACCAGGCCTTTGGGAGAGGAAACGGCAATGGAGATATCACAAAATTCGTTGAATACAAGGTCATCGCCGTCCAACTGGGCGTTGACGGCCGGCCATTCCTGCAGTGCCATGCAAGCTGCTTTGGTGAAAAATGACATAAACCCAAGACCTGTCTCATACTTATCCTTAAACTGGTCTTTGTATTTTTTGCGAAGATCCATGATGGCCTGCATGTTTACCTCATTGAAGGTGGTGAGCATGGCGGTATCATTCTTCACGCTGACCAGTCTCCTGGAAATGGTTTTTCGCAAAGTCGTCATCCTTTCCCGGCGGGTATTTCGGGACCAGGCGGCACCGGATACCGGTGCCTTGTCTTCATCCCCCCCTGCGGTAGTAGTTTTAGCGGGGGCGGGACTTGACTTCGGTGCAGGTTTTTGTGCCTTTTCGGCATCCTCTTTTGTAATTCTTCCGTCTTTCCCCGTTCCTTCTATGCCGGAAGGATCAATTCCTTTTTCTGCCAGTATTTTTGCGGCTGCGGGTGAGGCATGCCCGGTGGCATAAGTTTCCTTTTTGTCCGTGCTGCCGGCCGGGGAGGGAGCAGAGGCCGCGCTTTTTGCGGCACTTCCCGCAGGAGCGTTTTCGCTGACTTCTATCCGGCATATGAGCCCGCCGATTTCCAGGGTCTCCCCTTCCCTGGCCACATGCCGCAAAGTGCCTGAGGCTTCGGCAGGTAATTCGAAAGTTGCTTTGTCAGAATCCACTTCCGCGATAATCTCATCCAGGGCAACATATTCGCCGTCTTCCTTCAGCCAGGTAGCCAAAGTCACCTCGGTGATAGACTCACCCACTGTCGGCACCACCATTTCTTTCACTTCTCCAGAGGAACTGGCCTCTGAGGAAGCTGGAGCCTTTTTCTCCTCTTTTTGTTCAGCCGATGCATTTGTTTTCTCCGCCGATGCGGATGGCTTTTTTTCGGACGCGGCTTCCGGGGTGCCCTCCGTATCAATGGTGCAGATCACGGCACCGATTTCCAGACTGTCCCCTTCCTTGCCGTTGGTGTGCAAAATACCGGATGCTTCGGCAGTCAGTTCAAAAGTAGCCTTATCAGATTCCAGTTCACAGATCACTTCGTCCATTTCCACATAATCCCCATCATTTTTAAACCATTGACCTATGGTAACTTCCGTGATAGATTCCCCCACTGTGGGGACTTTGATTTCTATGCTCATATTTTTTGGTTTACTTCCAGGGCAATGCCGAGGTGATTTTACATTAAATAAACAAGTCTGGCTATATCTAAAGTTTAAAATAAAATTAAACCTTTATTTGATCCTTAAAGCTTTGTTGATGATGGTTTTTTGTTCTTCCAGGTGTACCCTCATGTACCCCGTGGCGGGAGAAGCACTGTGTTTTCTTGCGATCACTTCCATTTTCAAATACTTGTACAACATGCGCACAATATAAGTCCAATAACCCATATTTTCGGGTTCTTCCTGGACCCAAAGTATTTCCGCATCCTTATATTGCTTAAGTGCCTCGAATATCTGTTTTTTGGGAAGGGGATGAAGCTGTTCTACCCGGAGAATGGCCACGTCATTAATTTTTTCCTTTTCCCTGGCTTCGTCCAGTTCATAAAAGATCTTTCCGGAACACATGATCACCCGCGTTACATTCTTGGGATCTGCCTTCCCGTCAAGGATAAGCTCTCTGAACCTGCCGGAGGTAAATTCATTTATGGGCGAAACTACCTTAGGATGCCTGAGCAGGGACTTCGGGGACATGACGATGCATGGTTTCCTGAATTCCCAGGTAAGCTGTCTCCGCAGAAGATGGAAGAAATTGGAAGGTTCGGTAATATTGGCTACCACGACGTTGTATTCTGCCGAAAGCTGCAAAAACCTTTCCGGCCTGGCATTGGAATGCTCCGGCCCCTGGCCCTCATACCCATGGGGGAGGAGCATCACCAATCCGTTCATTTTTTGCCACTTCGATTCCGCGGAGGTAATAAACTGGTCGATCATGGTCTGGGCGCCATTGGCAAAATCACCGAACTGGGCCTCCCAGACTGTCAGGGCATGGGGATTGGCAATGGCATATCCATATTCAAACCCCAAAACGGCATACTCCGACAGCAAGGAATTGTAAATATAAAATTTCCCCTTACTTCCTTTAAGCTCCTTTAAGGAGTTGTAAGGTTTGTTGGTGTTCGCGTCGTGGATCACGGCATGGCGGTGGGAAAAGGTACCCCTCTGGCAATCCTGGCCTGTGATCCGGACGGTCTTTCCGTCCAGAAGAAGCGAACCGTAAGCCAACAGTTCGGCTGCAGCCCAATTAAGCATCCTGGAGTTAAAAAACATGTCTTTCCGTTGCTTCAGCTGCGTTTCGATCTGCTTCAGCGGCTTAAACCCTTTAGGCAGGAAAGTCAGGGCTTCTGCCACCCTCTCGATGGATTCCTCAGAAATTCCCGTTTCGGGCGATTTTTCGAAGTCTTCAGGAGTGGCCCATCGAAGT